>Ga0187867_10000631_pt1 | contig 31088 bp, 34 predicted proteins | sample June2016WEW_13_1_FD_132976 | JGI IMG/M metagenome (GOLD analysis project Ga0187867, IMG submission 132976) | Peatland microbial communities from SPRUCE experiment site at the Marcell Experimental Forest, Minnesota, USA - June2016WEW_13_10 | ecosystem: Environmental > Terrestrial > Soil >... | reverse complement strand
CGCCAACGAACGCCCGCCATGTCGGCGGGCTTGGCCGACCATGTATGGCCTTTACACGAATGGATCACATTTCCGGCCGTTCAATCGGAATAGGCCACTAGGCGAATTTCGAGTTTCGAATTTGGCTTTCCTTCCGTCCTCCCTGCAAGTCTTTTTTTTCTGCTATCATCACGGGCCAATGCAAATCGCCGCCCTGCACAAGGTTTTCGATAACGACGTCGTCGCGATTGAGAACCTCACGCTGAAGATCGGGCGCGGGGAATTTGTCGCCGTCCTTGGGCCGTCGGGATGCGGGAAATCGACGCTTCTGAGGATCATCGCGGGACTGGAGCGGCCGAGCTCCGGAACCGTCGAAATCGGAGAGGGCCGGATCGCGTACGTGTTTCAGGACGCCCATCTGCTGCCGTGGCGAAACGTGCTGCGGAACGCGGCGCTGCCGCTGGAATTGATGGGGATGGGCCGGGCCCAACGGCTGGCGGCGGCGAGAGAAGCGCTGGGGCAGGTGGGGTTGGCGGATGCGGTGCGGCGTTACCCGGCCCAGCTTTCGGGGGGGATGAAAATGCGGGTTTCGCTGGCGCGGGCGCTGGTGACCCGGCCCGATTTCCTGCTGCTCGATGAGCCGTTCGCGGCCTTGGATGAGATCAACCGTCAAAAGCTGGACCAGCAGTTGCGCGAGCTTTGGCAGCGGCATCGGATGACGGTCGTGTTCGTCACGCATTCGACGAGCGAGGCGACGTTCCTGGCGAACCGGGCGGTGGTGCTGTCAAGCCGGCCGGCGCGGGCCGTTGCGGATTTGCCGGTGGATCTGCCCGAGAGGCGGGTGGCATCGGTGCGATCGTCGCCGCAGTTCGCGGAGATGACGCGGCAAATCTACGACGCCCTGGAGCGAGGGGGAGCATGAAAACCAGGCGGACGATTTTTTCGGCGCTTTGGCCACCGGCGATTGTTCTGGTCGCGGCGGTGCTGGCGATGCACGTGGCGGCCAGTGTGCTGAACGAGTCATTTTTGCTGCCGCGGCCTTCGGCGGTGGCGAAGGTGATGTTCGACCGCCGCGACGAGTTGCTGGCATCGCTGTGGACCACGGCGGAGGCGGCGCTCATCGGCTTTTTCGCCAGCGGCTTCGGCGGGATTGCGGTGGGGATGATTCTTTCCGCCAGCCCGCTGGTGCGGCGGGCGATTTATCCGTACACGGTGTTTTTTCAGACCGTGCCCATCGTCGCCATCGCGCCGCTGCTGATGATCTGGTGCGGGCCGGGGCTGGCGGCGGTGGCGCTGTCGGCGTTCATCGTTTCCGTTTTCCCCGTGATCGCCAACACGCTCAGCGGACTGCTTTCGACCGATCCGGCGTTGGAGGATTTGTTTCGGCTGTACGGCGCGAGCCGATGGGCGAGATTGTGGAAATTGAAGCTGCCGATGGCGCTGCCGAGCATATTCACGGGGCTGCGGGTTGCGGCGGGTCTGGCGGTGATTGGGACGGTGGTGGGGGAATTCCTCGTCGGGCTGTTCGGTCCCGGCGAGGGGCTGGGGGTTCGGATCGTATCGGCGAAAAAACAGGGCCGCACGGACGAGGTCTTCGCGGCGGTGCTGATCGCGTCGTTGCTGGGATTGGCGATGTTTGCGGCGATCAATTTGGCCGCTAAACTAATGCTTCGGCATTGGCACGCTTCGGAACAGGACAATTGATAGGCTGGGCCCGTTTGGATTTTTTTACCGCGAAGGCGCGAAGGACGCGAAGTTGCGCGAAGAAAAAACAAGATTTGATTTTAACTTCGCGCAACTTCGCGTCCTTCGCGCCTTCGCGGTTTATCTGTTTTGTGGAGCGTTCCTGGTTAGTGGATGCAACAAAAATACGGCCACGGATTCATCGGGCGCCGCGGCGGTGCAGCTTACGTTGGATTGGAAACCCGAGCCGGAGTTCGGCGGGTTCTACGCGGCCAAACAGGACGGGGCATTCTCCCGGCATGGGCTGGATGTCACCCTCACCCCGGCCGGGGAAGGGGCCGACACCTGGCAGCTTGTGGCGACGGGCAAGACCCAATTCGCGACCTCCAGCGCCGACCAGGTCCTCATCGCGCGCAAGCAAAACGCGGACGTGATCGCGATCTTCGCGGTGTACCAGACTTTCCCGCAGGGGATCATGGTCCATCAATCGCGCGGGTTCAAAACGATGGGCGACGTTTTCACCCACGACGGCGTTCTGCTGGCGGAGGACAACGCCTGGCTGCATTTCCTCGAGAACAAATTCGCCCCGGTCCGGGTGCGGATCACCTACTATTCCGGCGGGGTGAGCGAATTCCTGGCCAAGAAGGATTATTCGCAGCAATGCTTCGTGACCAGCGAGCCGATCCTGGCCAAGCATCAGGGCGGGGATCCGCAGACGTTTCTGATCGCCGATGAGGGGTTCAATCCGTACACAACCGTGGTGATTTGCAAAGGCGATTTGTGGCGAGCGCATCCGGATGAGGTGAGGGCGATGGCCGCCGCGTGCCGGGAAGGTTGGCGGGACTATCTGGACCAGCCGGATCCGGTCAACGCGACCATGCATGGGTTGAACGCGGACATGGATTTGCAGACTTTCGCCGAAGCGGCGGCGGCCCAGAAGCCGCTGATTGAAACTGACCAGACTCGCGCCGCCGGTTTGGGAACGATGACGGGCGATCGCTGGAAGGATTTGGCGGACCAGCTTGTGAAATTGGGGGTGATCGATTCGTCGGTCGATCCGCAGCAGTGTTTTGTGAATCCGTGATTTTCACCCCCAACGGTGCGGTCGGACTGGCTGATGATTTGACGCAATAATCGTTGATGCTATGATGGTGTCATGCGAACGACGGTGACCTTGGATTCCGACGTGGCTCAGGAGATCAAAGCTCTGCTGAAGGACGGACGTCCGTTCAAGCAGGTTGTGAACGAAGCGATGCGGTTGGGGCTTCGGCAACTGCACAAGCCGGTCGCGCCGCGCCGTTATCGCACCCAACCGCGAAAGATGGGGCTGCGCCCGGGACAAAACTTGGACAACGTGGCCGAATTGATTGCCGACTCCGAAGGCGAGGGATGGCGATAACCGCATCATCCATGGTTCTGGTAGATGCAAATATTCTGCTGTACGCTGAAGACCAATCGAGCGTCCATCACGGCAGGGCGCGGGCGTGGTGGGACGAGGCATTGTCGGGCTCCGAAACGGTCTGTCTATGTTGGCAAGTCATTGGCGCGTTCATTCGCATCGCGACAAATCGTCGCATTTTTTCCCGCCCCCTTACTGTGCAGCAGGCGATCCAGCGCGTCCAGAGCTGGCTTGACCAGCCTTGCGTCCACGTCGTGGCGCCGACTGCCGACCACTGGACCATCTTTGCGAGGTATTTGAAGGACGCGCAGGCGATTGGCAATCTCGTCAGCGACGCTCATTTGGCGGCCTTGGCAACCGAACATGGGTGCCAGTTGTTCTCTGCCGACGTTGATTTTGCACGCTTCCGGGGATTGAAGTGGAAGAATCCGCTGGTTTGATTCCTGCTTTCCCCTTTTCAACGGCCCGGTTCTCACCAAGGTTCCCACAGCATTTCACGGGGTTTCTAACCCCAAATGGGCACCGAAATTGTGTTCGACGGGGATTGAATTCCAAATAACCCCTTTTCATCCGGTCCACTCTCGCCATAATGGGGTTGCCTAAAGTAGTTTGAGGTGTTCCCTTATGGGTCCAATCAATATCGCTCTGGTCAAGCTCTCCCAAGCCGATGAGAAACTCCGCCAGGCACAGGGAAGGCTCGATTCCGTCAGCAAGAACGTACGCATTCAGGAACGCAGGGTGGCCGACCTATCGGAGCGATTGCGGCTGGGACAGGCGACGCTCAAGGAGCAGCAGTCGCAGTCGGCACAGCTCGATCTCGATCTGAAAACGCGCGAGACGAGAATCGAGCGGCTGCGCGCCCAGCAACAAAACTCCAAGAACAACCGCGAATACCAGGCGTTTCTTGTCGAGATCAACACGGAGAAGGTGGACAAGGGCAAGTCGGAAGAGGAACTTCTCAAGATCATGGCATCGGTCGAAAAGTTGCAGACCGAGGTGAAGGAATTGGCGGCGTCCGTCGATGCCGAGACGTCCAAGCTGGCGGCCATGCGTGCGGAGATCGGGGAGCGGGTGAAGCAATTACAGGCGGAGATCGATTCGTTGCGACCGGTGCGCGAGGCGGCGGCGGCGGGCGTGACGCCCCAGGCGCGCCAGGCGTTCGAGCGCCTGGCCGAGCGATTCGAGGGCGAGGCGATGAGCGCGCTGACCAAGCCGGACCGGCGACGCGAGGAATATGCGTGCACGGCATGCAACATGGACCTGGTGACGGACGTTTACAATAGGCTGCACAGCCGCGATGAATTGGTGTTCTGTCCCAGTTGCCATCGGATTCTTTACATTCCGGACGACTTGCCGGTGGAGACGGCGGTGCACAAGGTCAAGGAAAAGAAAGAGCCCAGGACAAAGACGAGCGATCTGAAAGCGGCCATCGGCCGGCAGACCGCGGCCGAGGACGTGGTCAAGTCGATCACGATCGAGGAGGATGAACCGGAGACGCAGCCGCCGACGCCGTAGTTCTCATCGCGGCAAAATCCTCAGCGCAGCAAAACCGGCAAACTCTTTACGCCCCTGAAAGTCAGTCCTTTCATCCACCGGAGTTTGGTTTTGGCAAGCGTCATGCGGGGAAACCGGGCGGCCAATTCGCGAATCGCGATTTGAGCTTCCATTTTCGCCAACGCCGCCCCCAGGCAATAGTGGATGCCGGAGCCGAACGCCAAATGGCGGTTGTCGGATCGGCGAATGTCGAGACGGTCGGGGTCGGGGAATCTGGCCGGATCGCGATTGGCGGCGCCCAGGCAACCCAGCACGATCTCGCCGGGGGGGATGGTCTGGCCGTTGATTTCGATCGGCTCGCCGGTCAATCGGCTGGTCCACTGCACGGGGCTGTCGTAGCGCAGCAATTCATCGACGGCCGATTCGATCAAGTCCGGCTGGCGGACGAGCAAATCCCATTGATCGCGGTTGCGGAGCAGGGCCAGCATTCCATTGCCGATGAGGTTCGTCGTCGTTTCGTGCCCGGCGGACAAGAGCAGCACGCAGTTGGTAAACATCTCGTCGCGATTCAGGCCGTCAGGCTCGTTTTCGGCTTCCAGCAGCCGGGACAACAAGGAATTCCCGGGCGTGCGCTGCATCCGCGCAACCACCTGCTCGAAATATCCACGGATTTCATTCCACGCCTGGTTGGATCGCGTCTGCTGCTTGGGCGAGGGGTTGAGCGAAAGCGCGGCGGCAAGATCGTCGGACCACTGTTTGATGCGCGGGAAATCTTCCGCGGGGAATCCGAGCATCTCCACGATGGTGACTACCGGAAGGGGATAAGCCAGGTCGGCGATAATGTCCATTTGCCCGGTGGCGGCCGTGGAGGCGAAGCCTTCCACGACGCGGTCGATGCGCTGGCGAGCCATCCGCTCGATGCTGGGCCGCAGTTCGGCCAGCGATGCGGGGGTGAAAGCGCGAGAGAAAACTCCCCGCACCCGCGTGTGGGCGGGTGGATCAAGAAAGAGCATGGAAACGGTCTCGGGCTGCGGGCGTGTTTCCTCGCCGGGGACGCCGAGTTGCTTGCGAACCAGCCTGGGCAGCCGCTGGGGCGCGAAGGGGTCCTTGCGGAAGCGCGGGCTTCGCAGCATTTCCATCACGTCGTCGTGGCGGGTCAGCACCCAGACCGGCGCCAGCGGGTCCTTGCGGACGGGCTGCCGCTCGCGCAGCCAGCGGTACAGGGGATAGGGATCGGTGACGAAACGCGGATGGGCAAGACTTTTGTTTGCGAAGACGTTCCAAAGGATCCGGGGAAGCCGGGCCGCCTTTTGCAGCGGGCGCATGGCCGCGGTCAGAAGCCTGGGCTGCACCGGCGCCCAACCCCAGCCGCCGCGGCGGCGCGGCATTCCATCGGCGATCCAGCGGCGGATCGCCGCCTCGGCGTTGGCGGGGGTCATCCCGGCGTCGTTGAGTTTCTTGCCGACCTCGAGATCGCCGGCCAGGGCCAGGGCCGCGATGACGTGCTCCGTGCCGACGTGGTCGTGGCGAAGCCGGGTCGCTTCCGCCGACGCCGACCGCAGAATTCGAATCGCCGATCGATTCAGCCGATCGGCCCGCTGCGCCGGCAAGGGACCGATGCCCGGCTGGGCGCGATCGAGGATTCGACCGATGTCGACGCCGCATTGTTCCAGGAGATATGCTCCGGCGCTTTCGCGATCGTCGGCGATGACGGCAAGCAAATCCTCGGCGTCGGCGGCTTCGCGTCCGTGGCGGGCCGCCTCATCGAGCGCCGAAACCAACGCCCGCCGCATCCGCAGTGGAAAACGCTGCCACATATGGGGTGATTGTATACGAAAACAAACCCACGGCGGCGCCGTGGGCGTTGGCTAGCAATTTACGTATTTGACGGGATTTGAACCTCGAGGTGGAAATTGGTCGTCAAAAACAGACCTCCCGATATACTGATGGCGCATTTTGTTATTCGCGAGCTTTCCCACAAACTCCTGTCGACTTCGTTCCGGTCTGGGACGACCATTGCCCCCGGTGCTTTTCATCGTGGAGCCTCCTTCGTGCCAGTCGGTAATTTCATAGACTTCTCTGATGATTCGCTGGAAGACCGCGAAAGCGTATTGAGGATGGAGTTTGCGGTTCTTCGGATTCGCGTTCCAGGCGCTTCGAGTGTAATCGTACAATTCTTGTGCCGATTTGGCGCGGACATAGCTTCGGGCAATATTAATCAAGACCGCCCTTTCCTTGATTTTGATGCGCTTGGCGCTGTAGGACGCGACGATCTCCTCAAGTTTCGCGATTCCATGTTTGACGTCATAACCCCGCACCTCGTTGAGCAGTTTGCCTGGATCCATTACGCGGCGCGCCAAGTCAATCGCGGCCGATTCAACTTTTTCGGCCTCAGCTTCGGTCAATTTGTGCCTTAGGATTTCGACAAAAGGAGTTTTGCCCTGCCGTGTTTGACGGCGAATGAATTCTGCCTTCTTGGAATCGCCGCGCGCCCGGAGGTGACTCAGAGCGCGCCCCTTTTGTCCCCGCCTGATATAGAATGGACCCAAATCGGGATCGACCAAAAGGTAGACGTAGTGGTCAAGTTTCCTCAGTCCCTCGCCGACCATACGTGTTGAGGACATGTTATCTGTCTGCCGCTGTTAATAGCAGCATTGAATTCCCACTTCACTGAATTCACCGATACACGTCGCTTCGGTGCCGAACCGCAACGATATCGACGATTCTGGCCCCATCGTCAACCGTGTAAACCACTCGCCAATCGCCGATGCGAATGCGCCATCGATTTTCGCTTCCCTGGAGCTTCACGCATCCCGGCGGGCGCGGATCGTGCGGCAGTTTTTCGATTGACGCCATGACTCGGTGCGCAATGGGAGGATCGAGGCGGCCCAACTCCTTGAAGGCTGAACTCGCAAATGTAAGGCGAAAATCAGCCATGAGCTTTGGCGCGGGCCTTGTGAGACCGACGAGGCAAGCGTCGTCGAACCTCTTCCAGCGAATAGCGAGGTTCGTTGCGGCGCGAATCTATTAGCAAGTGATCGTAGATATCCTCCCATATCCGCCGATGCTTCCGGAGGTCGAGAATCACGCCGGTCTTTTTCCCCGCATCGTCCACCAAATAGCTCACGCCGCTCATTGGATACCTCCGTGCATTCAATCCAAATTCATCGTGAGCAGGAACTGCGCATTGCTCGGCACCTTGGCCAATTGGCTCTTGAGGCGTTCCACCGATTCCACGGGGCTCATGTCGCTCAGCACGCGGCGGAGACGATAGACCAATTCCAATTCCTTAGCGTCCAACAAAAGCTCTTCGCGGCGGGTGCCGCTGGAGTTGATGTCGATGGAGGGATAAATGCGCTTGTCCACCAGGCGGCGGTCGAGATGCAGTTCGGCGTTGCCGGTGCCTTTGAATTCCTCGAAGATCACCTCGTCCATCTTGCTGCCGGTGTCGATCAGGGCGGTGGCCAGGATGGTGAGGCTTCCGCCTTCCTCGATGTTTCGGGCGGCGCCGAAGAATCGCTTGGGCTTTTGCAGGGCGTTGGCGTCGACGCCGCCGGTCAGAATCTTGCCGCTGTGCGGGACCTCGGTGTTATAGGCGCGGGCCAGGCGGGTAATGCTGTCGAGAAGAATCACCACGTCCTTGCCGAACTCGACGTAGCGTTTGGCCTTTTCGATGACCATTTCGGCGACCTGGACGTGGCGTGAGGCGGGCTCGTCGAAGGTGCTGCTGACGACTTCGGCGACGGTGTTGCGCTCCATGTCGGTGACTTCCTCGGGCCGTTCGTCGATCAGCAGGATGATGAGCACGACCTCGGGATGGTTCTTGGAGATGGCGTTGGCGGTTTTTTGCAGGAGGACGGTCTTGCCGGTGCGCGGCGGGGCCACGATGAGCATGCGCTGGCCCTTGCCGATCGGAGTGACCAGGTCGACGATCCGCATGTTCAGGTCTTTGGGATCGTGTTCGAGCACCAGGCGGCGGTTGGGATGCAGGGGGGTGAGGTCCTCGAAATTGCTGGTGTCGGTGATGCGCTCGGGGTCTTCGCCGTTGATGGCCTCAACGCGCAGAAGCGCAAAATACCGCTCCGATTCCTTGGGCGGGCGAATCTGCCCCTGAACGACGTGGCCGTTGCGAAGCCCAAACCGGCGAATCTGGCTGGGGCTGATGTAGATGTCATCCGGGCAGGGCAAATAGTTGTATTCCGGGCTGCGCAGGAATCCGAACCCGTCGGGAAGGATTTCCAACACCCCTTCGCCATACATCAGGCCGTTCTGGCGGATGCGGGCGCGGAGGATCTGGAAGATGAGGTCCTGCTTCTTGAGTCCGATGTAATCGGCGATTCCCTCTTCCTTGGCGATCTCGTGCAGCTTGTGCACGTCCATCGTCTGGAGGTCTTTGATATAAAGCTTTCCACCCTTGACCTGTTCGTATTTGGCGTTGGTCTCGGCGTCGAAATTGGCGATGTCCTCCGAGACGGAGGGCTGCCCGTTGCCCGACGACGGCTCGGCCGGCTCCTCGGCCTTGCGGGCCGGTTCTTCCACGGCATCGGCGGGGGAATCCACCGCCACCGCCGAGGTCTCCAGTTCCTTCGATTCGCGCGCCTCGGAGTCGGCGGAGGTTGAGGGATGCGATCCACCGGTTCTTCGTGAACGGGTGCTGCTTGTCTTTGCCATGAATGGCCTCCTGATTTGAACTTAAATTCGGGCTTTCTCGAACGATCCAAAGTTAGCGGGTTGGCGTGAGGTTGAACCGATCTGGTCCGGGATCAACTAACTATACCCTCCGAATCCATCGAAGGTTCGATCCAACTCTGTTCATTTCACTAAGCTCAAGCGAATGAATCCGCCCCAATCGCGTAAACACTCGTGTCAGGTCTGCTCCGGAAATCGTTTTACGAGAATTCGGGAAAGCGTTTCTCTGACTTGACCGCGGACATAATCCGCATCGGCAGTGTTATCAATAATATAATCGGATATTTCTCGCTTCTTGTCTAGGGGCCATTGCGATTTTTCCCGACGGCGAAGTTCTTCCTCACCCCAGCCCCGGCTCCGGCTCAGCCTTTGAAGCCGCTGAACCAGCGGCGACTCCACAAACACAATAGCATCACACCCCCCCCGAAGGCCAGTCTCAAAAAGGAGCGGCGTATCCCAAACAATGGCATGGACTTGCGGATCATCACCGGCATCCAGCATCCGCCGCTGGCGGAGTTCGGCAACCCTGGGATGGAGCAAGGCTTGCAGCTTTTGCCGCTGACCGGGGTCGCCAAATACTATATCGGCGATTTTGGCTCTGTCCACCTGACCGTCCCCCCCCACCACGTCATCCCCCCACCAGGCGCGGATTTGCCTCACGACGGCCGGGTCCAGATATGCCTGTCGAACCTGTTCGTCGGCGCTGATGACCAGGCAACCCAACTCCCCGAACATCTGGGCAACGGTGCTCTTTCCGCTGCCGATGCCTCCAGTGATCCCGATAACGGGCTTGCCTTGAAACACATCCGTGGCTCAGTAATTCCTGCCGACCGAACTCATATCGTTATACCGTATTCCCCGATGGTCACCGAATTCCCGGCTGGATCGTAGAGAATCAGATTATCCAGGCCGGGGAGCAATCCGCGCTGCCGTTCGTATTCGACGCTGGCCTCGGCCAACCGCCGTGCCAGGTCGTTGAGCGATGGCACGGCTACCGCCAGCGGCCGGAAATCTTCGCGAGGCAGGGGCCGTTCCAGCACCTCGATCCTCAGCCGGAAATTTTCCGCGCGGTAGATTAATTCGTGGCCGACCTCATCGCGATCAGGGTCTTCTCGTTCGAAATTGAGAAGTCCGGCATAAAACTCGTCCAGTTGCCGTTCCAGCCCCGCCGGCACCCATAGCTGGCAATCCTCGATTGAGACCAGCCGTACGGGCGGCGGTTCCTCGATCCGCGGCCTGCGGTCCTGGTCCGCTTCAAACGCCGCAGATGCCGGATCAAGCTCGATCTGTCCCAATCGCTCGGCCATCGAAAGCGGCAGTATATCAGGAAACAATGAAAGGTTCCGCACGGCGCTGGAACGCGGCCCGAGAACGGGCCGGCTCATTTTCGATGCTGAGCCGGCCCGTCCTCGGGCCGCGTTTCGTCATACCCGGAAGATTGGGCACACCCATGCTGGCAACGATCAACCCTTCCATTACAATTCCGTTCCATGGCCAAGCCCCTATTCCTGTGCATGATGGCGTTGCTTTTTTCGGCTATCGCCGCGCGGGGAGCGGAAAACCACACCTGGGAGCTTCGGGAAGGCCGGTGGCTGGAAGCCACTCGGCCGGCCACGGGGCCGGCAGTTCCCGAGCCGATGCTCGATCGGGCCGAGACATTGCTCCGTCAACAGGACCCCAAAGCGGCGAAGAAAGTCCTTCTGGCCTGGGAAAAGGACCACAAGAAATCACCGGCCAGGGATCGCTGCATTTTTCTCCTGGCGGACGTTTTCTACCAGCAGGACGACCGCTTCAAGTCTTTTTTCTACTGCGACGAACTGATGGATGAATACCCGGAGAGCAAGCTATTCCAAGCGGCGCTTCAGAAACAGTTCGACATCGCCAATGCGTATCTGAGCGGTTACGAGGACACGTTTTTAGGGATGCGGATCGTGGATGAGTCGGCGGAAGCGGTGCAGATGATGTGGCGCATTCAGGAGCGCGCCCCCGGGTCTCCGCTGGCGGAAAAGGGATTGCTCTGCACCGCGGACTATTATTTCAGCGATCGGGATTACGATCTGGCCGAGGACGCATACAACTTCTACGCCCACAGCTATCCCAGCAGCGACCGGGTTCCGCAGGTCAAGCTTCGGGCGGCATTTTCGTCGCTGGCGCAGTTTCGCGGGGTGAAGTTCGACGCCACCCATATCATCGACGCCAGGGCGCAGCTGCTGGTGATTCAAAAACAGTATCCCGAACTGGCGGCGGAGGAAAACGTGCAGACCGTGGTCGATCAAATCGACAGCGCCTTCGCGAAAAAGCTGCTGGATCAGGGTGAGTTTTACGAGCGTACGGGCGAACTGCATGGGGCGGTGTACCAATTTCGCTTTCTGGTGCAGAGCTATCCCAACGCTCCGGAGGCATTGGAGGCAAGGAACCACCTGGGCCGGATGCCGGCGTCGGCGCTGGCCGAAGCCCCGCCGCCGCCGGCCAGCGGATATGCCCCGGCAACCGAACCCAGCGCGGATGTGGGGGGGAGATGAGGAAATTCGAAATTCGAAATTCGAAATTCGAATCAAATTCGAATGACCAAATTCGAAACGAAGATTGTTTCGTCCTTCGAATTTCGAATTTGATTCGTCATTCGAATTTCGAGTTTCGGATTTTCGCGTGCTCTCTTGCCCTGCTCCTCGCCGGCTGCGGCTATCAATCCGGCGCCGACGGCGGATGGCACTGGGGTTCGGTCTACCGGCAGGACATTCACAGCGTCGCCGTGCCGGTTTTCACCTCGAGGGACTTTCATCGCGGCGTGGAATTCCAGTTGTCCGATTCCCTGGCGAAAAGGATCGAGGAATTCACGCCGTATAAAATTGAGCCGCGCGAGCGAGCCGACACGGTGCTGGAAGGGGAAATCGTCGCGATCACGCCGACGGCATTGACGCTGAACCCCTATACCGCCACGCCGCAGGAAGAGGAGTATTCCATCATCGTGAACTTCACGTGGAAGGACCTGCGGACGGGAAAGATCTTGGTGTCGCGCGTGGGGTTCGAGCAGGCGAGCACCTATTTTCCGAACCTGGGCGAGGGGCAGTACGTGGCGGCCCAGAACGCCGTGGAACGGCTGGCCTTGGGGATCGTGAACGAAATGGAAGGCCCCTGGTAGGGTTTTTCGTCAGATTTTGCAGTTTGAATCGTTTGTAACGGGTTTATCGCTGGAAAAAACGCGGGACAACCCCTTATGATGGCATGGACGCACGGATTGGATCGACGCCGAGCCATCCGTCGCCGATGCTCAATGGCGTGCGGCCAAGGAATTGCGCCTTTTGAGGCGCTGCGCCTGTCGAGGCGTTGCGGATAGTTGTAAGGAACGATATGTCAGAACCAAAGCCCCCGGAACGACCCTTTCGTAAGAACGGCCGCAACAGCCCCAACGGCGGCGGCATGCGCGTGGGCCGGGGATTGTTCGGGTGGGTCCTTTTCATCAGCCTGGCCATCATGCTGGTCATGCTCTTGCGGAACTCCGCCCCGGCGTACCAAAAAATTCACATGTCCGATTTTGAGACGCTGCTGGCCAACAACAAGGTCGAGGAGTTCACCATCGACGGCAACGAGGTGGACGGCATCGTCAAGGAAAACGTGCAAATCCCCGGCGCCTCGTCCAACAGCAAATATTTCAACACGGAGTATCCCGAAGGGACGTTCTCCAACGGCGCCTATCTGGCGGAGTTGATGAAGAAACGCGGGGACACCGCGGTGGACTCCAAGAACCAGTCCAACCTGCTCATGAACATCCTGCTGCCGCTGGTTCCGTGGCTGCTGATCTTCGGATTCGTCTGGTTCTTCGTCTTCCGGCAGTTGCGCAACAGCGCCGGCGCCGGCGGGATGCTGGGCAGCTTCGGCAAGAGCAAGCACAAAATCACCGCCAAGGACCACACCAACATCACCTTCGACGACGTGGCCGGAATCGAAGAGGCCAAGGAAGAGGTGATGGAGATCGTCGAGTTCCTGAAGAACCCGAAGAAATTCCAGCGTCTTGGGGGCAGAATTCCCCGGGGCGTGCTGCTGGTGGGCGAGCCGGGCACGGGCAAGACCCTTCTGGCCAAGGCGATCGCCGGCGAGGCCGATTGCCCCTTCTTCAGCATCAGCGGATCGGACTTCGTGGAGATGTTCGTGGGCGTGGGCGCCAGCCGGGTGCGCGACCTGTTCAAGCAGGCGAAGGACAACAGCCCGTGCATCATCTTCCTGGACGAAATTGACGCGGTCGGTCGGCGGCGCGGCAGCGGATTCTCCAGCGGCGGGCACGACGAGCGCGAACAGACCCTCAACGCCATCCTGGTGGAGATGGACGGCTTCGACACCAACGACCAGGTGATCGTCTGCGCCGCCACCAATCGGGTGGACGTTCTCGACCCGGCGCTGACTCGGCCGGGGCGATTCGACCGGCAGATTTACGTCCCGCTGCCGGACGTCAAGGGCCGGTTGGAAATCCTCAAGGTCCACAGCCGCAAGGTGAAGCTCGGGCCGAACGTGGATTTGCAGCGTTTGGCGCGGGCCACGCCGGGATTCAGCGGCGCGGACCTGGCGGCGATCATCAACGAATCGGCGTTGGGAGCGACGCTGGCGGGCAAAGAGTTCATCGAACAGGACGACCTGGAAGAGGCGCGGGACAAGGTCCGCTGGGGCCGGGCGCGCAAGAGCCGGGCCATCGACGAGAAGGAAAAAATCGCCACCGCCTATCACGAGGCCGGGCATGCCGTCGTGCAGTACCTGGAAAAGGACGCCGACCCGATCCACAAGGTGACGATCATCCCCCGCGGCAACTACGGCGGGGCCACCATGGCGCTACCCGAAAAAGACCGCATGTCCCAATCCAAGAAATGGTGCTATGCGTTCATGAAAGTTTGCTTCGGCGGCCGAATCGCCGAAGAAATGTTCACCGGGGACGTCAACACCGGCGCGGCCGGCGACATCCGCCAAGCCAGCGCGCTGGCGCGCAAAATGATCCGGGACTGGGGCATGAGCGACCGGCTGGGCTTCGTCTTCTACGGCGACGACGATTCGAAGATGAATTATTTCGAGCTTGGCGGCGGCCGCGATTACTCCGAGGAGACCGCCAAGGCCATCGACGAGGAGATCAAGCGCCTGATCGACACGCTCTACGATGAAACGCGCAAATTGCTCGAAGCCAACAAGGATCGCGTGGAAGCCATCGCCAAGGCGTTGGTGCGCTACGAAACGCTGGACGCTTCGGAAGTGGATCGGATCATGAAGGGCGAAACGCTCACGAAGCCGACGGTCGGCGACCTGCTGGAAAAGGAGCAAGGGCGCCGCGGGGTCGTGGTGCAGCCATCGACCGATCCGAACGGCCCCGACCTGACGCTGGGCGGCGGGGCGCTGCCGGCGCCGGGATGAGACGTGTTTCGCACAAGCGAAATCCGATCAGCATCATTCAATTGGGATTACCCCTCTCGTAACGACTTGCGAAGGTTTCTCGCGCCGTGTAGCACGCGCAGCAGTTCGATGCCGCCACGAATCGGACGATAAAAGAGCAGATAATCCCCTACAGGAAAGCTCCGAACCCGAGCCCGGAGTTCGGGTCGCGCGGGACCGGCCTTGGGGTGATCGGACAATAGCTCCAGCTTGACGTCAAAAGTCCGGAGCAATTCATCGGCGGCGGACACGTTGTCCCGCGCAACATAATCCCAAATGGCCTGGTAATCGCGAAACGATGCCGTTGTGCGATGAATGATTCCCATCACGAGGTTTTCTTACGGCCCGCGTGCCGTTGGGCGATGACGCCCTCCGCGTCGAAATCGGCAAATTGGCCGTGGTTGGCCTCGTTGATACCGACGTCGATCTCGCGGCGAAGTTCCTCGATGTCTTCCGCGGTAAGCTCCTCGCGCTGACGTGACTGCTGCAAAAGGTTGTTCACCGCTTCCTCGGGCGAAGCGTATTGGCCGGTTTTGACCTTTTCCTCGACGTATTTTTGCACGTCGGGTTTGAGAGAAACGTTCATGATGGATGAACCTCGGGTGCGTCAATCATACCACACAGGCCGTGGTGAGCTCGGTAATAATTTACTCCACCTGCAAAACCACGTTGACGACGTGGCGTTGACCCTTGCGGAGAACGTCGATGCGCGTGTTTCCGCGGCGGTTGGCGATGGCGGCGGCGAAGGCCGGGGCGTCGCCGACGGATTGGCCGGCCAGCGCGAGGATCAGGTCTTCCGATTGCAATCCGGCGCGTTCGGCCGGGGAGCCGGGGATGATCTGCTTGATTCGCAATGCGGGGGTGACGCCGAGCGCCGAATTGAGTTGGCGTTCGGGATCGTCGGGAGCGACCGTGTCGATCACGACGCCGAGGAACGCGCGGCGAACCACGCCGTGTTCGATCAATTCGCTCACGACCGGCGCGCACGCGGCGGCGGAGAGGAAATGTCCGCCCTTGGTGAATCCGGCGATGGTGCCATCGATGTTCACCAAGGTGGAAACGTCCGGCTCCCAGCCTTCCCACACCGCCAGCCGATTGCTCGCGGGGTTCAGCGACATCACCAGCAGCAGGGTGCCGGCTTGCGGAGTATTGGCGGAAACCATCGCGGATTTGGTCGTCACCTTGCCGTTGACGCGAAGCAGCGTCAGGTCCGCCTGGCGATCCGAAGCGACGAAGGAAGCGGTGGCCCATCGGCCGTCGCCGATGGACACGGGGATGGGAAATTGGCACGCGGCCTGATCGACGTAGCGCGGAATCAGCAGATGGTTTTCGTCGTCCAACACGATGCCGATGCCGTTGGGCGAGAACCGATCGAGCCGCAGGACGATCACGTGCGGAGCCTGTTCCACAACCGGCTGCGTAGAGGAGGGAGCCGTGGTGGGATGAATCTCGGCGGTGGCATAGGGGGTGCCCGGCGAGCCGCGTTCGATTTCCTCAAGACGGGCCAGCGAGGCGGGATCGAGCCGGTTGGCCCACTTGGTCAGCGGATCGTCCGGGGGCAATCTGAGACTGGTCGGCATCGGCAATTGGACGCGAACGATGCTTGGGGCGATCTGCTTGAATAGCGTTTGGGTCTCGCGATTGAGTTCGTCGAGCAGCGGCCGGGAGGTCGGCAGGCTTGCCGATTGCGCGGGCGATCGCGAGGGAAATAGAATCAGTAGAAGAGCGCAGAAACCCACGGCGGCGCCGCGAGCGCGGCAGGACGGCTTGAATATAGTTTCAGACATTCTCGCTCAAAACTTATCCATCGCCGGGCTGATAATGGAATCTCCTCCGCTCGGCGCGGCCGATTGGGCCGCCTGAATGTCGTGCACGAATCGTTGCGCATCTTCCATCGAATCGAACTGCTGGACCGTGACCAGCTTGCCCGTCCGGTCGTGCACTTCGACGGCATATTTGCTTGCCAACGGCAGTTGCGGGCCGCTGCCGGCGGCTGCCATGTGCGATCCGTTCGACGGGATATTTGCCAGGTTTGGCACCGCGTTGAAACGATCCCGTCCGAGCCAACCGACCGTAAATCCGAAGAGGATCAGCGCCGCAGCCGACGCCATGATGCGAGCGGCATTGCCGATCCAGTACGTGAAATCTTCGCGGCGCGTGGCGCGCATCAGTTTGGCTTGCAGGCGGGCAATGGATGAATCATCCGGCTCAAGGCTGTTCCAAACCATCGTCCGGACGGCATGGTCTTCGCGCAGACGATCCAGTTCGCCCATCAGGTCGCGTTCGATCGCCAGCCGGCGCCAAAGCCCCTCGCATTCGGAGACGGGCAGCTCGCTATCGAGATAGGCATGAAGCAATTCCAGGTCACTGTCGTTGACTGCCATAGGTCTCCTGCCTTCTTAGAAACCCCGTTCAAGTCTGTTCGGCGTAAGCCCGCAGCAATTCAGCCAATTGCCGCCGACCGCGATGAATCCAGGTTTTGACCTGGGGAATACTTGCGTCAAGCGTCTCGGCGATCTGGGCATAGGACAATTTCTCATATTCGCACAACACCAGCGCCGCCCGGAAATTCTCCGGCAATCGATCGATGGCGCGTCTGACCTGAATCACGGTCTCGCTCTCGATCATGTGACGGCTGGGCGACTGCGATGCGCCGCTGGGGTCGCCCGTTTCATCCGGCAACACAGACATGTGAGGCTGCCGCAAAATGCGCAGCGACTCGTTCACAACGGTTCGCCTCATCAGGCCGCCGGCCTCGCGCCAGTCATAACGGTCGCGGTGCTGGTACAGGTTCATAAATGCCTGTTGCACCACATCTTCCGGCGAGGCACGGGTCCCGACGATGGCCCTGGCTATCGCCAGCAGCCGTCGTGAATGCAGCCGCACCGCACGCTCAAACAACTCATTAGTGCTCAGTGCGGCTTCAGGTTGCCGCCCGTTCTCTTCCAGTGACACGCGCTGGCTCCGGCAAAGTTACAATCTTTATGATCCTATGCTGTAGTATCTTATCGGTCGTTCGCGACTTTGTCGCGGACCAACGTTCTTCGAAAAGGAAGCAGTCATGACTTTGCCCAAAACCCCCCGCCGGAAGCTCGGAAACCAGGGTTTGACCGTCTCGGCCCTCGGCCTGGGCTGCATGGGAATGTCCGAATTCTACGGCTCCAGAAACGACCAGGAGTCCATCCGCGTCATCCACCGCAGCATCGAATTGGGCATGGATTTCCTCGACACGGCCGACATGTACGGCATCGGCGCCAACGAGGTTCTCGTCGGCCAAGCCATTCGTGACCGGCGCGCCAAAGTGGTGCTGGCGACGAAATTCGGCAACGTCCGCGGGGCGGATGGCAGTTTCAAGGGTGTCAATGGGAAGCCCCAATATGTCCGCTCCGCCTGCGAGGCAAGCCTCAAACGCCTGGGCGTGGAGGTGATCGACCTGTATTACCAGCATCGCGTCGATCCGAACACGCCGATCGAGGAAACCGTGGCCGCCATTGCCGAACTGGTTCGGCAGGGGAAGGTTCGGTTTCTGGGGCTGTCCGAAGCGTCCGCCTCAACCCTGAGGCGGGCGATGAAGGTTCATCCGATTTGCGCCCTACAAACAGAATATTCCCTTTGGACGCGCGAGGTGGAGGCGGAGATTCTGCCGACCTGCCGCGAGTTGGGCATCGGCTTCGTCGCCTACAGCCCGCTGGGGCGCGGTTTTCTGACCGGACAATTCAAGAAGGCCGAGGACCTTCCCGAAGGCGATCGCCGCCGGCAGTTCCCACGGTTCCAGGGGGAGAATTTTAGCAAAAACCTCGACCTGGTGAAGAAGATCGAACAGATGGCGGCAACGAAGAAATGCAAGCCATCGCAATTGGCGCTGGCATGGGTGCTCGCCCAAGGCGAGAACATTGTGCCGATTCCGGGAACGAAGAAATTGAAATACCTGGAAGAGAATGCCGTAGCGGTTGACGTAAATTTGAGTGATTCGGAATTGGAGGAGATCGATCGAATCATTCCGCACGGCGTCGCCTCCGGACATCGGTATCCGGCGGAGGCGATGGGAGCGGTGAATAGGTAAGGCGGAGAATTCAGACCCGCCGCGGAGCGTGCGGTGTACCGCACGCGATGGGCGGGACGCCCATGCCACCTATTGCTGCTGCTGGACTTCCTGCTGTTCGGCCAATTCGCGGAGGGCGGCGGCGCCGGTGGCGAAGGCGGGGATTTCCAAGGACTGCATCCGCTCGGCGGCTAGCTCGGGAGGAATTGCCGTTAGTTCCTCGGTCTTGACGGCCACGTCGATGGTTTCGCTGGCGTTGCCGCGGTAAACGCCGCGGTTGGGGGGCACGTCGCGGAAATCGCGGCCCACGGCCACCTTGACGAAATTTCCGCCGATGACGCAGTTGTTGGCCGCGTCGAATCCGACCCAGCCGGCCGAGGGGAAGAGCAACTCGCACCAGGCGTGCGTCTGGGTATATCCGCGGTATTTCTCCGCATCGGGATGGATGAACCCGCTCACGTACCGCGCGGGGATTCTCAGTACGCGGGCCAATGCGATCATCAGATGGGTGAAGTCCTGGCAGACGCCGTAGCCGGTGGCCAGGATTTCGGTGATCGGGCTGGCGGCGTTGGTGATTCCCTTGCGGTAGGTGAACTTGTCGTCGATGAGATGGAGCAGGCGAAGCCCCAGTTCGCCGGCGCTGATGCCGTCCTTGGGCGCGACAATTTTCGCCAGGTCGTGCAGTTGGGGGCAGTCGATGATCGGGCCGCCGAATTGCAGGAAATCATAAGCCGTATAATCGTACGCCTCGGGGGGAACGGGCCAGGCATCGACAAATCGTTCCGGCTCCTTGCGCGGCCGATCAGTCTCGACGACGCTGGTGGCGACGATGGCAATCTGCCGGTGAAACATGTTCACGCTGAAAGTATGAACCGTATTGTCCAGCCAATCGAAATAGCTGCTGACGGTCGTCGGCGGCCCGATGGCCAGGTCGAACGACAACCGATGTTGATCCTGCTCCTGCCGTGGAACCATCCTCAGTTCCATGATCGATTCACTGATGAAATCGGAGTAGCGCAGGTCGGTTTGATGGGTGATTTTCAGAAGCATGTTCCAATGACCAATGACAAATGACTAATGACCATTCCCTCAATGCATAAAATACGATTGCTGGACGGCGACGGCGGCGTCGTGAACGGCGGTCTGAATGCGTTGGAGATAGCTGGGAATGCCTTCGGCGAGGATTTCCGACAGCTCGGCGTATTCGAGTTGGGCGTCGAGTCGGCCGAGGATTCGCTCCGTGGGATCGATCACGTTGCCGCGCGCTCCCACGCGGATGGCGCTGATCGCCGCCAGCGCGCCGGAAATGCTGAACCGGACGCTTCGCGGAAAGCCGCGCTCCAGGATGAGGAATCCGGTGACGCGCGTGGGGTCCATGTCGCCCAGGTAGTTCCGGCGATACGCCTCGATCGAGCAGCAACTCCTCAGCACCGCCATCCAGTGCAGGTTGCGCAGCGTGCTGTCGAAGATCTGTTCGTTGGACTTGAGGATGTCGTATTTGGTCTGGATCACCCGGCAGGTGACGTCCGTGCGTTCGAGATACTTGGCCAACTGCGCGAAGAGCCAGCGCTGATCGTGCGGCAGGGTTTGATCGGTCAGCCCCTGGAAGAGCATCGACCCGGTCATCACCGAGCGGAACAGATCGTCGGGGGATTCGTCGAATCGGCCGGGCGTGTCGTCGCCGCGCAGCGACCAGTAGAGCGTGTTGAGGTTTTCCCACATTTCCGCGGAGATGTTCTCGCGGATTCCACGGGCGTTTTCGCGGGCGCGCGTCAGGCAATTCAGAATGCTGTTGGGATTGTCGATGCCGAAGGTGAGATATTGCCCGACGCGTTGGGCGAGGTCCGGCCCGTCGGGAAGCTCGGGAAGGCGGAGTATGGTCAGAAGGCTTTGCCATTGCCGGGCCTGAAGCGCCGGGGCAAGGTCCCCCACGTCGATCAGCAGGTTGGAATTCACCAGCAGCAGGCGGGACACGTGCTCGGCGCGCTCCATGTAGCGGGCCATCCAATACATGGCGTCGGCGTCGCGCGCGAGCATGGGCCGTTCGGGCTTGGGCGTCGTCGGCATCGCGATGCCGAAGGTGCTGGGCGAAGGGGCGGCGGTTTTTTCGGTGGCGGCGGTCATTGTCACTCTTCCTCCAGGACCCAGGTATCCTTGCTCCCCCCGCCCTGGCTGCTGTTCACGACCAGGCTCCCCTTTCTCAGGGCGACGCGCGTCAGCCCGCCGGGCATCACGATCACCTTTTGGCCGTACAGGATATACGGCCTCAGATCGACGCGCCGGCCCTCGAAGTGGTCCTCCACCAAGCTGGGATGCTGGCTCAATTGAATCACGGGCTGGGCGATGAAGTTTCGCGGATCGGCGTTGATCTTTTCGGCGAACAATGCCCGCTCCTCGGCCGGCGCCTGATGCCCCATCAGCATTCCATATCCCCCGGATTCGTTGGTGCTTTTCACGACCAGTTCGTCCAGGTGTTCCAGAACGTATTTGCGGTCGGAGTCGCGGGCACAGATGTACGTGGGCACGTTGGGCAAAATCGGGTCCTGGTTAAGGTAAAACTTGATCATGTCGGGAACGAAGGGGTAAATCGCCTTGTCGTCGGCAACGCCGGTGCCGACCGCGTTGACCAGCGCCAGGTTGCCGACGCGATAGGCGTTCATCAGCCCCGGCACGCCCAGGACGCTGTCGGGCCGGAAACAGAGCGGATCGAGGAAATCGTCGTCCACCCGCCGATATAGAACGTCGATCCGGCGCAACCCCGCCGTCGTGCGCATGTACAAGAATCCCTTGTCCACGACCAGATCGCGCCCTTCGACCAGCTCGATCCCCATCTGCCGGGCCAGAAAACTGTGCTCGAAATAAGCCGAGTTATAGATGCCCGGCGTAAGGATGGCGATGCCGGCGTCATCCGCGTAATGGGGCGCGATGTACTTCAGCACTTGCAGCAGGTTGAAGGGATAATCCTCCACGGCCCGGACCCGGTAGGCGCTGAACAGCGACGGGAAAACGCGCTTCATCACCGCGCGGTTTTCCAAGACGTAGCTCACGCCGCTGGGCGTGCGGCCGTTGTCCTCCAGAACGTAATACTTGCCGTCCTGGTCGCGGATCAGATCGGTCCCGCAGACGTGAATGTAAATGTCGCGCGGAACTTTCACGCCGAACATCTCGCGCCGGAACATCTTGGCGCCGTAAATCAACTCGGCCGGAATCACGCGTTCCCTGATAATGCGCTGTCCGTGATAGACGTCCTGGCAGAAGAGGTTCAGGGCGGTGATCCGCTGAGCCAGCCCCCGCTCGATGACGTCCCACTCATGCGCCGGGACAATGCGGGGAATCAGATCGAAGGGAAAGATTTTCTCCACGCCGCGCGTATCGCTGTAGACGGTGAAGGTGATCCCCTGATTGCGGAACAGGACGTCCGTCATTCGCCGGCGTTTTTCAAACGCCGACTGTCCCAGCCCCGAGAGGCGGCTGACCAGCGATTTGTAATGCGGACGCGGCTGTCCATCGAGGGCGAAAACTTCGTCGAACAGCCCATCAACCTGATAATTGTCAAACATCGCCGGGGGGTCCAATCTCCCGTCTCATCTGGCCGCCGGGGGAGATTCTAGGGACTCATGCCTATCAGGCAAGCCCACAGGGCGACGGCATTCTCTGTTATGCGTGTGCATCTGATTTTCATCTGTGGCGATGCTGTTTTCTCCGGTCTTCGCCTGTCGCAAAAGCGGGCCGATTTTTCTGGTTTCGCGTCTGAAAATGCCGCGGTCGTCCCCGGAATGTCCCATTACCCCCCCCACCCCCCTCGCTGCGCGAGACTGTAGAGCAGGAGACAGGTGAGCAGGAGAAAGACCAAATCGGACACCGCATCGGGACAGCCAACCAATCGGTAGCCGGTCAATTCTCGCATTTGCAAACCCCACGGCGGGCAAGGATCGCCGACTAAAGGGGGAAGCAACCCCAAAGCCACTAGCCCGCAGATTAACTAATACCTAACTTATTTTTAACTTGCAAGGGAAAAATTGGCACGTTTCTTTGAGCGCCGGTCGTATAGATGAAGTGGTATCTAACGGGCCTCCTGTTTCCTCAACGATGACAGCCTGCGCCGGCCAAGCGCGGTCACTCAACAGAGAAGCGTTAGAACGGTGGGCATATCCGCCTTCAAATCCTGCCCTCTCGGCTAACTATTCAAAATAAACGAATCCCGCTAGGCAGGCACCTCATTATGACCCGTTTACTTCTCGGCGATCGCAGTAATAGACACAAACTGTTTAGAAGACAATAGCTGGCCGCATCATCATTTACAGCATTCAGTTTCGGAAAAAATAAGACTGGCCTGATTATTGCCATACCGACGTGAGGAGCGGGAATCGGCACTTCGCATAATTCCTGCCTTCAGATACGTAAGTATTAACCGATTCTTCGGGGTGAAACTATGGGCGGGAAGATTCTGGGCCTTACAGCTTTGCTCCTGATTGCCGGCTCATCGGTGGCTGAGGGTGCGTTTTATAGCGGCTCCGTGTTGTATCAACTGACGGCGCCGAGCGGATTTACTTACTCGACCACCAGCGGAGATCCGCAAACAGCCGCCGGAGGGCAGGTCGTCGGCTTCGGTCTAGCCGCCGACGTGTCGCAAGAAGCCATCGTCTGGACGAGCGACGGCACTCCGGTTGACCTTACTACGCCCGGGTACATCTCTTCACACGCCCTGGGTACCGATGGCGCCCAGCAGGTCGGCGTTGGCATGTTAGAAAGTTCGAACACGGACGCCCTCCTCTGGACCGGCACGGGAGCCAGTGCGGTGGACCTGACCCCGAATGGGTTCTCGACTTCGATTGCCGACGGCATCAGCGGCACGCAACAGGTGGGCAGCGGCGTAATCGGCACCGGGTCCAACGCACAACAGCATGCCCTGCTCTGGACCGGGTCGGCCGAAACTGCGGTGGATCTGGAGCCGACAAGCCTGACTGGCTTTTACGGTTCAGTTGCCTACGGTATTGGCGGCGGCCAGGAGGTGGGTGAAGGCGAGCTCCAGATCGGGAGCAACTATCTAAGTCACGCCCTGCTCTGGAAGGGGACGGCCGAAAGCGCGGTGGACCTGGATCCGAGTTTGGCCGGGTTTTCAACAAATAATTCATTTGCCTATGCTACCAACGGTTCACAGCAGGTGGGCTACTACGCCTACACCTCGCCGGAACTAGCTACTTCCGACCATGCCATGCTGTGGTCCGACACTGCCGAGAGCGCGGTGGACCTGAATCCCACCAATCTCACCGGAATCACGGATTCGGAGGCCTTCGATATCTATGGCGGCGAGGAGGTCGGCGTCGGCGGGGGCAGCGGGACCGACAACCAACTCAACGCCATGCTCTGGTTCGGGACGGCCGATTCCGCGGTTGATCTCCAAGCATTGCTTCCCTCGAGTGATGACTGGACCAACTCTTGCGCCTACACCATTGACGGCTCCGGGAACATATATGGCATCGCCAACGGAACGGTCGATGGTGTGGCCGGCACATACGCCGTCGAGTGGTCAATACCCGAGCCAGGGTCGCTGTCGCTCCTCGCCTTGGTCGCCCCGGTTCTGGTCGCACGGCGCCGAAGGACCGCTCTGTAAACATTATCCGCTGTGCTCAAATCTGTGGTTCATTCCCTGCAACAAATGCCATTCGGTTCTGAGACAGGGGGCCGGGTACAGTCAACCCCAGACGGGATTCCAGTCAAACCCTGTGGTGAGGATGGGGCCTCGGGATGGGAAGCCCTCCCGCGGAACTGCGGAAGTCTCCTCCGGTTGCATTCCCGCGCGTCTCGTGGAGAATGTGGACCAGAGGCATTGGCGGCGGCGGGACAATGTGACCCTTTTTCAAGGATTCGCATGCTATTAACCAAGCACGAAGGCGTAACCTTTCAAGACCAAACCGTTTACATCAGCGGACAGGCATTTGTCCGCTGCACGTTCAGGGCCTGTACGCTGGTGCTGCGAGAAACGGTGTATTACCTTGAAGGCTGCACGTTCGACAGGTGCAACTGGCACGTGGACCGCGTGCTGTTGTGGGGAAGCCCCGAATCGGTTCAAGAAGTGAAAGCGTTGGTCAACATGATCGAGGCGGTGCAGCAACAGGCCGCCGCCGCCCAGGCCGCTTCCAGCGGCGCCGTGGCCGCACAATCCCCGGTCCTCGCCGCGGATTCCACCGACGTGCCCCCGCTGACGACCTAAAATCCCCTCGTGAGGTTCCCTCGCCATCTTCCTCGGTTCGCACTGCTCGCGGCCATGTTATGCCTGGCCGGATCGGCGCTTCGCCCGGCGCTGGCGGAAGGCAAGCCCTTCGCGCCGCTGGAGCCGGATGAAATCCTGCTCATCACCAACAAGAATTCCCCCGACAGCCAGAAGTTGGCCGCCCAGTATTGCGAACTTCGCGGCGTCCCGCCCGGCCAGACCGTTGCGCTGGATTTGCCCACGGATGAGGAAATGCCCTTCGCAACCTACGAAACGGGAGTCGTCGCCCCGGTGCGCCGGTTCCTCAATGAACATCAGTTGCAGTTCAAGGTGAAATGCCTTCTGACGTTCTACGGCGTGCCGTTTCGGATTGCCGCCCGGCAGAACACCCCCGCCGACGACCGGGAATTGGCCGAACTACAGGACTTGCGGGCCGAGACCGTCAAGGAACTTCAACCGGCGCTGGTCCAGTTGGAAACCAAAGCCAGTGGATTGGATCCATCGTACAAACCGGGCGTGGGCGATTCGATTCCAGCCTTGCTGGCCCGCGCGGAAGCGGTCAATTCCGTGATTACGGCGGACATCGCCGCGATCACCGACGCCGACCAGGCCGCCGAATTGCGGTCATTGCTCCAGACCGTCAGCGGGCCTGCCGAGCCTGATCTGTCCGCCCGCGAACAGGTGCGGCGCCTTCAATCCGTCCGCTGGGACAGCCGGGCCCGCTCGCAACTTCGGCATGCGACGCTCGCCACGTTCGGCCTGACCGGATTGCTGCACGTGCTCGACGCCCAGATCGAATATTTCGCCACGGATGCCACCGCGGCGGCCACCGACAACGAGTTGGCGCTGCTTTGGTGGGACTATTATCCCCGCCGCGGACGGCTTGGAAATCCGTTGAACCTAAGCTTCTCCGGTAGAACGTCGCCCGCCATGATGGTCATGCGGCTCGACGGGCCGGACCCGGCAACGGTCGGGCGCATGATGCAAACCAGCGTTGACGTCGAAAAAACCGGAATCCAGGGAATCATCGCCATCGACGCACGCGGATTGCCTCCCATCGACGCCAAGGGAAATCTCGATCCCTACGGGGAATTCGACGAGACGCTTCGGCACCTCGCCTACATGCTCCGCGTCACCACGGATTTGAAGATCAAGCTCGACGATCAGGACCTGGTCTTTCCCGCGCATTCCGTGAAGAACGTGGCCTTCTATTGCGGCTGGTACAGCGTCCAGAACTATATCCCAGGATGCGATTTCAACCGGGGCGCGGTGGGGTATCACGTTGCCAGCTATGAACTGGTGACGCTTCATGCCCCGTCAACCCGCTGGGTGCGGGGATTGCTCAACGATGGCGTGGTCGCCACGCTCGGGTCCGTCGCCGAGCCGGGCCTCGAATCCTTCCCCAAGCCCGATGAATTCTTTCCGCTTTTATTGACGGGCAAGTTGACGATGGCCCAGGTGTATTGGAAGACGACGCCGTTCACGAGTTGGATGATGAGTTTTATCGGGGACCCGCTATATACGCCGTGCAAGCTGCATCCGCCGATGAAGGTGGAAGACCTGCCGCCGGGGTTGCAAAGGGCGTTCCGGTGATGCGGGGAGAGGGGGCAGGGCCATCGCATTTGGCGATGGCGTTCAAAGGTTCAAGGGTTCAAAGGTTCAAGGGTTCAAGGGTTCAAGGAAAAAACGTTCATCTTGAACTTTTGAACCCTTTGAACCCTTGAACCTTTGAACCTTTGAACCCTTGAACCCTTGAACTCAAGCCGCACATTCAAATGCGATGGCCCTGGGAGAGGGTGAGCGTCCATGCGGTCAATTCAAGTCAGATTCATATCCGGCCGATATCAAGACGGAGAACCTGCAATGGCCGTACAGATCATTTGCCCTAACCTGCGGTGCCGGAAAATCTTATCCGTTCCGGACGAGGTGCGCGGCAAGCAGGTCAAGTGCCAGCATTGCCAGACCACTTTTCGAGTGCCCGAGCATCGCAAGCCCGCCATCGCCGCCGGCGATAAGAAGTAACCCCCCGCCGGGGTGACAACACCCGTTGAACTTTTCTCCCGTTTCCGCAGTGGAATCGACGACTCTGGCTTGGAACTGGTAAGTCCCCTAAATCTTGCCTTTTCGCTTGCCATTTCCAGACGATTGTAGATCGGAAAATTCCAGCATGTGCGCGATCGAAATGGTGCGCCAATCGGTCGTCACGCGGTGCCCCTTTTCGTCGCGGATATTCTGCGTGGCAACAACCGCGCTGCTGTCGCCGACGATGATCATCCCCGGATCAAGGATGTCGTAGGTCGAGTTGTTGACCAGCCGAATTCGAAATGGCTTGAACGGCTGATCGTCGAGTTTGCGAAGTACATCGTGGTGCGTCATTCGCCCATATTGTAGCTGATTCGGGGTCTCCCAGCAATCCCGTCAATCGGAGTGACGGGATTTGAACACTCATCGCCAATGCTGGCATCGGGAATCGAAATCATATCCTCGTGCATGCGGGGTCAAAAATTCCCCCCGCGTTCAAACCAAGCCCATTTGCTTCACATTTTTCAGGCTGATCGCCAGGCTCTCAAATGGGTCGCGCTGGCAGATGTCCTGTTCGATAATGTACCACTCCACGCCGGCCTTGCGGCAGGCCTTCAGAATCGCCGGCCAATTCAAGTTGCCTTCGCCGATCTCGGCCATTAGCTGCGTCCCATCCGAACCGATGGCCATGTCTTTCAGATGGACACATGGAATCCGTCCGGCCACTTTCTCGATCCATGCCGCCGGATCGCCGCCGCCGTGCTGAATCCAATAGGTGTCGATCTCCATCCAAATCTCGGGCGAGAAATGATCCAGCAGAGTCTGTAGCGCCGGCTTGCCGTCGAAGCGGGCCAACTCGTGGCTGTGATTGTGATACCCCACTTGAATTCCCGAACCGCGGAATTTGGCCGCGACGGCGTTGAGCGATTGGGCAAACGCCGGCCAATCCGCTGCTGTCGGATTCTTGGGAAAAAATCCCGCGGTCGCCGTATATGTGCAGTTCCAAAGATGAAGCTCCTCGATCACCTGGGCCGTTTCATCCCGCATCCGATCCAGCGAAACGTGCGTCGCGCAACACGCCAGACCCTCGCCCCGCAAAATCCCGGCAAGCTCTTGAGCGTCGATCTTCCCCAACGCCGAAAGCTGAACGGCGTCATATCCCATTTTTTTGACCCGCGCCAGCGTCGCCGCAATATCGCGCGGCGTCTTGGTGAAGTCCCGAAGCGTATACATCTGCGCCGCTACCGTCGAAGACATATATCCATCCTTCGAAGCCCCGGATGCACATCCGGGGCTGCGGTTTTGCACCAATCGTTTTGCCTGCTAACATACCGTGCGGCAGCCGCGAATTGAAGAATGAAGGGATCGCTACCGCCGATGACTTATTGTTTGGGAATCGTCACGAAAGCCGGACTGGTGATGGCCTCCGACTCCCGGACCAACGCGGGATACGACCAGGTCAACACCTGCCGGAAAATGTACACCTTCGTGCAGCAAGGCGAGCGTGTTTTCGTGCTGCTGGCCAGCGGCAGCCTGTCGTGCACTCAATCCGTCATTACTCTGCTTAAGCGGAATTTCGAGAAGGGAGAGGGCCTGGCGCAGGCGACGTCGATGTACGACGCGGCCCGGGTCATCGGCGCCGAAGTCCGCCGAGTCGCCGAAATGGATCGGCCGGCCCTGGAACGCGACGACTACAAGTTCAACGTCCATTTCCTCCTCGGCGGCCAGGTCGCCGGCGAGCCGCCGACTCTTTTCCTCATCTATCCCCAGGGCAACCCTCTCCAGGCCACGGAAGAATCACCGTATCTTCAAATCGGCGAAACGAAATACGGCCGGCCGATCCTGGACCGGGGAATCCGCTTTGAGAAGACCACCCTCGAGGAAGCCGCCAAATATGCCCTGCTTTCCCTCGACTCGACCATGAAATCCAACGTGACCGTCGGTCCCCCGATCGATCTGTTGGCGTATGAAGCGGACCAACTCTCGATCACCCATCAGCGCCGGTTTTTGGCGGACGATTCGGACTTGATGAAGATCGGTCAGCGCTGGCAACAGGCCCTGCGCGTCGCCGTGGCCAAGCTGCCTAACATCCGATTCGCCGTTTCATCCAAGACGACGGAGAAGGCCCCGGCCCAGGATTCGATCCAACTGGTGGAAACCCCCGCCGCCGAAGCCACGGCGGAAAGCCAGCCCCAGCAGGGGGCGTTGCCGCCGACGCCCGTCGCCAAGCCTCCCGGCGAAGACTAGGCGCGGAGTACGCGAAACCCGAACTTCGAAATTCGAATGACGAAACGGCCCTTGTTTCGAATTTTGAATTTCGAATTTGATTCGTCATTCGAATTTCGAATTTCAGATTTTTCTGGTTCCAGGCAATACTAAGAGTCCCCGAATGTCCCCCGACCTCCCCCAACCTCCCCTGATCCGCAAGCTCGATGAGATGCGGCAACGCTACGACTCGCTGCGGGAATCGATGAACGATCCGGCCGTGCATGCCAATTCTCAGAAGCTGGTCGCCGCCAGCAAGGAGGCCGGCAAGCTCGAGCCGGTGGTCAAACGTTTCAAGGAATACGAGACGGTCCTGCGGACGATCGGCGAATTGGAAGAGATGGCCGGCAATTCCGCCGAGGCCGAAATGGCCCAGCTTGCCGTGGCGGATTTGCCCGAATCTCGCCGGCGCGCCGCCGAGTTGCTCGAATCCCTGAAGGACGAATTTCTCGCCGCCGAGGACAACGCGGTGGACTCGTTCTTCCTGGAAATCCGGGCCGGCACGGGCGGCGAGGAGGCGGCGCTGTTCGCCCGCGATCTGTACGAAATGTATCGGAAATACTGCGAGGCCAAAGGCTATCGCTTTGAAGTCAGCGACTTTTCCGTCAGCGAACGGGGCGGATTCAAGGAGGTCATCGCCAACGTCCGAGCCCGCGGCGCCTACCGGCGTCTGCGATTCGAGGGCGGCGGACATCGTGTCCAGCGCGTCCCGGAAACCGAAGCCCAGGGCAGGATCCACACCAGCGCCGCCACCGTGGCCGTCCTGCCGGAACTGCCCGACGTGAAGATCGACATCAATCCGAAGGACGTCGAGGAATTCGGTTGCCGCGGCGGCGGCCCCGGCGGTCAGAACGTCAACAAGGTCGAGACCGGCTGGCGAATCCTGTACAAACCCACGGGGTTGCAATTCAAGATGACCGAGCACAAAAGCCAGGCCCAGAACAAGGAACGCGCCTGGGCGCTTTTGCGCGCCACCCTCTACGAGGCCGAGCAGGCCAAACAACACGCCGCCGTCACCAGCGCACGCAAGGCCATGATGGGCAGCGGCGACCGCAGCCAGCGCATCCGAACCTACAACTTCCCCCAAAACCGCTGCACCGATCACCGTCTTGGCGGCGAAGCGGGCGGTGAAAAAAACTTCAATCTCGACCAGATCATGCAGGGGATGCTCGATCCGCTCCTGGATGCGCTGCTGGAATTGGATAAACGGCAGAGGCTGGAGAACCTATAGGCCCGCTGCGCGGTCATTTGTCATTCGTCATTCGTCATTCGTCATTTGAATTTCCGCGTGGCGGCGGCGCTCTTTTGCGGTACAATGCCCCTCATGGCAAAGGAACCGAAACCAACCGGCTCACTGTTCCCGGCTAAAAAGAAATCGGCGCGGAAACCGCCGGCCGCATCCGCGGGTTCGCCGTTGATCGATCCGGCCTCCTCCGCCGCCGCCGCCGCGGCACTCGTCGGGCAAAAGATCGCTCCCCCCGCTTCCGCCGCGGGACCCAAGACGGAGTCCAGCAGCTTTCGCAATCTCAAGGACTCGCTGACCAAACCACACTCCCAGACCATCGGCGGGGTTCTCGACAAGATCGCACCCAGCTCCCAGAAATGGACCGGAGGCCCAACCCAGGGCGGCAAGCAAGTCGGCCACAACCAAACCTTCGGCGCCGACGTCGCCCGCAAGAGCGTCCCCCGCCGGACCGCCGGCTGACCGCGGGCCCCGGCCTCAAATCACTTGCACTACTTCCATATCGAGAATCGTTCTCGGATCGAAATCGATCCGCTGCTCGAACGTGCCGGTCAAACCCGCGCGACCCAGGGCGATGATCCAACCTTGTTCGACGACCAATTCCTCGATGATGCGTCCGCCGGCCAAAGTCGCGCGGCACACGGCGGTG
>Ga0187867_10000627_pt1 | contig 31146 bp, 25 predicted proteins | sample June2016WEW_13_1_FD_132976 | JGI IMG/M metagenome (GOLD analysis project Ga0187867, IMG submission 132976) | Peatland microbial communities from SPRUCE experiment site at the Marcell Experimental Forest, Minnesota, USA - June2016WEW_13_10 | ecosystem: Environmental > Terrestrial > Soil >... | reverse complement strand
GGCTTGCTGCGCGGCCTGCGCGCGCGCCACCACCGCTCGGACTTCACTCTCGCCCACGCACTCCAACTCGCGCAGAACTTCACCGGTCGCCGGATTCACCGAAAAAATCTTCCGCACCGCAACTTGCAATTGAGTAGTCATTGCCTGCTATTTCTTAAGCCTTGGAGCTTGCTCTGTTTCATACTCCACATTCACCAGGCAGAGTCCGCCGGCCGGCGCCGTTGCTCCCGCCGCCGACCGGTCACGCGCCTCCAGGATCCGCGTCAAATCTTCAGGAGCCCAGGTTCCCTTACCCACGAGAATAAACGCCCCCACTAAGTTTCGCACCATGTGATGCAAGAATCCTGATCCCTTCACGGTGTAGACGAACTCGTCTCCCTGGCGTTCCCAACTCGAGGAAAAAATTCGCCGTACCTTGCAAGCCGCCGCGTCTTCATGTCCGCGCTCCGGATCCACGGCGGCAAACGATGTGAAATCATGCTCGCCTTCCACCCGCGCCGCCGCTCGCGAGATCGCTTCCTCGTCAACCGAATACGGATAATGCCAAACGTACCTCGCAAGAAACGGCGGGCAAATGGCGGCGCGATAAATCCGATAGCGGTAGGTCTTCCGCCTTGCGGAGTGCCGTGCATGAAAGTCGGCGGCAACCTCTTCCGCTTCCAGAACTCGAACGGACGCCGGCAAAAGATCGTTCAAAGCCCTCACAAAGTTCGCTGTCGGGACCGAAGACTCGGTGTGGAATGTCGCAACCTGCGCCAGCGCATGCACTCCTGCGTCCGTTCTTCCCGAGCCTTGCGGCAACACCTTTTCGCCGGTAATTCGTCCAATGGCTGAGGCAAGAGTTCCTTGGACCGTTAGAGTATCGGGTTGGACCTGCCAGCCAGCAAAGTCCGATCCGTCATAGGAAAGAATCAGTTTGAGATTGCGCATGCGAACTTTCGAGTCTCACAGCCGCCATGATTCATCAAAACCATCTCGCGGATTGGACTTTTTCCCGCAATCGGAGGCTTCCGATTCTCGAACCACATTGATCTGGCTAGCGCTTTAGCAGCTTCAGGCCTGCCGCAGCGCTCAAAAGGGTTCGCGTTACATCGGATATACTGGTGCGTTTAAACCGCTTGTTCCGGACGAAAAGTTACAGCTCGCCGGGTCACGTAGCTTCGCAGATCGTCGTTTTTACAGGAACCTCAGAGCCTCTGGCTGCGTACCACCTGGTGAATAGAATTTTCATGTTAGGGAATCCGGCAACGTCGCCCTCGGACTAGTCTTTTGTCGCAAGCCATAATGAACGGAGATCAGGAGATGCCATTCGCAAGCATAGCCGCAAGTTTCCGGCGGAGCGCCATCGTTTTATTCGGGACGCTGACCCTCGCAGGTTGGGCGCAGGAACCGCCTGCCGCGCCCACTCCACAGAATACTCCGGAGGCGCGACCGCTTCCCGTGTTGAATTATTCGCAGCCCGTTTCGCATTTTCCCAATCCGCTTGGGCCCTATACCCCGCGGCAGGTGGCACCGCCGAATCTGGCCAATACGTCACGCATCGATTCTCTGATGCACGATGGCAAGTTGTACCTCTCGCTCAATGACGCGATCGCGCTCGCGCTCGAGAATAATCTTGATGTTGCCATCGCCCGTTACAACTTGAACATCGCCGACACGGATGTGCTGCGCGCGAAGGCCGGCGCTACCATTTTCGGCGTCAACGCTGGAGTGGTGCAGAACACGCCTGGCGGTGGCATTGGCGGAATTGGCGCTACTGCTGGTGCTTCTTCCGGCGGCACCAGCCTGGGAGCGGGCGGCATCGGCGCAGGCACCAACGGTTTGGTAAGTTCCACGCTTGGCGTCGGCCCCTTGATTACCAGCTTTGATCCGGTAATTACTGGGACGCTGCAGGAAGATCATGCCGAGAGCGTGTCATCCAGCTTGTTCAACGGTGTGCCGATTCTCGCGCAGAACACAGGCACGGTGAATTTCAACTACGCCCAAGGATTCAGTTGGGGTACCAATTTGCAGGTCGGCTTCAACAACAGCCGTACTACCTCCAACGTCCCCTTCAACACGTACAGCCCGCTCGTGAACTCGTCGCTCCGCCTTCAGGTGACCCAGCATTTGCTGCAAGGCTTCGGACTGCCCGCGAACACCCGCTTCATTCATATCGCCAAGAATAACCGCGAACTTACCGACGTTGCCTTTCGCTTGCAAATCATCGACTCGGTCGATCAGATTGAGAACATCTACTGGGATCTGGTCTATGCCTACGAAAACGCACGCGTGCAAAATGAATCGCTGTCCTTTGCGCAGAAAACTTTGTCGGATACCAGGAAGCAGGTCGAGATCGGCAGCCTGGCTCCCATCGAAACGGTACGCGCACAAAGCACCGTAGCCCAAGATCAGCAACTGGTGACTACGGCCCAAACCAATCTCCAGTTAGAACAACTACTGATGAAGAACGCTTTGACCCGCACTTTGAAGGATCCAGTGCTGGCCACGGCCGAGGTCATTCCCACTTCCACCATGGAAATTCCAGCGGAAGAACAGCCTGTGCCCACCGAGGACTTGATCAACGATGCGTTGCGCCATCGAGCCGAACTGGTTGAAACCCGTATCGATTTAAACAGTCGCGATTACAGTAACAAGGCAGTACGGAGCGCCCTGCTTCCAACCCTGGACCTGTTTGCCTACTATGGCGGGTCCGGACTTGGCGGCTCACAGAATCCCGCCAACCTCTGCGCGAACCAGACCCCGGATCAATTGCTGCTCGGCTTCTGTGCAGGTGTCAACCCTAATACCGGTACAACCGAGATTCCGGCTGTCTCGCCCACGAGCCTCGGTGGAACCTGGAGTCAGCTTGTGAATTCGACTGCTCCTGACAAGGGGGTTGGCCTTTCACTCAACATCCCGTTGCGTAACCGGGCGGCACAAGCGGTACAGGTTCGCTCCGAACTGGAATATCGTCAGGCCCAGATGCGCCAGCAACAGATCGAAAACCAGGTTGGCATCGAGGTTCGTAACGGGCAATATGCCGTGCAGCAGAACCGTGCCAGCGTGGACTCCGCAAAAGCTGCGCTCGACTTGGCGCGCCAATCGCTGGACGCAGAGCAGAAGAAATACCAATTCGGTACTTCGACGACCACGCTCGTCTTGCAATATCAGAGCCAATTGGCGACCGCTGAGTCCACCCTGGTAAATGCCACCGTTGCCTATGAAAAATCGCGCATCGAACTCGACCGCGCAACGGGCAACTTGCTCGATCACAACGGCATCAGCTTGGACGATGCTGCCCGCGGGCAGGTGACCCGCCTGCCCAATGTGCCCTACATCACACCGCGCAAGAACGTGCCCTCGGTGGCGCAGCCGATGCCGCAGGCGACAAATCCGCAGCCGCCGCAGTAATTAGCGTAGAAACGAAAACAGACTCGATCACGAACGGAGTCTGTTTTCGTCTCACAATTCTTTACAATCTCCAAATGTTTCTCGCGCTCCATCCCGCTAAGATGGTGTGTGCGCGGCACGACTTGCGCATCCCAAGTCCGAAAATCATATTGCCTTCCAATCTGATGCCACACCGTTCCCGTTCAAGGAGACGAACTATGTCTTTGTCTTTGCCCCGACTGATTGCCACTCCCTCGCGTCACGGAGAGTTGCTACGGACATCTTTCATGCTGTCGTGCATGCTGCTGCCGTTGTCCCTGTCCGCACAGATTGATCCGCCGGCTCCCACTCCCCAGACCGCTCCAGCTCCCGCTTTGCCGCAGGCGGTACATTTGCGGGACTACTCCAAAGCACGCTCGGTTTTTCCTCATATGCTGCAACCTTACCAGTCGCAGCAAGTGCCGCAACCGAACGTGGGCAACTCCCCGCGCATCGATTCGCTCATGCGCGACGGCAAAATTTATCTATCGATTGACGACGCTGTGGCGCTCACGCTGGAGAACAATCTTGACCTCGATATCGCGCGCTACAACCTCAACATCGCCGACACCGATTATCTTCGCGCTAAGTCTGGCGCCAACATTCTCGGGGTCAACGCCGGCATTGTGCAGAACACGCCCGGCGGAGGCGTTGGTGGCCTGGGCGGAACAGTGGGTTCCGGCACTGGTGGAACCACAGTCGCGGCCAGCGGCGTGGGAACTGGAACCAACGGACTCGTGAGTTCGACGCTGGGGATTGGCGCACCGATCACCAGCTTCGATCCGGTGCTGACCGGCACGCTGCAGCTGGACAAGGATAATGCGGAGTCCGTCAGCGTATTCAGCCCGATCCCCGTCATCGCCCAAAACACTTACACGTCAAACTTTGCCTATACCCAAGGCTTCGCATGGGGCACAGCCATCACCGCTGGATTCAACAATAGCCATCTGACCACAAACAACCCGACTAGCCTGCTGACTCCCGACCTGAGTTCAAATTTCCAATTCAAGATTACGCAAAACCTTTTGCAAGGTTTCGGTGCAGGACCCAACCTGAGATTCATCCACATCGCGAAAAACAATCGCGAGATTTCTGACGTCGCTTTCCGTCTGCAAGTCATTACCACGGTCGATCAGATCGAGAACATGTATTGGGATCTGGTCTACGCCTACGAGAACGTTCGCGTGCAGCAGGAAGCCCTTACCTATGCGCAGAAAGCTTTGGATGATTCCAGGCAGCAGGCGAAAGTCGGCACCGCGCCGCCCATTCAGGTGGTTAGCGCACAGAGCATCGTGTCCACCGATCAGCAGAACCTGATCCTGGCCCAGAACAATCTGCAACTGCAAGAGCTGCTCATGAAGAATGCGCTCAGCCGCAGTATCGACGATCCGGTGCTGGCAGAGGCCGATGTAATTCCCACCTCGACGATGCAGCTTCCCGAACAAGAGCCCGTCACTCCCACGCAGGACCTGATCAACCAGGCGCTCGATCATCGCGCCGAGTTAGTGGAGTCGCGCATCGACCTCAACTCCCGCGAACTGAGCAGTAAAGCCGTACGCAATGCCCTGCTGCCGACGCTCGATGCGTTCGCCTATTACGGCGGCTCGGGAGTTGGCGGCAATATCAATCCGCTTATTCCCGCCTGCCCATCTTCGGCCAAGTACTGCTACACGCAGAGCACAAACCCGCCACCGTTCCAAACCGCAACCTCGGTGGCCTACGGCAGTACTCTGAACCAGCTGGTCAGCTCCACGGCTCCCGACAAGGGCGTGGGGCTCACGCTGAACATTCCGCTGCGCAATCGCGAAGCGCAGGCTAATCAGGTGCGTGCGGAACTGGAGGACCGGCAGGCCCAGGTGCGTCTGCACCAACTCGAGAATCAAGTGCGCATCGAAGTGCGCAACGCGCAATTTGACGTGAGACAAAACCGCGCTTCCGTGCAGGCAGCCCAGTATGCGGTCGATTTCGGCCGCCAGACTCTGGATGCGGATCAGCAGAAGCTCAGAGTCGGACTCACGACTACCACAGCGATCCTGCAGGATGCCTCCGTCCTGACCACCTCCGAGTCGAACCTGGTTTCGGCAAAAGCTGCGTATGAAAAGTCGTGCATTGAGCTCGATCGAGCTACGGGGCTGCTGCTCGCTCACTCCAACATCGACGTCAATGAAGCAACACGCGGCCAAGTCACGCATTTGCCCAACGTGCCTTATGTCGCCCCTCGCCGGGACGTCGCCCCTGGGCCGACTGCTCAGCCGCAAGCAGTGTCGCCCCAAACGCCGCCGTCGTAGTCCACGTCTACGCCGGGGCAGATACTTCGCCGTCAATTCTCTATCCGGGGCTGGACAATGTATTCTTCCTCGCGTGAGCTTGTCTGTCGTCATCATCACTTATAACGAAGAAGCCAACCTCGGCCGCACCCTGAAAAGCGTGCAGCCGCTGGTTCGCAACGGCAAAGGAGAAATCATCGTCGTCGACTCGGGCTCGACCGATCGCACGGTTGAGATTGCGAAGACATACGGCGCGAAAGTCTTCGTCGAGGAATGGAAAGGCTACGCCGGGCAAAAGAATTCGGCGATCGACAAAGCGATGGGGGATTGGATTCTAAGTTTGGACGCGGATGAGGAAATCGATCCCGAGTTGCGCGAGATACTAACAGGGCATGTTGATGACAAGCGGCCTCCGGCGAGTGCTGCCCGCGAATGGCGCCTCACGATGGAGCATGGTGCGTCGGACGCTCCGGAGTCTCTCCAGGGTGAGCCCGTCGGATTTCTTGTCCGCCGAAGAAACTATTTCCTGGGCCGTTCGATCAGGAAGGGTGGCTTCTGGCCCGATCCCAAGCTGCGACTGTTTCGTCGCGGAAGCGGCCGGTTCGAGAATCGTGCGGTGCATGAGGACGTCTGGGTCGATGGACTGACGAGACCACTTCGATATGGCGCCCTCCTCCACAACTCCTATCCCACGCTCTCCGACTATATCGATCATATGAACCGCTACTCATCCTTGGGTGCGGAGATGGTTGTGGCGAAGGGCAAAGTCCGGTTCAGCGTTATCAACATCGTGCTGCGCCCACTGGCGACCTTCGTCTACAACTATTTCTTTCGCCTCGGCTTTCTGGACGGCCGTGAAGGCCTGCTCCTGCATCTCTACCACGCAGTCTATGTCTCCTGGAAATACGCCAAGGCGTGGGAACTAAGCCGCAAGCAGCACACCCAACAAATGCCCTTCTGAGCGGAGTAAAAAATCGTAAACGCGAACTTCTCATGCAGCCGAAGGATCCCTCGAATCTCAGGCGGGGAATCGGGAGCGTCAGCAGAGCTCTCACTTCGCCGAAGGTTCGGAGCGGCGCCACCGCTGGGAAAGCGCGTTAAAGCCAGCGTTGCGGCCAATTGCAGGGGTCCTTCGACTTCGCGACTGCTTCCGGTCAGCGAAGCCGTCACTCCGCTCCGGATGACAATCTCTCGAAACTGGCCGGGGGTTCACAAGCAAGGATCCGGACCGACCGGTCGTTTGATCGGGACATGTCGCCTTGCCCGTGGGCCCGCGCTTCCCTATCATCACAAGAGAACACTGGGGTTCGTATGGAACAAAAGCAGTCTCAGCCGCAGCTTGCCGAGAGTCCCATCGCCGACGTTTTCGAGAACCGCCATCCCTCGGCAGCCGAGAAGGATTGGGCTGAGAAAACTCTCGCGCCCACCATCGAGAAAGCTCCCGAGCATCCGATCGGTGCGCCCACCGGAGTGAATGTTGACGAGCACGGGCACGCCCGCTTCACCACGATTTCGGGCGTTCCCCTTCGCCGCCTTTACACGCAAGCGGATCTCCCCGAAAACTGGAGTGAAGAAAAATATCTCGGCTATCCCGGCCAGGCTCCTTACACCCGCGGCATTCACGCCACCGGTTATCGCGGAAAGTTGTTCACCATGCGCCAGTTTTCCGGCTTCGCTTCGCCCGAAGAGACCAACCAGCGCTACAAATATTTGCTGGAGCATGGCGGCGGCGGACTTTCCGTAGCATTCGATTTACCCACGCTGATGGGTTACGACTCCGACCATCCGGCGAGCGAGGGTGAAGTGGGCAAGTGCGGCGTCGCCATCGACTCGCTCGAAGACATGGAAATTCTCTTTGGGGGCATCGACCTGGAAAAAACGACCGTATCGATGACCATCAATTCGCCCGCGTCGGTGTTGTGGGCCATGTATCTGGTGGTTGCGGAGAAACAAGGCGCGGACTGGAAAAAGATTTCCGGCACGATTCAAAACGACATTCTCAAGGAATACATCGCGCAAAAGGAATATATCTATCCTCCGGCGCCTTCGATGCGGCTGGTGATCGACACGTTTGAGTTCGGCTCGAAGTTCACGCCGCGCTTCAACACCATTTCGATCAGCGGATATCACATTCGCGAAGCCGGATCGACCGCGCTGCAGGAACTCGCGTTTACCTTGTACGACGGCGTGGAGTACGTGGAGTGGGCCCGACGGCGCGGGCTCGATGTGGATGATTTCGGCCCGCGGCTGAGCTTTTTCTTCAACGCGCACAACGATTTCTTCGAAGAGATTGCCAAATACCGGGCGGCTCGCAAGATTTGGGCTCAAGTCATGAAAGAGCGCTTCGGCGCAAAAAACGCGCGCACCTGGCTGATGCGATTTCACACCCAGACGGCCGGAGTTTCGCTGCCCGCGCAGCAGCCCATGAACAACATCGCGCGCGTAGCGGTACAAGCTTTAGCTGCGGTACTGGGAGGAACGCAGTCGTTGCACTGCGACTCCTATGACGAAGCGTTGGCGTTGCCCACCGAAGAGGCGGCGCGGATCGCACTGCGCACGCAGCAGATCATCGCTTATGAATCGGGTGTTACGCAGACGGTCGATCCGCTGGGTGGATCGTACTTCCTGGAAGCCTTAACTCTTGAGGTGGAAAAGGGCGCGTTTGACTACTTCGGCAAGCTGGATGCGATGGGCGGAATGGTGAAGGCAATCGAACGAGGCTATCCGCAGAAAGAAATTGCGGAAGCCTCTTATCAGTATCAGCGGGCGGCCGAAGCGAAGGAGAAAGTGATCGTAGGGGTTAACGAATTTGTGGTCGAAGGAGCATCGCCGCACATTCTCTACATTGACGAAAGCGTTGCGCGGCAGCAGTCGGCGAAATTGAAAGCGCTTCGCGCCCGGCGATCGAACGACGACGTCGAGCGTTGCCTCGATGCCCTGAAAAAAGCTGCGGCTCAGGAACCCAGAGCCGACGCGAATGGAAGTATTTCTCCTGCGAATACAATGCCGCATATCGTGGACGCGGTCCGCGCCTATGCCACCGTCGGCGAAATTTGCGAGGCCATACGCGAAGTGTACGGAACTTATACCGAGGTGAGCATCACGTAGAAAAGGCGGCCGCTCGGGAACGGCAGCTTCGATCGGAAAGACGGCGCCGATTCCAAGCCGGAACTTGTCAAAAGACTGTGGCGCCATCGGCCACAATGCTCCCCAGCTTCCGATTATGATTGCGGTCGCAGTCACAACCTCAAATGAAAAACGGGAAACAAGCCATCGCGAGATGCTGGCCACGAATCGCGCCCTGTCCGGGAAAATAGACGTGTTGGGAAACCGGCTCGACCCGCACGACTCCACCATCCAGGATCTGATCGAAGTGATCCAGGAGCTGATGACACCCGACGACCCGCCGCGCAAGCGCATCGGGCTTCAGCTTCCCACGGGTAAGGCTAAGGGGCAATTGCGCACCACCGTCTCGCCAGGATCTAAAGATCACCCCACTTTTCCAATGCCAGCAAACTAACCTTGCCAGAGTTCGCAGTGGAGGTGCGGCGTTTGGATTCGTTTTCTATTCGCCTTAAGCTGAAAATGTGTTAAGGATAATCCATGCGAAAAGCAATCAATCATCTCAAGAAGTCCGACCCCGTGATGCGCGCAATTATCGAGCGCATCGGGCCCTGCCAAATGCAGTTCGGGCCGCCCGAGTTTCACAGCTTGGCGGAGGCCATCGTCTACCAGCAACTGAACGGCAAGGCTGCCGTAACAATTTTCAAACGCTTCGCGGCGCTGGCCGGCGAACCGCTCACACCCGAGGGAATACTCAAACTAAGCGATGAACAAATGCGCAGCGCGGGGCTGTCGAAACAGAAATCCGGCTATCTGAAAGATCTCGCTACAAAAACGGCCGCAGGTCTCCTGGATTTTAAACGCCTATCGGAACTCTCCGACGCAGAAGTGATCGAGCATTTGACCCAGGTGAAAGGTATTGGCGTTTGGACGGCGCAGATGTTTCTCATGTTTACACTGAAACGCGAGAATGTGCTACCGACCGGCGATTTCGGCGTGCGCATGGCGATATACAAGCACTATCTCGAAGTACAGAGGGCCAAAGCGGCGCAGAAGTCTTCCGCCGGAAAGAAGCTTCCAAAGGTCAAGCAGGGCCGCAAGCCGAAGATCAAGCTTCCGACGCCAGAGGAGATGGAAAAGATTGCAGAGCGCTGGGAACCTTACCGTAGCGTGGCGTGCTGGTACCTGTGGCAAAGCATAGATACAAAAACGCTTTGATTGGATGGGGTGGGTGGAGTTCCCGCTGTGCTTCACGGCGGGCTCTGTGGTTAAATGAATGGCGATGGCCGAGTTGAAGATTCGCGTGCTGGTGGCAAAGCCGGGCCTCGATGGGCACGACCGCGGCGCCAAGGTAATTGCGCGCGCCTTGCGTGACGCCGGCATGGAGGTGATTTACACCGGCTTGCGCCAGACCCCGGAGATGATTGTGAGCGCCGCACTGCAGGAAGATGTGCAGGTGATCGGGCTCTCGATTCTTTCAGGCGCGCACAATGCGATCGTCCCCCGCGTGATGGATTTGCTGAATCAGAACAAGATGGATGACGTGCTGGTGCTGGTGGGCGGTATAATTCCCGACCAGGATATCGCTGCCCTCAAGCAACTTGGCGTGGCCGCCATCTTCCAGCCGGGCACAGCGATGGACGACATCGTGAAGTTCATCCGCGGGAATGTGAAGGGCGCGGGTGTGCCGGCTGCCGGCTGAGAGTAATTGGGCAATCGAGTTCCTCTTACAATCGGGTTTTCTTAAATGAAACCGCCCGATCACCCGATTGCCAAAATATCGAATCCCCCAAAATGGCAACTCCAAGTTCAACCAGCATCCGGCAGCAGCTTGAGAGAACTGTTGGCCCCGCGCCGTGGTATTGGAAAACATTTCCGGCATTTCATTCCGCATCCAGGCAGCGTTTTGTTTGGACGCATCATGGCGAGGAAGGCCCGGTTGGTTATGTCATCTCGCTGGCTCTCGAACAGGAGCCGGAAAGGCCTCGGCTGGCGCTGAATACGTACTGCAGGCCCTTCGTGGTGTCGCCGGAGTGTGTTGGGATCTGGTGTCCGGAAGGCCGCAACATTCGTTTGGCCGGTTTTCATCCCGCCCAAATGCAAGCTTTCGACCTTGCCGAGGTTGCCGGTTGGTTCAAGCAGTCTTCCGATCGCATGTACGCCAAAACCCCGCCGGTCGCGGACTTCGAACTGCCTCTCAATCTGGGTCCGGGGATGCACAACGTGGAAATACCGCCGCAACTGGCGGCTATCGATGAACTGATCGTGCCCACCAGCTACAAGGCAACTTCCAGCGACGATCCGGCATTCGCTTTGTTGGTGCTGTATCTCCAAGCGGGGCTGGTAGAAGTTCTTCCGCAGAAATGGTTCACCGCTGCACAGTATCAGGTCGGCAAACAGTGGATTTCGCGCGCGGCCCGCGATCGCGAATCGCATCGAATTTTTGGGGAATGCTTTGGCGCGGGAATTTTTCTGCTGGAAGAAGATGGCTGCAGGTTGGCGGAGTGGATAGAGAGACGGTCGTAGGTTTTTCGGTCTGGTTTCTGGGTTTAGGTCTTAGGTCCTGTCTTGCTACTAAATCATGCACGAAAACCGAATGGCCGATCCCCGGAAACCTACGATCTAACAATCTTTTCCTTGCTATGCCCGAATCCCATTTTCATCTCGACAAGCTCGACGGCGCATGGCGATTACGTTTGCGCTCTGAGGATGGGACGAATCGGTTAACCCAGGCGTGCGTGCGGTCTTTGGCCGCGGCGATCGGCGAACTCGAACACCATGGCCAGGCGCTGATCATCACCGGGAATGCAAAATTTTTTTCCGCCGGTGCCGACCTCAACGAAATTGCGGCCCTCAACGGTCCGGCAGCGTATGAATTCTCTAGAATGGGCCAGTCGCTCATGCAATCCATTGAACACTTTCCTGCGCCGGTTTATGCCGCCATCTCCGGATACTGCATGGGCGGAGGCTTGGATTTGGCTCTGGCGTGCCACCGCCGTCTCGCTTCGCGTCACGCATTGTTTGGCCATCGCGGCGCAGCCCTGGGATTGATCACCGGTTGGGGTGGAACGCAACGACTTCCGCGGCTTGTAGGCAAAAGCATCGCTCTTCAAATGTTTGTCGTGGCGGGAACAATCACGGCGCGACATGGCGTGGCGATCGGAATGATTGATGAGGTGGTAGGGGAGGATCCCGTGGCCGAGGCTTTGCATCGCATCCGGCTTCGACGTCCGTAATGTAACCATCGTGGGGGGAATGCCTTCGAAATGCGGCAGGCTCATTGCGCCGTGCTGATGGAGTGTTATACCGTAAACAGTCCGCTTTCTTTATCCATAATCCATATCCATATCCATGGCCGATCGCAGCGAAATCTCCGCCGTCCCCTCGTCCCAGGCCGCCTCCATCCTGACAACCAAGATTGATCCCACGTCGGCGCGGTTCGAGGCCAACATGCGGTTCCTCGCGGATTTGATGTCCCAGGTACGCAACGAGGGCGAGAAGATTTGCGAAGGTGGCGGCGCTAAGGCTATTGAAAATCAGCATGCCAAGGGACGCCTCACCGCGCGCGAACGCATTGAATTGCTGATCGATTCCGGAACTTTGTTCGAATTGGGAGTCTACGCGGCCCACGGTATGTACGAAGAGTGGGGCGGAGCCGCTGCTGCCGGAGTCATCACCGCTATCGCGCGAGTTCAAACACGCATGGTGATGATCATCGCGAACGACGCTACCGTAAAGGCGGGCGCGTTCTTTCCCATGACGTCAAAGAAAGTGATTCGCGCTCAGAACATAGCCATCGAGAACCGAATCCCCACCATCTATTTGGTGGATTCAGCGGGCGTTTTTCTGCCGCTGCAGGAAGATGTTTTTCCCGACACCGACGACTTCGGCCGCGTCTTCCGCAACAACGCTGTCATGTCCGCTCTCGGCATTCCGCAGATCGCGGCCATCATGGGTATGTGCGTGGCCGGTGGCGGATACCTTCCCGTAATGTGCGATCACGTTTTGATGACGGACGGCAGCGGATTGTTTCTTGCCGGGCCTGCGCTGGTGCAGGCGGCAATCGGACAAAAAGTCTCCGCCGAAGATTTGGGCGGAGCGGCCATGCACGCCAGCATCAGCGGCACCGTTGATTTCCGCGAGCCCGATGATCCTGCCTGTCTCGCCCGCATTCGCTCCATCGTCGAAAAATGGGGATATCGGCGGCAATCCCCCTGGGACCGGAAAAAGCCGGTAGAGCCGGCTCTCGCCGCCGAAGAGATTTACGGTATTTACGATTCATCTCCCGCACGTCCTTATGACATGAAGGAGATTCTTGCGCGTGTGCTCGATGGCAGCCGCCTCGACGAATACAAGCCGGAATATGGCAAGACGATCACCTGCGGCTACGGCCGCATCGGCGGATTCGCCGTGGGCATTGTCGCCAACCAGAAGATGCACGTTCACCAAACCGACCACGAAGGCCACAAGCGCATTGAATTCGGCGGCGTCATCTATACCGAATCGGCCGAGAAGGCCGCGCGCTTCGTCATGGATTGCAACCAAAATCTGATTCCTCTGGTTTTCTTTCACGACGTGAACGGCTTCATGGTGGGCCGCGACGCAGAGTGGAGCGGAATCATCAAAGCTGGCGCAAAGATGGTAAACGCGGTGTCGAATTCCGTTGTCCCGAAGATCACTGTCATCGTGGGGGGATCATTCGGCGCTGGCCACTATGCGATGTGCGGGAAAGCATTCGACCCTCGCTTTGTGTTTGCGTGGCCAACCGCGCGCTATGCCGTAATGAGCGGCGATTCCGCGGCGGGAACGTTAGTCGAAATCAAAATGAAACAACTGGAGCGTGGCGGCAAGAAGTTGACCGAGGAAGAAAAGAAAGAGCTGTACGAATCGGTAAAGCGCACCTACGACGAGCAAACCGATCCGCGCTACGGTGCAGCCCGGTTATGGATCGACAAGATCATCGATCCCATCGAGACGCGCGATGCCATTACCCAGGCTCTCGAAGCTGCGGCGCTGAATCCCGACGTGGCGGAATTCAAGGTGGGCGTGCTGCAAACATAAAACTAAGTCATTGAGCGATCGAGTGATTGAGCCATTGCTCCTCCTCGGCAGCTAGCCCTGTTAGCAATCGCGCAATGGCTCAATTGCCCGATGGCTCAATATGTCCGACTCCGTCAAGCTGATCGAATGTCCGCGCGATGCCTGGCAAGGGCTGAAGGGAAAGATTCCGGCCGACATCAAGTGCGCATACCTGCAGGCCTTGATCAGCGCCGGATTCAAGCACATCGATGCAGTTTCATTCGTCTTGCCCCAAGCCGTGCCGCAGATGGCGGACTCGGAAGAAGTGTTAAAGGAACTCGATCCATCCGACGACGTGGAGATCATCGGCATCGTGGTCAACGAAAAGGGCGCGCAGCGGGCCGTCGACACGCAGGCCGTACACACCTTAGGATTTCCCTACTCGATCTCGGAAACATTTTTGCGAAAGAATCAGAATCAGTCTGCCGAAGAGGCACTCGAAGAACTGGAACGAATCCAGAAAAAAGCTGAGGATGCTTCGCTCAACGTGGTGGTCTACATTTCAATGGCGTTTGGCAATCCATATGGCGATCTGTCGAACGTGGATGAAGTGATCGAAGCTATTTCGTTGATGGAAGTCGACAACCTGCGAATGATTTCCCTGGCGGATACAGTTGGCATGGCCACTCCTGAACAGATCACTGAACTCGTGGGCGCTGTGATGGCGAAGTACGATTATCTCGAGATCGGGGTACACCTGCACAGCCGTCCCGAGCAAGCCGCGGCAAAGGTTCTCGCCGCCTACGACGCAGGCTGTCGCCGCTTTGATTCCGCGATCGGCGGCCTCGGAGGCTGCCCGTTCGCGCAAGATGCGCTGGTCGGCAATATCGCGACCGAAAAAGTGATTGCAGCCTTGAAGCAGCGTGGCGCCCAATTGCCTCCGTTGAAGCCGCTGGACGCCCTGCTGCGAGCCACCTCCGAAATCGGAGCGAGATACACGAATTCCATCAACGACGAATACGCTGTCTGAATATGAACTACAAAACGATTCAACTCACCTACGACTCTGGCATCGCCGCGATCACGCTGAACCGCCCGGACAAGCGCAATGCCATCAGCTTTGACTTGATGGACGATCTGCTGCGCGCTTTGATGGAAGTGGAGACCTCCGATGCGTTGGTGCTGATCGTGACGGGCGCCGGAGCGGCTTTCTGCTCCGGCATGGACTTGGAAAATCTGAAGGCGTTAATCGGCCGGTCTGCGGAACAAAATCTCAAAGATTCTGAAACCATGGTCCGGCTGTTTCGTTCGCTTTACGAATTTCCCAAGGTTACGATTGCAGCCGTGAATGGCGCGGCCATCGCCGGCGGCACCGGGCTCGCGTTGCTCTGCGACTTCACTCTCGCCGTGCCCGAAGCGAAGTTCGGCTACACCGAAGTGCGCATCGGCTTTGTGCCGGCGATCGTTTCTACGTTCCTGCTTCGCCAGGTCGGTGAAAAGCAGGCACGCGACCTTTTGCTGACGGGAAGAATCTTCGGCGCGGAGGAGGCGTTGGGCATGGGGTTAATCAGCGAAATCATAGCGCCCGAGAATCTGATGGCGCGAGCCCGGGAATTGGCCGTGGTGTTGCTGCAGAACAGTCCGGCTTCATTACGAGCGACAAAGAAACTGCTGAGCGATCACGCCCGCGCCGAACTGGATGTGCAAGTTGGATCAGCGGTGCGCGAAAATGCCGCGATCCGAACCACCGCAGACTTCCGCGAAGGCATTGCCTCATTTCTCGAAAAACGCAAGCCGGTGTGGAGCGGGAGATGAATTCGCATCCCTCACAGGCGGTCAATGAAACCCGGCTGCGCGTGCGTTACGCGGAGACCGATCAGATGGGCGTGGTCTACCATTCCAACCACTTCATCTGGTTCGAAGTAGGACGGGTCGAGCTGTTGCGGCAGCTGGGATTTTCCTATCGGGACATGGAGAAGACCGATGGCCGCTTTATCGCTGTGGTCGAAGCGAAGTGCCGCTATCGCGCGCCGGTTCGTTATGACGAAGAGGTTCTGGTACGCACGGAATTGTTGAACGTGCGTGATTCGGTGATTCATTTCGGTTATGAACTGCGGCGCAGCGACGATGGCGTTTTACTGGCGGAAGGCGAAACTACGCATATCGTCACGGATGCCGACATGAAAGCCGCGGTACTGCCAAAACAATATCTGGATGCGTTTCGCGCGGCCGTAGGAAAATTGCAAGCCCATTCTGGAGAAACTGCAAAGTGAGACGGGAAACTTCTTGAACGCACTCCACATCAACGGTAACGATCTCACTCTCGAAGCAGTCCGCGAAGTCGCGGTAGATCGTCGACCCGTGCTGCTTCTCGCTGCCGCGCGCGAAGCCGTAGATCGGGCGCGGGCTGTCGTGGATGAGATCGTCTCCAGCAACAAATTGGCGTATGCGGTCACTACCGGCGTGGGCAAGCTGAGTGATGTGCGCATTGTCGGAGAGCAGATTCGCGAACTGCAAGTCAACTTGCTGCGCTCGCACGCCGTCGGCGTAGGCAATCCGCTTCCGGTAGCGGAGACGCGCGCCATGATGCTTCTGCGCGCCAATTCTCTGGCGAAAGGCTATTCCGGAGCGCGCGCGATTGTCATCGATACGCTGTGCGAAATGCTCAACCGCGGCGTTACGCCCTATGTGCCGTCGCAAGGCAGCGTGGGCGCGAGCGGGGACCTTGCGCCCCTCGCACATCTTGCATTGGCTCTTATCGGCGAAGGCGAATGCGTCGACGCAACCGGCGCACGCATCCCCAGCGGGGACGCGTTGAAGAGGGCGCAGATCAAAGCTTTGATCCTCGAAGCCAAGGAATCCATCTCCCTAATCAACGGGACGCAAGGCATGTTGGCCGTGGGCACGCTGGCGCTGCTGGATGCGGAAACGCTGGTCGACACGGCCGACGTTTTAGGCGGCCTCAGCTGCGATGCGCTGAAAGGCACCGATACTGCTTTCGATGAACGCATTCACAGCGCGCGCCCCCACAGGGGACAAATGAGGACGGCGGCGAATCTGCGCAAGATGCTCGAAGGCAGCCAAATTCGCGAATCCCACCGGCAATGCGGCCGCGTGCAGGACGCCTATTCCGTACGCTGCATCCCCCAGGTGCACGGCGCGGTGCGGGACACGCTGGCGCACTGCCGCCAAGTGTTTGAGATCGAAGCGAACTCAGCGGTGGATAATCCTCTGGTTTTCATCACGGATGTGGAGAATTCCCAAGGGGACGTAATCTCCGGTGGAAATTTTCATGGCGAGCCTCTCGCCTTTGCTTTGGATTTTCTTGCGGTTGCGCTAAGCGCACTGGCTGGCATCAGCGAGCGCCGGATCGAGCGCCTGGTGAATCCTGCGCTCAGCGAGGGTCTGCCGCCGTTCCTGGCGCACGGCGCGGGCTTAAATTCCGGTTTCATGATGCCGCAGGTCACGGCGGCCGCGCTCGTGAGCGAGAACAAAGTGCTGGCTCACCCAGCATCTGTCGATTCGATTACCACCTCTGGCAACAAGGAAGATTATGTTTCCATGGGCATGACGGCGGCGAACAAACTGAAGCGCATCGTACATAACACGCGCAACGTGCTTGCTATCGAAGCCATGGCCGTGGCCCAGGCGATCGATTTTCTCGCACCGCTTAAAACGTCGAAGAGTGGACAAGCAGCGCATGCGGCGATCCGGTCCGTCTGCCCGACCATGGAGAAAGACCGCGTGATGTATAAAGACTTTGAGCGGCTTGCCGAGTTGATTGCCAGCGGGAAGGTGGCGAAGGTCCTGCTGTAGGTTAAAAGAAAACTCCGGGCTTCGCCCGGCGGACAGCCGGGACGGCTGTCCCCACAGAAGCAATTGCATCTACCTAGCCTTCGCAGCGCTGCCATCCAATCCTAGTTCTGCAGCGATCCCGTGCAGCGCTTCAATGCAAAAGGTGATGTGTTGATCCAGGTCCACTCCCAAAGCGGCGGCGCCCTTGACGATGTCGTCTCGATTCACTTTGCGGGCGAAGGCTTTGTCTTTCATTCTTTTTCGCACTGACTTCGCATCTACCTCGGCTAACGATTTTCCCGGCTTGATCAGAGCAACCGCCGTGATAAATCCCGCGAGTTCGTCGCAAGCGAACAGAGCTTTTTCCATGGTCGAGTCACGCGTAACTCTGGTGTATTCGGCATGCGACATAATTGCCCGGCGGATTACTTCAGGCCATCCGCGCTCCTTCAGAATTTCGTTGCCCTTGTAGGGATGATCTTCAAGACTGGGATATCTTTCGTAATCGAAATCGTGAATGAGTCCAACGATCCCCCAGAGATCTTCTTCAGGTACCCCAAGCTCCCGCGCTTGTGGGCCCGAGCCATCGGCAAATTTTCGGGAACAAGCGCGCATGCAAGCCTCCACCGCCAGCGCGTGCTTGCGCAAACTTTCCGATTGAGTGAACTCAGTTAGTAACCCCCACGCGGACGCGCGATCCATCATTGTTTTCGCTCTATTCTCTGCGGGATTTCGCCGCTTCGTTCGGGTTTTCACCGGCCAGGTCGATGACTGCATTCATTTTAGCCTTGACATCCACAGGCCTTGTACCGCAGATTGGCACTGCAGTCGGAACCTCTTCCCCCATAGTTAGGTTCCAAGGAGTAGCCCGCTCTGGCACTCCCACAACCCGATGGCCACGACTCTTGCCCCAGTAGACTCTCGGGAGGTCGTCCGTTGCGATCACTGCTTGTTGGTTCAGTTCCGTACGGTCAATAATAATTGCCGACGCTGCCACTCGTCCCTGGACGAGGAACCCGAGCCCGAGCCGGTGGTGATGACGCCACCGGTGATGATGCCCATGCCCGGAATGGGGCGTGGACACCTGAACCTGGCGACCTCCATCCGCTCACTGCGCCTGCGCAGCGGCTTGAGCCAGCGCCAACTGGCGGGACGCATGTCCGTGCCGCGGACCTACGTTTCTAAAATCGAAAACGAAAAAGCCACGCCTACTCTGTCTTCGCTGGAGCGGCTGGCGCGAGCCCTGGAGGTGACCGTGCCGGAACTGCTGAGTGGTGGAGAAAAAAATCGTCAGGACGAAATCAGCGAACTGATCAAAGACCAGTTCATTGCGGAGATCCTGCCCTTTGTTTCCCAACTGAATGGGATGCAGATGTCGAGCATCCTGACGCAAGTGCGGGATTTGACGGTGCGGCCACGGAGGACTGCATAGGCGCTTGACCCCTTCGGCTGCGCTCCGGGTCACGCCCGCAAATCGCCTCAATTTTATCCGGGCAACCAGCCAACTCAGTGCCGGGACCAAATTTTGGTCCCGGCTTTTTTGCTTCCGGCGCTGACTGAATCCGAATCCGATCGACCGACATCCTATGCATCATGAATCTGGAAGAGTCCGGAAACGTTTTCTCCCCGTTATCTGCACCTCTGAATCATTCTGACGGAAACACTTGGGGAGATGAAACTTCGCAGGTTGCGGCTCCCGCAATGAATGCAGGCGGCGACCATGGATTGCTCGATGCCTATTCCCGCGCGGTCACAGGCGCCGTAGAGCGCGTCAGCCCCGCGGTAGTGAATATCGAGGTGCATCAATCCGCAGGCCGAACCCGCTCGGGTGAGCCGCGCGAACGGCGTGGTGGAGGTTCGGGTTTCGTATTCACTCCCGATGGCCTGATTCTCACCAACAGCCACGTCGTGCATGACGCGCGCCGGATCGAGGTCACGGTGGCCGACGGCCGCAGCATGCCGGCAACCGCCATCGGCGACGATCCCGCCAGCGACCTGGCTGTGGTTCGTGTGGACGAGCCCGGTCTCGCCGCCGCTGCCCTCGGCGATTCGCAACAGCTTCGGGTTGGACAAGTTGTGCTGGCGATCGGCAACCCCTATGGGTTTCAGTCCACGGTAACAGCGGGCGTGGTGAGCGCGCTGGGCCGATCGCTGCGGTCATACTCCGGGCGTCTGATCGACGATGTCATTCAGACCGACGCCGCGCTCAACCCAGGGAACTCCGGCGGACCGCTGGTCGATTCAGCCGGCCGGGTGGTTGGCGTAAACACAGCGACGATTCTGCCCGCGCAGGGAATATGTTTCGCCATCGGAATCAATACCGCAAAGTTCGTGGCCAGCCGCCTGCTGCGCGACGGCCGCATCCGCCGCAGCTACATCGGAGTCTCCGCCCAGACGGTTCCGATTCACCGTCGCGTCGTGCGCTTTTATGATCTTCCCAAAGAATCCGGCGTGGTCGTCCTCTCGTCCGCTGAAAATAGTCCAGCGCAACGCGCCGGCGTCCGTGAAGGCGATGTGATCGTAGCGTTGGAAGGCCATCCCGTGGCCGGGGTAGACGATTTACATCGCGTGCTCACCGAGGTTCGCGTGGGCGTTGGCTGCTCGCTGACGGTGCTGCGGCACACGGAAAAGCTGGAGTTGAAGATCGTGCCGGAAGAGGCAAGGTAGCTCGTGGGGCGGGGGCTCTCGCCCGGAATGCTTTCCACGTAACTCCGCGACTGAAGTCGGATTGAAAAACGGACTAGGACCGCAGCGCCTCAAAGCTGCGCCACCCAAAATCAATTGCAACATCGATTTTTTCTGTGGCCTAGGAAGCCGTGTTCTTCCGCTCATTGCAAGCCCCTTCCCCGCTGTGTTAGCGTCATCATTCGGAGAGGGATTAGCCTTGCAGGCAAAAATTCCCGCCGGGCTGGATCGCAAGGAAATCGAAGTTTACCGGCAGCTTGATCCAGCGCGGCTCCCACGACACATCGCGATCATCATGGACGGCAACGGGCGCTGGGCGAAGCGGCGTCACATGCCGCGTGTGGCCGGACATCGCGCCGGAGTAGCGGCTGTGCGTTCGACGGTGGAGACGGCGGCGCGCATCGGCATTCATGCGCTCACGCTCTACGCCTTCTCCGAAGAAAACTGGAAGAAGCGACCCAAGAGTGAGGTCGATTTCCTGATGCGTCTGTTGAGCCGCTACCTCAAAGCGGAAGTTCCCACGCTCAATAAGAATAATATCCGCCTCGAATATATCGGACGCCAGCATGAACTCCCTGAAGATGTGCAGGAACGCATGGCCTGGGCGCGCGAGAGCACGTCACGCAACACTGGCACTGTGCTGACGCTGGCGCTGAATTACAGTGCGCGCAGCGAACTGGTGGACGCGTTCCATTCCATCATCCATGCGGCCGCGCAAAACGGCGGCCTTGAACACCTGCGCATTGACGAAGACACCGTGGGAAATCATCTCTACACGCGAAACCTGCCTGATCCAGATCTGGTGGTTCGCACCTCCGGCGAGATGCGGCTCAGCAACTTTTTGCTTTGGCAGTTGGCTTATGCGGAGATTTATGTGACCTCCACGTTGTGGCCGGACTTCCGCGGGGTGCACCTGCTCGAAGGCATTGTCGAATATCAAAAGCGCGAGCGGCGTTACGGGGGATTGAACCATCACGATTTGTCCCATCACGACTCACCCCGCGGGGATTCGCATCTTCACCTTGAAGCGGCGAAGGTTACCAAGTAACCTCCCAGCATGCTGAAACGCATCGCGACCGCGCTGGTCCTGATTCCGATTGTGATGCTGCTGGTGCTGCGCGCGCCGGTTCCGGTGGTTACCGTGGTAGCCGCCGCAGTCGCGCTGATTACGGTGCAGGAATTTCTGAAGCTCACCGAATCTTATGGGGTCACCACCCTGCGCCTGCCGACCTACGCTTTTGTCGGGCTATTTTTTCTACTGCTGGCCGCAAGTGCCGCGGGTGAAACGCCCCAGATTTCTGCCATGCAATTCGTCCTGGGTGTGGGCTTTGCCTGCGCGATTTCTCCATTTCTTTTTCTGACCATCGCCATGCGACGTACCAATCTTGGGACAGCGTATCCCGCGGCAGCGGCCTCCGCCTTCGCCTTCGCCTACATCGCTCTGCCCATGGGAATGATCGTTCAACTGCGCCAGCAGTGGGCGGGCGCGTTCTGGATCCTTTACCTGCTTTTGATCGTCTGGGCGGGAGACATTTTCGCTTACTTCGTCGGTCGGTCGTTGGGTCGCCATCTGATGGCGCCTCGCATCAGCCCTAAAAAAACCTGGGAGGGCGCCGCTGCCTCACTGGCGGCAAGCTTGGTCGTCGGGATTCTGCTGTTCAACCACGCGCTGCAGATCAGTTCGTTCTTGCTGCGCGTCGGATTGATCCAGCGCCGCGACGGAATTTTCGGGCTGGAGAAGCCAGAGATAGGCCCCGTCCTCCTGCTGACGGTCGCTCTGAATATCGCGGCGCAACTGGGCGACCTGGTAGAGTCGCTGATCAAGCGCGGCGCCGGAGCAAAGGATTCCGGCACCATTCTCCCCGGCCACGGCGGCATGTTGGATCGGATCGATGCCCTGCTCTTGGCCGCTCCCCTGCTGTGGTACTATGCCGCCTGGCGCGTCATGCAGTGACCACTCCTCCCGCCTCCCCAGCGGAGCCACTTAACGCGTAAAATAAGATTCCGCCTCCGATTTTCATTATTATGCGACGCATCGCCATCCTGGGATCGACCGGCTCGATCGGCCGCAGCACGCTCAGTGTCGCGGAATCCTACCCGGACCGCTTCCAGATTGTTGCCCTGGCTGCCGGCGCCAATCTGGATGCCGCATTCGAACAGGCTCGATGCTGGCGGCCCAAAATGATTTCGATAGCCGCCGAACCGGATGCCGATGTGCTTCGAGCGCGCTTCGAGCAAGCGGGCCTTAGCGAAGTCGAAGTGGTGCATGGTCCGGCAGGCACGGTGAGGGTTGCGACTCACGCTGAAGTCGATTTCGTAGTGAGCGCGATCGTCGGGGTGGCTGGACTCGATGCTACTTACGAAGCAGTGAAAGCAGGGAAGATTGTCGGCTTGGCCAACAAAGAATGTCTGGTCGCCGCGGGCGAATTGATCACGGCAGAAGCTCGCAAACAAGGCAAGCCACTGCTACCGATCGACAGCGAGCACAATGCGGTACATCAGTGCCTGCGCGGCGGGAGAAGGGAAGAAGTTGAGCGTATCTGGCTCACCGCCTCCGGCGGCCCCTTTCTGAACACGCCCCGTTCGGAGTTTAGCTCCATCACCGTGGAGCAAGCGCTCAACCATCCGACATGGAAGATGGGCAGGCGCATCACTATCGATTCGGCAACCCTGATGAACAAAGGGTTCGAAGTGATCGAAGCGTGCAGATTGTTTCACATCCCCCCGGCCAAAGTGGAAGTGATTGTCCATCCTCAGTCTACAATTCATTCCATGGTGGAATTCGTGGATGGCAGCATACTTGCTCAGTTCTCGGTGACCGATATGCGCCTGCCGATTCTGTATGCCCTGACCTACCCGGAGAGGATAGAATCGGATATGCGCTTCCCGGTCAAGAACTTGCGTCATCTCGACTTCTCCCCGCCGGACATGAGTAAATTTAGCTGTCTCCGTTTGGCCTACGAAGCGGCGGAGGCCGGTGGGGCAAAAACGGTCGCCTTGAATGCGGCTGACGAGGTTGCCGTGGCCGCGTTTCTCCAAGGCAACATAGCCTTCGATGAAATTCCCAGGGTCATCGAAGAGGCAGTATCAGCAACAAATTCTGGGAAACTGGGTTCGATCCAGGAAGTGCTTCAAGCCGATGCCGAGGCTCGCCGATACGCTGAAGAGCGGGTGAGCAAGTTCAGCGGGGTCGGGTTTCACCGGTAACGGCGGGCAGGCAACTTCTTCCATCGAAACGCCAGGGTTTGGAATCTAAGAATCGCGGAGTATGTATTCAATCATGCCTGATTTTCTAATTTCCCTGATCGCCGTCATTGTCATCCTTGGTTTCATGATCCTGATCCATGAGTTTGGCCACTACGCCGTGGCCAAGTGGCTGGGCGTCAGGGTCGAAGTTTTCTCCATCGGGTTTGGCAAGCGCCTTCTGGGCTTCCGCAAGGGTGATACCGATTACCGCATCAGCGCCATCCCCTTGGGCGGTTATGTCAAGATGAGCGGCGAAAATCCCATGGACGAGCGCTCCGGCGATCCAGCGGAGTTTCTCTCGCACCCGCGCTGGCATCGCTTCCTGATCGCTATTGCCGGCCCTGCCATGAACATCATGCTGGCCGTATTTCTGCTGGTCGGTGTATTCATGGTGCACTACGAGTATCCGGCGATTTACGACGGCCCTACCGTGATCGGGTGGGTCATGCAAGATACTCCCGCAGCCAAGGCTGGGTTCCAGCCCGGCGACCGTATTACGAGCATCAACGGCATTCAAAATCCAACCTGGGAGCAGGTCGATACCCGCGAAGCGTTGAGCCCGGGCCAGCCTTTAGACGTCACCGTCGACCGAAGCGGCCAGCTACTCAGCAAAACCGTTTCCCCGGAGCCCTTTGGAGTCGATCAGATTGGATTCGCCGGCTGGGCCGCGAAAGAACCCTGCGTCTGTGTAACCGATATGACGCCGGGCATGCCCGCGGCCAAGGCTGGATTACGCGACGGCGACGACATCCTCGCGGTGAATGGCAAGCCCGTTCCAGCCCTTGCAGCCATGGTGGAAATGCTGGAGACGACGAAGGACAAACCGATCGTCATTACCGTCCGGCGCGGCGCGGAAACCAAGAATTTCACCGTACAACCGGTGCTCGTTGATAAACGATATCGCATCGGCATCGGCAGCATGCCCATGAAGGTCACCAGCCTTTCTTTTCCGGCGGCGCTGCATTTATCGATCCAGGAGAACAAGAAGGCTTCCCTGCTGATTCTTGAGCTCGTACAGAAAATGCTTCAGGGAAAAATTTCTGTGCGCTCGATTGAGGGTCCCATCCGCATCGGCCAAGCTGCAGGAGAAGCCGCTAAGCGTAAAGGCTGGACACCTCTTCTGCTTCTTACTTCGGCAATCAGCTTGAATCTTGGCGTATTTAACCTGCTGCCCATTCCGATCCTCGACGGAGGCGTTATCTTCTTCCTGCTCATCGAAAGCCTGATGGGCCGCGACATCAGTCTGCGCATCAAGGAACGCGTCTACCAGGCGGCATTCGTTTTCCTCGTGCTATTCGCCGTGATGGTCATCTACAACGATCTGCTGAAGACGATTCCTGGACTGGCGGACCGCCTGCAATAAGGCAGTCCAGACCGGTCTCTTGGCTTAAGCTCCGCTTTCTGGCGTGGTAAACTGTAGGTTCCCATGGCTACGATTCCACGCAGGAAAACCGTGACCGCCGTCGTCGGCGGAGTGCGGGTCGGCTCGGATGCACCGATTGTGGTGCAGTCCATGACCAATACCGACACCGCAGACATCCCTTCGACCGTGCAGCAGTGCGCGGCTCTGGCGCGCGCCGGGTCAGAGTTGGTGCGTGTCACCGTCAATCACGAAGAAGCGGCCGCAGCTGTTCCCCGCATTGTCGAAGAACTCGACAAGCAGGGCATCCGCGTACCCATCATCGGCGACTTCCACTACAACGGTCACGTCCTGCTTACCAAATATCCCGAGTGCGCCCGCGATCTCGCCAAATACCGCATCAACCCAGGTAACGCCAGCATTGGACGCACGGGCGATACAAACTTCCGCACCATGATTGAAGTCGCGGTGAAATATCAGAAGCCGGTCCGCATCGGCGTCAATTGGGGCTCGCTCGACCAGACCCTGCTTACCCGCATGATGGACGAGAACTCCGCGCTTCCCGAGCCCAAAGACGCCCGCGAAGTCACCATGGAAGCCATCGTCGTAAGCGCGCTGAACTCTGCCGACCTGGCAAAGAAATTCGGCCTCCGCCCGGATCAGATTATTCTGAGCGCGAAAGTTAGCGGCGTGCAGGATCTGATCGATGTCTACCGTGCTCTAGCCGCCCGCTGCAACTACCCGCTGCACCTTGGACTCACCGAAGCTGGCATGGGCGCGAAAGGCGTGGTCGCTTCCAGCGCGGCTATGGGCGTGGTTCTCCAGGAAGGCATCGGCGATACCATTCGCGTTTCGCTTACCCCCGCGCCCGGAGGCGACCGCGCCGAAGAGGTCCGCGTCGCGCAGCAGATTCTGCAATCCATGGGCATCCGCAGTTTTACCCCGCAAGTCACCGCCTGCCCCGGCTGCGGACGCACCACCAGCACCTTCTTCCAGGAAATGGCGGAACAAATCCAGACTTACCTGCGCGAGCAGATGCCGACGTGGAAAGGCCGCTATATCGGTGTGGAAGAGATGAAGCTCGCTGTTATGGGCTGCGTGGTCAACGGCCCCGGCGAGTCGAAGCATGCCAACATCGGCATCTCCCTGCCCGGTACGTTCGAAGAGCCCAAAGCTCCGGTCTATGTGGATGGACGTCTGTTCACCACGCTCAAAGGCGACCGTATTGTCGCGGAGTTTATCGGCATTCTCGATGAATACGTGGACTCCCACTATGCCGCCAGGGAGACTCAACCGGAGGAAGTAGCGGCGAGAAACTAGCCGCAAACGGCGTCATGGGAAAGGCGCCGCGCCGCAGCTTGCTGCACCATCATTCAGACCTTATTGCCCCATCCATAGGAAGATCGGGCTCTGCGGAGACGGCTCGGCTGTGTTCGGTTGCGCAGCTCCGGCGCTGTAGGGCGCCAGCAGGTCGTTGACCAGCGTGTCCGCCGGTCTGCCCCCGGCCGAATTGTTGGCGTTGCTGTCCGTTGTATTGACCACGGCAACCGCCCCCGCATCGCACATGCTCATATAGACCCGGCTGCTATCTTCCGACGCCACAGTAAACACGCGGAAGCGCGTTGTCGTTGGCGAATAGGTGGCCGCGGTCGCGCAAGAAGTCAGCGGCGCCACCGCATACTGGTTCGCCGTGAACGGCCAATTCGTCACGGGACAGGATGTAGTCGAAGTTGGCGTGCAGGGGGCCGGCCAAGTCAGCAGCGTCATCGTTGATGCGTTGCCATACATTGGCGCCAGAGTGTTGGCGTTAAACACCGTCAGCGTCGGGATTACGCAGGCGGAAGCGGCACCGATAACTGGGTCAGGACACGATGAGGCGCTCTGGTAGCTCGCCACGTAAAAGCGGCTGCCATCCAGCAGCGCCGTCACCGAGACGGGAAAGGCCGCGCCGCAGGTTGAACACGCCGGCGTCGTGGTTGTTGTCAAACCAGAAATTGTTAACTGCGCCAGCAAGGTCGGGGTATCGCTTGCAACACTGGTATCGGAAAATACATAAACCGTCCCCGTCGCCGGATTCGTCACATAAAGACGGTTCAGGTTCGGATCGAAGGAAATAAAATTGGCCCCAGCACCCACGGGAAGGCTGCTCGTGACCGTATCTGTGGCAACGTCAATCGTCACAAGTTGCCCATCGCCTTGCGTGAGGACGTACACTTTCTGGCTATCAGCCCGCGCCAGCACCCAAACCGGGGTTACTCCAGTGAACCCCGTGACGGTGTTCGCAGAAAGATCAACCGCATTCAAACTACTGACCGTGTTGCTCCCCTGGTTGGCAACATATATCTTCAGCGCGTTCGGCGTTTCGGCCATGCTGACGGGGTTTGTCCCCACGGTTGCCGTATTCGAGACCAGGTTTGACGTTGTATCGATAACACTTATGGAATTCGTGCCGAAGTTCGCCACGTACACCGCATTGGTCTGAGTCGTGTTCACGAAGTCCGGCAGCGAACCCACAGGCAGACCGACCGTGCTCACCGCGCCCAACCCCGATGCCAGCGTCGATGGAAATACCGGACTGAAAGAAGAGACCGAATCCATCCCACCCGGAAACACACTTCCTGCGGAGGCAACGAACACCCTTGCGTCGCTGGGCAAGATAGCAGCATGCGTTGGATTCAATCCACTGTTCGGCGCATTTGCCGTGGAAATGGAGGTTTCACCAACCACGGCATCTCCGGAGACGTCGATCTGCATGGCTCCACCCGAGTAGCCTGGTATGTTGGTGCTGATGCCAAGCACAGCGTGGTAGTTACTGGGCTTCGGATTGGTTTCGACCGGGCACCCGGGAACTCCTCCCGTCGAGCAAGGAATCACCACGGGACGATACACCTGGCCGCAAGCCAGCCAGAGCAGCATTGGAAGGACCATGGCCGCCAGGCGGCCCGCACGCCGCTCACTCATCGGCGCTCCATTGTGCGCCACCCATTGCGCCAAACCGGAAAAATTCTGATCATAGGTGAGAAGAATTCAACATTCTAACGGCTGGACCGACTCTGCGCCAGTGCCCATCCCGAAATTCCCGAAATTGCTGATTTTGTGATTGTTGATGGTGGATCGAAACCGGCCCGCGGACTTTTCAATCAACAATTAGCAATATTGTTCTGGGATGCTCACCGTAAGGACCAAGTTGGATGGTCGAGAAAATACACGGAGGCGATTCGATATTCAGACTTTCAGCGACGACGGCGCGACTTGCCAGCAGCGGCCGCCACTGGCTCCTCTGACTTGGCGGTGGCCGCAGGCTTTTTCTTGCCTTCCATCTGGGCCAAGCTTTGTTTGAGAGCGGCCATCAAATCCACCACTGGAGCCAGCTTCTTCGGCTTTTCCACCGCCGTAACTTCGCCCCCTTCAAGCTTGGTCTCAATCAGCTTCTTCAAATTTTCCTGAAATGTGTCTTTGTATTTTTCCGGATCCCACTCATCCGCGAGCGCCTCAATCAACTGGTGCGCCACTTTTACCTCAGCTTCTTTCAACTCCACGTCAGGCGCTCCGAATCCTTCCACCTTGCGCACTTCATCGGCGTAATACATCGTGTGCAGCATCAATCCGCCTTCGGTCGGCCGCAGGAAGACCGTGTACTCGCGATTGTGCATCGTGATCTTGGCGATGGCTACATATTCGCTTTCTTCCAGCGCCTTCGTCAGCAGCGCATAAGGACGCCGCCCGGCCTCTTCCGGCATCATGTAATACGACGACTCGAAATAAACCGGATCCACATCGCCCGACTTGACGAATTCCAGAATCTCCATCGTCTTCGCCGTCTGCGGCTCGATCTTCTTGATCTCTTCCGGCTCGATCACGATATATTCGTCCCTGCGGAACTCGTAGCCCTTCACGATCTCGCTGCGGTCGACGACCACATTTTCCACTGGACAAATATATTGCTGCTTCACCCGCACCTTATCTGGCCGGTGCAGCATGTTGAAAGAGATTCCGCTGCTGCGCGCACCGGAAAACAAGCGCACCGGCATGGAGATAAGCCCAAAAGTTAAGTGTCCAGACCAGACCGACGATGCCATGGTTCCTCACGCTCGTCAGGGATGGAACAATCCCTGCAATTTGACACACCATCCGCCTAAACTGCCCAGATCTGGGAGTTTAGCCTACAAACGCTGGTTGGATGCACAAATCTTGCAGCCGGAGGGAACCGAAATACGAAGCCCGAGCGGTGGTGGTGGGTAGTACAAGAGCCCTAGAGGTTGTAGTTGCGGGCAACCCCTGATCACTGCTTTCAGATTTTCTGCAGCCTCTGCACTTCGTGCACTCCGGGAATTTTGCGCAGGCCGGCCATGATTTGTTCCAGATGCTTGAGGTCGGAGATGTCGAGGACGATTTCCACGCTGGCCTGGCTGTTGGAGGTGTGTGCGCCGATGTTGCGGATGTTGCTTTGCGCGTCGCCGATGACGCTGGTGATGTTTTTCAGCATCCCGAAACGATCGTCACAGTAGACGGTGAGCTTGACGGGGTACGCCGTGGGTGTGCTCTCGTCCCGGGCCCACTCCACGTCGATGCGGCGCTCCGGCTCGTACATCAGGTTGGTGACGTTGGGACAGCTCGCGGCATGCACCGCTACACCCTTGCCGCGGGTGATGTAGCCGACGATGCTTTCGCCGCGGATGGGATTACAACAACGGGCGCGGTAGACCAGCATATCGCCCTGGCCCTTGACCATGATGGCGTTGTGATCGCCAAAGACGCGGCGCACGACACTGGCGATGGCGCCAGGGGTGTTCGAGAGACCTTCGGCTTCGATATCGCCAGCCATCGAAGGGGTTGCGCCCGAAGGAAGCAGGCGCGCCAGCACCTGCCGGGCGGAATACTTACCGTAGCCGATCCCGGACATGAGGTCATCGACTTTGCCCAATCCGTAGCCCGACGCGACCCTCTGCAACTCTTCGTCTTTGATTTCTTTGAGCGCGATGCGATACTTACGCGCTTCCTTCTCGATGACCTTGCGGCCGATTTCGATGGAACGCTCGCGCTGGTGCACGTTGAGCCAGTGCTTGATCTTGTTGCGCGAGCGCGAGGACTTGACCAAACCGAGCCAATCGCGGCTGGGCTTGTGGCCGGCCTGGGTAAGAATTTCTACGATGTCGCCCGAATGCAGCTTGTGACGCAGGGGCACCATGCGTCCGTTTACTTTGGCCCCAACGCAGGTGTGGCCGACTTCAGTGTGAATCGTATAAGCAAAATCAATCGGCGTAGCCTCGCGGGGAAGTACCACGACTTTGCCCTTCGGTGTGAAGGTGTAAACCTCTTCGGGATAAAGATCGACCTTCAGCGCCGTAAGAAATTCGTTGGGATCGCTGACATCGCGCTGCCACTCAACCACCTGTCGCAGCCATGCCAGCCGCTGTTCGTCTTGCGCGGAGACTGGGCCATCTTTGTATTTCCAATGCGCCGCAATTCCTTCCTCGGCCATCTTGTGCATTTCTTCGGTGCGAATCTGGATTTCGAAAGGCGTGCCGTCTTCGGTGATCACCGAAGTGTGCAGCGACTGATAAAAGTTGGGCCGCGGCATGGCGATGAAATCCTTGATTCGTCCCGGCACCGGACGCCAGATGTTGTGAATGATCCCGAGAACGGCATAACAATCCTGCAGTGAGCGCGTAATCACGCGCATGGCAAACAGATCGTAAACCTGATCGACGGAGATGCGCTGCCGCTGCAGCTTCTTATGAATGCTGAACAGGCGCTTGATGCGGCTATCCACCTGGGCCTGGATGCCGGCCTCTTTCAGCTTGTCGGTGATGATGCCTTGCATTTTCGCCAGAAAGGCTTCGCCCTCCTTACGACGCGCGTTGACGGATTTTCCCACCAGCTCATAGCCGGCGGGATCGAGGAATCGGAAGCCGAGATCCTCGAGTTCACCGCGAATTTTTCCCATGCCGAGCCGGTGTGCGATGGGCGCGTAGATCTCAAGCGTTTCCTCGGCGATTTTTCGTTGGCGATCGGGCTGCAAGTGCTCGAGCGTGCGCATGTTGTGCAGCCGATCGGCCAGTTTGATCAGCACCACGCGAATGTCGTCGACCATCGCGAGCATCATTTTGCGGAGGTTCTCCGCCTGGGCTTCCTCGCGTGTGGCGAAATCGATTTTGCTGATTTTGGTGACGCCTTCGACGATGTGGGCGACCTGCTCGCCGAATTCCTTACGGATATCGACGATGGTGACGGAGGTGTCTTCGACCGAGTCGTGGAGCAGGCCGGCGGCGATGGCGACCGGGTCCATCTTCATCTCGG
>Ga0187867_10000626_pt1 | contig 31181 bp, 28 predicted proteins | sample June2016WEW_13_1_FD_132976 | JGI IMG/M metagenome (GOLD analysis project Ga0187867, IMG submission 132976) | Peatland microbial communities from SPRUCE experiment site at the Marcell Experimental Forest, Minnesota, USA - June2016WEW_13_10 | ecosystem: Environmental > Terrestrial > Soil >... | reverse complement strand
GTCTCCTCCACGCCGATCGTGCCCATCTGGGCCCAAATCGACCCAGTTGCCAGCGAGTCGATCACATGGTCCTCAACCATGAGCTGCCTGACGGCATCTGCCGTCGCGAGCGTCGTCAGGACGACCTGGGCCGACGCCGAGGCTCGGTGGACGTCGCCCTGGACTCTGGCACCCGGCCCGCGCAGTTGTTCTGCCCGAGCCGGGGTGCGGTCCCACGCCACGACGACCATCCCCGCGCCCAGCAGCCGCCTGGCCATGGCCGAGCCCATCGTGCCCGTGCCGAGGATTGCGACCGTGGTCGGGTTCATCTCGATGTTCGCATTCGTCATCGGAGCTTCCTCTCAGTTGGTGGGCGGGACCGCGGGCATGTTCACGTCACCGATACGGCGTCCGGCAGGTTCTCAACAGCTCTTCTCAGCTCTTGGGCGACGAGTCGCCCCTCGACCGCGCAAAGTGCGCCACCGACCTCGGCAACGACGGGCCTTTCCAAGATGACGCCCTCGGCTGCTCGGAAAGCGGTCATGCGGTCGACTGGCGCCCCCTGGTGGGCAGACTTGGTGGCCGAGAGGACCGAAGCGATCGCCGCGACCACCTCGCACCATCGACCGACCCCGATCTGCTGCTCGCCGGGGCCGCCTACCACGGCTTCTCGCAAGTACATCTTCATATGGACGACCCTTCCTCCAGGCCGTGGTCGATGCGGTCGCGCTGGCCGTCGGTGCCGTGCAAGACTAAAGGCCGGCCGCGATCGACCGATCACCGTCCAGGCTGAGGTACCTTCGCGTACGTCAAGGGGGGGTACTCGGTCACGTGCTGGTCAAGGCGGGCTCGGCTCCCCGACATGGGGGAGCAGTTCAACGATGTCGAACGAAGGCACTCACGCCGGGACACAGAACGATGCTGGCAACCTGCTCGCGCCCTATTTCCCCCGCCTGACCATCGATTGGCTCGCCAGCACGCCGGAAGCTCGACACAAGGAGATGCAGGGCACGGTCGCCTTTGTCGACATCTCCGGGTTCACCAAACTCTCGGAGGGACTGGCGCGTCACGGAAAGGTGGGAGCCGAGGAGCTGACTGCCACCATCGGCAGCTGTTTCGTGAGCTTGTTGCACCTGGCCTATGCGCGAGGAGGACGACTCCTCAAGTTCGGTGGCGACGCCCTGCTGCTCTACTTCTCGGGCGAATCCCATGAGGCGCGGGCTTGCCTGGCAGCGATCGACATGCGGCGCGAGCTTCGTGTCGTAGGGCGGCTCACTGTGCTCGGCCAACGCGTGTTGCTCCGGATGTCAGTCGGGGTGCACAGCGGCCGGTTCCATTTCTTCCTCGTGGGCGACTCACACCGCGAGCTGATCGTGACCGGCCCGGCCGCGAGCACGACCGTGTCCATGGAAGCGGCGGCCGAAGCCGGCGAGATCGTTGTCAGCGACGCCACGGCGGCGGCCCTCGGCCCGAGGTTGCTGGGAGCACCGAAGGGCCCAGGTCGCCTGCTCCTCCGCTCGCCGGCAGGTCCGGAGCCCGACTTCGTGCTGCCTGCGCCTGTCGAAGCTGGTGTCGAGCTGTTGCGCGGCGTCCCCGTCGGCCTCAGGGAGGCCTTGACGAGTGCGCACCAACAGCCCGAGCACCGCCGCGTAACCCTCGCCTTCATCCATTTCGACGGGACCGACAGGCTCATCGAGGAAGCGGGGCCAGCCGAGACCGCCAGACAACTCGACAGGCTCGTTAGCGACGTCCAACGAGCGGTCGACCGCCAACAAGTCACGTTCCTCGCCACCGACATCGATCGTGACGGTGGGAAGATCATCTTGACCTCCGGTGCTCCGTCCACCTTCGGTGACGACGAGCACCGGATGTTGCTGGCCCTGAGGGAGGTCATGGACGCCGGCGGTACCTTGTCGATCAGGATCGGGGTGAACCGCGGGTCGGTGTTCGTCGGGGAGGTCGGGCCGCCTTACCGGCGCACGTTCACGGTGATGGGTGACGCCGTCAATCTCGCGGCGCGGCTCATGGCCAAAGCCGAGCCGGGTCAGGTCCTCACGACACCGGAGGTGCTCAGCCGCTCACGCACCGGTTTTGCGGCGGTCGAGCTCGAGCCCTTCTTCGTGAAGGGAAAGGCGAAGCCGGTAAGGGCCTTCAGCCTGGGAGCGAGGACTGGCGCGCTGGACGAGGGACCGGTCGATCATCCCCCCTTCGTCGGGCGCGATGAGGAATTGCGAACGCTCGAGCAACTGGTGGAGGCAGCCAAGCAGGGCGAGGGCCGGCTGGTCGAGATAGTCGGCGAGCCCGGAATGGGAAAGTCTCGACTCGTCGCGCAGCTCCGCCAGCTTGCAGCAGGCATGGTGCAGCTTTCGGCCGTGTGCGAACGCTACGACTCATCCACGCCGTACCATGCCGTGCGCGGGCTTCTTCGGAGCCTGCTCAAGCTACCTGCAGACCGCAACGACGAGGCGGCGGCGGCGCAATTCCTCGACGAGGTGGCGAGCCGGGCGCCGGGCGTGCTGCCCTGGGCGCCTCTTATCGCCGGCGTCCTCGACCTTTCGGTGCCGGAGACCCGTGAGACACGCGAGCTCGAAGAAGAGTTCCGTCGCACGCGCCTCGCGGAAGCCGTCATCGAGCTGCTCGGTCACCTGCTTCCTCATTCGGGGCTCCTCACGGTCGAAGAAGCCCACTTCATGGACCAAGCGTCGGCGGAGCTCTTCGGGCGGCTCGCAGGGGCCGTCGGCGCGACATCGTGGCTCATCTGCGTGACCCGGCGAGACGTCGAGTCGGGATTCGTCGCGCCGCGCGAGGAGACGACGCGGATCGAGCTCCGGCCGCTCGATGAGAAGGCGGCGATCGCGCTCGCCGAGGTCGTGACCAAGGACGCGCCGTTGTCGCCCCGTGAGCTCGGCGCGCTCGTCGAGCGCTCCGGGGGAAACCCGCTCTTCCTGCGTGAGCTGATCGCCGCTGCGAGAAGCGGTGAAGCTCTCGACGCCCTGCCAGACTCTGTAGAAGAAGTCATCGCGGCGCGCATCGACCGCCTCTCCAACGACGACCGCTACCTTCTCCGACAGCTCGCCGTGCTCGGTCAGTCGTTCTCGACCGATCTGCTGCCTTATGTCGTCGACGAGCTTCCCGCCGAGAAAGACGCAACCTGGAAGAGGCTCGAGGAGTTCGTCGCCCGGGACGGCAGGGGGAACATGAGCTTTCGCAACGTGCTCCTGCACGACAGTGCCTATGACGGGCTCTCCTACCGCCTTCGCCGCGAGCTACACGCCCGTGCGGGCGACACCATTCGTCTTAGCCGGGGAGAAGAACAGCCGGAGCTGCTCTCGTTCCACTACCTGCACGCGCAGCGCTACCCAGAAGCCTTCTCGTACTCGATCGCCGCAGCCGAGAGAGCCAAGTCGGTCTACGCCAACGTGGAGGCGGCCGAGTTCTACGAGCGCGCCCTTCTCGCCGGAAGGCGGCTCGACCAGCTGACCCGGGCCGAGCTCGCAGAGGTCCACGAGGCGCTGGGAGATGCCAGAAACCGCGCCGGCGCCTACGTCGAGGCGGCAGCGGCCTATCGGTCGGCTCGGCGCCTTGTTGAAGACGACGCCCTCGCTGAAGCGCGTCTCGCACTGAAACTGGCGCGGGTGCAAGCCTGGCTCGACCGGTACGCGAGCGTTCTGCGCTGGATCACCAAGGGCCTCAACATCCTGAAGGGGAACCCGAGCGCGGAGGCCGCCCGCCAGCGGGCCGAGTTGCTTGCATGGTACGGGCGCTGCTGCCAGGACGAAGGGCGGCACCAGCGCGCCCTTAGGTGGAGCACGCTCGCGGTGGCCGAGGCCGAGGCGGTCGGGCACAAAGAGGCACTCGCCGACGCGCTCAGGTTCATCGATTACGCCAAGATGGAACTCGGCCAGCTGGAGGAGCCGGCCAACTGGGTCCGTGCCCTGGCTCTTTTCGAAGAGCTCGAGAATCTCCCGGGCCAGTCGGGTGTGCTCAACATGCTCGGCATGTTCGCCTACTTCCGCGGCGAGTGGGACAAGGCGCTCGAGCTGTACAAGCGGGCCCAGGTGACCGTACACAGGACCGGCAACGCCGTGATGGACGCCATCTACGTGCTCAACATCGGGGAGATCTTCCTCGACCAGGGCCGTCTCGATGAGGCCGAGCAACGCTTCCACTATTCCTCCCGCGTGTTCCGCGCGGCGCGTTATCGCACCGGGATGGCCTATCTGAACATCAACATCGCCCGCCTCGCCGCCCGTCAAGGACGCTACGAGGACGCCCTAGGCATCTTCGAGGAGTCACTGGCCGAGTCGCGCAAGGTGGGCGCTCACGAGAAGCTCCTCGAAGCAACCGCTCGCAAGGCCGAGTGCCTGCTGTTGAGCGACGAGGTGACGGCCGCCCTAGCCGTAGCCGACGAAGGGCTGGTCCAGGCTCGAAGCCTCGGGGGTGTCCCCGCCCAGATACCCCTTTTGCAACGTGTGCGTGGCGTGGCGCTAGCACGGATGGATAGGCGAGACGGCGCGCGAAGGGCCTTGGAGGAAAGCCTTTCCGCCGCGCGAGGGCGCGGTGCCGAGTACGAGGTTGCGCTCAGCTCACTCGTCATGGCCGAGCTCGGCATCGATGCAGACGCAGTCGATCGTCAAGAGCTACGGCGCAGGGCAAAGGCGACCTTGTCCAAGCTTGGCGTCGTCTCTCCACCGAACCTGCTTGGCGCAAGAGACTCGGTGTCGCCCAGCTCCAACGTTCGGGCGGAGCTAGCGAACTCCGAACGTGACCTAGTGACCACGCTCAGTAGTTAGGGCTACGAAAGGTTGACCTGGCGGAAAACTGCAGGTAGTTTGCCGCACCAGGCATCTGTCACACGTGTGCAGCGTGTTGCCGCGGGGGGGGATTCTGATGGGTTTGCTTACGTTGCTTACACGACGCTGGGTCAAGGTGGGCGTGGCTGTGACGTCGATCACCGCCATGGCCCTTCCTGCCTTGGCGCTCTCAGCGCCTGCGGGCGCCTCGCCCACGCCGGCGCCGACGGTCACTTGTCCTTCGATCGGTGAGGACGCCGCCCCCGTATGCGGGTACGTCATCACGGTCGGGCCGAACGCTACGGACACTGCCTATATGGGCAGTGTCGTCGGCCCAAACCAGCTGCCTTACGACGGCTCTGACGACGTGATCGTAGGGATCGTGAACGACACCGACGCCCTCGTGTCGAGCGTGACGCTCTCGGGCAGTGGTGACCCCGAAGGCGCCCAGGACATCTTCGGCTTCGACGGTGACGGAATGTGCACCGAACCCCCCTACCTGTCTTGGTGCTCGACAGGCCAGCAGGAGGGAGAAGACAGTTCCGATGGGACGTACCCCTTGGGGTGGGACTACGTAGGCCAGGACAACACGTTCAGTGAGGCAACGGATTACAATGTCCAAGGCACCGTGAACTTCACGACGCCACTCCCCCCGGGTGGGAGCACCTTTTTTTCGCTCGAGGAGGGACCGACCAGCGTCGTCAGCGTGGACTTCGTCTCCGACATCTCAGTCTTGGCCTCCCCGGTGAGCGGGACCGAGGGTCTCTCCACCGGGCCTGTACAGGTGGCGACCTTCTCCGACGGGTCGAACTCCTCCCCTGTCACGGACTTCACCGCCACGACGAACTGGGGTGACAGCTCGACGCCGAGCACGAGCTCGATCACCCAGCCAGGCGGTTCCGGCAATACATACGTCGTCACGGACAGTCATACCTACCTAGAAGAAGGCTCCGACACGACGACGGTGACGGTCAGCGACAACCTTCTCCCCTCTGTCAATTTCGGATCGGCCAGCAGCACCGCCACCATCGCCGACGGGCCCCTCAGCCCCACGCAGAGCCAGCCGGCGGTTCCGAACGCGACGACGAACAAGTCCTTCACAGCGGTCGTAGGAACGTTCCTGGATGCCAACCCGAGCGCGCCGATCACGGACTACACGACGTCGCCCGGGGGCGCCGAAATCAACTGGGGCGACAGCAACTCGGGCGCCGGGAAGGTGACCCTCGTCAGCCAGCCGGGTGGCACCTCTCCGACCGAATTCGAGGTCACGGGCACTCACACCTACGCCGCGAACGGGACCTACAAGATCTCCATCAAGGTGACCGACGTCGACGGCTCCACTACCACGCTCACGAACTACGTCTCGGACTACGACGCGGTCATCACCTGTTCGTCCTCGCCTTGCAGCGGAACTGCGACGTCTTCTACCCAGACGACAGGGGCGAGCACGACCTCGACGACGGGCACGATCCTGTTGGACCTGAACAACGTCCCGGTCTCTGGGGCCTTCAGCTGCAACGACCCGTTCCGTCACGCCGTGCAGTACTCGACCATCCTCGAGACCGGTCTTTCTGCAAGCGGGAGCGTCGATATATCGATCACCTTCGCTAACAGCGCGGCCGGAGGCTTCTGGCTCGACCCGTTCGCGGTCTGCTTCAAATCGCCCGGCGTTCCCTTCACGGACCTGTTTGGGCAATCGGTCACCTTGGGTCTTTTGCCCATCTGCCCCTTGGCCCGCCCGGGGCACCCTGTCGTCGGCCCGTGCGTGCAGTCGATCTACTACTCGACCATCTTCCCCCTGCCATCAGAGAAGGGGACGGTGACCGAGAACCTCATCCTCCCGCCGAACGACCCGTTGTCTCACTGAGCTCGAGCACATCGCCACGGCACCTCCCCCGGCAAGAACGCCGGGGGAGGTGCCGTGGCATGCAGCCCGTGGACTCGCCTCATTGCGGAAGCGGACGGCACCAGGCGTCGAAGGCCTCGGGTGGACCCGCTTAGATCTGCTGTTCTTCCTCGACGGTGAGCTCGGCGGCGGGGTCGGCTTCGAGACGCGCCTCCGGGATGGGAAGGCCGCTTCGCACCGAGTAGCCGAAAGTCCCCTCCATTATCCGGCTTTCGGCGCGATCTAGGGCAGCCAGGCGCTCGCGCAGCCCGGACGCAACGGCGTCGTCCGATTCCTCGGCGGTGAGCCGTTCCGCCGGGTCGCTCAGGTCGCCGGGCTCGTTGGCTTCCGCCCGGTCCTGTTGACTCGCGGACTCGGTTTCTGTGAGCAGCCGCTGGACCCGGCTGCGCTCAGCGGCCAACAACCTTCGAGCACGCTCCTCGTCCATCACTCCTCCTCCAGTTCCTCGTGAGATCGTCGCTCGACACTAGGTGATTGTGATCGGCCCGAGGAAGATGCCGTCCCGGCCGTGTCCTGGTCAGGGTCGCGCCAAGCCGCGAAGAGGACAAGCGTCGCCCTAATCTGAGCCGGGGGGGTGCAGCTCGCTTTCAGGGGGCGAGCGCGTCATGACTGACCGACGGACAAGTTCATCAACATGGGCGCCGCTTCGCCTGGCCGTCTTCCGATGGTTGTGGCTGGCGTCGCTCGTGAGCAACGTGGGCACCTGGATGCAGACCGTCGGCGCCCAGTGGATCCTCGTTCACGCTGCAAACGCCGCCATCCTCGTCTCGCTCGTGCAGACCGCAGACATGCTCCCCGATGTCATGTTCGGAATCGTCGGCGGCGTGCTGGCAGACACCCTCGACCGGCGACGGTTGCTCATGGCCGTGCAGGGCGGCCTCGTCATCGCCACTTCCGGGCTCGCCGCGGTGACCATCGCCGGTCGGATCTCGCCCACGCTGCTGCTCATGTTCACGTTCGTGATCGGAGCAGGATCGGTTCTCGTCACACCCGCCTACCAATCGCTCGTGCCCGAGATGGTGCCACGCGACGAGGTGGCTTCGGCCGCTCAGCTCAGCTCCATCAACGTGAACCTCGCCCGGGCTGTGGGGCCGGCGCTCGCGGGCTTGCTGATCGCCCATTTCGGGGTAGGGGCCGTGTTCGGCATCGACGCCGCGACATTTCTCTTCTACGGGGTCGTCGTCGCCCTCTGGCACCCCCCGGCGGAGACAACCCCACAGATCCGGGAGCCTTTCGTGTCGGCTCTCCGAGCCGGAGGCCGCTACGTCCGCTACGCCCCGGTGGTCCGACGGATACTTTTCCGGGCGACATTGTTCCTCGTGCCGGCGAGCGCACTTTGGGCTCTCCTGCCTCTTGTCGCGAACCGCCGCCTGGGGCTTGGTTCGAGTGGGTACGGGCTGTTGCTCGCCGCCCTCGGCGTAGGGGCCATCGCGGGGGCTTCGGTCCTCTCGAGGGTTCGCGCCAGGTTGTCGACGAGTGCCCTCGTCGCCCTCGCCGGCGTCGTCTACGGCGTCGCGCTCGTGGTGGTGATCTTGGTCCGTTCGACCGTGCTGGTCGTCGTTGTCCTCGTCCCGGCCGGGGTCGCCTGGGTCGGGATGCTCGCAACGGTGAACACCCTGCTCCAGCTCTTCTTGCCGCGCTGGGTCCGGGCGCGGGGGCTTTCCGTCTATCAGATGGTGCTTTACGGGGCACAAGGCTTTGGGGCGCTTTGTTGGGGTCTCGCCGCCGACGCTTTCGGGCTTCGCACCACCTTCCTCGCTGCCGGCGCGCTGATGGTGCTCGGCGCGGCCTCGGTCCGCTTTTGGCCATTGCGGGACACGACCCATATGGACCGGAGCACTTTGGTCGAGCCGGACCCGGTCGTGGCGCTCGAGATGGGCAACGAAAGCGGACCGATCGTCGTTCGTACGACCTATTCGGTCCCCGCCGAGCAACAGCTCGAGTTCATCCGGGCCATGGGCCGGGTCCGCCAGTCACGACTGCGCACCGGCGCCACCCAGTGGGGGCTGTACCGCGTTGGCGAAGAGCCGAGTGAATTCGACGAGATCTTCGTTGTCGGGTCCTGGGGTGAGCACCTTCGCCAGCACCGCGAGCGGCTGACCGCGACCGACCGCGCTTTCGAGGAGGCTGCGAACGCGTTCTCAAAGAGTCCCCCGCAGACCTGGCACCTGCTCCCGACTGACGACGAAGAGCCGTGAAAGTGCTCCGGTCTCAGCCGCCACCCGCGATCACCCTTGGTCCTCGTCGCCACGACACGTAACGCCACGCCCAGTTCAACAGTACGGAGGTCCGGTTACGCACGCCGGTGAGAAAGACAATGTGGAGGCCAAGCCAAGCGAGCCAGGCGGGCGTCCCGCGCAGGCGAATGCCGCTCGGCAGCTCTGCCACTGCCGCCCGCCGCCCGATCGTCGCCATGATCCCTTTGTCCCGGTAGCCGAAGGGCAAGGTCTCCTCGCCGGCGAGGAGCCGACGGATCTGTTCTCCCGCCAAGCGGCCTTGTTGGATCGCCGGCTGAGCGAGCTGCGGTAGGGGTGGCCCATCGTTGCCCGAGCGGACGGCCGCCATGTCGCCGATGGCGAAGACCTCCCCGAAGCCTTTCACCCGAAGGTCGTCGCCGACCTCGATGCGGCCGCGCACTTTTGGTAGGTCGAGGGTGTCGGTCAGGGCACACGGCCCGACCCCGGCCGCCCAGACCACGAGCAGGCAGGGGACGACTTCTCCGGATCCGAGCACGACTCGGTCGGCCTGCACCTGCTTTACGGTCTCGGGGCAACGCACCTCGACGCCGCGGCGCTCGAGCACGCGGCGGGCATAGGCGCTGAGCTTGGGGCGAAACGCCCCGAGAAGGCGATCTTGTTGCTCCACCAACAAGATCCGCGACAGCGTCGGGTCGAGCTCGGCGTAACGGGTGCTCAGTTCCATCCGTCGCAGGTCGGCCAGCGCCCCCGCAATCTCCACTCCCGTAGGCCCCCCACCCACTACGACGACGGTCAAGTCGCCGTCATTCGCACCGTGCGATGACGCCCGCTCGACACTGTCGAGGGCCATGTCGCGAACGGCGATGGCATCCTCCATCGTGTAGATCGCCTTCGAGTGCTCCTCGGCTCCTTCTACACCGAAGTACTTCGTCCCGGCCCCGACGGCGAGGACGAGGAAGTCGTAAGCAAGCTCCGGGCCTTCGAGGAACGAGACGCTGCGGGCGGAAAAGTCGATCGCTGTGGCCTCGTCCTGGCGAAAGCGCACGTGCGGATGCAGGCCCGCGTAAGCCCGGATCGGATAGGCGATGTCACCCGGGTTCAGCCCGGCGGTGGCGACTTGGTACAAAAGCGGCTGGAACGTGTTGTAGTTGTGGCGGTCCACGAGCACGATGTCGACCTCGGTCTTGGCCAAGGCCTCGCAGGCGGCTAGACCTGCAAAGCCCTCCCCGATCACCACCACGCGAGGGCTCATCGGGCCCTACCCGATCGCCCGGGCGATCGAGTGCCTCCAGTTGTCGAGGAACTCAAAAAAGTGCGCCTCGAAATGGCTCAGCTCAGCGTTTGCCTCCGGCACGAGCGCCGTGAGGTCGTAGCTCACCGTCACCGTCGTTCCTCCGTTCGACGCCTGACACGAAACCGTGACCGTTCCGGCACGATGTCCGGGTGTGGTCGTGCTGTAGCCGATCGAGCTTGCAGGTTCGCAGCGCACGATCGTCCATATCGAATGTCGCCCGGAGTGCTCGGTCTCGAAAACGAGACCCGGCTCGGTGTCATCTGTCATGCCACTCGGGAACACAGGCGTCCAGTGCTCAGCCCAGGTACGTTCCCCGTTCGGAGTGAAAAGGAAGAACGCCTGGCGTAGGGCGAGGGCCACCTCGATCGACCCGCTCACCTTCACGCGGGTGCACGTGGTCACTTCTCCGCCGTCTCATCCGCGCTGAGCATCTGGTGGCTGCTCTCCGCCGTGAGATCGAGCCTATAGACCTGCTTGAGCCGATCGATCACCTCCACCGTGGCATCGTCGAAGGGACACTTCTGCTCGAACGAATGCAGCACTATGCCTTCGAACAGGTCTCCCAAGGACAGGTCGAGGTACTCGGCCAGCGCCTTCAGCACCTTCAGCAGCCTGCGTTCGATACGGACGCCGGTCTGCACTCTCTCCACTGTTATCATTGTACCAAGGTACCAAACGGGGGACATGCTTTGGCGCCCGGGTGGCGACAAGGGCTAGCCCGTTCGCCTGATCTGCAGCATGTAACAGCCGAAGAGGACGTTTCGGGTATGAATGCGTTCCAGCTTGTCATCCTCGAACATCTCGGCGATGACGTCCTCGGCCGAGTCCTTAGCTCCGCACAGCTCGCCTTTGACGATGACACCGTCGGCGTCGTAGGCGCGAAAGACCTGAGGACGGTCGCGGAACGCCTCCGGGTAGGCGGACGGGTGACCATAGCCGGAGCGGGCCGCAGCGTGGACAAAGACCGGACCTGTCTCGGCATACGGGCCGGGGCGATCAAAGGGGCGGTAGGCGATGAGGAGGACTTGCTCGCCCGGTTCCGCGAGTCGCAGGCAGCACCGCAGCGGCTCGCCCCCTTCGGCTTGTCCGGCTTTTGACAGCGTGTTGCCGGCGTCATCGAAGCCGGTGCGTCGGATCGCCTCCAGACGCTGGGTGGGCAAAGCTTCGACAAAAAAGAGCGTCTCGGTCATGCGGTGACGATAAGACAACGCACGGCTTCAAGCTGGCGGTTTTCGGACTAGTCAGACAGTCCCCGATAGCCGCACCTTCGAGCGGCCAAGGATCACGGCGAGCTCGGCGGTTCGAGAGCGTGGAATGCTCCGAGGCTCATTCGGGCTCGGTGTTGACGATGAGCAGGCTGCACGGGCAGTGATGGGAGACCTTGTTGGGGACGCTTCCGAGAACAAAGCGGGACACGCCGCTCATGCCTCGGTTTCCGACCACGATCAAGTCAGCGTCGAGGTCCTCGGCAGTCTTGATGAGAGTGTCGGCCACGTCGTCTCCCGCTACGTCGTGCACCTCGGCGGCCACACCGCGTCGCTCGGCTTCGGCGAGCAGGTTCTTCCGGCTGCGTTCTGCCTGCTCGCGCATCCTGTCGAGCTCGAGCTGGCCACCGCTTGAGTCGGAGAACCCTGCTTTGATGGCGGGATGGACCACCTGCACAGCATGCAGTTTCGCCCCGGACATCTTCGCCAGCTCGAAAGCATGAGTCACGGCGACCGATGCCCGCTCGGACCCGTCTGTGCCCACGACGATCGCCTTGTACATGGCTTGGCTCCCCCCTTGCCAAAGACAACAGTGACATCTCGCCCGTCTCGTGCGGCTTGATCAGAATCTAGCTTTGGTGTCGATCCACGGCAACGGGAATCTATGTCCCACCACGGTTTTTCCGCCGAAAAAAGTTTGTCGAATTCGACCCGAACGAGCGAGCGACACGGTATTGTCGGACGCTGAGGGGCGGGCGGTTGACAGGGGCAGGAGGGGGGGCGCTGTGCCTAGAGTCGGTCGGCTGGCCATCACTTTGGCGCTGCTCGCGGCCGTGGCCGGTGGACTGGCGTTCGCGGGGGTGAACCTCACTTCCCAACCCACCACCGTCGATTACACCTCGCTCCCGGGACAGCCGGTCAATGTCACTATGCAGACCGTAGGTTCCTACGGTTCTGGCATACATGCGACATGGGTGTCATACATGACCAGGACGTCCGGGGGCCAGTGGTTGCACACGACGGTCTGGCAGGTGCCGGCGCACAGACGCATCGACGTGACGATCTACCAGTACGACTCCGGAAGTCCTTTGCGCAATCAGCAAATTGGTATGGTGCAGGGCACGATCGGCGACGTCGCCACGCTCAACGGCAAGACTTTCCGCGTCATCAACACGAACGCCGGCAATGGCGTCGGGCACACGTTTTCGATGCCGAGCCTCGGGATAAACGTGCCTCTTTACGGCAACAATTCCAACGCAAATCTTTGCGGGGCTGCTCCTTGTAGCACCGCCTCGCCGCACAACATCATCAAATTCTCCTTCATGAGCCCCGGTCCCGGGACATACCCGTGGCAGTGTTTTGTGCCCTGTGCCCTGGGCTTTTTGTATGGCAACGGGGGCCCGATGCAGACGGTCGGCTGGATGGACGGCTTCATGAAAGTCGTCGCCTGATGCCCGGCGACGCCGAGCGCGGCGAGGGGTCCAACGACCCGGTTGCCGTCGGGGCTGGAGATCTGAGCGGGGCGGGCGGTAGATCGGGGAGAGTTACTAATGAGGTGCGCCACGGATGGCGCATGATCGGTCTTTGGGTCGTGCTGTCTGCCATAGCCGATCCGCTTTTCTATTACCTCGCCGGGCCCCACATTCCCCCCGGGACGATGAGCAACACGGCCAACGGTGCGCAGTTCGACTTCAACATCCTTTTCATTGCTGCTTTGCCGGTGATGCTCGCGGTGTGGATCTACATGGCGTACGCGATCATCAACTGGAGGGCCTCGCGTGGCGGCCCGGAACCGGTCGGCGGCCCGAAAGCCCGGAGCAACCTGCCCGTCCAGATGACCTGGATCGCCTTCACGACGGCGCTCGTGCTCTTCTTGTTCGGGTTCGGGACCTACGAGCTCGTGCAACCAGAAGGTGCCGGCGGCGGGCAGGGACCGGCGCCGGTGTGGACCCCGGCCTCGCACGACGTGCTCCCGATCCAGGTGATCGGCCAGCAGTGGAAGTGGACCTACCGGTACCCGACCTTCGGCGGGTTCGAGACGACTGACCTAGTCGTGCCGGACCACACGGCGATCGCCTTCCACGTGACCTCGCTCGACGTGATCCACGACTTTTGGGTCTACCAGCTCGGCGTCAAGGCCGATGCCAACCCGGGCCAGGACAACGTCGCCTACACGACCCCGGACCAGCTGGGCAGCTTCATCGTTCGCTGCGACGAGTTGTGCGGCCTTTGGCACGGCGCCATGTACAACTCCGGGGAAGTGGTCACCCCCGCCCAGTTCCAGTCGTGGGCCGAGGCCACCGAACGCCAGCTCGCCGCGAACACCAAGTTCCTTCCTCCCTTCGCCTGGACCTACACACCGGACGCCAACGGTGCTGACGGCGGCTACTACCCCGACAACGTCGACCCTTACAGCCCCGTCGAGACCTACGGGGCAAGCCAGCCCGGCGAACCGCTTCCGGCCACGTCGACGACCAAGGACAAGAAGTGATGTTTTTGCGCGACAAGGCCCATCTCGGTGATGGAGGTAGCTGAGCGGCATGGCACAGGACACAGCTGAGGTAGCCGGGTCCTCGTATCCCGGTGAGGTCTCCATAGGGCGTGCCAACCTCGACAGGCGCCCCGACTGGCTCAAGCCGCACATGGGCTGGGCGATGGTCGGTGCTGTAGTCGGATGGTTCTTCGGCCGCTACGTGGGCGATCTGATCGCAGGTAGCTGGCCCGTCAGCCAGAACACGACGATGAACAACGTCGCTGTCGTGTTCGCGTTGTCCTTCGGCGTGCTCGGGTGGCTCATCGGCATCGGCGGGCTGACGTACCCGTTCTTGAAGATGCTCGGGCGGGAGCCGGCGCCGGTGCTCCCGACGCGGTCTTGGGTGCGGTACTTCCGCATGACCGAGGATCACAAGGTCGTCGGTCTGCAGTACCTGGTCGGCGTGCTCGTTTTCCTGTTCACGGCGGGATTGTTGGCAATGGGGATCCGCACCGAGCTCCTCAGTCCGACGAGCCACGTCTTTGGACCTGGCACCTACATCGCTCTTGTCGGCGAGCACGGCACGATGATGATGATGATGGCGTCGTCGGCCGTCGTCGGACCTCTCGGCAACTGGCTGATACCGCTCATGATCGGTTCCCGCAGGATGGCCTACCCCCGCATCGAGGCGTTCTCCTTCTGGGTCTTCATGGCCGGCTACCTCGTCATCATGACGGCCCTTCCCCTTGGGGGATTCCCGACAGGTTGGACCGGCTACGCGCCGCTGCAGACCCAGGCCAACCCGGGCATGGACGCCTATCTGGTCGGTTTCGCCGTGATCGGTGTCGGCATGATCATGGCGGGATTCAACCTCGCCGCCACGATCATCAACTACCGGGCGCCCGGCATGACATGGAGCCGGCTCCCGATCTTCGCCTGGTCGGTCCTGGCCACGACGGCCCTGCTCGTGCTGGCGACTCCAACGCTCATCGTGGCGGGCTATCTCGGCGTGCTGGACCGGACCGTGCAGACGGCCTTTTATGTGACCGAGCACGGAGGGAGCAGCTTTTTGTGGGAGAACCTCTTCTGGTTCTTCGGGCATCCTGAGGTCTACATCATGGCACTGCCCGGCTTCGGCATCGTCATGGAGATGCTGCCGGTGTTCACGAGAAAACCACTGTTTGCCTACAGGGTTGCCGCGGCCGGGATGATCGGTGTGGCACTGCTGTCGTTCTTCGTCTGGCAGCATCACCTGTTCCAAAGTGGCATCAACCCGGACATGCGACCGTTGTTCATGTTGACGACGGAGCTGATCTCCATCCCAACCGGGTTCTTGTACCTGGTCACGCTCGGCACGCTGTGGAAGGCGAAGATCCGCTTCGAGGTACCGATGCTGTTCTGCCTCGGGATGCTCTTCAACTTCCTCATCGGGGGGATCACCGGCGTGTTTCTCTCCGACGTCCCCGTGGACGTGACCGTGCACGGCAGCTTTTTCGTGATGGCGCACTTCCACTACACGATCATGGGCGGCCTCATCTTCGCCTTGTTCGGAGGCCTCTACTACTGGCTGCCGAAGATGACCGGCAAACAGATGAACCAGAAGCTCGCCAAGGCCCACTTCTGGACGTTCTTCGTCTTTTTCAACTGCACGTTCTTCCCCCTGTTCCTCGTCGGCCTCTTGGGCCAGCCGCGGCGTGTCTTCGAGTACGCCCACAACCTGCAGACCCTGAACGACATCTCGTCGGTCAGTGCCTTCCTGCTGGGGGCGTCCTTCCTCATCTTCATCTTCAATTTCGTGTGGTCGATCTACATCGACCCGGTGAAGGCGCCGGACAACCCCTGGAATTCGAGGGGGCTCGAGTGGCAGACGGCGACGCCCGTGCCGTGGTTCGACTTTGAGCGCATCCCCGTCGTGCTCTCTGACCCCTACCACTACGGGGAGCCCGAAGCCCCGCCGGTGGCGGACCTGGGTGTCTCTTCCCTCGCCTCGGCCGGCGCCGTCGCGCGCGGCGAGGCCGTCAGTCCCGGTGACATAGAGTCGCCGCCCGGCGTGCCGGGAGATCTCGATCCCCGTTCCCCCATCATGTAAGCGGAGAGCACCATGGCCGACACGATCAAGTCAACTGAATCCTTCCCGACGTTGCGGGAGACGCCAGAGGAGATCGCCTACGAGTTGCGCGCCCACGAGGGCGCCCTGTGGACAGGCAGCCGTATGGCGATCGGCATCTGGGCCTTCGCCTTCGCGGCCTTGGCCTTCGCCTACTTCTATCTGCGCTCTGCTAACAACGCCAGCTTGTGGCGTCCCGTCCACATCACCGCCCCCACGGGTGTCGGCGCGGCGGTGTTCGCCTTCTCGGTGGCGAGCGCCTTCCTCGTCGGTTACGGGCTGTGGCGCTTTCGGGCCGGCTCGGAGCTCGACTGGCAGGTCAGCGGCTGGACGGGTGTGCTGTGCACTCTCACGGCCGTGTCGCTGCAGATCTGGCAGCTGACGGTTCTCCCGTTCTTTCCCGGATCCAGCGGGTACGCATCGTGTTTCATCGGCTGGGCCGGGATGAACATCGCCTTGTTGCTTTCGGGCGCCTACTGGCTCGAGACACTTCTCGCGCGCCAGCTTCGCTTGCGCCGTGCCATAACAGAAGACGGGGGCGTCGCCCGCTCGAGCCTGCCCGCTGTCCGGCTCTTTCGCGTCAACCTCGAGGGCTGCACGTACTACTGGTTCTTCATCGCTTTCGTAGCGCTCTTTTTCTGGGCGCTCTTCTACGTGGTGTGAGGGCGCCGGGCTCCGCGATGCGACCGTGTCAGCACCCCGCCAGCTCCACCTCGGCGTCGAAAGGTGGACAATAGACAGATGAAAGACTATTTCTTGGGCCCCCAGGTGCTTACCTTGGCGATCCCGCTCGGGTTCTTCCTGCTCGTCTGCTTCTGGGGGTTTTTCCAGCGCAACCGGGCGCGATGAGCCTCGAGGCCGCCGAAGAGCGGCCGGCCGCGACGCGGGACACCCTTCGGCGTGTGTGCCTTTTGGGGGCGGCGGGCCTGCTTGCCATAGTCGTCCTCGTGCCCCCGTTGTCAGGCCTTGCCCGCCGTTACGAGTTCGTCGAGGCACTGCAGTTCTCCGTTCTGGCGATGGAGCTGCCGGCGCTCGTTGTGCTCGGGGCTCGTTCGGCACCGCGGCGACCGGCACGGCGACGTCCAGGCAGTGCCTTTTATCTCGGGCTTTTCATGGGTGCGGTCATAGCATGGAGGACCCCGGTGGCTGTCGACGCGCTGCAGCGCCTCCCATGGCTCGTTGCCGCCGAGGTGTTGAGCCTGGTCCCCGTCGGCGCTGGCTTTTGGCTGCAGCTCGTCCAGTCACCACGAGGCTTGCCCGCATCCAACCGGCCGGTGCGGGCGGCGATGGCAGCCGTTGCCATGTGGACGGTGTGGATCGTCGCCTACCTGGTCGGCTTTTCCAGCTCCTCGTGGTACAAGGCCTTCCACCACGTCGCCGGCCGCGGACTGAGCACCGCGGCAGACCAGCAGTTTTCGACGGCGGTGCTGTGGTTCATGGCCGCGGTGGCTTTCATGCCCGTCGTGTTCTGGAACTTGGCGGCGTGGCTGCGCTCGGAGGATCAACAGGCTGCTGGATACCGGTCCTTGTCAGGCGGCGAGACGAGCCAGCTCGGCGCCAACCGCTCGGCCAGCTTGGAGCTATGAGTACGGCAGTGTGGGCAGCGCCGGCTCGGTGAGGTGGGCGGAGAGGATCTGATCAGCCGCGCTGATGTCGGCGAAGGCGGCGGCCCGATCGGAGGCCAAGGCCCGTTCTCTCGAGGCGAGGTCGTGGAGAGCGGTGCCGTCACTCGGCTTATTCAGCAGCGTCTCCAGGTCGGTGATCGCTCCCAGGGCGTCCGAAGTGGCCCATAGCGTCACGGAGTCAACCAAGTCCCCGAGCTTCTTGCCTGCCGCGGACCCGGGCACTTCGATGTTGGAGAGATCGAAGATGCTGTCGTTGGTGAACGAGCAGGCGGCGATGTCCTGGCTCATGAGCGAGGGGGCTTGGCGCCGGTCGGAGCCGGAGAGCGAGCCGGAAACCTCGTCAGCGTGGATCGAGAAGGACTCCTTTACGGCAAAGGCGCAAGGGGCCAGATCTGTGTTCACCTCGCTCATGACGCTTTGTCCAGCCGAGATGTCGGCCGCAACTGAGCTGTGCACGGGGAGGTCCGAGATCACCGTGACCGCCAGCACGACGACGACCCCGACAGCGACGAGAAGGGCGCGCTTTCGGTACCAAGGTGCCGGCGCCTTGGAGGTCTTTGCCGCCGTCTCGAAGCTGGCGCCGCCTGGTGGCTGGCCCGTGCTCATCGGACGCCCGTGAGTTGGCCCGCGTAAGTCGCGATTCCTTTCGCGAACCTCGTGATGTCCGCCTTCGCCAGAGCGTAGGTGCCAGCGGGCCGGCTTTCGTCAGCGAAAGGTGTGGCACTGAACCGGAACCGCCCCTTGGCGTCGAGGAAGTACATGACGTCGTTGTGCTCCACTGTGCGAGTGGCGTCGTCGAAGCTCACCGTTATCCCGTAATTGCGCCACACCGTGTTCAACTCCGACAAAGGACCTGTCAACATGTGCCAGTTCGAGAGGCGGCCGAGGCCGGTCTTCTCGAGCACATTGTCCAGTCCTGATACGGCGGCGGCCGCGGGATCGGTGTTGATCGTGAGGAAGCTCACCCGCTTGGCCAAGGGCCCGAGGTCGGCGTCAGCCAGCGCGATCTCATCAGCGACGACGGGGCAGATGTCGTTGCAGCGCCCGTCGAAGAACGTGAGGACGACGACCTTTGATTGTTCGCCGGCGAGCGAGACCGCCCGGCCGCTTTCGTCGACGAGGGAGAAGGGAGCCGCCTGGCCGGGTGTCATGCGGTCGAGTCCCATAAAAGCAGCCAGACCCCCCGGTACCACAGCCTCGTGTTCGCCGCCCGGAGAGACGGCCGGACGTGTCGGCACAAGCGTGGTCGCCGTAGGCGTCGGGCTGGGGTTGACACCGGCCGCATCAAGCACGTGCTCCAACAACGCGCCCCCTATCCCGAGCACGGCCGCGGCGCACAGCACCCACCAGACGAATTTCCGCGGGATGCGCGTCGGGCCGGCCGCGAGCGCCGCCGCCCGGTCCAGCGGGGCTCCGGTCGAGGCCTCATGCGAGCCCGGCTGCATCGTGTCCGTCATCGGTCCGGGTGTCTCGGTCACGGGTTCAACTGCGCCGGGCGAGGGGGTCGATGCCCATGGCCACAAAGACGGCCGTCAGATAGGTGGTCGAGAAGCCGAACGGTTTCATGGCGCGAGCGGGCCTCGTTTCACGCCAAAGAGCGACTGCGCAAAAGAGCAACGCCCTCTCATAGCTGCCGGCGCCTAGTGGGGGCGAAAGTGGGCGATTGGCAAGCGGACGAGCGAGAGGCGACGAGAGCGCGCCTGTAGCAGAAGATGTCGCGGGTCACTTCGGTCATGTCGGCGATCGACGGCAGCATAGGGACCTGCGCGGCCGAGTAGTCGTCGCGATAACCCACCGTGAGTGCCCAGAAATGCCGAGGGGCATCGAGCGATGAACGTGCCGGGCTTTTCAGCTCGCCAGCGTTGACGCTCAGGTCCCGAGGCACCCGATGAGGGTAGTGCAGAGCGAGCCAGCACCCGATCGTCACGCGCCTCTCATGGGCTGCTCAGGTCACTAAAATGACCTTTAGTGGCGATGAAACCACTGTAAGTGGTGAACCAGGCCGGTTTCCGTTCCGAAGATCGTTGCGCGGGGAGCCAGTGACGCCGGGAGGCGTATAGCCTCGGTTTTCCACCGTTATCGTGATGCGAACCAGGGCGGTGAGGGGGAGGATCGTCGATCATGCCGGGCATGGGCTCAGGTCTCCAGACGAACAATCCCATCGTCGTGGAGGCGTTCCGGAGCCTGCTCCAGCATCAGGCCCTCATCGTTCTGGTGCTGCTTGCCATATTGGCGGTGGGTTGGAACCTGCTGCGCGCCGCGCAGCTGCGAAAATTGGCGAACGGCGTCGCAAGCTCCGAGGTGCCGCCGGCACCTGAACCGAGCCCGCGACGCCTTTTGCGGATCGCCTTCGGGCTCATCTGGATCTTTGACGGCATCCTGCAGGCGCAGGCCTCGATGCCTCTCGGGATGACGACGCAGGTGATCAAGCCGAGCGCGGCCGCCTCCCCGTCTTGGGTCCAGCACCTCGTCAATGCCGGGGGGACGATCTGGAGCAACCATCCCATCACCGCGCCCGCCTCGGCCGTGTGGATCCAGGTTGGTCTTGGCATCTGGCTGCTCGTCGCCCCACGAGGCAACTGGTCACGCCTCGCTGGACTTTCCAGCGCCGCATGGGGGCTCGTGGTGTGGGTGTTCGGTGAGGCCTTCGGTGGCATCTTCGCCCCAGGACTCAGCTGGACGACGGGTGCCCCGGGGGCGGTGCTCTTCTACTGCATCGCCGGCGTGCTCATCGCCTTGCCGGAGCGGGCCTGGAAGAGCCCCCGGCTCGGTCGAGCCGTCCTCGCCGGCATGGGTCTGTTCTTCGTCGGCATGGCCCTGTTGCAAGCCTGGCCGGGTCGCGGCTATTGGCGGGGTCAGCTCCAGGCGCACTCCACGGCCGGGACGCTCGCGTCAATGGTCCGCCAGATGTCGCAGACGCCTCAGCCGCACCTTTTGTCATCATGGGTGGCGAGCTTCGGCTCGTTCGACGCGGCTCACGGTTGGGGTGTCAACCTCTTCTTGGTCGTCTGCCTCGCAGCTCTCGGCGCCGCTTTTTTGAGCGGGCGGCCAAGCTTGGTCCGTCTCGCCGTGCCGGCCGGGATCGTGCTCTGCCTGGCCGACTGGATTCTCGTCGAGGATCTCGGCTTCCTTGGCGGTGTCGGGACGGACCCCAACAGCATGATCCCGATGGCACTCGTGTTCACCGCCGGGTACTTAGCACTTGGGCAGGCCGTCGCCGAAGTCGAGGTGCCGGTGCCGGCGCCCCGCGCTTCTTTGTCCTCGCTGCGGGAGCGTTTGACGGCCCGACCTGCCTACAGCTTCCGCGTCCTGGCCGCGCTCTGCGCCATCGGGGTGACCCTGGTGGGTGCCGCCCCGATGGCCGTGGCTTCCACCGAGTCGAACGCGGACCCCATCGTTTATCAGGCGATCGACGGCACGCCGAACGCCGTCAACTACCCGGCGCCGCCTTTTAGACTCGTCAATCAGTTCGGCCGGTCCGTGTCGTTGCAGAGCCTGCGGGGACGGGCCGTGGCCCTGACGTTCTTGGATCCTGTCTGCGTTTCGGACTGCCCGATCATCGCCCAGGAGTTCCTCGCCACCGACGAGATGCTCGGGGCCACCGCGAGGCGGGTCGAGCTCGTGGCGGTTGTCGCCAACCCGGTCTACCGCTCGGCGGGGTACCTGGCCGCCTTCGATCGCCAAGAGGGCCTCGGCCACGTTGCCAACTGGGAATTCCTCACCGGCTCGGTATCACAGCTCCAGGGCGTCTGGAACTCGTTCGGGGTCCTCGTTGCCTACTCGAGCGGTGGATCGATGATCGCCCACAGCGACATCGCCTATGTCATCAGTCCGACCGGTCGCGCCCGCTACGTCATCGACGCCGATCCGGGTCCGGCGACTCAGGTGTCCGAGTCGTCTTTCTCCGGCGTGCTCGCGAGCGCGATCCGCAGCGTGTTGTGACGATGCAGCCTCCCGGCGCGAGCGACTGAGCGCGAAGTGCCATGAGCTACGTCCTCGACAACTGGTCTTACGACCCGTTCCTCATCGTCGTGGGGGTCATCGTCGTTCTGCACGAGCTGGGCCTGCGCAATTTACGACTCCGCTCGCAACCCGAACGGGTACGAGCCCGTCGCCGCAAGTCGCTTCTTTTCTATAGCGGCCTCGGTGTGCTGCTCCTAGCAGTCGTCTCGCCGATCGACTACTGGGCCGACTACTACTTCTTCGTCCACATGATCGAGCACATCTTGATCATGTTCTTCGCTCCGATCCTCATAGTGGCCGGGGCTCCTTGGCTGCCGCTCATACATGGCTTTCCCGTCGGAGTGCGTCGACGCGTCGGGCGGGCCGTTCTTTTGAGCTCTTGGGCGAGACCGTTGCGGGCACTTGGCCGGTTCGCCTCGAACGGGGTCGTCGCGGTCGTGCTGTTCAACACGGCCATGGTCATCTGGCATGTCCCCGCCCTGTTCGATCTTGCCGAGAGGAACCAGGACGTCCACATCTGGCTGATGCACTCGTCCTTTTTCGTGACGGGCGTCTTGTTCTGGCTGCAGATCATTCCCTCCCATCCGATCAAGCCTAAGCTGACGACCCTCCGCGCGATCTGGGCGATCCTTTTCACCAATGTGGTGATGGTCATTCTGGCAATGTCGCTCAGCATCTTGTCGTCGGCGTCGTGGTACTCGGTGTACGACCACTTGCCCGGCATCCGTCTCTCGCCCTTCGCCGACCAGCAGATTGGCGCCGCCATCCTCTGGGTGTGCGGTGACTTCTGGGCCTATCCCGCCTTGGTCGTGCTCATTGGAAGGGCTATCCGTGAAGAGGGGAGCGGGAGCACCCTCATCGACCGGATGCTGGGGAGAAGGGCTCTCAGCTTGGAAGAGACCCCGAGCAGCTGATCGGTTCCGTCTCGTATCGGGCGGCGCTCTGCCTTAATCAGCTGTTCACACTGCGCTCATTGTCAAGAAACCGGCCTTCTTTATCGTCAGCTGTAGAGGTCGGGATGCCGCACGGTGTTTGGAACAGTGCGGATGGCAACGACGAGAAAAGGGGGCCAAATGTCGGATATGAGTGTAGGGGGGATGCGCGCGGGCACGAGAAGCCGCTCGCCGACCGCTGCGGCGTTCGAGTCGCCACATTGGCCTTGGGCCTCCGCCGGACTGGTCGCGTTCATGCTCGTCGGCGTCGTCGCAGTCGTGATCACCCTCTCGATCGTGTTCGGCTCGTGACCGGCCAAAGCAGGTGGCGTGTCGAAACGAGGCCTTTCGACAAAAGGGCTCTGACCCGGCTCAGCTCTCCTCGGCGGGGCTCGGGGCATCGTGGGAACGCTGAAGGCCTTCGTGACGGGGTGACTTGCTGCGCAGCCCCACGAGGCCCTCCGGGTTGCGGATACCCAAGGCGGCAATGACGCCGCCCGCCACACACATCGCCGCAGTGATGACCATCGCCTTGCGGAACTCGACCGAGAGGGCCCCGGGGTGGGCGTAGCTGCGGCCGGAGATGCCCGCCAACGCCGGCAGAACGGCGACGGCGAGGAGGCTGCCGACGCGTGCGACGTAGTTGTTCACTGCCGAGGCGATGCCGGCATGCTCGCGCGGAGCCGCGCCCAACGCTGTCGTGGTCAAGGGCGCGACCGTGATCGCCAGGCCAAGCGAGAAGACCAACATAGCGGGGAGCACGCCTGTCACATAAGAACGTGAGCCGGTGCTGGGAATCAAAAGAGCCAGCCCGGCACCTACAACGATCGGCCCAAGGCCCATCTGTAGGCGAGGGCCGATCCTTGCGGCGAGCTGGCCGGAGCGAGCCGAGAGCAGGAGCATCACGACGGTCAGGGGAATCAGTGAAGCCCCCGCTTCAAAAGGCGTGTACCGATTGACCACCTGCAACTCGACGGGAAGAATGAACAAGGCGCCTCCGAGCGCCGCGTAGACGATCAAGGTCACGCCGTTGGTGACGGAGAACTGCCGATTGGCGAACAGTCCGAGGGGGAGCATCGGTGCCGTCCTGGCCCGCTCGACGAAGACGAAGGCGACGCCTGAGATGACACCCGCCGCGAGCACCAGGATGACTTCTACTGAGTCGAAGCCTCGTTCCGGCCCCTCGATGAGCCCATAGGCGACCGCGGCGAGCGCGAACATGCCCACGACCGCGCCGGGCACGTCGATGTGACCGACGGCGTCGGTGCCACGCGACTCGGGTACGTGGCGCATCGCGAACACCAGGACCGCCACGCCTAAAGGGATGTTGATGAAAAAGATCCAGCGCCACGAGGCCGCCGCGATCAGGTAGCCACCTAGGAGCGGGCCCGCCGCGGCAGCAAGGCCGCCAAGACCGGACCAGGCCCCGATAGCTCTTCCCCGGTCGGCCGGCGAAAACGACGCCTGCAAGATGGCGAGGCTTCCCGGGGTGAGCAACGCTGCCCCGACGCCTTGGACGACCCGGGCGACGATGAGCGCCGTCGAGTCCGGGGCGAAGCCGCACGCGGCCGAGGAGAGCGCGAACCAGGCGATGCCGATGCAGAACACCAACCTTCGTCCGTAACGGTCGCCGAGTGAGCCCCCGAGCAGCAAGAGGGCCGCCAGGGTGAGCGTGTAGCCGGTGACGATCCACTGCAAAGTACCGACGCTCGCAGCAAAGCTCCGCCCTATCGTCGGCAGTGCGATACCGACGACGGTGGTGTCGATCAGTGCCATGCCCGAGCCGAGCACCGTCGCCGCGATGACCCACCTGCCTGCAGCTGACTTGTATGTCAGGCCGGTCGTACTCTCCACCGGATCTAAGACTAAGGCTCTACGCGAGGGCTCAGGTCGGCGAGGCGACCCAGCTCGGGTCGGAGCGTCCGAGCGCGCCGGCTGTCGCAGCGACGCTTGACCCCACGACCAAGGCGATGACGAGCGGGTAGACCGTGTGATGGTGGACGATGAGGGTCGCGCCGACGACGGCGCCGGCGAGCATCGTGGCGACGGCAACGATTCGACGCCCCGCCTTGGCGCCAGGTCCGCGGGCGATCGTGCTGTCGGCGGCCGTACCCGTGATCGTCATCGTGAGAACGGTCGCGGTCAGATCGGGCACCGCCAGCTTGCGCACACTGGCGTTCTGGATGCCCATCCCGATCACCAGCACGACTATGAGGCCGTAGCGGTAACCGGTTCCCACAGGGGTGGACATGAGCGCTGCCAGTATCACGGCGGCGGCCAGGAACACGCTCTGCACAGTCGTGGCAAAGCTCAGGTGGTTGGCCCGGTGTGAGCTGAACCTGGAGCCGATGCGACCGCCCGCCAGGCTTCCGAGGACGAAGGAAGCAATGGCCACGATGGATGCGGCGATCGAGAATCCCGGCGCGCCGACAAGAGCAAAGCCCAACAGCACCACATTGCCGGTCATGTTGGCGACGAAAACATGACCGAGGACGAGATAGCTGAACGCGTCAACGAGGCCGGTAACGAGCGTCATCGCCACGAGCATGGGCGGCAACGGCCCGTGCTTGCCGTGGCTGCCGAGAAGGGTCTGGCGCACATCTGTGAGGAAGGCAGTCATGTCGGGCTCCTCGGGTTCTGGGGAAGTTGTCCGCCTTCATGGGTCCGGTGGCTGGTCGCCGCCAAGGATGCTAGGGCCCGACGTCTCTGCAACGGGCAAGAGCCGGCAGGTTATGGCGCCCGACGGCCACGAGCTGGCAACGCTCAGAGGGCCGTCTCGCTACAGCGAGCGATGTGGAGGGTTCCGCCCGAAGTGGGCAGGTACGGTTCGCGAGTCTGAGGCGCCTGCCCAACGCGGCCTCAGCCCCAAAGCGGCGACACTAAGGTGAGTAACGATGGCTGAAGTTCTGCTCTTCCATCACGCGCAAGGACTTACGACCGGCTGCGTGGCCTTCGCCGACGAACTGCGTGCCCGCGGACACCGCATGCACACCCCGGACCTCTACGATGGCAAGACCTTCGACTCGCTCAGCCAAGGCGTCGGCTACGCCGAGGAGGTGGGCTTCGACACGTTCCTCGAGCGCGGCCGGCTCGCCGCTGAAGCCTTGCCCAAAGGGATCGTCTATGCGGGCTTCTCGCTCGGGGTCCTTCCCGCCCAGATGCTCGCCCAGACAAAGCCCGGTGCCAAAGGAGCCCTGCTGTTTCACAGTTGCGTGCCGACCTCGGAATTCGGCGGTCCGTGGCCCGAGGGCCTCCCGCTCCAGGTGCACATGATGGATGCCGACGAGTGGGTCTTGCCACCGAACGAGGATCTCGAGGTCGCCCGTCGGCTGGACGAGACGGTCGAGAGCGCGGAGCTGTTCGTTTACCACGGAGACCGGCACTTGTTCGCCGACTTATCTCTGCCCGACTACGACGAGGCTGCCGCCTTTTTGCTCAACGATCGTGTTCTCGGCTTTCTCGCCGAGCTCGGTTAATCGCTGAGGCGACCCGCAGGCTCCATCTTTTCGAACCCAGCCCTAGGATCGGGCGAACCTTGGTGCCCCCACGCTGGGGGCCGCGGCGGACATTGCGAGATCGAGCGAGGAGTTGGAAAGAGGCGCCCGTGACGGTCAATAGGGACGCTCCGCATGACTCGGTCAGGCGGAGCTACGACGAGGTTGCCGAGGAATACTCGGCGCGTATCGGTGGCGAGCTCGCTCACAAGCCCCTCGATCGAGCGCTTCTGAGCGCTCTTATCGAGCAGACGGCGCCGGGCTTACCGACCGCCGATCTTGGTTGCGGGCCGGGTCATGTGGCAGCTTGGCTCGCCGGAAGGGGCGCAACGACGGTCGGTATCGACCTTTCCGGCGCCATGGTCACACTCGCTTGCAGGTTGCACCCCGAGCTCGAGTTCCGCCAGGGTGATCTCCTCGACCTGCCCGCTGGAGATGGCGAGTTCGGAGCCGTCGTCGCCTTCTACTCGATCATCCACCTCGAGGCTTTCGAGCTCCGCCCGGCCCTGCAAGAGATGCACAGGGTGCTGCGGCCTTCGGGGCTCTGCCTCGTCTCGTTCCACGTCGGCTCCTCCGTGAGGCATCTCAGTGAGTGGTGGGGCCATGAGGTGGACCTCGACTTCTGCTTCCTCGAGCCCCAAGGCGTGGTCGAGTCCCTGGAGGCGGCGGGTTTTGTCCTCGAAGCGAAGCTGGAGCGTGTCAGCTACCCCGAGGAAGCCGAGACCCGCCGTGCCTATCTGCTCTCGCGCCGCGCCTAGAGGTCGGTCGCGGCCGGGATGATCGTGGTCCGGTAAGCCTCGAGAGTCTCGGGGATGTTGTCGTGCATCAAGTAGAGGGCGAACTGGTCAACGCCGATGCCGGCCAGCTCGCTGAGCCGCTCGATGTGCGCTTCGACCGGCCCGAGAAGGCAGAACCGGTCGACTATGTAGTCGGGCACGAAGTCTGCCGACGGGTTGCCCGCTCTTCCGTGGTGGCTGTAGTCGTAGCCCTGCCGGTCCCGCACATAGTCTGTGAGCGCCCGGGGAACCTCCGACGACTCCCCATAGCGGGCCACCAGATCGGCGACGTGATTGCCGACCATCCCCCCGAACCAGCGCAGCTGCTCTCTTTGGTGGGCTATGTCGTCACCGACATAGGCAGGGGCGGCGACGCAAATGGTGAGCTCACCGGGATCTCGGCCCGCGGCGCGGGCGGCGGCGCGGACCGAGTCGATCGTCCAGCGGGCGATGTCGGGGTCGGCCACCTGCAGGATGAGGCCGTCGGCCCGTTGCCCGATCACCTGCAGTGCCTTCGGCCCGTACCCGGCGCCCCAGACCGGCAGGCGGCTGTCTCCGGCCCACGGCAACTTGACACTGACACCGTTGAGGACGGCCTCGCGCCCTTCGGCGAGCTCCTTTATGGCGGTGATCGCCTCGGCGAAGGTCTGCATGCTCGTCGGCTTGCGCCCGATGACGCGCAGGGCCGAGTCGCCCCGCCCGATACCGCAGACGGTCCGGTTGCCGAACATGTCGTTCAAGGTCGCGAAGATCGAGGCCGTGACTGACACGTCACGCGTCGCCGGGTTGGTCACCATCGGGCCGACTTGGATGTGCGAGGTGGCGGACAGGATGTTGGCATAGATGACGAACGGCTCCTGCCAGAGCACGCACGAGTCGTACGTCCATACGTGGCTGAAACCGGCCTGCTCGGCTTGGCGGGCGCGCTCGATGACCCAGCTTGCAGGTGGGTCTGTCTGCAGTACGACGCCGATGTCCACTGTCGTGACGTCCTTTAGCGCAGTGCCTGGGAGAGCTGGCGGGCAACGAAGCGTCCGTGCCCGGGCTCGCCGCTGTAGGCGCCGTCGTTGATTATCCTCCTGCCGCGGGAGAAGACCGTGTCGACTCGTCCTTTGATCACCATGCCCTCGTAGCAGGAGTAGTCGACGGCCATGTGATGGGTGGCCGCCGAGATGGTCTGGGTGGCGGCAGGGTCGTAGATGACGATGTCGGCGTCCGACCCGGGGCTCAAAGCTCCCTTGCGAGGGTAGAGGCCGAACATCTTCGCCGGGTTCGTGGAGGTCACCTCCACCCAACGAGGAAGGGTGATCTCGCCCGCGACGACTCCTTGGTAGATGAGGTCCATCCGGTTCTCGACGCCCGGGAGGCCGTTCGGGATCTTGGTGAAATCGCCCCGTCCGAGCTCTTTTTGCTCGGCGAAGCAGAACGGGCAGTGGTCCGTGGCAACGATCGACAGGTCATCGGTCCGCAAGCCCCTCCACAGCGCCGCTTGGTGCTCGCGGGGCCGCAGCGGCGGCGTGCAGACGAACTTCGCCCCTTCGAAGCCCGGGCGTGCCATGTCCTGTTCGGACAAGAACAGGTACTGGGGGCAGGTCTCGGCGAAGGTGTTCTGGCCGCGGTCGCGTGCCTCGACGACGGCGGCGAGAGCCGGCGCCGAGGAGAGGTGGACTATGTAGAGCGGCGCTTTGGTGACCTGAGCCAAGCGGATGGCGCGCGAGGCCGCCTCACCCTCCATCTCCGCTGGGCGAGAAAGCCCATGAAAGATGGGGTCCGTCTCACCACGGGCAATGGTGGACGCCACGATGGCGTCGATGGCGATGCCGTTCTCCGCATGGATCATGATGAGGGCGCCGTTGCTGGTCGCCCGCTCCATGGCGCGAAGGATGTCCCTGTCGGTGGCGTAGAACACCCCCGGGTAGGCCATGAAGAGCTTGAAGCTCGTGACGCCTTGGGCGACGAGCTCGTCCATCTCTTTGAGGGAGGTGTCTGTGACATCGGAGATGATGGCGTGGAAGGAGTAGTCGACAGCGGACACCCCGGCGGCTTTTGCCTGCCAGGTGTCCATCCCGGCGAGCAGGGAGCCGCCCTTGGTCTGGATAGCGAAGTCGATGATCATGGTGGTGCCTCCCCAGGCAGCCGCACGCGTACCGGTCTCGAAGGTGTCGGCCGACATGGTCCCGCCGAAGGGCATCTCCATGTGGGTATGGGCGTCGATGCCTCCCGGCAGCACGTACTTGCCCGTCGCGTCGACAACGAGGTCGGCACTCTCCTGCCAAGTTTGCGTCAGTCCGGAGAAGGGGGCGGCGAGTGCCGCGATCTGCTCGTCTTGGACGAGAAGGTCCAAGGGGGAAGCCCCGTCGGGCGTGACGACGGTGCCGCCGGAGATGACGGTGCGCATGATCATGCCTCGCAGAGCTGGCCGTAGGTCTCCGGGCGGCGGTCCCTGTAGAAGGCCCAAATGCGGCGGACCTCGTCGATCAAGCCGAGGTCGAGATCGCGCACCACGACCGCCTCGTCGACATCGGACGCCACCTCGCCCACGAACTGGCCCCGCGGGTCCACGAAGTACGACTGCCCGTAGAACTCATTGGAGCCGAGCGGTTCGATTCCCACCCTGTTGATCGTTCCCACGTAATACTCGTTCGCCACCGCGGCGGCGGGCTGCTCGAGCCGCCACAGGTACTCCGAGAGACCCCGGCTGGTGGCGGAGGGGTTGAAGACGATCCTTGCGCCGCCAAGGCCGAGGGCACGCCAACCTTCGGGGAAGTGGCGTTCGTAGCAGATGTAGACCCCGATGCGGCCAACGGCGGTGTCGAAGACCTGGTAACCGAGGTTGCCGGGCCGGAAGTAGAATTTCTCCCAAAAGCCGGAGACCTGCGGGATGTGGTTCTTACGGTGCTTGCCGAGGTATTGCCCGTCGGCGTTGATGACAGCGGCGGTGTTGTAGAAGATCCCTGGCTGTTCGACCTCGTAGAGCGGGACGATGACGACGACTCCGAGCTCCCTGGCCAGGTCCATGAATTGGCGGATCGTAGGGCCATCGGGAACCGGCTCGGCGAAGTCGTACCACTGCCCGTCTTGAACCTGGCAGAAATACGGCCCGTTGAACAGCTCCTGTAGACAGACGACCTTTGCCCCGGCGGCGGCGGCTTGTTGCACCGAACGGATGGCGTTCTTGGTCATCGTGTCCTTGTCTCCCGCCCACTGCGCCTGAACCAATGCCGCCCGCACCAGATCAGCCATGACGTCCCCCTTAGTGCCCGCTGTGTCCGGCAACACTCGCGCCGAAGATAATCCTTGTCAACGGCGCGCGAGCCGGGCGAGTAGAGCAAGATTTGCTTCGCTAGGTCTCGAGAGGGGAGGCATGGATGGTTCACGAGGTACGAGGCGTCATCGCCAGGACAAAGGGGGCGCCGGTCGAGTTGACGACTGTCTTGGTTCCGGACCCGGGCAGGGGAGAGGCCCTCGTGCGGGTGCAGGCTTGCGGCGTCTGCCACACCGATCTGCACTACCGCGAAGGCGGTATCAACGACGAGTTCCCGTTTCTCCTCGGCCATGAGGCGGCCGGCGTCGTCGAAGCTGTCGGGCCGGATGTCATCTCCGTCGCGCCGGGGGACTTCGTAATCCTCAACTGGCGCGCAGTTTGCGGCGAGTGCCGGTCATGCCGCCGGGGAAGACCGCAGTACTGCTTCGCCACGCACAACGCGACGCAGAAGATGACACTTGCGGACGGCACCGTGCTCGCGCCCGCGCTCGGCATCGGGGCTTTTGTCGAGAAGACGATCGTGGCCGCGGGCCAGTGCACCAAGGTCGACGCGAGGGCGCGCCCTGAAGCAGCCGGGCTCCTCGGTTGCGGGGTCATGGCGGGCCTGGGGGCGTCGATGATCACCGGTGCGGTCGGATACGGGGACTCGGTGGCGGTCTTCGGTTGCGGGGGCGTCGGCTGCGCGGCGATAGCCGGCGCCCGCCTTGGCGGGGCTTTGACCGTAATCGGTGTAGACGTAGACCCGCGCAAGCTCGAGGTGGCGCTGCAGTTCGGGGCGACCCACACGGTGGATGCCTCAACCGAGGACCCAGTCGAGGCGGTACGGGTGCTCACCGACGGCAATGGTGCCGACGTCTGCATTGAGGCCGTGGGCAATCCCAAGGTGATGGAACAGGCGTTTTTTGCCCGTGATCTTGCGGGCACGCTCGTCCAAGTCGGCGTGCCGACGCCCGAGATGCGCCTCGATCTCCCCATGATCGAGTTCTTCGGCCGTGGTGGACAGCTCAAGCCCAGCTGGTACGGAGACTGCCTTCCCTCGCGGGACTTCCCGATGCTCATCAACTTGTACCTGACGGGACGGCTCGACCTCGATCGCTTCGTTTCCGAGACCATCTCCCTAGACGAGGTGGAGGAGGCGTTCCACCGTATGGAGCGCGGCGAGGTGCTGCGC
>Ga0187867_10000620_pt1 | contig 31355 bp, 28 predicted proteins | sample June2016WEW_13_1_FD_132976 | JGI IMG/M metagenome (GOLD analysis project Ga0187867, IMG submission 132976) | Peatland microbial communities from SPRUCE experiment site at the Marcell Experimental Forest, Minnesota, USA - June2016WEW_13_10 | ecosystem: Environmental > Terrestrial > Soil >... | reverse complement strand
GGCCCGGTGGGTGCCGGCCACTTCGTCAAGATGATCCACAACGGCATCGAATACGGCATGATGCAGGCCATGGCCGAGGGGTTCGACATCCTCAAAGGCCGCGCCTCGGGCAAACTGCCGGACGGCGAGCGGTTCGACCTGAATGTCGCCGACATTGCCGAGGTCTGGCGTCGCGGCAGCGTGGTCACCTCCTGGCTGTTGGACCTGACGTCCGCGGCGCTGGCCAAGGATGCGGAATTGTCGTCGTTCTCCGGCGTAGTCGAAGATTCTGGCGAGGGCCGCTGGACCGTCGAGGCGGCGATCGAGGAAGCGGTGCCGGCCGAAGTTCTCGCCGCATCATTGTTCGTGCGGTTCAGGTCGCGACAGGATCACACCTTCGCCGAGAAAGTGCTGTCGGCGATGCGGTTTGGCTTTGGTGGTCACGTCGAAGCGCCAGCAAAGTCGTGACCATCCTGGTTGTCATGGGTGTGTCGGGCAGCGGCAAGACCACGATTGCCAAGGGAGTCGCCGCTGCCAAAGGCTGGAGCTTGCTGGAGGGCGATACGTTTCATCCGCCGGCCAACGTCGCGAAGATGGCAGCCGGCACGCCGTTGACCGATGAGGATCGCTGGCCCTGGCTGCGCGCCATTGCGGCGGCGATCGATGCCGATCGGGCACGTGGCGAGAATGCGGTGGTCGCCTGCTCCGCGCTGCGGCGCGCCTATCGCGATATTCTGATCGGCGACCGGCCGGATGTCCGGTTGGTCTACCTCAAGGGCTCGCAGGCGCTGATCGGCGAACGCATGCGGGCGCGGCACGGCCATTTCATGCCGCCGGCGCTGCTCGACAGCCAGTTCCAGACGCTGGAAGAGCCGGGCCCGGACGAAAATCCGATCACTGTCGAAATCCACGGCACACCGGATGAGATCGTCCGCGCCATCCTGGAGCATTTGCCATGAGCGGAAGCTTTGCGAGTTATCCGTGCCTGCGCGGCCGGACCGTGTTCGTGACCGGCGGAGCCAGTGGGATCGGCGCCTCGGAGGTGATGCATTTTGCGGCACAAGGTGCAAAGGTTGCCTTCGTTGACATCAATGACGAGGCGGCAGCGTCGGTAATCCGATCGGTACGTGATGCCCGCGATCCCGAACCATTCTATCAGCGTTGCGACCTCAAGGACATCGATTCGTTGCGGCAGGCGATCCATACCGCCGCCGGGAAACTCGGACCGGTCACTGTGCTGGTGAACAATGCCGCAAACGACCAGCGGCACAAGTGGGAAGACGTCACCGTTGAATTCTGGGACGAGAGGATGGCGACCAACCTGCGGCATCAGTTCTTTGCGATCCAGGCAGTGGCGCCGATGATGCGCGAAGCGGGGGGCGGATCGATCGTCAATTTCGGCTCGATCTCGTGGCATACCAACCATGGCGACATGCCCGCCTACACGACTGCGAAGGCCGCCATCGAGGGCCTGACCAAAGGCATGGCGCGCGATCTGGGGCCGTTCGGCATTCGGGTCAACACCATCATCCCGGGTTGGGTGATGACGCAACGGCAGATCGATCTGTGGCTGACGCCGGAAGCCGAGGCTGCTCTGATGAAGGCGCAATGCCTGAAGGAGAAAGTTTATCCACAGGATCTCGCGCGGATGGTGCTGTGGCTGGCGTCGGACGACAGCCGGATGTGCACCGCGCAGATGTGGGTGGTGGACGGCGGCCGTTTGTGACGCCGCGCGATTTGCAATTCCCGTTGTCCACCACAGCATCTTTCCACGCGCGTAAGCCCGGTTGAACCAGCCACCTGGGCGTGCGTGATCGGCAGCTCCGGCATTGCCGGCCTGTTTATGAGAACTTTATATTCCTGACCGGGCGCCCGACCAGGCGGCTTCAGCGTGTTGCTGCCGTCATCCGGCGTATTGTAGTGTAACCGGCACGACACCCGAGCGAATCATCTCCAGGCATCTGGCGGCTCCTTCAGAGACGTCGATGATCCTGTGGGTCCAGCGCGCCGGACCTCGGTCGGTGATCTCAACGTTACAACTGCGGCTGTTTTCCAGGTTGGTCACAACAACTGTTGTGCCGAATGGGAGGGTAGGATGTGCTGCGGTCATCTTGGATTTATCGAAAACCCTGCCGCTGCTTGTCAGTCTGCCGTTACGCGATCCCCCATAAAACGATGCCTTGCCTTCGATCGTCTTGGTCGGAATGGATGGTTCTGCTTTGAGGGCTGCCAGTTCTGGCACGTTATTAGTTGCACCCGGAGACGCACAGGCGTCCAGGCACAACAGGCTTAGTAGCATATATTTCCACACGTTTTTGGACCCCTCTGTTGTGTGCTGGGGCGACGAGCACGGATCTGCGCCCGAATTTCCTTTCCTGTTTGATGTGACACACGCGCTGTGCCAGCGTCACTTATTCACGTACTCCAATGGCGCGTCAACATGCCGGCGCTGCCAGGCGCTGCTCGGCTGGCTGCGAGATGACCCTATGCACATTTGGTGCCATTCGCGCCGCAGCGGGATTTGACACGATTGCGTAACCTGATTCTGCTGTCTCCATCGCAACATCCCGGTCGGACCGGGGCCGTTATCATAGCGATTGTCCGTGTCAAACGAATTTCGCATGCCGGGGATTGACGCGGACCGGATACGCCGCCTCCATATCGATCGTCGGCATTCGGAGGACACGCGTCATCATGATCCGCGTTGATGCGCATCATCACGTCTGGCGTCTCGATCGGGGCGATTATGGTTGGATCACCCCGGACATGGCAATCCACCGCGATTACGGGCTCGATGACCTGCGCCCGCTGCTCGGCGATATCGATGCCACCGTGCTGGTCCAGGCCGCACCCACCGAAGCCGAAACGGATTATCTGCTGGCGGTTGCTCGCGCATCGCAAGGACTCGTGAAAGCCGTCGTCGGATGGATCGACCTCACTGCACCCGATGCCGCGGCGCGCATCAATCAACGCGCCAAGGACCCGCTGATCAAAGGCCTGCGGCCGATGCTACAGGATATTGCCGACAGCTACTGGATTTTTCGCGACGAGGTGAAGCCTGCACTACACGCCATGGCAGAAACCGGGCTATGCCTCGATGCGCTGATCCAACCGCGGCATTTACCGCTTATGCAGATTTTTGCCAATCTGCACCCTAAACTCAAAATCGTTATCGATCACGCCGCCAAGCCGCCAATCGCCTCAAGAAACATGCAGCCGTGGGCTGCCGATCTGGCTCGGTTGGCAGGCGATTCGAACGTATTTTGCAAACTCTCGGGGCTGGCGACCGAGGCCGGCCCGGAATGGCAAATGAATGACGTGCGGCCCTGGGTTGAGCATATTTTTGACTGTTTCGGACCATCGCGCATCATGTGGGGCAGCGACTGGCCGGTCGTCGAACTGGCCACGCCGTATCAACGTTGGTACACGATCACGCAACGATTCCTGTATCGATACGACCTGCCGGAGCGTGACGAAATCATGTGCGACACCGCCGTGCGGTTTTACGGCCTGATGTAATTGATGTGACAAGTAATCGATGCAATCCCGGCGTAGCCTGGAGTGGTAGCCTGAGCCGTTACGGTATCAGGACAGTGCTGCCGGTGGTCTGCCGTGACTCCAGCGCGATGTGCGCCTTCGCCGCGTCCTGCAGCGGGAACGTTTGATTGACCGCGATCTTCACTGCGCCCGAGCCGACGACATCGAACAGGTCGGCCGCCACCCGCTCCAGATCGGCGCGTTTCGCCGTGTAGGTGGGCAACGTCGGCCGGGTCAGAAACAGGCTGCCCTTGGCGCCCAGTACACCCAGATCGAATGGTGGCACCGGCCCAGACGCATTGCCGTAACTCACCATCAGGCCAAGCGGTGCGAGGCAGTCGAGGCTGGCGGTCCAGGTATCCTTGCCGACACTGTCATAGACCACCGGCACCAGGGCGCCGCCGGTAAGCTTCTTCACCTCGGCGACGAGGCCTGTGTAGCCGACAACCGTATATGCGGCGCCATGGGCACGGGCGAGTGCCGCCTTCGCCTCCGAGGACACCACGCCAATCACCGTTGCCCCCAGATGGTGGGCCCATTGCGTCAGGATCAGCCCGACACCACCAGCCGCCGCGTGGACCACGATGGTGTCTCCGGCCTTCACCTGATAGGTCCGTCGCACGAGGTATTGCGCTGTCATCCCCTGCAGCATCATTGCCGCGCCGGTCTCGAAGCTGATCGCATCCGGCAGTTTGACCAGCCGATCCGCCGGCAGTACCCGATCCGTGGCGTAGCCACCCATCGGTCCGGCATAGGCGACCCGATCGCCTGGCTGCACCAGCGTGACGCCCGCGCCCACCGCGGTCACGGTGCCGGCACCTTCCTGCCCGATGATCAGTGGCATGCTGGGGGCCTTGTACAGCCCGGTCCGGAAATAGACATCGATGTAGTTGAGGCCGACCGCGTGATGATGCACCAGTGCCTCACCCGGTCCGGGTTCCGGGGTGGGCACATCCTCCCATTTCATCACCTCGGGACCACCATTGGTGTGGATGCGGATGGCCTTCGACATGTCACTCTCCGTCCCGGTTCAGATCAGCGTCGCCTGTGGATTTTCCCAGATCGCTCGCGCCTTGGCCGAGCCGCCCGCAACGGGCGCCTCCAGACGAAGCAAAGCGCGTTTGGTCGGCAGCCCGTCGCCGCCGGAGTAACCACCTGGCCCATTGGTGGCCACTACCCGGTGGCAGGGAATGATGATCGGGATCGGATTGGCGCCATTTGCCCCACCGACCGAGCGCGGACTGCCGCCCGCCTCACGCGCGACGTCGCGATAGGATCGTGTCGCCCCATAAGGAATTGCCAGCAGTGCCTGCCAGACGCGTTGCCGGTACGGTGAACCGGCGGGCGCCAACGGCAAATCGAACGCGGTAAGCGCGGCATCGAAATAGGCATGCAATTGCTCGCGCGCCGACCGCAGCAATGCGGTCTCGTCCTGGTCGCGCCCCCAGCCCCATTCGACGGAGACAATCGCTCCGTCATCTTCGGCGACCGAGAGATCCCCAACCGGGGTATGCAGCGAGAGAAGTGGCACGTGTTGCCCTGTTGAGCCGGATACGATCTCGGCGCCAGGCGAGGCCGATGTCAAGAGCCACCCTGACACCACACTTCCCTGGGCCGCAGCGGGTGGTGCTGTCGCAGGTCAGCGTCAGGCGCGGCGCTGAACCGTGGTTTGCAACGCGCTCATTTCTTCCGCGTTGCCTGAATGTATGAAACCAGGTCGTCCATTTCCGAATTGCTCAGATGCAGATCAGGCATCGGAGGATGCGGCGTTTGCAGAAAAACCCGCAACGACAACGGCGTGATCGCGTGATTTGCACCGATTGCGGAAAATGACGGTGCGCCGGTCGCCATGACCTGCTTGCTGTCCGGAAGCGCGTGGCAATTCGAACACCAGGCGGCTGCGAGTTTATGGCCGTTGACCGGATCGCCCATGTCGTCCGCTGCAGCCATGGCACCAGGCGCCGGCAATGCGAGTATCAGGACCAGCGCCCACAGGCCGCGCCGGCAATTGGTTGGGTTCATTGCTTTCATACGCCCTGATCGTCCTTTGTTGTTCGCGTCGCGTTGACCCGGATCATGCACGGCTTCTTGAATGGGTGGTCGCGTCAGGGCAACCGCTTCGCATGGTGTCGAGACCCATCGGTACCGATGTCATCCCGTCCTCGATACACGGATCACGAGATGGCGGACAGGGTGCCCCGCATATCTTCCAGCGTTGGATCGTCCGGGTGAATCGCGATGGAGTCGAGTCCATTGACAAATCGGGCATATCCGAAACTGTCAAAATATGCATCCAGCGCGGCCCCATCGGATTTGATGTGTTCGACCACCAGGATTGGCCGGAACTGGTCAATCGTCTGCCGCGCGCCTTCCAGCACTTCCATTTCCATCCCTTCAACGTCAACTTTCATCAGGTCAAGCCGCGTCAACCCCAGCGAATCAACGGAAATGGCGCGCACCGGCACCGTACGCTCTTCGCTGTAGTCGACCGTCTGGCCAAAATCGTTCATCGGTGTTCCCGGGCGCAGCGGCAGGCTGCCGAACGAGGCAGTCGCGAGATAATTCGGCACCGGAATGCGCATCCAGCCAGCCTCGCTGGTGACCGCAGCCCATAGTGGATGCGCATTGAAGCAATTGTTGATGGCAACATTGCCAGCCAGCGCGTGAAAGATGCGCTCCTGCGCTTCGACCGCAACGATCCAACCCCAGTCAGTCATGTGGCGCGCCCATTCAACGGTGAACACGCCAATGTTGGCACCCAGGTCGAGCGCTACGACGCCATCGCCGAAATGCCGCCGCCGCGCGTCCAACAAAGTGGTCACCAGTGCCGCTTCGGCCTCATCGAATTTGGAGCGGGTCAGCAGGTTGAAACTGACGCCATAGCCCTGGTTCGGACCAACCACCACCTGATCGTACCGATTCAGGATCATCGTCCCGTGATCCGTAGACGCCAGGACGAAGGCGATCGGGCGCGGTGGCGAAGCCATGGTTTCGATCTCCGGTTTCCGTTCGTTGCAGCATTCGGCAGCAGCATCATTCAGCGGTGCTGCGCGCTGCGTCATACGAATTGCAGGAAACCGCAACGCCAGCCAATTGGCGCACATTGGTTGCCGTTTTGGCAAATGGCGGCCGTGCAGAACAGCTTGCACCAGCCGGTCGCAACTGAATTGACGACGGCTGGCGAAGCCGTCCCGCTACTGAACGAAGACGTAGTTTGCCGCCCGCCTGAACCGGTCGTCAGACTACCTGACCAAATAAGGCTGACGACGAGTTGTCGCGGTGACGCCCTAACCGCCCTCGATCCTTGGAATGAAAAACACTTCGGCCCCGGGCGGCACCAGCTGAAAATATCCGGTCTCGTGCATTTCGCCGTTGATCGCGACCGTCGTCTCTTCCTCCAATGCGTGGCCGAGGCCGGGAAACAACTTCTCCATTTCCCGGATCACGCCGCGGAGGTTGCTCGCCTCCACCTCGAACTCGCGCACACCGTTGGTGTATTTGCGCGCGAACCCGGAAGTGAAGGCGACCGTTGCCGTCATACCGAGAGCCTTCGGCCGGCTCGGTTACTTGCCACCCGACATTGCCGCCAGAACGCGCGGCGGTGACATCGGCAGGTGGGTCATCCTGGTCTGCGTGGCCGACTCAATTGCGTTAGCGATCGCAGCCATCGGCGGGCAGATGTTCACCTCGCCAACGCCTTTGGCGCCATACGGATGCACCGGGTTCGGCACCTCGACCAGAATGGTGTCGATCATCGGGAGGTCCGACGCCACCGGGCAGCGGTAGTCCAGGAACCCGGCGTTATCGAGCAGACCTTTGGCCGTATAGATGTACTCCTCGTTCAACGCCCAACCGATGCCTTGCACGACACCGCCCTGGATCTGGCCCTCGACATAGCTCGGATGGATCGCTTTCCCAACATCCTGGGCAGCCACGTACTTCAGGATGTCGCAGCGGCCGGTTTCCGGATCGATCTCCACGTCGACGAAATGCGCCCCGAAGCCCGGTGCCTGAGCGCCGGCGTTGACGCCGGCCGAGGCAGTGATCGGCCCGCCCGTCGCCGCCGCCTTGCCGGCGATCTCGGCCAGCGACATTGGCTTGAAGTCACCCACATTGGCGCCCGCCGGCTTGGCGAAGCCGTCTTCCCAGACCACGCCCTCGGGATCGACGTCCCAGATCATCGCGGCGCGTCGGCACAGGTCTTTGATGGCGTTCTTGGTGGCATCCACCACTGCCATTCCGGTGGCAAAGGTCACTCGCGAGCCACCGGTCACGTGGGTGTAGCCAATCGAGCCGGTGTCGGCGACGATCGCCCGCACCCGGTTGTAGTCAACGCCCAACGTCTCGGCCGCCATGAGGGCCATGGAGGCGCGGGAGCCACCGATGTCCGGACTACCGGTCGCCACCAATACGGTGCCGTCGGCATTGACCTGGAGGCTCGCGCTCGATTCGCCGCCGCCGTTGAACCAGTAGCCGATGGCAACGCCGCGGCCCTGATTCGCGCCGGTGGGCGGATTGGCATAGGCCGGATGCGCCTTCAGCGCCTCCAGCGTCTCGCGGAATCCGGCATGGGCGTGTTTCGGGCCGGCGATGGTCGGCACCCCGATGCTGGCGACGTTCTTCAGGCGCAGCTCCAGCGGATCCATGCCGATCGCCTTGGCGCACATGTCGATCACGCTCTCGACCGCAAAGTGCCCGATCGGGGCGCCCGGCGCGCGATACGCCGCCGACTTCGGCCGGTTGCACACGACGTCAAAGCCGACGGCGCGGGCATTCGGGATGTCATACGGCGAGTACGAGCACAGGCACGCATTGATCACCGGCGAGCCGGGGAACGCGCCGGCCTGGAACTTGAACACGGCATCGGCGGCAACGATCTTACCGTCCTTGGTGACGCCGACCTTGGCCCACATCGAGGAACCCGAGGTCGGGCCGGTGCCCTTGAACACGTCCTCACGGGTCATTTGCAGACGGACCGGCAGGCCCGACTTGCGCGACAACAAAGCAGCCACTGGTTCCAGGTAGGTAATCGTCTTACCCCCGAACCCGCCACCAATCTCCGCGGGGCTGACGCGCAGATCACCGATCCTGCAACCCAGGATCTTGGCGGTCAGCGCACGGATTTGGAAGTGACCCTGGCTCGAGGACCAGATTTCCCCCTGCCCGTCCGCTTCCATCTTCGCCACGCAGGCATGCGGCTCGATGTAGCCCTGGTGCACTGCCGCGGTGGTGAATTCTTTCTCGATCACAACATCAGCGGCAGCGAAACCTTTCGCGAGGTCGCCCATGGCGAATTCGACGCGCTTGGAGATGTTGGAGGGCTTCGGGTTCGGCTCGGTCATGCCGCGCGGGATCATGTCCTCGAACAACAGCGGCGCATCGGGTTTCATCGCCTCATCAACATCGATGACGTGCGGCAGGACTTCGTAGGTGACCTCGATCAGGGAGGCGGCCTCTTCGGCAATCGAGGCCGAGGTTGCGGCAATGCCGGCGATCGCGTGACCCTCATACAGCGCCTTTTCGCGCGCGAGGATGTTGCGGGTCACGTGCCAGAAATTCACCGCGACGCGCTCGGGGCCGATAAACTCATTCTTTTGGTCGGGCAGATCAGCGGAGGTCACGATCGCCTTCACACCGGGCAGCTTCGCGGCCTTGGTGGTATCGATTTTGAGGATCCGCGCATGGGCGTGTGGCGAACGAAGCACTTTGCCGTACAGCATGCCGGGCAGCTTGAGGTCGGCACCATACATTGCACGGCCGGTCACCTTAGGCACACCGTCGGGGCGAATGGGGCGCGTGCCAACCCATTTGAAGCGTTTCACGGAGTCGGTGACGATCGTTGAATCGTTCATGGCGCACTCATCCTCTGGGGATTGATGGTAGTGGTCGGCCGACAGGTTCGCGCGGCACGGCCCGAAACGCAAGACCTGCCAAGGCTGGAGATGAACTGGCAGGTCCGGTTTGGCCTGGACGGCGCATGGTCGGAAGTTAATCGGGCGGACCCGGGAACCGGCGGCGCGCGCTGGCCTTTTACATCGTATCGCCTTTTACATCGTATCAACGACCGACGCGAGGATATCGCATGCAACGAACGATCTGGGCTGCCGGACTGGCCCTGCAACTGGGCGCAGCATCAGCGTTCGCGCAAAGCAGCCCGGCGACCACACCGTCAACCCCGCCCGTCACCACCCCTCCACCGCCTGCAGCGCATCCGCCGACGGGCGGACCGAACTCGCTGCCAACCAGCGAACCGGCGAACGCCATCGCTGGAGGCAACCCGGGGGCCGAAGGGCTCAGCAGGGGGGCAAACTCATTCACGGAAGCGCAGGCGCGCGACCGGCTGAGACAGCACGGCTACCGCCAGGTGTCGGCACTGACCAAGGACCAGGACGGCGTCTGGCGTGGCTCCGCCATCAAGGACGGCCATCAGGTGCACGTCGGCCTTGATTACAAAGGCAACATCTCCAGCAACTGAAAGCGGGCATTCGCGGATGACCCAGACACTCACGCGGCTGTATGACAGTTACGATACCGCATTGCAGGTGGCACTCGCGCTGAAGGAAGCCGGGTTCACCGACCGCCATGTCAGTCTGGTCTCGAGGCAGGCGGCCACGCCAAACGCCGACGACGAAACGGGTCCAACGACTGATCATGCCGGCCCCGCCGCCGCTGTCGGCGGCATTATCGGAGCCGCGACCGGTCTGATGGCGGGCACTGGCGTGCTGGCAATCCCCGGGATCGGACCAGTCGTGGCGGCTGGCTGGCTCGCCTCGACATTGGCGATCGGCGCGGCCGGCGCGGCCGCGGGAGGGCTCGCCGGCGAGATCGTGGGCGCGCTCGCCGGCACCGGGACGGATGATGAAATCCAGGTTTACGCGGAAAGCATTCGCCGAGGGGATACACTGGTGACCGTCCTGGCGCCGGACGAGCGTGCCCAGGAGGCATCACGGATTTTGACCAGCTTCCGGTTTGTTGACGTGGCGTCACGTGAGGCGGAATACCGCGAGGCAGGGTGGCAACGGTTTGATGAAGCCAGCCAACCGAACCGACGCGGGCGGCGCGAACCGGTGCTGCCTTCCGGGCTGCCGCAATGACAGGGGGGTCGCGTCGCGCTCCAAACGATGCTGATTCTCGATAGCGTGCTTGCCGAGAGCACGGCGCACGGCAGAGTATGCAGTGAATGGCACCACCAGATATTGCACGACTTTCGCATAGAGGAACGCTTGCGTCTCAGGATCGGCAACGGGCCGTGACTGGTGGCGGACCCTCGGGCGGTGGGCTGATCGGCGGCGGAGTTTCCGGCGGGGGAGCAACCGGCGGGACTTCAGCCGGACGCGGCGGCGGTGGATCGGGCGGTGTGATTTCCGGTCCCGGATGCGGCGGATCAACGATCGGAGGTTGTCCTGGATCGGGTTGCGGCGGTTCCGCCAACAAAATTCTCCCTGGATGAATGTGTAACCTCGCCCTGACGGTTTTCCGCTCGGGCTTTGGCGCTGGGTTCAATGACTGTGTGCACTGTTCAACGCCACCACGTGTCGGCAGTTCCGGCACAGCCCGGTGCAATTTGATAAATGCAACCAATGTGCCTCTGATCGGTTCTTCCCTTCACAGCCCCTTGGTGGAGAATTGCGCATGGCCTCGACATCCAAACCCCGTGCCACGAAAGCGCCTTCCGTGGCAAAGCTTGAGGGATCGGCAAACGAATTCTCGGCTCCGGCGGAGATCCTCACCGATCGGTCGCTGTCGACCTCGCAGAAACGGGTCGCTTTGAATGAACTGGAGCAGGACGCGCGGCAACTTGCCGTCGCCACCGCCGAAGGCATGGCCGGCGGCGAGCCGACAAAGTTGCGGAATGTCCTGGAAGCAGAACGATCCCTTGAACTGCCGTCCGCCGACCTGGCGTTCACTGTCGTGCTACGGACATTCGAGGAGCAGCGCCACAAAACTCGCGGAACCGATACCGACGTTCTGATCACCCGAGCGATCGAGGCGATCAACGAGGCGCGCGAAGCGATCACGCGTCAGGAGACCGCGCCCGTGCCACCGCCTGGTGCTCCAAAGCCGGGATCGACGGAGGAACTTCAGGAAGAGCTCAACAAAGAGAAATTGGATCCGGGAGCCTGACCCGATTGACCTCAGCCCTTCGTGGCCTTCACGATCGCGGCACGAAGATCACCCCCAGCCGCGTCGAAATCACTCCATGGATCGGGCGGAGTGGTGTCGAGCAGCGCCGGTAGGTGCCAACCGGCGGGATCCAGGCCAGATTTTACCGCGGACCACGAGACGGAACAGGCAATCGGAGCACCCGACCGCCCCCGCGGCGACCATGACGCGATCGCAGTCGCGAACCGGTCATTTCTCAGGTAGTCGAGGAATATCTTGCCGCCGCGCGCCTGCTTTGCCATCGTCGTCGTGTAACGATCCGGCGCGTCCTGGGCCATTCCGGCGCAGATCAGGCGGGCAAATTGCTTCGCTTCCGGCCAGCCGGGAGCAGCACCTCGCCGCGGTTGTGCCAACGGCACGACAACATGCATACCTTTGCCGCCGGTCACCCGCGCGAAACCCGTCAGGCCGACCTGCTTCAGCCGTTTCCGCAACTCCTGGGCCGCATCGATGACGGCGCCGAAGCGGAGACCTTCGGCCGGATCAAAATCAAACACCAGCCGGTCGGGGATGTCAGGCGTATCGGCGCGCGCGCCCCACGGATGCAGCTCGACTACCGAGATTTGCGCCAGTGCAGCGAGGCCTGAGGGGTCGTCAATTCGCAGGTAAGGTTGCGACTGGCCCGCGATCTTTACTGTGCCAATCAATGGCGACTGGCCGCGCAGCAGATGGCGCTGCATGAACAATTGGCCGGTCACGCCGTCGGGTGCGCGCACGACGGACAGCGGCCGGCCGCCGATCTGCGCCAGCAGGCGGTCGGCAAACCGCGCGTAATACGCAGCAAGGTCCGCTTTGGTGACCGCGGGCGTCGCGTTGGTGGCAGGCCACAAAACGCGATCCGGGTGGCTGATGGTTAACGTCCCGGCGGCACGTGACGAAGGTTTTGCTGAGGGATCCGCAGGCCCGCCCTCGGGCTTTGCCGGCGGATCGGGAGGGGTCACCTCCGCCGCCGGCTTGTCCTCACGCAAGCCCAGGAAGCTTGGGTGACGCAACAGGCCCTCGGCTTCGGTCCAGCCGCCATACGCAACTTCGGCGACCAGCTCAGGCGTGGCCCAGGTGACGTCGGAGGTGCGCGCGGGCTGCCGTCCGACGAAGGGCGATGCAGAGGTGCGCAGCGGGGTCAGCCGCCGTACCAGGTCATCGCCCAACGCCGCCGAGAACCCGGTGCCGACCCGGCCCAGATAAACCAGCTTGCCGTCCCGATGCGCACCGACCAGCAGCGCGCCCAGACCGCGGCCCTTCTTGTCCATGGTCCAGCCGCCGACAAGAAATTCGTCGCGGCCACGACATTTCGCCTTGGTCCAGCTATCGCCGCGGCCCGAGGTGTAACGCCCATCGCGCCGCTTCGAAACGATCCCCTCCATACCCAGCTCGCACGCCGATCCGAGCACCGTCTCTCCTGGGCCGGCGAAATGATCGAGGTAGCGCAACACCGTTTCGCCGACCGGGATCATGGGCCGCAACAAACGTTTGCGGGTTTCCAGCGGCTCATTGCGCAGATCGCGATGTCCGTCGTGCAGCAGATCGAACACGAAATATACGATGGGCGCACGTTGCTCGCCGGCGAGGGTCGCCTGCAATGCGGCAAAGCTTGGGTGGCCCTTGGCGTCCAGCGCGACTGCCTCACCGTCCATCAGGCAATCGGGCAAAGCGGCGGCGGCCTTGGCAATTGAAGGAAAGCGCTCGGTCCAGTCCAGGCCGGTGCGCGTGCGCAGCACCGGCTGGCCGGCTTCGGCACGAAGCTGCAGCCGGTACCCGTCCAGCTTCAGTTCGTGCACCCAGGCGTCGCCGCCAGGTGGTGTGTCCACCAGCTTGCACAGCTGCGGCGCGATAAAGCGCGGGACCGCGGTGTCGCGCGATGGCAGCCGCGTTGATTTCGCAGGCGCTGTTCGCTTTACTTCCGTCGTTACGGCAGCGGTCCTGGCAGAAGCCTTCCTGGCCGTGGGAGATTCCTTACGGGACCGGGTTACGCCAGCCTTCGTTGCGCCAGACGCTTGCTTCCCGGATCCGGGCTTCTCAGCCGCGGCCCCCTGCCCGTTTGCTTCGGCAATCTCGTCCATGGTCCGACCGCTGGTTACTGAGGTGTCGGCCTGCAGCACGACGTCTCCGGCGCCAGGCGTAGCTGCGCTGTCGCGTTCCTTGATCAACAGCCAATTGTGACGCTGTTCCGACTCGCCGCGACGGGACTTCATGCGCACCAGCACGAAGCCGCCATTTAACCGTTCTCCTGCCAATACGAATTTCAGTTCGCCGGCGGCAAGGTCCTGGTCCACGGTATCGGGGTCCAGCGGCGCCCAGGTACCCCGATCCCAGATTTGCACTGTGCCCCCGCCGTAGTCGGGCTTCGGAATGGTGCCTTCGAAGGAGGCATAGTCGATCGGATGATCCTCGACCTCGACGGCCAGCCGCTTGTCGGCGGGATCGAGCGACGGCCCGCGTGTGACCGCCCACGATTTCATGACGCCGTGCCATTCCAGGCGCAGATCGTAGTGCAGCCGACGTGCCGCGTGGCGTTGCACCACGAACGAAAGCGCCTGACCGGCCCTGCGGACTTTGCCGGCCGGTTCGGGCGTGCGAGAAAAGTCACGCTTTTCGCGATAACGTGTCAACGTTGCCGGCGAGCGGCTCATCGCGCTGCCGTCCGTCTCGCGGGGGCCCGTTTCGCGGCGGCCCGCTTCTGCACCACCGGCTGCCGCTTCGCTTTGGCCGGCGCCTTGCGAGCGGGTTCCGCTTTGCCCGATTTTTCCAGGCTGCGACGCAGCGCTTCCATCAGGTCGATCACATTGTCAGCCTGCGGTGGCGGCGCCGTCACTTCGGCCGCGCCTCCCGCCTGCTTGTCGTGGATCAGCGCGCGCAACGCGTCTTCATACCGATCGTTGAATTCCGTCGGATCGAACGGCCCGGCGAGCTGGTCGATAATTTGCTCCGCAATAACGATCATTTTCGAGTCGGATTTGTGGTGGGGGATCGCTTCAAAAAACGGCTCGGCATCGCGGATTTCGTTATGCGAGCGCAGCGTTGTGACAAGCATGCCCTCGCCGCGGGGTTCAATGGCAATCAACCGTTCTCGCGTGCCGATCACCACACGGCCCAGTGCCACTTTGCCGGATTTCACCATGGCGTCACGGATCACGACATAGGCGTCCAGGCCGGCTTTGCCGTCGGGCGCGAGATAGTACGGGTCATTCCACCAGATGCGATCGATCTGCTCGCCATCGACGAAACGTTCGATGTCGATCGTTCCGGTGCTTTCCAGCCTGACCGATTTGATCTCCTCATTGGTCAGCAGCAGATATCGGTCCTTTTCGAACTCATAGCCTCGCACCAGGGTTTTGCGGTCCACCTCGCCGCCGTCGGGATCGACCGTCTGGGTGCGGACGCGATGGCCGGTCTCCGGGTTGATCAGGTGGAAATGAATGTCACTCGCCGTGCTGGTCGCCGCGTACAGCGACACCGGGCAGGCGACGAGGGACAACCGCAGATGACCCTCCCAGATCGGCCGTTGCGCCATTTTCAGTGCTCCTGATCGAGTTGCAACGCCACGCGAGCGCTGCCGGTTCCCTGCGGTCTACGGCGCAGGAATCCAAATCACCACAGAACGGCATTTCTCGGCGTCCGACCAGGGGCATGACACCGCCACTGGAACTGTAAGCGTACGGTATTGCGAGGGATGCGGCACAATGTCGACGACACGGCAGACAGCAGCCGAATTCGATCCGGCGCCTCAGATGCCATCAACTTTCCTGCGCCGAGCGAGCATACTGCATCCGCGTATCGGCAGGTTGTTGGCGCGCACTCGCTGCCGCCACATCCGCCAGCCGCTTGTTCTGCACACCGACCGTTTCGGTCAACCGGGCGATGGTTGCCTGTTGGCTCGCCAGAGTCTCGCAGAGTTCGAGGATGGTTCGGGACCCATAAGTGTCGACGCAACCGGTCAGCGTCCGAAGCCGATCGAAATCGTCGGTATCGCGCGCGGTTGCATGGAAGACATCCAACGCAAAGCTTTGAAATTCCACCCTTGCATCACGCAACGCCAGTGCGGCGACGCGTTGTGCCGGCGAATCGCCTGCGGCAGGTCTGTTCGACGTCGCATCGCCGAACACCTCTTCGAACAGCGCTGCATCGAAGCCGGCGAAGTGACGAAGAATTCGCCCGGTCTCAAACTGCGTTCGCAGCCGCGTGTCGGGCCGCGGTGCACTCATATTGGCATGGTTGGAGCGGATCCGCAGTGCAGTCAGTGGTTCCAGCAGCACATGGATGGCATGGCCCGCGATCAGCATGCGGATCCACATGTCCAGGTCCTGCAAATTGGTGAGCCGGCGGTCGTAAGCGCCCGCGGCCTGGTATGCCTCGCGCCGGATCATCGCGGTTGGTGCGCACAGGCAATTACCGGTGAAGAAAAACTGACGCAGCCACATGCGGCGCGAAAAATCCGGCAACCGCAGGGGCTGGGTGAAATCGCTGTAAGCGTCGGCCGGGGCACCGTCGTCATCGACCGGGTGCGGCAAGCCAAACACCAGCGACACTTCAGGGTTTGCCTCCAGAAATTCGACCTGCCGCCGCAGTCTGCCCGGCAAAGCCCAATCGTCGGAGTTGAGGATGGCGCAATAGCGGCCTCGCGCCCGCGCAACGGTGGCGTTCATCGCGCCGGAGATGCCCAAATTGCGCGTCAATACCTGCAGCCTGATCCGGGGGTCGGTAAAGCTGCGCACAATCTCCGGTGTGCCGTCGGTCGACGCATCATCGGTGACGACGATTTCAAAGTCCTGCAACGACTGATTGAGGATGCTGTCGATGGTCTGGCGAATATAGCGGGCGTGGTTGAACGCCTTGATCAGAACCGACACCAACGGCACGTCCGGGGCCTCGGTCACGCGACACGCAGTCCCTTATAGCCACCGATATCGTGCCGCACGATCTGCGCGGCATTGCCGGTAACCAGGCACCCTGCGGGGACATCGCGCGTCACCACCGAGCCCGCGCCAACCACGGCATTGTCGCCGATCGTCACACCTGGCAGGATCGTGGCACCCGCGCCGATCACGCTTCCGGTGCCAATCGTTACCTGGCCTGCGATTACGACACCCGGACCGATGGAGACGAAGGCGCCAAGTATAACGTGATGGCCGATGCTCGCACCGCGATTGACCAACACGAATGGACCGAAGCGCGAGGCGGCGCCGAGCGTGCACCCGCTGTTGACATAACATCCGGAGCCGAGTTCCAGCCGTCGTGGCGCAGCCACGCTGGGATCGATCAGCCGGTACGCTCCGCCCATGCCGAGACGAGCGGCCTCCTGTGCCGCCTGTTGCCGGTAGGAGGGCGTGAAGATCGGCACCAGGAATGGCAGATCGAACATCCCGGTGGCGATGTCCTCTGGCGGGTAACATGGCGTGCCGGCAGACAGGTAGCTGGTACCGGGATGATTGCAGATGCCGGCCGCGATCGACAGACCGGCCCGATGCAGGCTTTCCTCGACATCGACCAGCAAGGGCGAGCCCGTGCCGAAGAGAATGACCTGGGCGATTGGCATGGGCATTCCGACCCTCCGGGTCTCTGGCAGGCAGTGGCCGCCTTTATGGGACGACCGGTGGGAAGGCGGTTGTATAAGGAAACTATAGCACTATTATTTGATGTGTGTCAGGCAAGAATTCTCCTATGGGTTGTGTTGAGCGAATCAGGTGTTGGATCAGGTACCGGTGCGAGGGCATTCGAGGTAGGCAGCCGGGACCAGGAATAGGTTTGCGATGAAACGAGCGTCTGGTATGGACGACAGCACGGGAGAGATGGCCGAGCGGCTTAAGGCGCACGCTTGGAAAGCGTGTGTACGTGCAAGCGTACCGTGGGTTCGAATCCCACTCTCTCCGCCAGAACAGAGGCAACCGTCTGAACCAACTGACATATTCTCCTATATGGAAAGAGCGGTGCGCGCCTCGCCTTACGAGGCGTTCCGTGGGATGGCAGGCAAACTGAACCTGAAGATGGCGCCGGTGTCGTTCGCAGGCTCGGTCCATATGCGTCCGTTGTGTGCTTCCATGATCGAGCGGCAGATCGATAATCCCATCCCCATTCCTTGGGGCCTTGTGGTGAAAAAGGCGTCGAACAGCTGCGCGGCACTTTCCGGCGATACGCCGACGCCGGAATCCTGGACCGCAACGGCGACCTCTCCGGCCGTTTCCGCCTGCGAGGTAATGGAGAGCACACGAGGGCGTTCGATGATTTTTGCCATCGACTGGATGCTGTTGATCACGAGGTTGATGATCACCTGCTGCAACTGGACCCGATCGGCGAGCACTTGTGGCAGGTCGGCGGCAAGATCGAGCTGCAGCGATATCCGATTGTCCAATATCTCGCGCTGCACCAGCGGGATGATATCCCTGACGACGTCATTCAAATCGATCTCGGCCCTTTGCTGATCGGCCTTTTGAAACAGCGCCCGGATCCTCTGGATGATTTCGCTCGCGCGTCGCCCCTCATCGACGATGCGGCGCACCGAGCCGGATGCTTCCTCGACTCGCGGAACCTCGCGGTTCAGCCAGCGCAGGGCAGCCTGACCAGACGACACGATCGCGGCCAGGGGCTGGTTGATTTCGTGGGTGATCGACGCTGTGACCTGTCCCAGGGCATTGACGCGGGCCGCGTAAGCCAGCTCGGATTGCGCGCGCTGCCAGCGCTCCTCAGAATGCTTTGCCGCGGTGACATCCATGACTGCGCCGGCGAACTGGAGCCTGCCTGGCTCATCGACGACGATGTGCGCAATGACGTGGAGGTGTTTGACGGAACCGTCGGGCATCACCAGCCTGTGTTCAAAATCGAGGTTCGCCTTTTCCCGCGCGGCTCGATCGATCGCCTGTTGCACGGCGACCACATCGTTCGGATGAACCCGTTGCAGCACCATCTCGACCGACGGCGTGACCGTAGGATCGTATTCGAAGACACGAAACGTCTCCTCGGACCAGAAGAGCTCTCCCGTTTCTACTTCCCACCCGAAGCTTCCGGTCATGCTCAGCTTCTGGGCTTCCGCCAGATAGGCGGCCTGAGTACGCTGCAGCCGCTCCTCGGCACGCTTGCTGTCGGTGATGTCGTTGTTGGTTTCGAGCGTGCCGATCACCGCCCCGTCGCTGCCACGGCGGAGCGCCCACCGGCTGGACACCGTGACCCGCGTTCCATTGCGTGTCGAATGGGTCAGCTCGCCCTCCCACCGGCCGGTCCGCCGCAACGTTGCGGTTATCTCGGCCAATGGCTCCGGAAACCCGGTTTGCAGCAGTTCGTGAGACTTCTTGCCAAGCGCTTCCGTTCTCGACCATCCATAGAGTTCCTCGGCGCCGCGGTTCCAATCGACGATCACGTCGTTCGTGTCGCGCACGAGAACGGTGTCGTGCGTGAGGTCGAGCAGTTCAGCCCGCTCGCGATGCGCGTCGCCGAGACGGCGGATCCGCCGCACCAGACTCGTGATGACCAGCGACGTGATGGCGAATGTGATCAGCGCCAAAACGTCTTGCGGGGCATTGATGCGAAAGCTGAAAAGCGGCTCGGTGAAGAAATAGTTCAGGCAACCGATGGCGAAGACCGACAGCAGGACCGACGTAATTGCGCTGTCAAAGAAGGAGATCAGAACCACGACAAGCAAATAAGCCAGCGCGGTCGTGGTGAGGTTCAGGCCGAGCCGAAAGCACAGCGCAGTCACGAGCCCGATTGCCGCGAGTCCGCCCAGCCAGAGGACAATGAGGCGCCGGATCCCGGTGTACTTGTTTTTGGAATGCATCGGTTCCACGCAGAGGCCGGCGAATGGCGCCGCGGTCGAGGCGGCCAACAAAAAAGTAGCTCAGAAACGTCGTGCGACTCAACCTTGGCTCCGGGGGGGGCTCCGGGGGGGCTCCGGGGAGCCCGGCCTACCACGTCGCCGAATCGCGTCGCTCGATTGTTATGAGAAAAGTCACGCAGCCGCATCGTCGTCTCTGCGTGCGGGCCGCGGTGATGCCCTCAACCCGGCGGGCTTGCGGCCTCAAGGCGCCACGAAGCCGGTATCCTGGAAGCGACAACCGTTCGAAAGGCGCCAGGCGTGCGGCGGCTGACCAACGATGCGTCGGAATATGGTGGTGAAGTGCGGTTGCGACTGAAATCCGACCGATAGCGCAACGTCGACGACCGAAGCGCCATCGCTGAGAAGCGCTTCCTGCGCCCGCTCGACCCGGCGCCGCAACAAGTATTCGTGCGGACGCAGGCCGGTGGCGGATTTGAATTGCGCGGCGAAATGCATGCGAGACAAACCGGCCGCCGAGGCGATGTCGGCAAGCGTGACGGGCTGGCTGAGATGCGCATCGATATACTCGACGGCTCGTCTGAGGCGCCAATTTGCAAGCCCGGGTCGCTTTGCGCGTTCGGGCACCCGATCCGCGAAGGTCAGGAGGCGCGCGACGATCGCCAGGCTGACGCGTTCGGCATAAAGCGACCTGTAGGGATCGCCCACCTCCTCGGCCGCGAGCAATGCCCGCCCAAGCTCGTCAATCATCCGATCACGCGTCATCGTGTCTGCGGAATGCAAGGTGGCCGTCGTTGGGATGGCGATCTCTCGCCCGCACTCTTCGATCAGACCGTTGGGCACGTGGAGATGCAGTGTATCGTACGGTCCGCGGAAGAGGCAGCGACTGTCAGCCCCGGGCTCGGTGACGTGAACCATCCCGGGGCATGCCGTTCCGTTATGTATGATACGGCCAGCCACGGTGAGCCGGCAGTTCATGCTCCGCAATATGATCTTGACGATGTGACAGTCCGGCGGCGTTTCGGCGGCTACCTCCCGCGCTTCGGCCTCGCGGGCAACCCAGCGTGTCGCCAGCACGCGCGGGGCCAATGACGGCGCCCCACTGGTAGCGGGTTTGCTGCGCCATGTCCGTTCGTGCCAGATGATATAGCCGGATGGTTTGGCGCTCGCGCGAACGCTGATGCCAGGATTCGCCGGAGGCATCATCATCTCTGTGTCCGAAGAATACATTTTTTCCTCCGAGATCTTCGACTGCCGCCCCGACGGTCCGTGGCCTCGCGCCGCCAACCGTCAGACAGGAGGCTAGCCAGACACCGCGAGCCCGTTGAATTGGATGAAGGGGGAAGCCGGCTAATAGAGATCGAAGGTCACCTCATCCTTTTGTATTAGCCGGGTTGCAGTATTGGTGATTTCGAGCCGCGCCTCGACCAGGGCGCGAGTGGCCAATGCAAGATGTGGTCACAACTGCTGCCGGTTCGACGGACGAACGCTTTTCGAGCCGGTGTCGGACCGCGATCTTGTTGCATTGCGCAACGGCCGACCCGAGATGTACCATGGTCCGAGCAAACCGGGTACTCACCGTGCAACCCGCCACTCGAAGACGTGCCCGTCAACCAAGACGATTGCTGGCCCCAGGGGACGGGGAGGATGAAAATAAGTCCACAATTTAAAGCGGTGGTGTTCCAGGCCGGATTGGTTGTGGGAGTTGTGGGGGCGGCAACAGCGATCAGTCTCGCGTGCGGTCCCGGCCAGTCAGGCGCGCCCTACGCGTCCCCATATTTCTTCGCCGTGTTCCTCGGCGTCTGGTTCGGCGGCCGAGTGGCCGGCGGTGTAACGGTTGTGCTTTCTGTCCTGGTCTTGCGGAGCATGTCCCCGTATTTGCCGGCACCAACCATCGTCGCTCTCGTGCTGAGTTTCATCGGCGGCGACGTGCTGTCGAACCACCGCTATCGCGCCGAGAACGCGCTTCGAACGGCACGCGACCGATTGGCCACGACCGTGCGGGAGCTGCAGGCGACCGCGCGGGAGTTATCCGCCGAAATCGATGAGCGCAAACGGGCCGAGGCCATGCTCAGTCATGCCGAGGAGCGCTGGCGGCGCATATTCGAGGTCTCGACCGCTGGCATGGCGCTCGCCGATTCGGACGGGGTGTTCACGGCGGCGAACTGTGCGTTCCAGAAAATGGTCGGGTATTCCGAGGACGAGATAAAGGGAAACACAGCCGTCGGGTTCAATCATCCCGACGAACGTGCGGCGACCGTTGCTTTGATCGACGACCTCATCAAGGGCCGCCGTCAGGAATATCGTGCCGAGAAGCGCTACCTGCACAAGGACGGGACGCCGGTGTGGGTGAACGTGACGACCACGGTCGTGCCGGCAACCGTCAGCTCACCGCCATTCTTGCAGGCGATCTACATCGACATCAGTGATCGCAAATGTGCCGAAGAGGCCCTCAGACAATCCCAGGCGGAACTGGCGCGAGTGGCTCGATTGAAAATGATGGGCGAACTCACGGCCTCGATCGCGCATGAGATCAATCAACCACTGGCAGCAATTATCGCGAGCGGCGAGGCCTGTCGACGCTGGATGGCGAGGGATCTTTCGCGGGCAGCCGACTCGCTCAGCCACATGATCGACGACGCCAGGCGAGCCAGCGAGATTATTCACCGTATCCGATCCATGACAAAGCAATCCGCATCCGAACGCGTGGCCCTGGATGTCAATCATATTCTCGACGACGTGATCGAGTTCACGCGCCACGAGCTGTCGGCAAAAAGCGTCTCGCTTGAGCGTCGCGCAAGCACCGAACGCCTCCACCTGCTGGGTGATCGCGTCGAGCTGCAGCAGGTTGTCCTGAACCTCGTGATCAACGGTGTTGAGGCGATGGCGGCGATCGATGACCGGCCTCGCGTCCTGACAATCATTTCAGGACGTGACGACCTGGGCCAGGTCCTCGTTGACGTCGAGGATTCCGGCGGCGGCCTCAATGGCGATGACGAGCTACGCCTTTTCGAGCCGTTCTACACGACCAAACCCGATGGAATGGGCCTGGGCTTGTCGATCAGCACGTCGATCATCGAAGCCCATGGCGGCCGGCTGTGGGCGACCCGGCGGTCCCCGAACGGCACCGCATTTCACTTCACCATGCCGAGCGTCGAGGGGGACCCCAATGGTTGAAGAGCCGGACACCGTCCTGGTGGTCGATGACGACGCCTCGATCCGCCGGTCACTCGCCGATCTGCTCGAATCCGTCGGACTGCGGGTCCAACTGTTCGCATCCGCGGGCGAGTTCTTGCGGAGCACACGACCCGAGACGTCCTGCTGTCTGGTGCTCGACGTGAGGCTTCCCGGGAAAAGCGGCCTTGATTTCCAACGCGATCTGAACAATGCGGGAATTCAATTGCCGATTATATTCCTGACCGGGCATGGTGACATTCCAATGTCGGTGCGTGCGATGAAGGCGGGTGCGGTCGAATTTCTGACCAAGCCGTTTCGCGACCAGGAGCTGCTGGACGCCGTTCAACTTGCACTCGAGCAGGATCGCGCCGCGCGCGCGGACTACCGGCAGATCGCCGGGCTGCGCGGCCAATACGATAGCCTGACGCCGCGCGAGAAAGCGGTGATGGGCTTGCTGGCGATCGGCCGGCGGAACAAACAGATCGCCGGAGAGTTGAACATCAGTGAGATCACCGTGAAGGTTCATCGTACGAACCTGATGAACAAGATGGCGGCGAGATCCCTGGTTGATCTGCTCGCCATGGCAGCGAAGCTCGGATTGCCTGGTGTCGAACTTCGGATGCCGCGGTCGGGTGCCGAAATCTAAACCAAAGTATAGGTCTCCTTCGGCATTTTCTTAGACGACCGCTCGTCGAATTCATCGACCGAGGACGCGGCCCAGCGGTAGGATCAGCTCGTGTCCAGCCGCCTGGAGTGCACTGCCTGGAGTTGCATGGAGTTGGAAGTGATTTCAATTGTCGATGACGACGTCTCGGTTCGCCGGGCAACGGTCGACCTGCTCAGTTCCGCTGGCTTCGACTGTGAGGCCTTCGCGTCCGGCGACGAGTATCTCCAGTCCGGCCGGATTGGCGACACAACCTGCCTGATCCTGGACATTACCATGCCGGGCATGACCGGGCTCGATCTGCAGCGTCACCTGACAGGGTCCGGATACAGCATACCGATCATTTTCGTCACCGGTTACCCCGAGGACTCGACGCGCGACCAGGCGTTTCGGGGAGGCGCAATCTGCTATTTACCCAAACCGTGCGCCGAGGAAAAGCTGTTCTCATGTATTGATCGCGCGCTCGGTCAGGGTGACGCTTGAACAGTCTCAATCGTGGTCATCATTTTCTTGGCTATGCGATGAGCGCCGCAGATGGCTCGGTGGGCTGGGCATCGGTTTAGCGGTTTTGTTCCGTTACCCGATCAGCGTTGACGAGACCCCAATCCGACCGCCCCTGTTATCTTAATTTCGTATGCAGGTTGTCCGGTTCGTCGGTGCCGGTTTGCGGCACCGGCAGGAGTCAACGCGGCGCACACCAGCACTGCTGCTCTGGATTTCCTGACGGTGCACGGCGTTCCCGCTTTCGAGCGTGCAAATTAAGAAAGTAGCGTGTGACCAGGCAAGACCGGTTGATTCCCGCGGCTTACGTTGTAGTTGCGACCACGACGCTGACCACGTGTGGTCACGCGACTGACGCCGAACCAACCGCGCCAGCCGCCAGTTCCTCAAGCTACGCGCAAGGGCAAAGCCATGAGCACGTTCACCACCAAGGACGGCACGCAAATCCATTATAACGATTGGGGCACCGGGCAGCCCGTCGTCTTCAGCCATGGCTGGCCTCTGAGTGCAGATGCTTTCGAAGACCAGATGTTGTTCCTTGCTTCGCAAGGCTATCGCTGTGTCGCGCACGACCGCCGCGGTCACGGACGGTCGAGCCAACCCTGGCGCGGTAATGACCTCGACACCTACGCCGACGATCTCGCGGAGCTCGTCAGGCACCTCGATCTCAGGAACGCGATCCATGTCGGCCATTCGACCGGTGGCGGCGAGGTCGCTCGCTACATCGGCCGCCATGGCAACCAGCGTGTCGCGAAGGCTGTGCTGATTGGCGCCATCCCGCCGGTCATGGTCAAAAGCGAGAAGAATCCGGGCGGCACGCCGATCGAGGCGTTCGACCAGTTGCGCGCCGCGGTGCAGGCGGATCGCTCGCAGTTCTGGAAGGATCTCAGTCTGCCATTCTACGGTTACAACAAGCCTGGTGCAAAGATCTCCGAAGGTGTGTGCGATTCGTTTTGGCGGCAGGGCATGATGGCCGGCATGCCGGCTTCGTACTTTTGCATCAAGGCGTTTTCGGAGACGGACCTCACTGAGGATTTGCAGAGGATCGAGGTTCCGACCCTCATCCTGCATGGCGATGCAGACCAGATCGTGCCGATCGCTGACTCGGCCCTGCTATCGTCGAAGATCGTCAGCAACGCGACCTTGAGGGTCTATGAAGGCGCGCCGCACGGCATGTGCACGACCCTAAAGGATCGGGTCAACGCCGACCTGCTGGCATTCATCAAGGGCTGAGCCGCCACTCGCTTCGTGGCGCCGCTCACCAGCAAGACAAATCGCGAGCGGCACCAGGCCTGACCGGAGGTTTCCGATGAATCGTCGCACGTTCGTCCGCATGGCAGCCGCCGGCGCAGCAGGTTCCGGCTTTCGGCACAATGCCTGGTCACAGGTCGTACCCAAGGCTCGCAACGTGGTTCTTGTGCACGGCCTGTTCGCCGACGGGTCGTGCTGGTCCGAGGTGATCGCCCTGCTGCAGCCAAAGGGCATTCACGTCACATCCGTGCAAAACCCGCTGACCTCATTGCAGGCGGGTGTCGAGGAGACGCGGCGCGCCCTGGCCTGGCAGGATGGTCCTACCGTTCTGGTCGCTCATTCTTTCGGCGGCATGATTCTCACTGAAGCCGGAGTAGATCCCAAGGTTTCCGCCATCGTCTACGTTGCAGCCCGGGCGCCCGATGCGGGTGAGGATTATACGGCACTCGCAGAGCGGTTCCCCACGCCGCCGGCATCTGCCGGTATTATCTGGTCCGGCGACCGGGGTAGGCTGAGCGAGGCGGCTTTCCTGCGCGACTTTGCCGGCGACGTGCCCGCAGATAAAGCGCGAGTGCTCTGCTCTGTGCAAGCGCCGTTCAAAAGATCGTTGCTTACTGACAGGACGACCCATGCGGCATGGCGATCGAAGCCGAGTTGGTACGCGGTCTCCACGGAAGACCGGACGATCAATCCCGACCTCGAACGATTTATGGCGAAACGAATGGGTGCAAAGACGATTGAGGTGAAGGCGAGCCATGTCTCCCTCATTTCGCAGCCCGACACGATTGCCGGCATGATCGTGGAGGCAACAGGGCAGACGTAGGAGTCGAAAGCCTCGTCTCGACTACCTTGAATTCGTTACACTGCCGCCCGATCGAGCAGGCTACCGTCGATGACGTCACCGCAGGCGGACTCGGCCCGGTACGGGCAAGTCCCCGCGCCTACGCCTGGGTCGTGGTGGCACCAGCATCGCAGGTAAATTTACGCTGCCATTATGAACCTCGATCGCGTCGTCCGTACTGCGGCGCCGATCCAAAGTCCCGCAGCCCGCGTCACCAGAGCATGTGCCCACGGGAACCCGCGTATGGCACGGACTCCCCGCGTCGTGGTCGACGCATTACCATGTCCGGGGTTCCATAACTCCGGGAGGAAAAGGCAATGACACGGACCTACGATACTGTCGACGCCGACGGCCACATTCTTGAACCGCTCACCCTATGGGATGACTACATCGACCCCGCGTTCCGCGAACGCCGGCCGCGGTTCGTCATAGACGACAACGGCAAGGAACGACTCAGTGTTGAGGGCAAGCTGCTAGGTAACCCGCGGGGCATTGGCAGCCTCGGCTCGGTCGGCGTCCGGCAGGGCGAGGTCAAACTGGACAGCCTGAAATACGCCGACGGGCGCAAGGGCGGGTTCGACCCGCACGCACGCATAACCGATATGGACCTCGACGGGATCGACGCCGCGTTCCTTTACCCAAGTCTCGGACTGTTTACGGGGGCGGTCCAGGATCCCGGGTTGGCAGCTGCAATGTGCCGCGCCTACAACCGCTGGCTTGCGGATTACTGCAAGCCCTACCCCGACCGGTTGTTCGGGGTCGCAATGCTGCCGATGCAGTCGGTCGAACTGGCGACAGAGGAGCTGCGTTACGTGCGAGAAACGCTTGGGATGCGCGGCGGTTTCTTGCGGCCCAATCCGTATCACGGCAAGAAAATGTTTAGCGACCCAATGTACGAACCGTTCTGGCAGATGGCCGAAGACCTTGATATCGCCATCGGATTTCACGAGGGCTCAAGCACCGCGGTGCCGACCGTCGGCGTTGATCGTTTCGAAAGTGACCGGGCAGCGAGGCATATGATCTCCCACACGATGGAGATGATGCTCGCGGCACTCAGCGTGATCTGGGGCGGCGTCGTCGATCGCCATCCGCGGCTGCGTGTCGCCTTCCTTGAGTCCGGCGGCGGCTGGATCGCATCATGGCTCGACCGCATGGACCGGCATTTCGACGACAACGGGTTTAATGACACCGCGCCGAAAATGCGTCCAAGCGAACTGTTCCAGCGAAATTGCTGGATTTCGTTCGAGCCGGTAGAGAACAGCATCGCCGTGCTGGCCAACTATATCGGTCCGCATAAAATCATGTGGGCCACCGATTATCCGCATCAGGACGGGTTCTTCCCGGGCGCGCCAAAGATGATGCGCGATCGACTCGAGCCGTTGTCGGCCGAGGCGAAGCATCAGGTGATGGCGGGTGGTTCTCTGGGCTTTTACGGTTTGAATTGAGCTGAGACGTTCCGCTCGCAGGCAAATCGGTGCCGGCGGCGCCGGTCGAGAAGCCTGCGGGCGGCTCTTGCTCGCTGTTTTGGTTTCGAATTCGTATCTCCATGGAACGATTCGCGATTTACACCGTGTCAGCATCCACGCCATCCGGCAGGATTATCCGCGCCGGCCGCAGTCACACGGGAAGGAGGCACTTTCGTGTCGCTTGTTCGATACCTCGCGCTGTCGATAAATCTGTGTTGGTTTGCCGCACCCCCCGCGCGTGCCCAATCAGCGCCGTCGGACGACGGCGGGCTTGCTCTGCCGCCCAATTTCCACGCCACCATCTTCGCCGACCATTTGGGGCATCCGCGCAATCTTGCCGCGGCATCCAACGGCGTCGTCTACGCCAATACCTGGAGTGAGCGGTATTACCACTTCGACACCATTCCCGAGGACGGGTGCCTGATCGCGATACGTGCCGCTGATCGCAATGGGCCGGCGAGCGAAATCGTCCGTTTCGGTCCAACCGCCGAGGATGGCAACCATGGCGGCACCGGCGTCTGGGTCCACGACGGCTACGTCTACGCCGAAACCAACGATAAGATCGTACGCTATAAGCTGCCCGATAACGGTATCGTGCCAACCGGACAGGCCGAGACCATCGTCTCCGGCCTGCTGCTGACCGGCGATCATCCAATGCACCCGATGTCGAACGATCGCGCGGGCGACATTTTCGTTGATCTGGGATCGGCAACCAACGAGTGCCAGAGCCAGAACCGCGTCGCCGGCGTGACCGGCATCGAGCCGTGCACCGAGCTGGAAACCCGCGGCGGCAATTGGCGCTATGACGCCAACAAACTGAACCAGACCTTCTCGCCGGCGGAACGTTTCGCCACCGGCCTGCGCAACAGCGAGGCGGTGTCCTTCGACTATCGGGCACCGGACCGGGAAGTGAACCGGCCCTCCACTGGCTTCGTTGCTGCGGAGATTTCCTCCGCATAGAGCAGTCTAAAAGGCGATAAACGCAGCTTCAGCGGCAATCGGCTCTGGTGAAGCCATGCGCATTATGTATGAAAGCAGACGCTGGAGTGCACCGTCAGGTTGGCCAGGCAGCGGATGTCGACCGAAAGGAGAGACGATGAAAGTGCGATTCGGTGTGTCGGTGTTGAGCGGGACGGCATTCCCGCACCGGCGGGACCTGGAGAAATTTGCCGAGCTGGTACGGATCATTGACGGATCGGGTGTCGAGTTGATCGGCACCAACGACACCAGCTTCATCGGCGGCGACGCCTATGTCCGCGCGACGCTCATCGCGCAAATCGCGAAAAACGCCCAGGTCGGGATTCATCCGACCAATCCGCTGACCCGCGAGCCGCAGGTCATGGCGGCTTTCCTCGCCTCGATCGACGCGATGACCGAAGGCCGCGCCTTCGTGGATATCGGCAGCGGAGACAGCGCGGTCTACAACATAGGCCTGGTGCCGGCGAGCCGCGCCCGGCTGGAGGACTACATCACCTGCGTCCGCGACCTGATCGCCACCGGCGAGGGCAGCTACGACGGGAGGCCACAGCGTGTCCGCTGGCACGGCGAGGCAGTGCGCCGCCGCATCCCGATTACTCTCTGTGCCGAGGGGCCGAAAACCCTGCATCTCGGTGGCCGGATCTGTGATGGCGTGATTGCCGGCACCGGCCTGTTGCCGGAGGTGATTTCCGACACCATCGAACGCGTCGCAGCGGGTGCCAGGGCAGCGGGCCGCGACCCTTCCGAGGTCGAGGTCTGGTTTACCACTCGCTCGTCGCTTGACGCCGACAGGGACACGGCCATCCAGCGGATCCACGCCTCGGTGTCCTCGATCCTCAACCACTCCATGCGATTCGGGCTCGAGGGCAAGAATGTGCCAGGCCAGCTCAAGGCCAAGGTCGCCGAATATGTCGAGGGTTACGAACTATACGATCACGTGCTCCAGGCCGGGCGCAATCCGAAGCGGATGGCCGAGCTTGGGCTGACCGAATATGGGCTGGAACGATTCGCCCTCGCCGGAAACGTGAAGGACTGGATCGAACGCATTGGCGAACTCGCCGAAGCGGGAGCCTCGCGGCTCTGGTTGAGCACGGAAAGCGGCGACCTCGACCGCCAGATCCATTACATGAAAGTGTTCACCCAACAGATCATGCCGCATTTCCGATAGCCTGCCGCGGCCGTCCACACCAGGCTGCGTCCGGGATGGCAGTGGCCGCCCTCACCTGCCGGCACTTCGCAAGGTGCGATTGGCGTGCCGGCGGCCGCAAGTCTTAACATATGCCGGACGCGTCATTGCCGGATCGTACCTGATCATTTCATTCGTAGCAGCAGCCGGCGTGACGCGTGCAAAATGAAGACGCGCGATACCGGCTTCGTTCAGTCGTTCAGCTCGAACAGCGGCGAGAAGCCCCCAACAATCATGCGCCTGCCATCGAACGGTATTTCCAGGCCCCGCATCCACTCATCTGTCATGATCTTTTTCTCCGCTGCCTCGTGGGTCGCCTTGTCCGGCCAGACAATCCACGAGAACACAACGGTCTCATCAGGCCTTGCCTGCACCGCCATCTTGAAGTCGGTGACCTTGCCGTCGGGAATATCGTCGCCCCACGCGTCGACATGGTGCAACGCGCCGTACTCCTTGAAGATCGGCGCGGCCTTGGCGGCCATTTCGCGGTACTTGTCCTTGTTCGCGGTCGGCACGGGGACCACGAAACCCAGAATGTAGCTCATCAACTTTCTCCATGCAGGGCGGTCGTTAAGGGCATGCGCGAGGTGCAGGCCTGCGGCCCAAATTCACCTCGCGTCCACACGGGGCCTGTGCGACGCGAGGTGAACAGGACCCCACGGGAGTCTGGTATTCCGATCAGCGCGCGGGTCGATTTACCCGCAAGAAGTCACGCACGTGTCGTACCGCCAGGGGAATAAGGTCCTTCGGCTCTTTCCAGGGATACAGGCTCACCTGCGAATTCGGCGCCAGACGCGCGGATTCCATCGCCACAGCGTACGGGTGTGCCGGGACGTCGTCCGGCAATATCAGCACGGGTGTCTGACACCCGCGCACGAAATCACGTGACACCGTGTAAACGAAGTCGGCGTCACCGTACATCCTGGCCAGGAAGGGTTCCACCATCGCCATCGTGATATTCGGCCGGCGTGCGCATAGCGTTGGGCCCCAACCCTTCATGTTGTTGGTGAACGAAAGGCTCGGCATCTCCGGCCGGAATCCACTGGGCTGCGCCAGCACCGCAGCCGGAATGCGTCCCGGTGCACGCTTCAACAAGTTCCAAATGAAAGGACCGCCGATGCAGAAGCCCATCACCAGGAATTCCTTGCAGCTCAAATGATCCATCAGCCCAATCTGGTCATCGGCGTAGGCGTCCCAGGGGCGGTCAATCTCCAACGGGCCGGTCGACTGACCGTCCGGGGCATTGCGCAGGTCCATCGTAATGCAGCGGTACTCGCCCTTGAACTCCACCATCGGGTTGAATGGAGAACCTCCCGTGAAGAACGCAGGCGTCGAGTTCAAACCTCCGCCGGGGATGAGCAACATGGGGAAACCGGAACCGGTCTCCTCGTAGTGAATTCGAACATCGCCTTTTTCGTAGAACGGCATGGTGGTTCCTCCTTTCGATGTGTCGTGGCGGCTGATGAGCGTCTCGGCAAGCCTTACGTGCGCCGATCGATGTCCGGTTCAAAACGGCGCAATTTTCGGATTGCGTTGGCCCCGATTATCCGGCGCGCCGACCCCGAGTGACGGATGATACGAACACCTGCCCAGGACCCTGGCAAGTGCCCCCGGCGATGATTTTGCAGCGAGCTTCGGGATCGGACTTCGCGGTAGCCTCCGGGATTGTCAGGTGCCGGTCCATGATTGACGCGGCGTTGTCGGAATGACGCAGGCAACACGTTACGTCGCTGCAGATCCCGGTTGGCCGCTAGTACCTCTGCACAGTGGTTTTGACCGGTTGACCGTATCCCGGCTGCAACTCGGGCAAGTCGGCGCGATCGACCAGGACAGCGATGCTCCGAGCAATC
>Ga0187867_10000616_pt1 | contig 31380 bp, 21 predicted proteins | sample June2016WEW_13_1_FD_132976 | JGI IMG/M metagenome (GOLD analysis project Ga0187867, IMG submission 132976) | Peatland microbial communities from SPRUCE experiment site at the Marcell Experimental Forest, Minnesota, USA - June2016WEW_13_10 | ecosystem: Environmental > Terrestrial > Soil >... | reverse complement strand
GTTGATGTCGCGCTGCTGCCGCTTCTTCGTTCCGCCCGTCAGCAAGATAAGCAATGTCTCTCCGTCGCGCGCGAAATAGACCCGATATCCCGGCCCGAAATCGATCTTGTATTCCAGCACCCCCTCCCGACGGATTTTACGTTGGCGAGATTGTCTTGCTCCATCCGAGTGATAACGCGGGCAACCTTGGCGCGCGATACCGGGTCCAAATCCGCAAACCATTCAGCGAACGGCTGGTTGCCATCCGCGGTCACGAAATAACGGATTTCGAGCATGAATATAAGTAACACAAATGTTACCAGCCTGTCAATCGATATCCCGGGCACGGTGACGCTGTTGTCTGTCATCTCAGCACAGGCGGTCTTCGACAGAGCGTCACTCACGGCGGCTGGGCCGCAAGCGGCGCGGCGATCCGCTGCCGACGAGGACGGTTGATCACTCCATGCCATTTGCAAGCTGCAGAAAAGCCGAAATTTGTTGTGCACCCAATCACAAACGAACGGATGCGTCGCGTCGGATCGCCCAATACCAGATCCCCGGAGCCACCGGCCGAGAAGCTGCCAATGCAGCACAACCTCGCTGGGATCTCCGCTTGAAGCTTGATGATTTCGCCCGGAAACTACCTGGCTGCGCAACTTCCGGGGCTGTGCGCTTGCTTTTAACTAAGCCTCTATTTAGACAGCGTGGCTAGGGCTTGCGGGCCGCAACCACTACATAAAGTTCTTCAGAATCATTGATTTCGGGGGCTAAGAAGAGGCAACGTGAAACGCGCATTGATTACCGGTATTACGGGCCAGGACGGAGCGTATCTGGCCCAGCTCCTGCTTCGCAAAGGCTATGAGGTCTACGGCCTCGTCCGCCGCAGTAGCGCCTCCGACGTCATGGATGCGAAGCTGCGCTGGCTCGGCGTCGAAAAGGATGTCCGCTTTGTCGACGGCAATCTGATCGACCTGTCGTCGCTGATCCGGGTTATGCGCGACGTAAAGCCCGATGAAATCTACAATCTGGCGGCGCAGTCGTTCGTCAAGTCGTCATGGAACCAGCCGCTGCTCACCGGCGCCGTGACCGGACTGGGCGCCGCCAACGTGCTCGAGGCGATGCGGCTTGACGCACCCGGTGCGCGGTTTTACCAGGCGTCATCCTCGGAGATGTACGGCAAGGCGCAGCAGCCGGTGCAGACCGAGAATACGCCGTTCTATCCGCGCTCGCCCTACGCCATCGCCAAGGTCTACGCGCACTGGATGACGGTGAACTATCGTGAGAGCTACAAACTACACACAACCAACGGGATACTTTTCAATCATGAATCGCCGTTGCGCGGCCTGGAGTTTGTCACCAGGAAGGTCACGCATACGGTCGCGCAGATCAAACTCGGCGTCACCAACAAACTTACGCTCGGTAATATCCATGCCAAGCGCGATTGGGGCCACGCCAAGGATTACGTCGAGGCAATGTGGCTGATGTTGCAGCAAGACAAACCAGATGACTACCTTATCGCTACCGGCCGCTCGACATCAGTCGAGGACATGTGCAAGATCGCGTTCAAGTGCGTCGGCCTCAATGCCGAAGATCACGTCGTCATCGACAAGCAGTTCTTTCGTCCTGCCGAGGTCGACTTTCTAGCCGGCAATCCCGCGAAAGCTAAGGCCACGCTCGGATGGCAGGCAAAAACCTTGCTTGAAGACCTGATCCAGGAAATGGTTGAAGCCGATCTCAAGCGGGTCAAGGCGCAATTGAGTTAGCTGGCGATGCCGATGCGCGTTTTAATCACCGGCGCAAGCGGCTTTGTCGGCCAGCATCTCGTTGCCGCGCTTGCCGCATTGCCGGATGCGCCGCAGATCGTCGCGGGCACCTATGGCGAAGACTCGCTTGGCCTCTTAAATGCCCGCGCGGTGTCGCTGGACGTAACGGACGCCGAACGGACACTCGCCGTCATCCAGGCAGAGCAGCCGACCCATGTAATGCATCTCGCCGGCATCTCGGTCATCTCGCAGGCCAATCGGGATGTGCGCAAGACCTGGGAGGTCAACACGCAGGGCACGCTCAACGTCGCTCTCGCGATCAAAGCCGGCGCGCCGGCTTGCCGTTTGATATTTTGCAGCAGCGCCCAGGTTTACGGCGGCAGCTTCCGCTCGGGAAAACTGCTGGCCGAGGATGCGCCGCTCGATCCGGAGAATTTCTACGCCGCAAGCAAAGCGGCCGCCGATATTTTGGTCGGGCAAATGGCAAAAGCCGGATTGCGGGCGGTCCGCTTGCGCCCTTTCAATCACACCGGCCCGGGGCAGCCGCCGACATTGGCGGTGGCGTCATTCGCCTCGCAGATCGCCGCGATCGAACGCGGCGAGCAGAAGCCGGTGATGAAAGTCGGCAATTTGTCGATGCGGCGGGAGTTCCTCGATGTCCGCGATGTGGTGGACGCCTACCTGCGGACGATCCGGCGCTTCGACAGCCTGCCAAACGGGGCGGTCTTCAACATCGCATCGGGCGAGGCGATCGCCGTCGATGCCATTCTCAAGATGCTGCTGGCGATGTCCGCGAAGAAAATCGAGGTCGCTCCCGATCCGGAGCTGATGCGTCCCAACGATACGCCGATCATGGTCGGTAACGCCGAAGCGGCGCGGCGCGCGTTGGGGTGGGCGCCGCGGCAAAGGGTGGCAGACACCCTGAAATCAGTCCTCGACTATTATCGCCAGCCTCGGGGCTGAAAACATCAAATTGCCGGCGTTTAGTCGAATCGTGCGACCTTGCCGGGGGAAAGACGCAGGTTGGCGCGGTGGGCTTTCGTCCCGGCCATCCTTTCTTGGCAGGCAACTTGATTATGTCGGGGCAATTGGTCTATCCAACGCGGCACGAATGGATGTTCCCGCCAATTGAGCGGCTACGCGAGCGACCCGGCACCTGAGTAGCGGCGGAACGGCAATGTTTGCAGTAACGCATGGTCAAATCGTCGCGGCTGGAATGGACCTGCAGGCGGGCGGGCGCGATTGGCGCCTGAGCCGACTGCTGGCGTGGCAGGACATCAAACAGCGCTATCGGCGCTCGACGCTCGGGCCGATTTGGCTGACGCTGTCCTCCGGGATTCAGATGCTCACCATGAGCGTGGTGAGTTCGTTCTTGTTCAACACGCCGGTGCAAAAAGCTCTGCCGTTTGTGTGCGCGGGAATGCTGTTTTGGCAATTTATTACCGGCATGATCAATGAGGGCGCTGGCCTGTTCGTCTCTTCGTCGGGTTACCTCACCCAGATCAAAATTCCTTTTACCGTGTTTGTTATGCAGGTGGTCTGGCGTAATTTGTTCATTTCGGCCCACAATGCCGTGACCTACATCGTCGTGGCCTTCGTTTTTGGAGTCGTTCCCAGTGCCGCCATACTGCTATGGCCGCTCGGCCTGGCTCTAGACGTGATTTGCATGTCGTGGGTCATACTTTTCTGCGCCATCGTCTCCGCACGCTACCGCGATGTTCCTGTAATGATTCAAAACTTTCTCACCGTCATCGTCTGGTTGACCCCGCTGATGTATTTTCCCGAGCAGCTCGGCCAAAAACGCTACCTTGCGGACTACAATCCGTTCACGCACATCATCGCGCTGCTGCGGGAGCCGCTTTTGGGCGGTACGCCGACATTGAATGATTGGCTGGTGGTGCTGTCGGTCGCGATCGTCGGCTGGATGGGCACGCTTCTGTTTTTTGCCCGGTTCCGCGCCCGCATAGTGTATTGGCTTTAAGCTGCCATGCTGTCGATCACCGCCAGGGACATACACGTCGAGTTTCCGATCTACGACCAGTATAAGCGGTCGTTGAAGCATGCACTCGGCCTCGGTCATATCGCACGCGGCATCAATCGTCTCGCCAGCAGGAATTTGAACGTCGGCGGCCAGATCGGCAAGGGCGAGGCGGGCAAGGTGGTGATCAAGGCCCTGGATGGATTGAGCTTCGACATCCATGAAGGCGACCGCATCGGGGTCCTCGGCCACAATGGATCGGGAAAGACCACGCTTTTGCGCACGCTCGCCGGCATCTACGAGCCGGTCGGCGGCGAGATACACACCAGCGGTCACGTCGTTCCGCTGTTCGATCTCCAGCTCGGCATGGATCTATACGCCACCGGCCTGGAGAATATCTGGATGCGCGGCAATATGCTCCGTCTCAGCGCCCGGCAAATCCAGGACTCGCTCGACGACATCGTGGAGTTCACCGAGCTCGGCGATTATCTATACGTGCCGATCCGCTCCTATTCGATGGGCATGATGGTGCGGCTCGCCTTTGCGATCTCCACCGCCATCACTCCCGAAATCCTCATTCTCGACGAAATGATCGGAGCCGGGGACGCGGCGTTCATCGCCCGCGCCGAGCTTCGCCTGAAAAACTTCATCGAAAAGACCGGGATTCTCGTGGTTGCGAGTCACAGCAATACAATGCTGCGCGAGTGGTGCAACAAGGGGATACTGCTCGAGCGCGGCAAGCTCATCGCCTTTGGCCCGATTAAGGAGATCACGGCTCAGTATGAGCGTGCAACGGGAACAACGTCAAGCGAAGTGGATACACCTCTCGTCGCTACGACCGGCTAGAATTTTGCGCTGTATATTCTGCTACACTTTGACGGCAGAATCGCGAAAATACTCGCCGATGATATTACTGAGATCGGCCGCAAACCTTCAACCGAGGCTCGCTGATCTGCGAATTGCGGGCTGGACGTCGAGCATGACCGACCTCGCCCGCAAGGGCGTTGGCTTCATTTTGGGGCGAACTTGATTGGCACCACGAGCGACACGGTCGTGACGTCGGGCCGTCCCCCGCGCGTCTCCGTCGTCATGCCGTTTAAGAATCGCGCCGATCTGATCGGCAAAACGATCGACAGCGTATTGTCTCAAACCTGGACCGATTTCGAGCTGATCTGCATCTCCGATGGGTCGACAGACGAGAGCGACAACATCGTCAGCAGTTACGCGGCGCGGGGTGCGCGGGTCCGGCTTCTCTCAAACGAGATGCACCCCGGCGTTGCTGGCGCGGCCAACACCGGATTCGCTCATGCGCGGGGCGAGTTTGTCGTCCGCATCGACTCCGACGATATCATGCTGCAGAACCGCATCGCGGTACAAGTGCGGTTCATGGACGAGCACCCGAAGGTCGCGGCCTGTGGAAGTTGGGTGCAAACATTTGGCGAGGTGGACGGTACCATCTGGCGCCTTCCAGTCTCTCATGAAGAAATCTGCGTGTGGATGCTTTTCTATGGCGCGCTTGCTAACCCCGCCGTCATCGTTCGGCGGACGGTATTTGAGGATCACCAATTCCGCTTCGACGAACGTTATCAGCCAGCAGAAGATTACGACCTGTGGACACGGGCCGCGCGTAAAGTCAGGTTGGCAAATGTTCCGCGCATTCTGTTGCGCTATCGGGTGCATTCGGCAGGCGTCAGCCAAACGGATCGGGATCCGATGCTGGCGAGCGCTCGGCGCGTTCACCAGCGCCAGCTTCGCGAACTCGGCTTAACGGCGTCCGCTGACGAACTCGATCTTCATGGGCGCATTTCGGAGTGGCAGTTCGAAAAGACGCCGGAATTCAAGAGCCGTGCGGCTGAATGGTTCGAGAAGCTCAAGGCGGCGAACGCCGCTACTGGACTTTTCGACCGCGATCAGCTGGCGCGTTTTCTGTCGGCGAAGCTGGACGAAATCGGGGCGGCCGGCGCTGCGCCGCCGCCCCCACCAAAAAGGCGCTTTGCCACCCTGCGCCGGGTGTTGAAGGCCATCCTTCCACCGATCGTGACCGCGGGGCTGGTTCGGTCGATCCACATCGCCCATCGTGCCCCGGCTTGCCTGCGCGATCGCTCGCTGTGGGTGCGGGCAGCAGTGGTAGTGACGCCGCCGATTCTTTTACCGTTGGTCCGGCGAAGCTATCGAACAGGAAAAGCGGTCTTTCAGTGGGCGACCGGGCGGGCGCTACAGCATCGTCTCCCTGAGCGATACAAAATCGGAATGGCGGTCCTGATCCATGAACGGCCGCGATACCTGCAAGTCTGTCTCGATACGCTGTTCCAGACCAATTTGTGCGATTACGACATCACCTTCCTGCTCATCGACGACGGCTCGCAAGATCCGCGCGTGAGAGAGCTGATGGAGAAGCCGCGCGATCCGCAATACAAGATCGTGCGCAAGTATATGCCGAAAGGGCCAAATAATGCGGGCGCCGCAATCAATCGGGCGATCCGCACCTTGCAAGCGATGGGCCATTTTGATGTCATAGGTTGGTCGGACCCTGACGCGCTTTATCATCCAGAATGGCTTGATCACCTGATGAAAGTCGCGATCTGGGCGAAGGCAAACCATGCCGGGCACCAGCTTGGTCCGTTCTCCGCTTTCAACTCCAGCGATCGGGATTTTCACCAGTGGCTGAGCACCTACGCGTCGCCGCACGGTGATTTTGTTGTAAAAAAACAAATGGGGATGGTGAATTATTTTTATTTCGCTAAAGATCTCGATCTACTTGGCTTGTTCGAGGAACACGAAGAAGACGAAGCAGCGATGACGGCGAAGTTCGACCGGCTCGGCGTCAGAAATTTCTCCACGGCGACGAGTTATGTCGAGCACATCGGCCAGGACTCGGTTCTCAATCGATGGCGGCCGGTGCCGGTCCGGCGAGCGGTTTATGGCCTCAATCTTGCTCCGACAGGATGGCCCCGACAGCTCGAAGCGGCGGAAACGCTCGGCTACTATCGCGAAGTAAAGGGCAGCAGCACAGTCGGCGCCGACATCTGGAGCGATGTGCCGCTCGATATCGTCTTTGTCGCCGCCGACCAGGATCTCGCCGTGCTGCCGCTTGCGGTCGAAGGCGTACGCCGCAACCTCCGCCATCCGATCAAGGAAATTGCGATCGTCGCGCCGGGAGAGAGCCGAATAAAAAAACTGGCGCCGAAAATCGGTTGCCGCTATGTCTGCGAGGACGATGTGATCCAGCTGCGGAGGCGGGACATAAAATACACCGTGAAAGGGGTCGACCGTTCCGGCTGGCTGCTGCAGCAGCTCCTGAAGCTCGGTGCCGATGCATTTATCGGTACCGATCGGTATTTGGTGGTCGATGCCGATACGATCCTGATTAAACCACAAATATTCGTCATCGACGACTCAGATGTCCTGCTCCACACAGAAGAATATCATCATCTTTATCTTTCGGCATACGAGTATCTGGTAAATTCCGAAGTCAAAACCAGGGTGAGCTCGGTTGCACACCACATGCTGTTCAATCGCTCGCGCTTGGCGAGCTTGAAATCGAGAATAGAGCAGGTCGGGAATGCACCTTGGTTCACGTCGACTATCAATGCCAGCGATCTCAGCGACGCTTCTTGCTTCTCGGAATATGAGACCTATGGGCAATGGTGCATCGCCAACTATCCCCAAACGACGCATCGCGAATTTGCCTTCAACAAGCAGCTGTCTCGGCGGCTCAAGTCGTCCGTCGATGTCATCATGCAGCAGCATGCGCGCGACTGGAGATCGGTGTCGTTTCATTGGTACCGCGAACAGCCGGGTTGAAACCGACGCCTATTTCTGACTGCTGAATATCGGCATCGGGCGCGCTCCCGCACAAATCGCAACAGACGGCGCGAAAGATGAAAGCGACGTGGAAACGGAGGGCGTCGGCTTTGCGGACTCATTGTCAATCACCGGCCGAGCTGTTCGGCGAGATCTACCGCGAGAAGATCTGGGGCGGCGGCGAGATGGACTTTTTTTCGGGTGGCGGAAGTCACAACCCCGACGTCGTTAATCCCTACGTACAAAGTGTTCGCGAGTTCCTTGCTTCGCTCGGGCGGCCCCTTACCGTCGTCGACCTTGGTTGCGGCGATTTCAATATCGGCAATCGTCTCACGGACTTGGCGGCGACCTACATCGCATGCGATGTCGTCGAAGCGCTGATCGAACGGAACAGGCAGTTATTCGTAAGGAACAATCTCAAGTTCCTGCGGCTTGATGCTGTAGCGGATCCCTTGCCCCAAAGCGATGTCGTAATCGTCAAACAGGTCTTTCAGCATCTGCGAAACGATCAAATCATGGCAATCCTGCGAAAGATGACGCCATTCAAAGTTTGGATTATCTGCGAGCATCTTCCATCGACACAGGATTTCACGCCCAACATTGACAAGCTTGCCGGCCCCGATAACCGCCTTCCGCGCAATTCGGGGATTGTCGTCACCGCACCACCATTTAATGTGACACCCCGGAGGGAAATTACTCTTTGCGAAACCCCGTCGGAAGGGGGCATCGTCAGAACCCTGGCTTATCAGTTCTAGCGCGCCGGCCGCGAACCATCCGCTGCGCTGGGGAATTTTACTTCGCCACATCTGGGGAAATTTGAATTGGCATTGACAACTGGAACGCCGACATGGACAAACGTGCATTCAATGACACGTGGAATGCGCCTGTCGGCGACCTTCACGGACAAGGGCCGCGTTTTCGGTGTGGCTTGGTAACGTACCAGAAGTACGAATGCAGGCGTCGACAGCGTGAGCTTGGCCGGCAGCTCGGTATCCGGGAATCCCTCATTGACCAAATTTGTGCGGGGCATTTGGAGGTAGTCGAGACATGGATCTCGCCGAAAAGGCCACGATCGCAGTCTGTATTATATTCTTCAACAAGGCTGAACAGACGGTCGAGTGCATCGAAAGCTTCGCCCGAGCGGATGTGCCAATTTATGTCCTGAACAATGGTTCGTCGCCATCGTCGGCCGAGATCGTGGCGCAGACTCTTAGACGCTGGCCGCGCGTCAAGCTCTTGCATGCGGGCGACAATCTCGGGGCCGCCGGAGGCCGTAACAAACTTATCGAGACGGCAACGGAAGATTGGCTCTTCTTTATCGACAACGATATTACGGTCAAAGAAGAAACCTGGCTGCAGAATTTGGAAAATCACATTCGTTATTCAAGGGGCGTCGATATCCTTGTTCCTGAGATACACAATATCTGGAATTACACGTTGGTGCGCCCTGCCTTTCTATCGATCGATGGGAAGCAAGCCAAATACGAAAATCCCGGATCTGATTTCACCAATTTGTTTCCAGGCGGCGGGGCTCTTATTAATAAATCCGTTTTTGCCAGGTACGGTTGCTATGATGCTGACTTGAGGGGAGGGTTTGAAGACTTTGAGTTAGCATTGCGTGCCCTTCTATCAGGCAAAAGCTTGGTTGTTCAGTCTATCCACGACGTAACGTTGCTTCACGATCATCGATATGCAGCAACAGAGGACGATCAAACTGCCGTGTTTACTCGGTATGATGTCAATCGCATCGCGCAAGCCCACAACAAGGTACTGACGGTCTACGGTATCGCTCTCGACCCGGGTTTTGAGCCTTGGGCTAAGGAACAAATACGCGAGATGACCGCGCTCGCGTATGGTCAACGGCCTGCAAGAGATGCAGCAGCCTCGCATTTCCTGTTCTGTTGTGAATTTTATTATCCGAGCCGCGGCGGCGTCCAGGAGGTCATGAGGCAGATTGCGGAGCATTTGGTAAAAGCTGGTCACCAGGTCACAGTTGCCACGACTCGGCTCGCCGAGCGCGAATTCGTCTCATACAACGGAGTAGCAATAGAGGAATTCACGGCCTCGGGAAATCTGGTCAACGGGTTGACGGGTGAAATCCAGCGCTATCAAGAGTTCCTGAAGATATTTCCAGCCGATGCCATCCTTATCAACGCTGCGCAACAGTGGACGTTCGATGCGGCACTACCGGTACTGGACGCAATTTCCGCCAGGAAGGTATGCATTCCTTGTGGGTTCTCGGGGCTGTTTCGGCCAGAGTACCATTCCTACTTTGAGAGAATGCCCGACTTTCTTCGTAAGTTCGATCATCTGATTTTCCATGCAGGCAGCTATCGGGATATCGATTTCGCGCGCGAACACAACCTCAGCAATTATTCGATCGTTCCGAATGGCGCCAGCGAGGAGGAATTTTTGGTGCCGCCACGGAAGGATTTCCGGGCGTCCCTGGGAATTGCCGAGGATGATTTTTTTATCTTGACGGTCGGCGCGCCAATCTCCTCGAAAGGGCACGCAGAGCTGGCCGCGGCGTTTTCGCTGCTGCGCACGAGGAGGCGCCTTAGGGGCCGTTTGCGACGACTGCCAGTCGCTTTGATCCTCAATGGCGATTGGCCGCCGGAGAAACCGATTGCGACTGTCGACGGCTCGCCAAGCGTGGTCCGTTCTCGCGAGGATGCGAGCGACAATAATGGCTCTGAAAAACGTCCATTGCGAACGATCGATGAAAGGATTGCGGCCGCCCATGCACAGGGGCGGAAGATGGTCCTTAAAACGTCATTGTCGCGCGAAGACACCGTTCAGGCATTTTTGGCAGCCGATCTTTTTGTTTTTGCGTCGAACATCGAATATTCTCCGCTTGTGCTGTTCGAGGCCGCGGCCGCGGGTACACCCTTCATCACTGTGCCGGTGGGCAATTCTGCGGAGATCGTTAAATGGACCGGCGGCGGTGTGCTCTGTCCCGCGCCAGTCGACGAAGCAGGGTTCACGCGAGTCGATCCGGCGGTGCTCGCAAAATCGATCGAGACAATGATAACGGATGCGCCGTTGCGCAGGCGCCTTGGCGAGGCCGGCCGCAGGTCGTTTCGCGAGAAATTTTGTTGGCGATTGATTGCCAAGTCTTATGAGAAAATCCTTTCGGCGCCAACGACCGGGCCTGCGGACTTTGCTTAAACTCGCACGCCTTTAAGTGAGCGGATCACTGGGCGCACGCGCTGAAGTGCTTTCAAGCTATCTTCACTTGCACGCGCAAAGGACGCACCAGGCTTCTTGCGAAGCAGTTGATAAGAGGCGAATATTTGCGCCAAATCAGATATCATCTGGAGTATCCCAATTGAGTCCCATGCCCGTCTCATTCATCGTTCCTGCCTACAATTGTCAGGCAACGCTTCGTGCCGCCATTGATTCAATCGTTAGCGGTAATCTCTCCGAGCAAGACGAGATCGTACTGGTCGACGATGGTTCGACAGACGGAACCGCGGCGATCTTGCGGGAACTCTCGCAAGATTTTCCGTTCGTTTCGGTGTTCGGCCATGACCGCAACCGCGGCGGCGGCGCCGCGCGCAATACTGCCGTGGAACACGCACGGCACGAGACAATCTTCTGCCTGGATTCAGACAACTTGCTGTATCCAGGCTCGGTCGTCTTGCTTCACAATTACCTGCAGGAACAGGACGCGGACGTTGCCGTATTTCAGGATCTCGATTTCTTTCGCGAGCGACGCGATGCTGTCACCCATCGCTGGCGCCTTCGGCCGGGACCGACGACGCTGGCCGATTATCTCGCGGGCAACGCTGTGGCCGGGGCGAGCGGCAACTATATGTTTACGCGCCGATCGTGGACCAGGGCCGGCGGATATCCGGAATTCGCATTCCTCGATACCTGGGGGTTCGGACTAAGGCAGTTGGCGACGGGAAGCAAGATGGTGGTACTAGCCGGAACCGGCTATTCGCACCGCTACGGGCATCAGTCTTATTGGGTGCGGGAATCAGTTCGGCACAACGTCTCACTCGTAGCACTGCAGCTTCTCATTCCATTCTTGCATCTGATCGACGACACCTCTATTGACCATATCATGGGGCCCGCGCATCGGCACAATTGGTTCGAGTTGTTGGACCAATACCCGCTCCGCCTGAGGGACGGATCGATTGGCCAAGCTGGCCTTAAGGAACCGTGTCCTGGCTGATTATTGACCAGAATTTCCAATCTCGCTCGCATGGCGATAACTCGTGAGTCAAACGAGCGTTCGCGCAGGGCGCGTAACGCCAAACCCGAGATACGTTGTACCGGGTTATACTCTGTTATATGCGCCATACCGACCTGGATACACGTGTCGACAATGAGCACTATACTTGGTAGGGTTGAGAGAAGGCCGATTATGAGCGACGACGACAACAAAAAAAATACCGTCGATGTTGTTGTTCCTTTATACAACAACGAAAAATACGCGACCGCGGCAATAGCCTCGATTTTGTCGCAAATTTTTCCGGTGCGCAAAGTCATTATTGTCGATGACGGGTCGAGTGACCGTTCGGCAGAAATCGTCGAGCAATATTTCGCCCATGAACCGCGCGTCAAGCTCGTTCGCGGCGAACATCGCGGAGCGTCGGCTACGCGCAACCGCGGCATTGCCCAGTCTGACGCTGAGTTTATCGCTTTTCTTGACAGCGATGATCTATGGGATCCTCTGAAGCTCGAGCTTCAGATGGCGGTGCTTATGCATAATCCCGCCGTTGGGTGCGTCTATTGCGATTACAGGATTATGGATGAAAACGGCAATATTGTTTCCGATGCTTACGTTCTCAAGCCCACGCTTCAAGGCGATGTTTTCTCCCGCTTGTTGACCGGTAACCTGTTGTCCGGCTCCGCTTCGGCAATTGTTGTCAGGCGCTCACTCTTTCGGCGAACCGGACTCTTCGACGAAAGCCTCGCCTTCGCCGAAGATTGGGATATGTGGCTCCGCTTAGCGAAAATTAGCGAGATTAGATTCGTTGATCGACCTCTGACTTTCATCCGCGTGCATTCGTCCCAAATGCAGGCGAACGCAGGAAAGAGCAGATATGCCCAGAGGATGCATCGACTGATTCATCATTTACGGATTTGGTCGAAGTGGCCCGATGATGTATCGCAGCACGACGAAGTGCTCGGCATGATTAGGGATGCTTTCTTGAAGCCTTGCCTGACGACTGGGCAATCTTTTAGGAGACGATTGGCTGTTTTGCGGGTCATGAACATTAGGACGGGAGCATACATCCACCGGCGCGTGTTCAGGGCGGCATTCAAAAGCATGTTTCACCTATATGCCGAGATCGCTTCTGGACACACCGAGCTTGTCTTGGCAAAGGCCAGGCCGGCGGAAGTTGGGCCGATCCTGTTTGCTTTCCGACATTATCTATCCGTAACATTACCGAGGCTGTGGCCTCTGAAACGCAAATCATCGGCGTCCGCCGGCTTGAGGCAAAATGAAGGAGTGATTACCGGTGTTCCCACCGTTAGCGTTATTATGGCCGTGTATAACGGCGCCAGCTTTGTCCGCGCGGCAATCGACAGCATCCTGGCGCAGACATTTACCGATTTTGAATTGATCGTCGTCGACGATGGTTCAACCGATACGACGGCACAGATATTGAAGTCGATCGGCGATCCCCGCCTCCGGCTCGTTCGTCAGGAAAATCAGGGTCTAGCAGCAAGCCTTAATCACGCCATTTCGCTGGCGCGGGGAAAATACCTGGCGCGGCATGATCACGACGATGTTTCGTTGCCCCAGCGTTTTGCAAAGCAGGTGGCATTTCTGGATGCTCACCCGGATTACGCGCTTTTGGGAACGCATACGGTCATATGGGTCGGCGACCAGCCCACCGATCGCGGGCATCATCATCCTACCGATGATCCGGCATTGCGGTTTCAACTGCTGTTCGACAGCTATTTTGTGCATGGTTCCGTGATGCTGCGGCGAGAGGCCGTGGTCGCCCTTGGCGGATACACCTTGGACAAATCCCGCCAACCGCCGGAAGATTACGAATTGTGGTCGCGAATCGTCCGGCATCACAAGGTCGCGAACTTGGCAGAGCCTCTGTTAATTTACAGGGAAGTGCCGAGCAGCATAAGCCGCACTGTTAACTTCAAAGATAAAGTGATCACAATTTCCTCCGAGAATTTGGCCTATGCGGCGGGTTTGCCTCACCCCAACAGCGATACCCAAGATATTGCCGCCATAGTCCACCATGAACCTTGCATGTTGTCGGGCTGCCCGAATTTTGCCCGCATGAGCAACATCATTCGGCAAGCCGCTCGCCGCATCGATCAGGTTGCACCCGGCGGCGACGTGATGATCCGCGCAGAAACTTTGATTGATCAGCTAAAAGGAAAGTGGCCACGGCAAGACGAGGCCAAACCGCGCAGCATTATTAGATTAATGGGGGGAATCGGGAACCAATTTTTCCAATACCTGTTCGGGGCCTCACGAGCGGCAACGTTGAGTGAACAAGTATTATTCGATGCAGGTGACTGCGTGGACATGAATGCGGTCCGCCCGTTTAAGCTTTCGCGGTTCATGGTCGCCGGACAATTCGTACGATGCAGCGCGAGACATTTTGATCGATCTGAAGTCGAGCTAGAAGGCGTAACGAACCTCGAAGGGGACGCTCTCGGCGAAACGATCCACATGCCGGCGCGGCGGGAGGTTAACTTTGCCGTCAGCGCGGAAAACCCCACCGCGCCTGGATACTATGATGGCTATTGGCAGTCGTACAAATACTGGGATCGTCCATTCGATATCGTTAGCGACATGCTTGCGGCCGCGACTAAGGAGGTCGCGGCTTCGAGAGCCGCACTCTACCAGGCCCTCTCTTCCCCGGACGCCGTAGCCGTCCACATTCGTCGCGGTGACTATACAAGCGCGTTCAATCTTGAGTACCACGGCGTTTGCACGGCTGAATACTACGTGCGCGCAGTTGCGGAATTGCAAAAGTCTCTGCATCGACCGCGCTTATTCGTTTTCGGCGACGACTTGCCATTCGCCAAAGAGCTCTTCGCTGCAATTCCCGATGTAAGATATGTCAGCGCTGAAGTTAATGATGATGTCGATGAGTTTCTGTTGCTGGGACAGGCGCCCAACTTGGTTATGTCGAACTCGTCGTTTAGCTACATTGCCGCAATGAATCGGAATGCGCGCACTAAGCGGGTGATGGCGCCGTATCCGTGGTTCACATTTCAAGAGGACATGCCGGATTATCCCCAACATTGGGTACGTCGCAATCGGAAGAGCGGCAACTCTGAGGCTGAAGACAGGGCGCTTATCGCCTCGGCACGGGTTTCCGTAATCATTCCCTCGAAGGACCGAGATCAGCTTCTGCCCGAGGCGATCAAGACGGCATTGGACCAGACCCACGAACCTCACGAGGTCATCGTGTCGCTAAACGGGGCGACCGCCGCGGTGAGGAGCGTGGCGGAGGTTTGCCGACAGAAGGATGGCCGGGTGAAGATCGTGGAGGATAGCCGCTCTTCGTTGCCCGTGGCGAGAAACAACGGAATCAAAGCGGCAACAGGAGAGTGGCTGGCCTTCCTCGACGATGACGACATTTGGACGAGAGACAAGATCGAACGGCAGGTCAGCGCCGCCATAATGATGGGCGCAGACGTGGTAGCTTGCAACTACTACAAATTCAACGAAAAAGAGCGGTGGGATCCCTCCTCGCTCAGTTCCGCAAAGACGCGTACGTGGTCGGAGGCGCTTACCATTGGCAACTTTTTCGGGGGCGGCTCCTCCGTGCTGGCGAGAGCCAATGCGATCAGGGCCTGCGGCGGCTTCAATGAGGCGTTGCGATCGTGCGAGGATCAAGACATGTGGCGCCGCCTCGCGTTAAGTGGGGCTGCGCTGCTGTTCATCGATGATAAGTTGGCTGGATATCGAATTGCTGACGATAACATGACCGGCGACGACCGACTGATGCTGGCAGGCGCGCTTGCGCACCTTTCGGAGATCATATGGGATTCACGGAGCGTGTCCGCTACCGCTTCTCAGCAAGCAACTGAAAGGGTTCTTGCTCCTCTTTTGCGATATCTGGTGCAACTTCAAGACCAGCAAGTCAATCATTTTCCTTCCCACGAGTGGGAAATAGATTTAATCGGACGAGAGTTTGAAGGGAACCTTGCTGCGGTTTGCGCGGAACTCCACAAGCTGAGAGCCGATTTGGTCAGCGCGCGCTCTGAGTTGGAAGACACAAGAGCCGAGCTGGTTAGAACGCGGTCTGAATTCGACGGCACAAGAGCCGAGACGCATTGCGCGAGAGATGAACTGCCAGCTACCGGCGATTTTGCCGATCGAATTTCGACATCCTCCCCCCCAGTTGGCAGGCTGCAAAGCGGTTATTGGATGAGAACGACTGGAACCAAGCATGGACTGTGGGGAATCGCGATAGGATTAGCCATCGCCGATCCGCGTGTTTTTTGGTCGCTGCTTGTGCGCCGCATCCGCCATCGCCTATTGGAAGGCGCAAGCGCCGAGTGGCGTCGCGCGAGAGATAAACTGCCGACTGACGATGATTTTCTCGATCGAATCTTGACTGCCCCCGCCCCTGTTGGCAGGCTGCAAAGCGGCTATTGGCTGAAAACGACTGAAACTAGGCGCGGACTATGGGGAGTTACGATAGGATTAGCCGTCGCCAATCCGCGCGCCTTTGTGTCGCTGCTTGGGCGGAACTTCCGTATTAACTAACGGTGTGGAAGTGAAGCTGTACTTCCCCACGCGGTTGCGTTGGCCATTGGGAGTTCAGAAGGCTCCCTGCGTCTGCTCGTATCAAAGCGCGTGACCTGACAAACACATCGTATTTGCGGATGTGTGCACAATGCCAATAGTCTCAGTCATCATTCCGACTCAGAATCGTCCGCAGTGGCTCGTGGCGGCGGTCGAAAGCGTGTACGCACAAACATTTCAAAACTTCGAAATCATCGTGGTGCTCAAAAATGCCGACTGCGAGACCTGCGCCGCGGCGGATCGTCTTAGCGCCGATTCGCGCGTCAGGGTGCTAAAGACAAAAGAGCCGACCGTAGCTGGCGCCCGTAACCGAGGGCTTGAGCTGGCGCGCGGCGATTGGGTGGCATTTCTCGATGATGACGATATCTGGTTGCCGGACAAACTGGAAGTTCAGCTCGCTGCGGCGCGCGAGACAGGCGCGGACCTTGTAACCTGCAACTTTATACAGTTCAACGATGCCGAAGACATCGCGCCCTCGGGCCTCACGCCAAGGCCGTCCGGGTTGAGCTTTGCCGAAGCCCTCTTGCTCGACAACTACGTATCTGGTGGGTCCGCAGCATTAGTCAGGACCGCGGTTATGCGTCAGCTCGACGGGTTCGATGAACGCATAGTCGCAGCCGAGGACTGGGATATGTGGCGTCGGCTCTCATGGGACCACCGCATCCATTTCGTCGATCAGGTGCTCGTAAGATACCGCCGACACAATGCGAATAAAGGGAGTGACCCCGCATTCGTTCTCCCCGGAAAAGCAATCCATTTTGGTAAGATTATGCACGACACGCCGAGTCGACTTCGCCATTTGTTGCCGGCAGTGGAGTTGCAGTTCTTCAACTACCTAGTGAATACCTTGGTGGCGGAGGAACTTATCGAGCAACCGATTGATCCGGCGGCTTGGCGCGCTGTCAGCGCCGAACGTGACTCGCTTGTTGCGAAATACGAGGCGCTGGAAAATAACGCGGACGGACCGCGCGCCGAGCGTGAGAGACTGCGCACCGAGCGCGACGCACTGCGCGCCGAGCGCGATGCACTGCGAAGCGATCGGGATGCGCTGCGACACGTCATCGATGCGTGGCGCCGACGATTGCGTTGGCCGTTGTGGGTTCGTAGACAGCTGCGCGAATTCTGGGCAAAGCGCATGACCTAGGGCGCCGCATTTGTGGAACAAGATTTTCGGACGCTAAACCAAGATACGCTGACAGGTCGTGCTCTGTTACGTCATTCTAAGTGAGACGTCGACAGCGTTAAATCATCCCTCTGACTGGCGATCTTGCAGACGCGCTCTCGCCAATATGAAAGGGTCAGTTTCTCCCACGCGAACGGCCCATCGAGCGTAAGGCGCGCGGCCTCCAGCTGTTCTAGCGTCACGTTAGCAATGTCATCCACGGCAACGCAGGGCAGATGATCGAGCAGACCTCCGGCGGTGGGGACCACGATCGGAATTACGCCGAGATATAACGCCTCCCACGTACGATGACAGTCGACGCCATTACCCGGCGGCGAGGCACAAAAGCGCCACTGCGCCATGTCCGCCAAATAATCGGGATAGGGCCTGCGCTGGCCCATAACGGCGCACGGCTTGCCGCGCAGCGCGTCCAATAACGGCCCGCGCAATTCCGGATTGGTGCTGACCTCGAAATTAACATAGAGGCCTGAACGTCGGGGACGCGCGCGCACCGCCACTCTGGCCAAGGCTGCGGTATCGCCATGTGGCCATTGCGCGTTGGCGATACCGATGGGTAAGGCTGTCAACTTGCGATGGCTCAATTTGGCGTTCTGAGCGAACCAATGGATGATTCGCGGACCATCCAAAGGGGCGCGGAACCGTTGATCCACAGTGGCATCGCCATTGTGCGAGATCAACACGATGGGCTGCTTCAGCAGCGGCAGTACGCGGCCGAGGAAGTGATCGATCATGTCGGAATACACGAAAACCACGCGAGCGCCATTCAAGGCGGTCAATGCCGCCTCGCTGGTCGCCAGACCGGGCGGAAAACGCGCCAGCCGCATGGCTGGGCACGACTCATGGAACTGTGCCTTTTGCTCGGTAATCACCGCCACGTCGGCGATGGCCTGAAGCCGCTCGCCGGTGATGATCTCTGCGGAAGAGATCGGCGGAGGTGCCGTCGGTGGAAGCGGCAATAATCGGTGATAGGGAAGCGAAATCATGCGATAACCTAAATTATCTACTCACTGCGCGAGTCGACCATCTTAACTTATCGGTTCAATGCGTCACGAGGAAAACCGTGCCAGGTCCTTACAGTGGATATGCAAATTTGCGATCGGCATCTGCTCCCCCTTCATCGCCATATAGGGCACACGACGCCGCTGCGCATCGAAACCCCACAAATAGGTGAACAGCGACGAATCGAACAGGCAGCTTTCATTGATAAAACTAAGCTCGGGTCTCGAGTGCTCAAAATTTCGCGGGTCCGGCCCACCGAGATATTGGCCGATCGCCGCAGCATCGAACACCAATCCCAGCCGTAACACATGACGGCTGAACAGGCTCGGCTCCTTCGTTCCGTCGCCAATTTGATTTCCCAGCGGGCCGGTATAAAACGGCGGCAAAATGGGCAACCCGTCCAATATATCCGGTCCAAGCCGTCGACGCGCTTCAGCCAACAAGATCATGTCGTTCAAATGATGATTGGGCCGCTCACCAAGCCGCTCGACGATAAACTGGCATATCGCCCCGAGTGCCTGTGGCCGACGGGCGAACAAGACACTGGGGATGCAGCGGTCATCATTGTCGAACGGCGCGGCAAGACCAGAATAAAGACCGGCCAGCTTGGGCACTAATAGATCGACATCGGCATAGAGCATTACGTCGTTTTCGACGTGAATGACGTTTTCCAGACCCAACCTCTCCACTAGAGTTGCTAGATAGAAAAGTCGCTCCGTCGTATATGTCCAAAACCCGTCGCGGAACGTGTTGTTCAGTGGATTGATGTCGCGGAACGCCTGATGCAGGGGCGATATGCTCAGATCCTCGCACGCAACAACCGTCATTCGCGCCATTTCCGGCAACGTAAAGGCCGCCAGTGCCTCTTGCTCCGCCACGAGATACAGCGGCCCGGTACTAAAACGTGCGGCCTGGCTGATTGCACGCGCAGTGTAGGCCGGAATAACAGGACCTAGATGAATAAAGACAATGCTGCTTAGCTTATCCTGCATGCGAACGTCGCTCGATGTTTGATGAAAGTTAGGCCACCTATTTTGCGGAATCTGACAACATCGGTCAATCCGGTGAACATGAAGCTGCGGCTAACAAGGGTCATCACCCGAAGAAATCGACTAAGATTGGACCAGCCTGCGTTCTTCGTCTGCGTGTTGATCGTAAGCCTCGATCGCCGTCCAACCGGGCGGCAGCACATCGCGCGTGTCGAGTCCTTTGTCGAGAAACCATGGCGTCGGTGCGATCACGATCTTGTCGGGCGAGGTATTCATCCAGGCGCCCCACCAGCTGAAGGAACTGTTCGCCAGAATGTGGTGTTTGCACGCGCTCATCAATTGAATATCCCGGAAGCCCTGTTCCGGCCCGTTGACGGTCATCTGTACCAGGGGCGCCGGGTGACGCAGGTTGTCACGCACCCAGTCGTGATCATCGGAAAATACATAAAAGACCGGGTCAGCGACGTGCAGCGCGACGCTGTCCATCGCGCGCCGGTAGTAACCGAGCGACAGCACGCCGAGAGCGGCCGCGGCCAAGGGATTGGTCACATAGTCGCCGCGGCGGACATGAACCGCGATGGCGTTCGATTGGAGAATATTCGCAAGCGCTCGCTCATTCTCAGAATCCATTGGCTCGATCGGCGTAAGCTCGTGCCTGATCGTGTCGGCGATGTGCCGAAAATAACGCTCGGACTGCCAAAAGCCAATCAGTTGGACGGGCGGAGCGGCTCCGCGCACAGCCGAATCAAAGTGATAGTGTGGTTCACGATAGCGCGTGCAGCCTGTTGACGGGCCTGCGGGGCCGTCGCCGAACATCATCAGCTCGTCTGCCGTGGCGATCGTCGCCCGGATCGGATACTTGTCCAGCTCATAGCGGCGTAACGGGTATTCTGTAAGAACGCTGAGGTCGAGCTTGAGCGTTGCGTCATAGCGCAATGCTTGCGCGCGCCCCACGGCGTATTGGAAGAATTGATTTCCGAGGCCCCCGTCGAGGCGCGTAACGACGAGATTCATATCGCGTGGTCGGCGGTACGCCGGGCGCGCCACCGAAGTTGTTGTTGCGTCGCGACGGCGTTGGATTGTACTTCGAAAGGCAGATTCAACATCCCGGACCGTGCCTGCTTGGACTACATCATCGAGACCGCGGGGCACGATCGCGAGCGGCACTCCGTTTGACGGCACGTTGTAAAGGTCGGTGATTTCGCTGACGTCTGCCCGACTGTTCACGACGAGCAGGTCGGCGTGCGCCAAGCACCATTTCTTGGCCTCGATTAATTCTTTTGCAGCTGTCGTCACGCCCTCGTCACCGTGCCGGTCGGGTCGATCGGCGAGAGCCGCCTTTGTCGGGGCGTTCACACTGACGACCACAGGCAGCCACCGGTTCGCCAACAAGGCGAGGCCCTGCACATTGCAAAGCGGCGCGCTGACAATATCGAGGCCACGGACCGCGTTAATCCGCAGCACTTCATCATAGACGTTGAACAAGTCGTCATGCAGATCCGGGGGGACGCTTGGCACGCCGGACATACGACGGTACGTATGCCGGCGCCGTCTATTTATGCGATGGACCCAAACCTCATTTTCGAAATCAACCGTTGACTGCGACTCGCCAAGAGTAACGATCGATATTTCGTGCCCCGCCGCCGCCATTGCGCGCGCCAACGCCAACGTCCAATGCCCGGTGCCGCCGGATTTTTCCGGCGGCAATTCCTCGCTCACGAAGCAGACCCGCAGCCGCTGCGATTCGGGCATCATCTTGGCGACCGGCTTCAATGCGCGCCTGCCGCTCAATTCTTCCAGCGTCCGCAGCAACGGCGGAGCGCCACTGAGCGCCCTGTTGATCCCGTCGGCCATTCCCTCCTTGAGCTCGGAACTCAACCGCTCGAAGTCGGGTTTCGCCAGTAGCTTGTCACGACCGAGGTGCTCCACCCAGCGCAGATGCTCATCCAGGAAAACGTTGCACCCCGCGATCACTTCATCCCGTGTGAGCCGGCCGGCCCCGTGGCGAGCAGCATAATATCCGCGGCTCCGCGCAACCATATACAGTGATTTTGGCAAACGTTTCTCATCTCTAATATTACTGCGAGCAAATTTATGGTGTACTTGGGCCAGCGGCATGCACCGTATCGAATAGCCGCGCTGAATCAGGCGCGCGACCAAATCAAGTTCTTCTGCGTAATAACAGTAGTATTCATCAAACCCGCCAACCTCGAGCACAGCGCGACGAAGGAACGACGAATTGACGCAGGAGGGATATAAAATTCCAGTATCAGTGCGATGCCCACGCAATCCCGCTGCCATTGGCGTATCGAATGACCGACTATTGGCAAACCAATCCGCTATCATGTATTTCCATTGAAAATTGTAACCGGTGTGATCGCGAGTGAACCCTCCGGCGGCAACAACATTGGGATCAACGTAGGCCGGCTCCAATTCACAGAGCCAATTCGGTTCCGCGCTAGCGTCGTCGTCTAGAAAGGCGACTATTTCGCCCGCAGCGGCCGCGATGCCAATGTTCCTGGACATCGCCACATTTTGCTCGGAGCATCGCTCAATTCTGATCAATTCGCGATATTCCGACAGCACCTCCTCCGTGTTGTCGGAAGAGGGTCCATTGACGACAATCACCTCGAATTGAGGGTGCCGCTGACGGCGCAGTGACGCTAATGCGGCGCTTAGTAAATTTGCTCGATTATAGGTAACTATAACAACAGAAAACGACCTCCTGCTCATGACGCCAACTTCCCGACAATCTCAATCACCAGGTCTTTCACTCCCCTTATCCTCTACAGGAATCGAGCGGAGCTCAGACATGAATTCTCTTCGAATAAATTCTACCCTTTCGCGAACCAAATGAACTTTCCGCGCGTCATCCTCTATTCGTTTCGACAGCTCGTCAACTTTAGCCGAAAGTTCTGCTTTTAGCTGCTCAATGGATCGGAAACCGCCCGACTCACTCTGCAATTCGGCAATCCTGGTTGAAAATTCGCTTTTTTGCTGTTCAGCAAGCTGACGAAAATTCTTCTCGAAGACCTGGAGGCGCATGGCCTCGCTTCGGAGCCGTTCGATTACGCCCTGCACTTGCCCCTGCAGCTGATCCATGTTGTCCCACAGACTACGAAGCAAATCGGCCTCACTGGCTTGAATTCGCCGCCCGATGCGTGTCTCGCCGGCTTGAATTCGATGCTCGATCCGCGCCCACACGCGCGCCCAGATCGGCCGCAGAAGCTTCTTGCCAAAGCTCTTTGCCGTTGCCTTTACCTGCATCATCGCCTACGCGAATAGTTGACGGATGAAGAGACCGTGTCGTTCACGTCTTGCTCGCCTCAATATCTCGGCGAGCCAGAGAAGCCCGAGGCCAACGCCGCCGTCGACCAGTATCCAGGAGTGCACTTTAGGTGAACTTTTTACCACGCCTATACGATACAGCAAAGCCACTGCAACAGCAAAGCCACTGTACCAATCGCGACTTAGCGAAACAGGAAGCGACGATGCAACAGCCGCCTGCGACTTTGCGTTCGTTGGGCATCGCCGGCGAAAATCCGGTTTGAACGTGGTCGACCGAGCGACTGCGACGTCGTGATCGCCGCAACTTTTTCTGGTAACAGCCGAGTCCGGCGGCCGGGAGAATAGTTACCCTGGCGGCTCGTAAGAAGCAGCGACACACCATCGAAGTCACAGCGACGGCAGTTCAGGGACACCTTTTTATTGAAACCTCGGTATTTTCACGACGTGAGGGGATGTTTTGTCGAGACCTATAGGGCACGCTCGGCGCAGCGGGGCGGCCTTCCGGCGATCTTCGTCCAAGATAACCAGTCGCTGTCGCTTAAGCGTGGAACGGTCCGCGCGCTGCACATTCAGGTGCCGCCAAAGCCGCAGGCGAAGCTGGTTCGCGTCGCGCGTGGCAGATCTATGATGTTGCCGTTGACCTGCGCATTGGCTCGCCGACCTACGGCCGATGGCATGCCATAATATTGACAGCCCAGACACCACTATTTTCTCCTACTGGGTCGAAAATCCGCAGCGCTACGGCGTGATCGAGTTCGGCAGCGATCTGCGCAACTTGAACTCTTCAGCGCTGATCCAGCGTCAGCCGTCTTATTGATCTCTTACAAAATATTGCCGCTCTCTCAATGCGACTTGGCAACCGTTGGGGCGGACTTGTACCTTCCATATTATCGGATGCTCGAACGTGGTGGGACACAGTCGGCTTGCCGCTGCAAACTGCGGCACCGAGAGGCAGCCAATTCGCAGGCAACCGAAGTCCACGCGACGCGGCCGCCGCCGTTTGGTCCATCGCCGCGAGTAGTTCCGGGCGCGCGAGCCACCCGCTCAACGGGATCATTTCGTTGTTGCTTGCAGAGCGAAGCACCTCGAATGGCTCTAGAGACATGAGCCGCCGCGTCTCCCTTATGGTCACGGCATGATCGACCTTAAAATTCGGTTCTTCGAAATAGGAACCGTCACACCGCACCAGAATGCAGCCCGAATAAGCGAGCTTGCACGCGGCGTTCCATTTCAGCGCCGCATGTAAACTCTCTAGGTGAATGGGGTCCCATGTGCAAGTCGGATCGAGCCAACTGAAATAAGGCGCCCTGACTGCTCCTGCCCTGGCATTGAAAAGCGCACTTCGGCCTCCACCAATAGGTTCAGGCGTCGTCTCGATAGCACGGCCGACATGCCGGTATTGTTCAACAAATTGGGATACCTGACTTGTGCGACCGACAAGGACAATCCGGAGATGCGGATAGGTCTGACCGCAGACCGACTGTATCGCTCGATCCAGCAAGGCTGGCTTGCAGTTCTCCGCCCGAATAAATACATTGATCGTCGCGGCGTCTTCGCCGATCAACGTCCCGCTTAAGCGATTCGATCCGGCGACACTCCGCACTTCGAATCCGAATTCCACAATCTTGGGAATGACAACGTCAAGCGAAAGCTCCCGATCGAAGATTTCCTTGACCGTGGCGCCCATCTCGCCCGCGACCCTCGGATGATTTTTAACAAAATCGAGACGATCACGGATAAAAGCGAGCTTATCGTCGTCGTCAAGCTCGCTCGGAATGACAAACACCGCGTCGCCGAAGATGCGCCGGGCAAAGGGAATATCGTCAGATAAAACGACGCAGCCGGCCGAGGCGGCTTCGAAAATCCGCATGCTCGGCGTATCGAGTTCGCGATGATCTTCGAGGTTCAGACAAAGCACCACACCGTGCTTAGCACAGGCCCGTATGACACTCGTGCCGTCGAACGGCAAAGGACCGCAATAGGCCCCGGGCAGGTGGCGCCACGCGGCAGGCGGACCGTATAGGGCGAGAAGACGCTCCGCGGCAAGCTTTGCCAAGAGACCGGCGTGCCGGCTGCCATCCCAATTGGTTCCGAGATACAGGAGGCTGGAAAATTCCTTAGCTTGAGCAATTCCGCTCGGCGATGACGGGTAGACACGAAAATCCGCGATTGGTTTAGGAGAGGAAAAGCGCCCCGCCGATTCGCAAACCGCCTTTAGAGTAACGTCCGGTCCGACGAGATATCCATCATAACTGCAGACCGAACGAAGAATACGCGGGTCATTCTGAAAATATTGCGGTGGACTCCACATTGAACCGAGCGTCGTAAATTGCGTAAGCTTCGGAGTATTTGGATGCGTTGCGATTACAAAATTCGGACAAGCAGCAATGATGTCATTTGATGTGTCAACAATTGTGGTCTTGATGCCAAAGCGTTCCGACACCAGAACAAAGCGCTTGATGTATTCTAGCTCGGCAGTCGCGCTCGACCCTGGATAAGAATTCTGAATTGCAATGTGGGTTTGCATGTTCTCGTGGCGATAGCGCTAAAACGGTCAATGCATGATTCGAACCGCCACGCGGCAAATGGTCCGTGCAACCTAGGGATACATAGCTGATGAACTCGTTCAATGCAACACCAATAAGCACTAATGACCCGACTTTGACTATTGGGATAGTGCGACCCTTTTGACATTTACCGTAGGCGAGCGTGCGTTATAAAATTAGAGATCGGACGGGGGGCGTAGACAGTGTGGGCATTGCAGAGGTCCAGTCGAGGGAGCACCAAGATCAACAGCATTGTGCTTCGCAGGTCGCTCCCGCCGCCCGATCCACTTTGTCGCGCGTGTATTCAACTTGGCGGTGCAACGAATGTTTCTAAAGAAGAACGTCATTAGTTTTTCATTGTGGGGCGATTCTCCGATCTATTGGATCGGCGCACTTCGCAATATCGAATTGGCGCGGACGTTCTATCCCGGCTGGATCTGTCGTTACTATGTAGACGGAAATGCATCCAACAGGCAGCTCAGTTCCTTATCTGGAGACAACGTTGAAGCGATCCTGAAGGAACGAAAGCACGATTTTGACGGACTGTTCTGGAGGTTCTTCGCGGCGTCCGACCCTGACGTAAATTTGGTAATGTTTCGCGATTGCGATTCTCGAATTGGACGCCGTGAAGCTGCCGCCGTCGATGCGTGGCTAAAGTCCGACAAAGACTTTCACATCATGCGCGATCATCCATGGCACACGACCGCAATACTAGGCGGAATGTGGGGCTGCCGCGGGGGCAAGCTTCCAAACATCGACAGCCTGATAGCTACTTGGACTTCGTTCGACCATATCGGCTGCGATCAGGAGTTTCTGGCACAGCAAATCTACCCGCTAATCGCGGAGCAAGCGCTGGAGCACAGCGAATTTGATCTAGCCTATGGGAATCCCACGAGCCCGTTCCCATCGCAACGACAGGATTTCGAGTTTGTCGGTGAGGTATTCGACGAGAATGATCGCTGCAATCGGGGTGATCGCCTCATAGTCGCAGAAGCACTGCTTAAGCGCGCCGATCCGGAAATCGATCGGCGGCAGGCCGAGGCAGTTGGGCTTCGGGCCGAAATCGATAGCATGCGCGCCTCCGGCTCTTGGCCCCGCACCGGACCGCTCCGCTATCTAGTCCAGCGGATGCGAAGCGTAATCTCATCCCGGCCTCAAAAGCCTCGGTCCCGCCATTAGAGATCAACTATGGTTGGCTCAGCCAAATGCTGCGGATACGGTCACGTCTCATTCAAGTGCCGCCGTGTAGCACGGCGGATGTTCTTCACCACTTGTGTCGCCGGTTCCTTGCCCGGCAGGGATTTCTGTCTCATCTGCGCTCCTTGAGAGGGCTACGATACGCCAGAAATCCCCCCTTCCTCAACCCACCCAATCTGTCTCATGAGCGCTGACGGCGGACACGGGATAAGCGAAGTAGCATCGTCTTTATCCATCTTGCCTGCGGGTATAGAAGCCAGCGTTTCGTCGCATCATTAGCAGGGTTTGCGACAAGGTGAGGCAGAGTGCTTTGGCCGTCCTTAGACTCCGTTTGACCGGTAGTTCACCTAGCTCTTCACCATGCAAGGCATTTTGTTATAAACAGAAAATGCACTAATTGAAGGGCGGTAGCAACAACAGAGCGCTACCGGCGCGCTCAGGCTAGGAACCATGCGGCTCAGTACTTGCTTGACGTCGTGCGACCTTAGTGCCGGCTACTACAAGTTCTTCCCGCATTATCGACGGGCGTGGCGCGACGTTGCTGGCGTCAGTCCAAAGCTAATTCTTGTCGCGGAGAAAATTCCATCCGAATTTCACCAATTTGCCGACGACGTTATGTTATTCCCGCCTATCGAGGATATGCACACCGCGTTCCAAGCGCAGTGTATTCGGCTCCTCAGTCCGGCGACTATGCCTGAGGAAAATGGCCCGGTGTTGATCTCGGATATTGATATGATTCCGCTCAACAGCTCCTATTACACCCAGACAATCGCGACGCTGCGCGACGATGCATTCGTCGTCTATCGCAGCGATGCGTTGCCCGAATACCCGCAGTTCGCAATCTGCTACAATGCAGCCCTACCAAGCACATGGAGCGAACTGTTTGGCGGCATTCGCAACGACCGCGATGTGCGCGCTAGACTTAGCCAATGGTGGTCGCGTTGGTACCAGTACGACGGTCAGCCGGGCGGCAAAGGTTGGGATGCGGATCAGACCATCCTGTACGAACAGGCCACGACGTGGAAGAAGCTTGGGGGTCACGATCGGCTTGTTCTACTGCACGACGCGCAGACTGGTTTCAATCGGCTCGACCGGCTTCTAGGGGAAACGCTCCTGGGTCGGCTCACGCCTCAGGTTCGGCGCGACATTCGTTCTGGTCGATATTCCGATTATCATATGCTCAGGCCACACGTGAAGTACGGGCAGATCAACGAGGAAATCTTGAATCTCGCAATTTCCGGCCAACGTTTTGATCGATTAATCGCGTCAGCACTGAGTCCGTTCCGTCGCGCCCGACCGTTTTAGAGGGACTGCGCGCAATGAGTCCCACGCATAGTTGTTGGGAGTGACACCATCGATCCCTTTGACGTTTGTTAGGAAGCGCTATAGATTCGGATTAGCCTTTCCGCGGGCGCGAACCTTGTCCCCAATAGCGCTGAGAAAAATGACGCTGCAATCGTCATCAATTAAGAGCCGCGCTAGGCATATCGATGCCTGCATTTTTTACAATGAGATCGATCTTTTGACGGTTCGCCTTGAGGAGCTGTGGGATTGCGTCGATTATTTTGTGGTTGTTGAAGCCGACGAGACTCATTCCGGGCAGCCGAAGCCGCTGTTTTTTCTCGAGTATCAGGCGCAGTTCAAGCCCTATTCTGACAAGTTGATTTATCGGTCCGTCACAGACCTGCCGCCTATCCTTAGACAGAGTGAGGAAGCTCGCTTTCTGCGCGAACATACGCAGCGCAACGCCATCACAGGGGTGGTATCCAAACTAAACCTTCCGCCGAATGATATCGTCATCCTCTCCGATGTAGACGAAATTCCCCGGGCACTTCATATTAACAGCTTGGATGATCTGCTCAACGCTTACGAGTACATAATTTTTGTACAAAAAAACTGTCGCGGTTACATTAACAATATGTCGGACTTGGCGCTTAACGGAACCGATTGGGCAGGGTCTGTTGCATGTCGGGTCGGCACATTGCTCCGACAAGGCGCCCAGCAGGTTCGCCGCGGTAACAACAAGTCTGGTGGCGTACTTGTAAATCGCTCAAGAGATTACCGTTATATAGACGATGGTGGATGGCATTTTTCTTCTTTTGGCGGTCCGGAGGCGTTTTGGCTCAAAGCTGCAAACTTCGCGCACATTGATGATCCATATGGAGTTATTAGGCTTGGAGAAAAGATACCGGGGCAAAAGGTATTTAGCGCGGCCCTCAATCGGGAACAGTGTCGGACACTTCAGCAACAATATCTGGCCCACTGCGTGGCTCCGGAATTTTCGCCTCTCGGGTTCGATACCTTTGATGTCAGCCAAGACATTCCCGCTTTCATTCGCCGAGAGAAGGAGCGATTTAGAGGTTATTTTTTCTTCACGGATTTAGTTGGACTGAGTTGCCACGCTCGCATCTTATACCGCCTCCGTAGCTGGTTTAATCGGTATATTAGCAGTGCTGTGTGCCAGGCATGGGATAACGTTTTTTCTCGCGGTGAGACGTGACTCCCTAAGGCCTTTTGATTTGGGGAGAACAGATGGTCAAATACACCAAACGCAACGTTTGTCACTAAAGGACAGCAGTTACCGCTGGCAAGGAGATCCTTGGGCGTGGGCGCATGCATGTTGTCGTGTCAGTGCGATCCAGGGCTCGCACGTCAACTGCAATCTTCCGGATCGGTCAGCAATCGCCTGACATAGGCTCTGTCATTCTCGAAATATTCTAGAAACAAGTGGCTTGAGCGCCATTCATCCATACCAAACCTGAGCGCGAGAACGCTCGCTGCGAGTTGATCGGATCGGTGACCTTTGACCCGCGGATCCGCTGATGCGGTTCGCGGCCAGTTTCCAACTCCACTCCATTTGGGTCCGGGAAAGGTCACTTGATCACTTGCAAGCTCGCGCCACCGCCTTAGAAACTGCAAAGACCTATGATTTGTAAGGTCCAACCCGATCACGGACGCCGAGCAGGACGGCATGGCAAACGACTCCTCCCTGCCGATGCCCAGGGTCGCGAGCGCGGGATCTTTGCAATATTCGCCTACAGTGTGGCCCCCCGCAAATATCAGATAACCGTCCTGCTTGATGAATTCGAACATAACGTCGATGGGTTGCTTGATCTTGATCGATGCATCCAGCCAAAGCACCAAATCGCATCCCCCCGCTTTGGCCTCGAGAAAACAAAACGGCTTGAATGCACAACGCGCTTCGGAGAATGTCGGTGAGCCCGCCGGATATTCCCGATCCCAAGCGAGAAAGCGGCCGGAAAATCCCAGTTCTTTCAATTGTCGGCCGATACGCGCCACGCCGCGCGGATAATCCTGAAGCAGCGGGCTGGGGTGATCAGCCGGCACGGGTCCATTAACGCCGAGAGCAATGACGCACGTGCGATCGCTGGAGCTCACGGCGTTCATAAACACGATCCAAGTCGCGATTCAGTCCAAGATTGGAAAATACACGAGGGTCGCAAACTTACCGTCGACTACTGTCAGTCGATTGTTTCGCAAGACGACTCGCCGCCCGCAGCGGCCGTGTTATCCACCATGATCGCGAATTGCGCATTGCCATTAACTCTCCGTGCATCGCCGTAAACTCTCCGCGTGCTGCTGCCAGCGCGGCGTAAGCTTGAGGTAAAGGCCGCACCTCCTTGACGTACGCGTTTAGCTGCCGTGAAAAAAGGCTTCGCACCTGACTGGGTGCATTTTCCCGCTCTGGCAAACTCTCGCAATCGATTTCCATAAGACGCACGCGTATGCTGTCATCGATCCCGGCATAGTGATTGATGATTGGATCCGGCACCGTCGCTATGCCGGGAATGGAATTCCAGGCGGCATCGAGGTGTGCGACATGAGATCTTTCCGGATGTATCCAATTTTCCAAGCTCGACACATTGCCGCAGCCGAGCACGTGATGCATCGTCGATTGCTCACGCCATATTGTGTTTTCAAGTTCGCCGGTCTTCCACACGCGCTCAAAGAAATCCCTGGACCACGAACTGACGCGGATCAGTAATACCCCGGTGTTAAAATGTGGAGGAAGGTCTGAGGGTGCTTGCCAATCAGTAGTCTCGGGTCCGTGCCACGAAAGCTGGAGGTCCGCGGTGGGGTGGATCGCCGTGCGCACGTCAACGTCGTTTCGAACAATCAGTGCGTCCGCGTCGAGCCACAACACGAAGTCAAATTCTTCGGTCAAAGCTTCACAGACACTTGAAATCTTTATCCAGGCAGGGTGCCGATCAACGGTCGTTTTTGTGACAACGCGTAGCTCACAGAGGTGCCGATCTGCGTATCGCCGCATCGCCGGAATGGTAATTTCCGCGAGCGCAGCGTGCGCCGAATCGTAACCACTCAACATAAGAACTCTCAACATTTTGCCTTTCAAGTCCTCAACTTCAATCCGTTCGAGCATCTACCCACGTACACAAATCAAGATCGGTGGGTCGACCTGCCGCAATCCGGTCACGGGCAACTGGAGATCACATCCGGTGCTGTCAAAGAAGGCGTAGTGCGATCTCGGGTTACAACAGATTATCCTTTTAGCGACAAACGCGCTCACGGGGAGACCCGAGTACTATCAATTTTCTTCTTCCCGCGAAAGTCCAAAAATTGGATACGCTCGTTGTTTCAAATCCGTTGAGGTGGTCGGCACTGGCGATTAGATCCGGCGGTGGAAACATGATTGGGCCTGGAGACCCGACCGAGACACCTCGACGGGCTCACTTCGATAGTCTAGACAAGCTCCGCCATGCTGCTATCCGTCGTCATTCCCGTCTACAACGAACGCTACACCCTCGGCCCCATTCTGCGGGTGGTTGCTCGCTCGTTGCCCGACGTCAGCAAGGAAATCATCGTCGTCGACGACTGCTCGAAGGACGGCACGCGGGAATGGCTGAAAGCCAATTTCCCGGACGG
>Ga0187867_10000614_pt1 | contig 31542 bp, 29 predicted proteins | sample June2016WEW_13_1_FD_132976 | JGI IMG/M metagenome (GOLD analysis project Ga0187867, IMG submission 132976) | Peatland microbial communities from SPRUCE experiment site at the Marcell Experimental Forest, Minnesota, USA - June2016WEW_13_10 | ecosystem: Environmental > Terrestrial > Soil >... | reverse complement strand
TTGGAACGTCCCTACGAGGTGCAGACGGGTCTCGCCCTTTTTTCTTTGTTGTCGCGACTCCTTTTCGCTCCATCAGAGAGCAGGTCGGGACGAGCAACGCCGCTCGCGCGGCTCGGCTCGCAGGCGCCGAGGTTCCCAGTCATGCCTGCGGGGAGGCAAAAGCCTTAACCCCGACCCGGCGTGAGAGCACCGGGCGTTTCGGCACCACTCGTCGTTGACAGTTGGTGTGGCGGAAACCATAGGAGAGGACTTTCGACTGCGCAAGTGGCGAAGACCGTCCAGATGGCATCTATCGTCAATTGAGATGACGAGAACCCCACGAGAAGGGGCCGCGCAGCTGGTGACCACGTCGGCAACGGCCGTTTTCCACAGGCTTGCAACGAGCTCGCTCAGTGAGCGACAGGCGTCGCGTCACGCCTGTCGACTCGGTGACATCGTCTGTTGGCAACACGGTGCCACTGGAGAAATGTCACGCTTGATGTTCGTTCGGGCCGTGCGCGTTCTTCGGCCCCTCGAGGTTCGAACAGGCCGGGTTCGCCGAGGCCGGGTCGTCACTTCGGGGTCGTACGGGCCGCCTCCAGGCACTTGGAGGCGGATCCCATCGCAGCCGCCACCAGGTCGCCGACCTCGGGCCGCCGGTCTTCGCTGACACTGGCGAGCGGGGTCACCACAGCCCAGCCGAGCTGTGTCAAAGTTTCGTCCGATTCGTCGCCATTGCCCGGCTGAGCGGCACCGACGTCAAATCGAACCTTCGAGCCGCCATCTATGGCTTGTGCCGCGAGAATCAGCCCGGACGTCGCGAGACCCGCGCGACGGACGCCACGGATGTCGCCGAGCGCAAGGTTGGGCACGTTCAAGTTGAGCACCGTGCGCGCGGGCGCTCGCTCCAGGTGAGCGGCGAACGCGACCGCAAGCGCAGCAGCGCTCTCGAAGTGCGTGTGCGCGACGTCGTAGGGCTCATAAGGGGACGGCACCGAAACGGCTTGCATGCTTGTAGCGAGCCCCTTCGAGCCGAAGTGCACAGACGTGAGAGCTGCACCCACCGTGCCCGAGTGCAGAACCGCTCGTCCCACGTTGCGACCAGGGTTGATACCCGATGCAACGAGGTCCGGTGGCGGTCCGAACGCACCGAGGCAGGCCGTTATCACGATCAGTGCCGGGAGAGCGTCCGCTGCGAGGGCCTTGATCCCCCCGAGGCCGGCGGGCGCGACCGCCTCGACGTGGATGCCGCCCCCCATCGCGCGCAGCGGACCAATGCCTGCGCCTGAACCGCTTGCGTCCGTGAGAGGCGCGATGACGACGACTTCATGTCCAGCCTCGGCAAACGCGCGAGCTAGGACGGCGAGACCGGGCGCGTCGAACCCGTCGTCATTGGTCACCAGAATCCGCATGCCCGCCCGCTCCTTTTGGGGATCGTCGTTTGGCCGAGACTTGAGCCGGTCTCCGGCCCGCCGCTTCGACGAGCTAGGTGAGGGGGCTTGGCAGCTACGATACCTTCATGTTCCCGCCCTCAGGCGAGCAAATTGTGCTTGTTCACGGCAACTTCGACGCGGTGGTCACCGAGGTCGGTGCGACGCTCCGTTCCCTCAGGGTTGGCTCGCTGCCCATCATCTGGGAGTTCCCCGAAGGCGAGATCTCATCTTGCGACCGGGGACAGGTGCTCGCCCCTTGGCCGAACAGGCTCGAGGACGGCTCATACCGCGTCGGGGACATCGTCGGCCACGCCGCGCTCAACGAGCTGGAGCGGTCCAATGCGATCCATGGTTTCGTGTGTTGGTTGCCGTGGTCGATCGAGGAGCGTTCCGCAGACCGGGCGGTGCTTTCCTGCGTTGTCCATCCGCAGCCCGCCTATCCGTTCCGTATCCGGCTCGACCTCGGCTACACGCTCAGCGACGGAGGGCTGGAGGTCGCTTGCGGCGTGACGAACACCGGGAGCGGCATCGCCCCCTTCGGGCTCGGCTTTCATCCGTACCTTCTCGCAGACCCGGGCGGCATCGACGAAGCGGGGATACGCCTGTCGGCACAGACGCGACTGCTCTTGGACAAGCGCGGCCTTCCTACCGGTGAGGAGCCGGTGCCCGGATCGGCCTTCGATCTCGACGGGCGGAGCCTCAGAGGTCTCGAGCTCGACGACTGCTACACGGGACTGGCAGTCGGGACTGACGGTCGATGGCATGCGCGTCTGGACCTGGCCGAGCGGCGCTCGGAGATCTGGGCCGACTCCGCGTTCGCGTACGTCATGTGCTACACGGGTGACACGCTGGGCGAGCCGGCCGATCGTCGCAGGGCAATCGCCATAGAGCCGATGACCTGTCCGCCGAACGCGCTTCGTACCGCTACGAGCTTGATCGAGCTCCAAGAGGGCGAGCGGTGGCACGCGAGCTGGGGGATCGCGACCACCTAGCTCGCGTGCCGAAGGGGCTCGACCGGGCTCGGGAGGACGGTGACGAGGGTCCCGAGCGGTGTGAGCGCGTACACGGTCTCCGCATCCGCGTAGGTCATCTCGACGCAGCCGAGGCTTTGCGGGAAGCCGTAACTCGCCCGGATGTAGCCGTGGAGAGCATCGCCGCCGTTGAAATAGCTCACCCAGGGGATACCGGGGTCCTTGTAGGGCTTCCCGTCCGGGTTCTTGCCCGTCATCGTGGTGACGAGGTAGCGGGCAAAGACGGGGTAGGTGCCGGGAGCAGTCGGCGCCACTGCGATGCCTGTGTTCACGAGCGTGGTGAAGATGATCTGGCCGTCGCGCCACACCGAAGCGGTCTCTGGGAAGCTCTGACTGACAACGACGTAGTCGTAGGGCGAAGTGGTCAATTGGCGCCGCGCGACTGCTTGGAGAAGCTCCGACCACACTGTGGGCCCGGCTTCGCCGTCGGTGGTCAGCCCGTGGGCGCTTTCGAAGGCCATGACGGCTCCGGTCGTGATCACGTTGGGCAGCCCCGGCTTCCAGAGCTCCGCGAGCGACACCGGCGTATTGCTGAAGCTCCAGACGAGGCTGCCCGCCAAGGCCTGGACGGGGATCTCGGTCGCGACCGAAGGCTCGGAGTCGATCGCCGGAAGAGACGAGATTCTCGTCGTCGTGGTGGTGCCCTGGCGTGAATAGTGGGAGCCTGGGGACAGCCTGGCGACGGCGACTGCGCTCTGGCCTGCCGGTGCTGCAGGCGCGGCAGGCACGAACCGGAGGGGAAGGTAGCCGAGCTCCGAAAGGAGCTGTTGGAGCCGCAGCTCGGAACCTCCCTCGATCACGAAGTTCTTCCGGAGCGTGTTCGAGAGGCCCTGGCCGGAACGGCTCCGCATCCCACCGGGGCCGCCTGGGACTCTGAGCTGCACGGTGCTGTAGGGAGTGAAGTAACCGTCCGGAACGAACCGGACCGCCGCCGGTGCCGTTCTCACCCAGTTCCCGGGGGGGGCGGGCGAGAGGGTCGGCAATGGGCTGTTGGTAGCGAGCGGTTGCGAGAAGTCCACGGTCACGCTGGTGTCGAAGGCGGCGTCGGCCGTGCCGGGCGAGGGTGACACCGACGTGATCGTCAAAGGTGGCGGGACCGTGGTCGTCGGATGATGGGTGCCCGGACCGTTCGCCGAGGGCGTGTGCGCTCGTTGCAGGGCGATCAGGGTCCCGGCTCCGCCGAGGGCGATGACAAGGACAAGGCCGGTCACGATGCCGAGGACGCGCCGACGCGGACTCCAGTCGGTGGTCTTTGTGCGTTTTCCTAGGCCCATATTGGGCTCTCCAGCCTCGTCACGCGTCCGTTCTCCCACTATAGGCAGGGTGTTGAGAGGTTCCGGACGCGGGCTGCACGCCTTCTCGAGGGGTCCGGTCACGCTCGCGCGTGGCTCGACAACGAGCTCGACCGGAGTGTGAAGACGATCTCGTAGGGCTTCTCGAGGGGGACGACTTCCTTGACGGGCTGGACGGGGGTACGGTGCACAAGAGGAGGTTTCATGATCGAGCCCCGATCCAGGCAAGAGCGAGGACTGCGGCCCGCGCACAAGTTGACGGTTGTCGCGGTTGCCATCGTTGCGGCGCTCGTGGCCTATGTGGCGCTTGGCTGGCTCGCCAGCCTGATTGCCGTCCTGATCAAGACCGTGATCGTCGTCGCTGTCATCGGTGGCGTGCTGTACCTCGTGTTCCGACACTCCAGAAGGCACTAGCTCTGACGTAGCGGTGCCAACAGGTGCGCTCTCATGGCGCCATTGCCGAGCGCAGCCAAGCAACAAGCCCCTTTGCTGCGCGCGGTAGAGGCGGACCGGCAGAGCGCTCGGGCAGTCTCGTAGAATGTGAGTGGAGCTGCCGTCCCTCGCGAGAGGCACTCCGTGACCGCCCCCGGCACCTCGGGTCCCGGGGGCGGCTCGCGCCGGGACACGCTCTCGGCTTCGGGGCTCGAGGATCGTGGGGACTTTGAGGTCTCGGACCAGCCGGAGGGCACAATGGAGATTGAGGGAACGGTCTGCATAGTCACAGGGGCCTCTTCTGGTATCGGTGCGGCCACGACACGCCTGTTGAACGGGCGTGGGGCTCGGGTCGTGCTTGCTGCTCGCCGGGGCGAGCGTCTCGGAGCACTCGCCGCCGAGCTACCAGGCTCGCTCGCCGTCGTAACCGATGTCACGGTGCGTGAGGACCTGGAACGACTGGTAGCCAGGGCCGTCGACGCCTACGGCAGAGTCGACGTGCTGGTGAACAACGCAGGACGAGGCCTTCACGTCCCCATCGAGGATTTGGACCCGGCTGACCTGCGAGCCGTCTTCGAGCTCAACGTCATCGCTCCGCTGGTGGGGATGCAGACCGTGCTCCCGGTCATGCGGTCGCAAGCGGCCGGGTCCATCGTCAATGTGAGCTCGGCTACCTCGCTGCGAGTCTTCCCGGGTCTCGGCGGTTACTCGGCAACGAAAGCAGCGCTCAACATGGTTTCCCAGGTTGGGCGGCTCGAGCTGACAGGCTCCGGCGTGACGGTGTCGGTCGTGTACCCATCGGTCACGACAACCGAGTTCCACGATCATCTCCGGGCCGGTCACATGACCAGCGGAGCGCGCAACATTCCCCGCGATCCTCCAGAGCTCGTGGCCGAGGCCATAGCTTTCGCCATCAGCACCGGAGAGGCTCACGTGCTTGTCGGCGATCCGCCGCGGCCGATCATCCCTGGGGACGGTGACGGCTGGAGCACCTTGCTCGCTCGTCAAGCACCCGGTGCTGCAGTTCCGCGGTCGCAGGAATAAGGCGAGCCAGGCCGCGTCGCCTGCGATCGGAGCCGCAGAGTCACGCCGAGGAACTTGCTCACATGGTCAGTGCCATGACCGCCTTCTGCCCGTGCAACCGGTTCTCGGCCTGGTCGAAGACCACCGAGTGCGGCCCGTCGATGACCGAGTCAGTGACTTCGAAGCCTCGGTCGCACGGCAGGCAGTGCATGTACAAAGAGTGAGGGTTGGTCAGTTTCATGATCGCCTCGTCGCAGATCCAGTCCTTGTGCGCGTCGAAAAGCTTGTCCTGCTCGTCCCAGTCGGCAACCGGCACGGCTGGCGCTACGTGGCGCAGGCTCGCCCAGCTCTTGGGATAGACGACGTCTGCTCCCTCGAAGGCGGCCCGCATGTCATCGGTCTCTTCGAACGATCCGCCGTAGCGATCCGCATTCGCGCGGTAGAAGGCGATCTGTTCCGGATCGAGCTCGAACCCCTCCGGACGAGCAAAGACGAGCTGCGCCCCGTAGAACGAGCAGGCGGCCATCATGCTCTGCGGCACGGAGACCGGCTTTTTCCGACTCGGCGAGTAGGCCCAGCTCATGACGATCTTCCGGCCTTCCAAGTTACCCAGCTTCTCCTTGATGGTCATCACATCGGCGAGGCCCTGACACGGGTGGTACTTGTCGTCTTCCATGTTGATCACCGGGATATCGGCCGCGGCTGCGAAGGCGCGGACGTAATCGTTGCCCTGCCCGTAGTTCCAGCCCGCCGCGTCACCGTAGATTCGGATGGCGATCGCTTCGCCGAACCGGGAAAGCGTCTTGGAGACGTCCTCCAGCCGCTCGGTGACGTAAGCCTTCTCCGCGCCGGCCGCCGCCGGCGTGTAGACGCTGTTGGAGTCGAGGTAGTTGGCGTGCCCGCCGAGGTGCATGATGCCGCACTCGAAGCTGTTCCTGGTACGCAGTGAGCGGTTGTAGAAGATCAGGAAGACCGTCTTGTCGGCCAGGAGATGGTGTTGGACCCCGCGGGCTCGTTCGAGTTTGAGCTGGAACGCGGTGTCGAGGATCGTGTCGATCTCTTCCCGGGTGAAATCCGCGATGGCGATGAAGTCCCGCCCCCTGAACGTATTGGTGAGCATGTCGCCTACCTTTCCTTCCATAGGGGCACGAGCCCCACGATTGTTGTCGTCTCCCCGCCCGCCCCAGAGCCGACGCCCGCTGTCGTTCCGGTCGCGCCGATGTCGATTCCCAAGAGCAGTTACCTGACCGAGCGTGTCAACCGGCTCGGGCGGCTCGCACGAAGACCTTGGCACGGCTGGGATCGACGCGGTTCCAGGTGTCGCCGTCAACCTTGAGCGAACTCCCGACGATGCAGCCATCGGCAAACTTGAGGTACTCCGCGATGTTGTCGGGTCGCGCCCCGGTGTTGAGGAGCACTGGCAGCTGGGCCGGGACCCCAGCACGCACCTCGGCGACGGTCGAGACACTCGGTTCGGCACCTGCCATCGGCCCAGAGATGAGGATGGCGTCAGGCACGCTCGACACAGCGACCGACATTGCCACCTCGACTGGTGACCGCCGCCCCGTCGTCGAGGCGAACTCCGGGGTGACATTCATGAAGATGGCCAGCTGCTGGGCATCCAGATGCCGCCGCCGGCGGAGGAGCGCAGCGGCATCTGGTGTCCAGTGGCCCATGTCGGACTCCCACGCGCCGGTCGCGACCTCGCGGATGAACCTGGCCTCGGTCGCGACGCCGGCCGCGAGCGCGCACTCGGCATCCCAGAGGTAGTCGACGCCAAAAGGGATCCCAACAGGACGGCACTCGGTTACGACCCGGGCCATCACCGCGGCAGCGACGAGGTCCGCCCTGAGCGTGTAGGGCCGATCGTTCTCGTTGCAGAACATCACGGCATCAAATCCCGCGTCAACCAGGATGGCGACCTCCTCGCGCACGTGCTGCACGAGCCCCTTCACGCCATCGCTCGCGTTGTAGAAAGGCGTACCCGGAAGGGCCGGCACGTGTGCCATCGCGATCAAAGGCTTTTCCACCTGGGGGAAGATCTCTCTGAAGCGGCTACCGAAGGCCGATCGGCGCGCTGGTGCCTGATTTTGCACGTTTTCGCTTACAGTCATGCGGCAGGGTCTAGCACCGGGCGTTCTTGGTTTCAACTACCAGGGCTCCCGCGGCCTGCTACCGCCGATGCTGCACTCGCCCTCTGCGCAGACTCGGCTGGCCGCTGAGGTCATCTTCGCCCGTTTGGCCCCGCGACCCGGCAAGATCGTCGTTTGCAGCGGCTCTCCTGGCATCGATCGGCACGCAGACGAGCCGCTCGCCGTAGGGGCCCCTGAGTTCGGACGACAGTCCAGCGTCGGTCACCATGTGGTCGAAAGCGTCGATCCCGACGACGGCCGCAAGGGCTCGTCGCCCGAACTTGGAGCTGTCTGCAAGGAGCACCTTGCGAGCCGCCGCAGCGAGCATTGCCTGTTTGATAGGCACTTCCACGGTGTTGACGTTGGTTACTCCCGCATCGGGGTCCACTGCGTCAGCACCGAGAAACGCCCAGTCGACCTGGAGATTCGCCAGAGTGGTGAGAGCGCTGGGACCTACGAGAGTAAACACCGAGTCGATGAGCTGCCCACCGGTGACCAGGAGACGGACCCCGCCGCCTTCTGCGAGGTAATGAGCGATGCGGAGGTCGTTCGTCGCGATGGTGAGATCGCTCCGCCCCCGGATCATCTGAGCGAGCGCATAGGTAGTCGAACCGCTGTCCAGGACGAGAGAGTCGCCGTCGCTGACGAGGGCGGCGGCGTACTTGGCGATGGAGCGCTTCTCCTCGAGCCGCTGGTGCTTTTTCACCTCATAGGGCACGTCGATCGGGTTCCCATCGGTGACCGGCATGGCGCCGCCGTGAGTTCGCTGGATGAGCCCGGCGTCAGCCAGCGCTTCGAGATCTCGACGAACCGTGGAGACATTGACGCCAAGGCTGAGCGCGAGCTGCCGTGACTCGGCGTAGCCCAACTTTTCGATCAGCTGGCAGATATCTCGCCGGCGTCGCTCACCTAGCATCTGGCCTGTCGCCTCCAGTCGCCACGGCGATCGTCACAACCTTGACACGTTAGCAGCGCAGGTGTAGATCTTGTGCGTGGATCGGAGCGATTTAGAGCAATTTCGTCCAAACTCACCCCCTTCACCCGGCACACCGGTCCAGTGAGCTCGTCGACTGACGCCTCTCGCGGGTGGCTCGCTCGACCCGGTAGACGCGCAAGCCGCCGAGCTGAGGTCCTCGCGGCTCGGCAGACACCCGCGCCCGGGCAGGCCGCGGCCAGCTCGGGCGGTGACCCGCCAGGCATTTCTATCAGGAACGTGACGAAGTCCTTTCGCCTTGGTCGGGACACGATCGACGCCCTGCTCGGAGTTGACCTGACCGTTGAAAAGGGTGCATTTGTGTCACTGATCGGGCCGTCGGGCTGTGGGAAGTCCACTCTTCTCCGCATGATCGCCGACCTCGAGACGCCGACTACCGGCGAGGTCCTGGTAAATGGGTTGCACCCGAGCGCCATGCGCGCCAAGAGCAGGATCGGCATCGCGTTCCAGGACCCCGCACTGCTTCCGTGGCGAACCGTCCTCGACAACATACGGCTGCCGTTCGAAGTAGCGGGGCTGGAGCCGAACGAAGAAATCGTGCGAGCCTTGGTCAAGCTAGTCGGGCTTGACGATTTCCAGCGGGCCCGCCCAGCCCAGCTGTCGGGTGGAATGCGTCAGCGCGTGGCTATTGCGAGGTCTCTCGTCCTCGAGCCTGACGTCCTGCTGCTCGACGAGCCGTTCGGCGCGCTGGACGAGATGACGCGCCAGTACCTGAACGTCGAGCTGATCCGTGTCTGGACCGAACGGGCGACGACCACACTGTTGGTCACGCACTCGATTTCCGAGGCCGTCTTCCTCGCCGATCAGGTGCTCGTCATGTGCCCGCGCCCAGGGCAGATAACTGCTTCAATGCCGATCAACCTCGAGCGACCTCGGAGCCCGAGCATCATGCACAGTCACGAATTCCATGATCTGTGTGACGACGTATCGGCTGAGCTGTTCGGCAGTCGTTCGACCTCCGCAGGCGAGGATGTCTAGCAGCAATCGGCTCAGCCACCCGGCTGATGTCGCGAACGTTACGGTCACTTCCGTCGGTTCGCGTCTTCGCATAATCGCCAAACTTAGGGCAAACATCGGGCCCTTTGTCCTGGTTGTGGTCTTCCTCGGACTGTGGGAGCTACTTGCGCGAACAGTATTCGCTGGTCGGTTCCTCGTACCACCGCCAGAGACAGTGTTCTGGGGCATCTGGCGTGATCGCGGAATCTATCAATACGCAGTCCCTACGACGGTCCACGAGGCGGCCTTAGGCTTCCTATGGGGAAATGTTGCGGCCATCCTTGTCGCACTGCTTTTTCTCTTGGCGCCTGTTACCGAGAAGCTGGGCATGCGCCTAGCCATCGTGAGTTACTGCTTGCCCGTTGTAGCGATCGCTCCGATCCTGCAAATCGTGCTGACAGGCGAGTCTCCGAAAATAGGTCTTGCTACCATCTCGGTGTTCTTCACCACCCTCATCATCGTCTTAACGGGATTGCGGTCGGCGGACCCGGTGAGCTTGGATCTGATCAGGGTATACGGTGGTGGATCCCTTAAGATACTACGGAAGGTTCGCGTTCCGACCGCGCTTCCGCATCTGTTTCGTGCTCTCCAGTTAGCGGCGCCGACCGCTCTTCTGGGTGCGATTATCGGAGAGTTCCTGGGCGGGACGCAGGGTCTGGGGATTGCCATGATTGTGGCGCAAGCGGACCTGAACGTGACGCTGATGTGGGGCCTCATAGTGGTCAGCAGCTGCATTGCCGGCCTTTGCTATGCCGTGATTGGGCTCGCTGGACGGCGATTGACGCGATGGTCCGTTGAGGCCGGGACGAGCGCGGGATCGGCAAGCATGGGCGCCATCCCGGCAACCGCAAGTGCTGTCCCGGGAGGCTCGGGCGGCGCGATCTCGAGGCTTCGCAGAGTAGCTGGGTCTACCGTGATGCCGGTGCTGTCCGTCGTGTTCGCACTCGCCGTGTGGGACTTGTCCCTGAAAGTCTTTGGACTCAGCAGCTACGTTGCGAAGGGGCCCCTTGACGTCTGGGATTATCTGTTCTCGGGATCGATGGCGTCGCAGAACCGGTCGCCCATATTGTCTGCGCTCTGGACCACCTTGCGAGATGCCGGGTTTGGGCTCATCGCGGGCTGCGTTATTGGGTGCCTGCTGGCTTTCATTGTCGTGCTCGTTCCGCGAATCGAAACGTACGTTCTTGGTTGGGGGATAACTCTGAGGGTGCTTCCCCTGGCTGCCGTGGCGCCTTTGATCGGTGCGGTATTCGGGCGCGGCCTCATTGCGGCGATCATCGTGTGCGCGATGATTTCGTTCTTTCCCACGTTTGTGTTGATGGTAGGAGGGCTCAATTCCGCCACACCGGGCTCGATCGCGCTTATCCGTTCCTACGGTGGTGGACGATGGAAGATAATGCGGAAGGTGCGGATTCCGTCGTCGTTGCCCGCCCTGTTTGCTGCTCTGAAAATTGCTGCGCCGGCGGCTTTGACTGGTGCTCTGGTTACTGAGTGGACGGTCACCGGGAACGGAATGGGGGCACTGGTGATCGTTGCGTCGAACGAATCGCTTTTTGGCCAAATTTGGGCGTCAATCGTGATCATTGCTGTGGTGTCGATTCTTCTGTTCAGTCTGGCGGGCCTCGGAGAACGTCTCAGCGCGTCGCACGGCTATTGATAGGACGATGATATGGGAGCGCAGGAAGGAGCGGTGAGAGGCATCCCGCTTGGTTCGGCGCTTGTCGTCGAACACCTCGATGTGCTCGTGACGATGGACGAGAGCCGGAGAGAGATCAGCGATGCGTGGATCGCGGTCGAAGATGGCGCGATCACGGGACTTGGCACCGGCACTGCCTGCCTCGGTGCACAACGTCGTATCGATGGTCACGGGCTTGTCGCGATGCCGGGTCTCATCAACACGCATCATCACTTCTTCCAGACCCTGACTCGGGTTCTTCCGGCTGCGCAGGGCTTGGGGATCCTCGAGTGGTTGGCAGCGAACTACGCGTTCTGGGCACGCATCGACGAGGAGGCGGTCCACACCACTGCGTGCGTTGCGATCGGTGAGCTCCTTCTCTCGGGGTGCACGACGAGCAGCGATCACTTGTACGCCTACCCGAAGGCGTCCGGGGGTGCGATCGCGATGCTCGGGGCGGAGATCGCCGCAGCTGCGGAGTTGGGGATCCGGTTCCATCCGACGCGCGGTGCCATCGACGTGAGCCTCGAGGCGGGCGGCAGCCCGCCTCCAGAACTGGTCGAGGATACCGACTCGGTGCTCGAGAGCATGGAAGAAGCGGTCCTCAAGTTCAACGACCCTTCGCCGGGCTCGATGGTTCGCATCGGGCTTGCGCCGTGCTCTCTCACGATCTGTTCAGAGCGGTTGATGATCGAGTCCGGTGACCTTGCCCGCCGCCTCGGGGTGACCCGCCATACCCACGTGGCCGAGGTCGTCGAAGAGGAGGACTACTGCGCCGAGGTCTACGGTCAGCGCCCAGTCGAGCGACTCGGTGAGTTGGGATGGCTCGGGGAGGATGTGTGGCTGGCTCACGTCGTGCATGCCGACACCTCTGACATCAGTCGGCTCGCCACGACCGGCACCGCCGTCTCCCACTGTCCAACCTCCAACATGCGGCTCGGGTCCGGCGCAGCCCCGATCCTCGAAATGAGCGACGCAAACGTGACCGTCGCTCTCGGGGTGGACGGCAGCGCGTCCAACGACTCGGGAAACATGCTCGCGGAGGCTCGCCAGGCGATGCTCTTGTCACGGGTCAGTGCGGGGGGCAATCGGCTCATGGCGCCGCGTCACGCTTTGCGCCTTGCTACCGTCGGTGGCGCTGCGGCGCTGAAACGGGACGATATAGGGGTTCTCGCTGCCGGTCGTCGCGCCGACATTGCCTTTTACTCTCTGCAAGGCGTCGCCGCCGCGGGGACCGAGCACGATCCAGTGGCGGCGCTGATCCTTGCGCCACCAGCTGCGGCTGCCCATGTCATGGTCGATGGTCGGTTTGCCGTCTGGGACGGCCACCTCACCGTTGACGAAGAGCCGATCGTTCGCGCCCATCGCGATCTCGTGCGGCGGATTCTGCGGTGATCGGGAGGAACATCTCAGCGCTTTCAGGTTAGTTATCGGAGCAACACATAGCACAAATAGGAGGAACAAAATGACAGATCCGAGACTTGATGAGGCTATTAGTCGGCGTCGGTTTCTCGGCGGAATGGGCACGACGGCTGCAGGTGTTGCCGCGGTAGCGGCTTTTAACCCGCGCCTGCGGTCAAGCATCGGGTCGTTACGGAGCTCCGAGGGCGCTTCTGCGAGCCTCGGCAACGCAACCTTGGCGTTCTCCTGGTTGTACGACGTCCAGCAGGCGGGGTCCTATATCGCCCAGCAGCGGGGCTACTACAAGCCTCTGAACGTCACGTTCCTTCCGGGTGGTGACTCGTTCGCCGGGGAGCCTCTCGTGATGGAAGGCAAGGCACTGTGTGCGGAGACCGACCCGACGACGTCGGCTGCCGCCAATAACCAGGGCGCGTCCGTTGTGCTCGTGGGGGCGCAGTACCAGACCAACCCGTTCTGCGTCATGACGCTGAAGAAGAAGCTTCCGCTCACCGAACCAAAGGACCTGATAGGCAAGTCTGTTGGTTACGGCCCCAACATGGCTGTTCCATGGTTCGCATGGCTCGACGTGAACGGGCTGAAAGGCAAGGTAACCTCCGTCTTGACGAGCCGGGACGCGTCAATTCTGACCTCGGGGGACGTTGATGGGTACGTGGGCTGGGTCACGAGCGATGTGCTCGGACTCGTGGCTGCCGGCGAGGCTGTTGACTACTTGCTGTTCGGTGACACGGGCCTGACGCTGTTTGACCTCACCTATTGCGTGGCGAAGTCAGCACTGCGGGACGCCACTAAGCGGGCACAGATAATCGCGATGATGAAAGGTGAGATCCGCGGGTGGCAAGTTGAATGTTCCGATCAACCCCTCGGCATTGACCTGACGATGAACGTCTGGGGCAAGCACCTTGGCTTGAACAAGAAGGTGCAGGAGCTTCAAAGCGCAGACCAGGTGAACCTGCTGATCCAGTCAGCGACGACGAAGGCGCACGGACTGTTCTGGATGTCGGAGGCCAATATCGAGAAGAACATACGGAGCCTCAATCTGAGCGGTGTCAAGGCCTCCAAGAGTCTTTTTGACAACTCGCTCTTGGCAGAGATCTACGACGGCAAGAACAAGATCGCTCTGTAGCGCTTCGGGTCCTAAGAGCTCGTAATCGTAAGGCCGAGGACCTACCCTCCTGGCCGGAGAGCCCGTTTGTCGACAGAACCGGGGTCTTCGAGCCAGGGGGGAACATCAGAAGGTGTGCTCCCCCGGCGCCGGTAGCGTCTCGTCAGATCAGTCGGACGACACTGGCGTCAGTGCGGGCCTGCACTTTTCGGGTCTTGCCGGCGGGCTCGAGCCCGAGGTTCTCCATCCCGGGAGTTTCGTCGTCCGCGGGCCTGATGGGAGCTGCTCGGAGCCAGGGAGAGGCTGTTCACGGCGATAGTACACAAGAGAGGGATTCATGGCATACGACATGGTTGTCCGCGACGCACAGCTGCGTGGCTCGCCTCATCTCACTGACATCGGCATAGCAGAGGGACGGATAGCCTCTGTAGCGCCGGGGCTCGTCACCGACTCGGCGCAGGTAATCGACGCGGCCGGTCGACTGGTGGTTCCGGGCTTTGTGGACTCCCATTTCCATATTGGTAAGTCCTTCTACGGTCGGGACACGCACCGTTACGACTATCAACAGGCGGCGTGTGAACCTACGGACGTCGGTGAGCGATACCGCCGCCACTTCCGCTCGGCCATGGGTGACCTGGAGGTTTACCACGAGAATGTGGTTCCGCTCGTGAGGCAGTGGGCGTGGAAGGAGGCCTACACGCCTGAGAACGTCGCCGACCGGATTTGTGATGCGCTGAGTCTCGGCTTGGCCAACGGAGTCGTGGCCTGTCGGATGTTCGTCGACGTGGACAGCTTCGCCCGGCTCACGGAGCTCGAGGGGGCGCTGGAGGCAAGGCGGCGCTTTGGTGGACTGATGCAACTCCAGATCTGCGCTTTCCCACAGGAAGGGCTCGATGCCGACCCCCAGACGGTGGCACTGATGGGACAGGCGATGGAAGCCGGGGCCGACGTCGTTGGCGGCTTGCCACACGTCGAGTGGACAGATGACCTCTGCAGGAGGCATGCGGACGTCTGTTTCGAGCTCGCCGAGCGTTACGACGCGCCGCTGCACTTTCTCTGCGATGACGTGGCGAGCCCAATGTCGAGGACCCTCGAGTATGTCGCGGCCAAGACGATCCAAACCCGACGCTACGGTCGTGTTGCGTCGAGCCACAACGGGGCGCTCTCGACCTACCCGGACCCCCACGCTGTGAAGGTGATCAACCTCATTCGAGATGCCGAGATGAACATTTCCTGCAATAGCCAGGTCAACCTGCTCGGAATCCTCACTCGCGTGCATGAGATGGTCGACCACGGTATCAACGTCTCGGTCGGGCAGGATGACCTCGACAACTTCTACTACCCCTTCGGGAGGGAGGATCCTCTGGAGTGGGCATGGTCCATCGCCCACGCCGGTCATTTCGCCTACCCGCGTGGCATCGAACAGGTCTTCGACATGCTCACGGTCAACGGTGCCCGGACTCTCGGCCTGACGGGCTACGGCCTCGACGTCGGTTGTCGGGCGGACCTGGTCGTGCTGGACTGCGCCCATCCACGAGAGGCGATTCAGTTCCAGGCCGATCGGCTTCACGTGATCACCAACGGGCAGCGCGTCGCAGGGACAAAGCGTGAACGCTGGCTTGCCGAGCCTGCACACTTGCGTAGTTAGGACAAAGAGCGTTCACAACCTGATCGGTCCCGGCTCACCACGGCGTCCTGGTTCGGGACGCGCCGGTCTCGAGAGGTCTTGAAGAAAGGGGGCAGCATGAGCAGCGATGAGACGGGAATGGCTGGGGAATTGCCCGTTCCAACGGCAACGGCGTTTGCCAGGTCACACGAATTGGCGAGGCTGAGCTCGTTACAGATTGCTGATCTGGCGAAGGACCACGCGGTTGTCGTCCAGCCGATCGGGTCGATCGAACAACACGGACCGCACCTGCCGGTTGTCACAGACGCCTACATAGCCGAGTCACTCGTACGCGGTTCGGTGAGCTTGCTCGGGGACGATGGTCCCGAAGTTTGGATCCTTCCCACTCTGAGCTATGGGAGGTCGATTGAGCATCTGGGCTTTGTGGGAACAGTGACGCTTTCCACAGACACACTGCTTGGTGTCTGTCGTGACCTCGGGCGCTCCGTGGCTGCGTCCGGATTCCGCCGGCTCGTCTTCGTCAACGGGCATGGTGGCAACGTTGCACTGCTGGACGTCGTTTCGCGTGACATTCGGATCGAGACGGGTTTGCTGGTCTTTCGAATAATGCCTTCTCAGTTCGGATTGCCGCAGGGCCTGGATTGCCCCGACGCTGACTTTGGGGCTCATGCTGACTTTGTCGAAACGTCCGTGATGCTTGCACTGGACGAGTCCATGGTGCACCTGGAGCGCGCGCAGATTGGAGGCGAGTCTGCCGAGCGGCTGTTCTCCAAGCAGCAGGCCTATGCCCTGGGGCCTTCGAGCCCGACTGCTTGGCTGACCCGTGACCTGTCTGGCAATGGCGTCATCGGCGATCCACGCAACGCGTCCGCCGAGATCGGAAGGCGAATTGTCGACACCTGGCAGCGTCGGCTGGCAACCTGCTACCGGGAAGTTGCGTATTTCGAGTTCGACGCCTCCCAGTGAGGGCCGTCTTACTGCCCCGAAGCCTCCAGTGCTCACCGAATCAGCATGATCACTAAGTCATTTGCGTTGGTCTGCGTCAGCCCCGTCACAACGGCGTCCCCTAGTGCCTCGAGCGCCGCCCTCGTTTCATGCGCGACGAGCACCTTCCTCAGACTTATGCCCCGCTGCCGTGCTCTCATTTCTGTTGACCAGTCGACGAGGCCTCCTGCGACAACGGTTCCGCCGTCTGAGCCGTCGGTGTCAATGAACGCCGCGACAACCCCATCTACTCCAACCAGGCCAAGCGCGGCTCCGACCGCGGCCTCCTGACTCGGTCCCCCTTGTCCAAACCGACGGTCCGCGTCCGGACCTAAGCTCACCGTGCACTCGCCACCGCAGCCAATCACGACGGCACTTCGCGGCCACGGTGCGGCTTCGATCTGTGACTCTCGCGCCAGCGTCGCCAGCACTCTCCCCACGGTTGCAGCCTCTCCCTCCAGCAGGTCCCCCAGCCGTACTCCGGTCAGCCCACGTGATCTTGCTGAGGCAACAACGGCGTCGATGGCGTCTCTTCCCCGTGTCACGAGGACAGTCTCGATGTCTATGTCCGAGAGCTCCGGTGACTCGGCCTCAGCACAGGTCCGGAGATACTCCCTCACCGACCCAGGGACTTCATGCCACAGCTCATGGTCCTCGAGCACAGAAACTGCATCAGCCACAGTCGAGGCATCCTGGACGGTCGGATCCGTAATGCAGTCAAGTGGATCGCCGACCACGTCCGAGACCGTCAGGTTCAGGATCCGTGCTGGAGCGATCGTTCGTGCCAACCGCCCGCCTTTGATACTCGATACATGCTTGCGCACGGTGTTGATCTCAACTATCGGCATCCCGGACGCCAGGAGCAGCTGATGCAGGGCCGCCTTGTCAGATGCCGGCACTCCCGGTGGGGGAAGGCTTGCGAGAGCCGAGCTCCCTCCGGTGAACACACAGATCGCCAGGTCCTTTTCACCTAGTCCTTGCGCCATCTCCACAAGAGCCCGGCCTGAGCCAACGCTGGCCTCGGAAGGGAGTGGATGATCAGCCTCGACAAGCCGGATGCGAGCGGGCACAACCTCTGGATGTCGCGGTACCACGACAAGCCCGTCGGCCAGGTGTGAGCCAAGGAGCTCTTCCAAAGTCAGGGCAAGCTCGGCGCTGGCTTTGCCGGCGCCGAGCACGACCACTCGTTCGAAACCCGAGAGATCGTACCTGCGTCCCGATATGATCAGCTCCTCGCCTTCGACCAGCACCGCGCGGCTAAGCGCAGCCGCAGGACTCAGGGCTGCGAGGGCGTCCTCGACAAGATCCAAGGCCACCTCCCGCATTTCCCGCTCGCCGTGATCGACGAGGCTCGAACGGTTCAGGACTCGAACGACACGCCCTGCCGGCACGCTATGTCGCCCTCAGCACGGACGCCGATATGACAGCCCGGCGTACACGGCCGCAGAACCGAGCTCTTCCTCAATCTGCAGCAGCCGATTGTATTTGGCGGTTCGCTCACCACGCACGGGGGCTCCGGTCTTGATCTGCCCTGCGTTCAGGGCAACGACAAGATCGGAGATGAAGGCGTCTTCAGTCTCGCCCGACCGCTCCGACACGACGACGCTCCACCCTCCTTGCACAGCCTGCCGAGCCGCTTCCAGCGCCTCCGACAACGTTCCCGCTTGGTTCACCTTCAGTAGGAGAGCATTTCCCGCGCCGAGGGTCTGCGCATGGGCCACACGACCCCGGTTCGTCACGAGGAGGTCATCGCCAATGATCTGTGCGTCAAGCCGTCTCGTCAGCTCGGCAAAGCCTTCGAAGTCGTCCTCTTCGAGCGGGTCCTCGAAGGAGACTACGCCCCAGTTCTTCGCGAGGCTCTCGTAGAACGAGATCAAGTCCTCTCGTGACTGTGACTTTCCCGCCAGTACATAGACTCGGCGTTCGGCATCGAAGAAATGGCTCGCTGCGCAGTCGAGACCGTACACGACCATGTCCGAGTACCCGGCCTGCTCCACCGCAAGATGGAGCTGTTCCAACGCCTCGGTAGGCTCGGTGATGGGGGGTGCGAACCCGCCTTCGTCGCCCACGTTGACTGCAGCTTTGCCGTACCGCTTGGCAAGGATGTCGTGAAGTACGAGATTGACCTCGCTGGACAAGGCCAGGGAATCGGAGAAGGTGGAGACACCAACCGGCATGATGGTGAACTCCTGAATATCCAGGTCGTTCGAGGCGTGCTTTCCACCATTGATGAGGTTGATCTGCGGAACTGGTAGCACATGAGCATCAGCATTCAAGTGCCTGTAGAGCGGCTGTCCGCTTGCCATGGCCACGGCCCGTGCCGCCGCGAGAGAGATGCCGAGGAGCGCGTTCGCTCCGAGTCGGCTTCGGTCGGGCGTGCCGTCAAGCTCAACGAGTCGCGCATCCAGTAACCGTTGAGGTGCGGCCGGCGAGCCGACCAGCGCCGGAGCGAGCACGTCTTTCACGCTGCTGATCGCGCGTCGAACACCAAAGCCGCCGTATCGGCGACCACCATCTCGCAGTTCAACCGATTCGTGTCGTCCCCGCGATCTCCCCGCCGGAACGTCGGCCCTGCCGAGGTACACGTCATCGACCACGACGTCGACCTGAACCGTCGGCAGGCCACGGCAGTCGAGCACCTCGCGTGCGCGCACGGCGCTGATCTGTGGTTCTCTGAGCACGCTGACCTCCACCTTGCCACCACGAGTGTCATTGAATCCGAAGTTGACACTACCCATGGTTCGTCAGACCGTCAAAGTACTTCACAGACAAGGCCATGACTTTCGGGGCTTGCGTCTCGAGTCGTAGAGTCACGGTTGACCGGCCTGATGCCAGCGTACTTAGGGAGATAAGGACCGTACGACTATAGGGCTCGACTCCACGGCCACGCTGACGTCAATGCAGCAACTTAGGAGATGGTCCTTCACCCCGCGCTTTCCAAGTCGGTCGGGGCGATGGTGGCTTCGAACCTTTCTTTCGCGCACCGCCCGAATGATTCGCGAGGCACCAGTTGTGTGGCCGAGGCGGTCCCAGGACACTTCGCGGAGACGGAGTTGGACCAAGTCAGAGAAGTGTCGGGTCAGAGGTCGCGAACGGCCGGGATCACCGTCTGACCGTAGGCCTCGAGGGTCTCCTCGGTTGAATCGTGCATCAGGTAGAGCGCGAACTGGTCGACGCCCAACTCTGCGAGCTCAGTCAGCCGGGCAATGTGGTTCTCGGCGGGTCCGACCAGGCAGAAACGGTCGATGATGTTGTCCGGGACGAAGGCGACCGAAGGGTTGTCAGCCCGGCCGTGGTGGCTGTAGTCGTATCCGTGGCGGCCCTTTATGTAATCGGTGAGCTCGTGAGGCACCTCGGAGTCGAAGCCGTAGCGGGCGACGATGTCGGCGACGTGGTTGCCGACCATGCCGCCGAACCAGCGCAGCTGGTCGCGCTGGTGGGCCAGGTCGTCACCGACGTAAGCCGGGGCAGCGACGCACATGGTGATAGCGGCCGGATCGCGGCCAGCGGACCGAGCGGCGGCCCGAACCGTCTCGATCACCCAGTGGGTGATGACCGGGTCGGCCGTCTGCAGGATGAAGCCGTCGGCCAGCTGGCCTATCACTTGGAGTGCTTTTGGCCCGTAACCGGCTCCCCACATCGGCAACCGGCCGGCACCTGCCCATGGGATGCGGACACGCGTTCCGTTGATAGTGGCCTCGCGCCCCTCGGCGAGGTCCTTGATGGTTGTAATGGACTCGGCGAAGCCCTTCATGGAAATCGGGCTTCCACCGATCACACGCAGCGCTGAGTCACCGCGTCCGATACCGCAAACGGTGCGGTCGCCGAACATGTCGTTCAAGGTGGCGAACATCGAGGCGATGACCGTCCAGTCCCGCTGGACTGGATTGGTCACCATCGGTCCCACGATGACCTTGGAGGTGGCAGCAAGCATGCAGGGGAATATGACGAAGGTGTCCTGCCACAGCACACACGATTCGAAGGTCCACACGTGGCTGAAGCCGGCATCCTCGGCCTTTCGCGTCTGTTCGATGACGTGGCTTGCCGGCGGGTCGGTTTGTAACACGAGGCCGATGTCCATGTTGGTGTCCTTTCTCGGCTCAGCGGAGGTGCTGACAGAGTTGGCGGGGTACGAATCGGCCGTGACCGGCGTCTCCGGTGTAGGAGCCAGCCGTGATGACCTGTCGGCCGCGCGACAGCACTGCATCTACTCGCCCAGTGATCGTCTTGCCCTCGTAGCAGGAGTAGTCCACTGCCATGTGCTGGGTCGAAGCCGAGATCGTCTGGCCGACGAGCGGGTCGTAGATGACGATGTCGGCGTCCGAGCCGGGGGCTATCGATCCCTTCTTCGGGTAAAGGCCGAACATCTTGGCCGGGTTGGTCGAGGTCACCTCGACCCATCGCGACAAGGAGATCTCACCCGCGACGACGCCTTGGTAGATGAGGTCCATCCGATTCTCGAGGCTGGGCAGGCCGTTCGGGATCTTTGTGAAATCACCGACACCGAGCTCCTTTTGGTCGGCGTAACGGAACGGGCAATGGTCCGTGGCAACAACGGAGAGGTCGTCGGTCCGGAGCCCCTGCCAGAGAGCCGCTTGGTGATGGCGGGGCCGAAGCGGTGGAGTGCACACGAACTTGGCTCCTTCAAAGCCCGGCCGTGCCATGTCCTCTTCCGAGAGGAACAAGTACTGGGGGCAGGTCTCGGCGAAGACATTCTGACCAAGATCGCGGGCCTGGACGACGGCGGCGAGGGCAGGGGAGGACGACACGTGAACGATGTACACGGGTGCTCTTGCCACTTGAGCCAAGGTGATGGCGCGGTGCACGGCTTCACCTTCCATCTCGGCCGGTCTTGTCAAGCCGTGGAAGATGGGGTCCGTCTGGCCCTTGGCGAGCGCGGAAGCGACGATGGCGTCAATAGCGATGCCGTTCTCGGCGTGCATCATGATAAGGGCGCCGTTGTCAGCGGCCCGGTCCATTGCTTGGAAGATCTCCCGGTCGGTAGCGTAGAACACGCCCGGATAGGCCATGAAGAGCTTGAAACTCGTCACTCCCTGTTGGACGAGCACATTCATCTCCTTGAGGGACGACTCGTTGACGTCGGAGATGATGGCGTGGAAGGAGTAGTCGACGGCGCACACTCCGTCGGCCTTGGCCTGCCACGCGTCCAAACCTGCACTCAGCGACTGGCCCTTGGTCTGGATGGCGAAGTCGATGATCATCGTCGTGCCACCCCAGGCGGCGGCCCGGGTGCCAGTCTCGAAGGTGTCAGCGGAGGTGGTGCCCCCAAAAGGCATCTCCATGTGGGTGTGGGCGTCTACACCTCCCGGGATGACGTACTTCCGATCAGCGTCGAGCACCAGATCAGCACCGGCCTGCCAACTTCCGGCGACGTCGGACCCGCCGGTGGAGAGAGCGACGACGCGTTCGCCTTCAACGAGGACGTCCAAAGAAGCGGCGCCCTCGACAGTGATGACGGTTCCGTTCTTGATCAGTATGCGCATGGCTCAGACCTCCCAGACCAAGCTCCAGGTCGGCGAGGAGGCAGCCTCACTGATTCCTTGCTTGGCCACTATGTCGCGCTTCTCCTCCACGGGATATGGGGGGAGGTCGCCCTTTGAAGCGACACTGATCGCGCCGGCGTGCACGCGCAGGAGCACACCCTCCTGCTCTAGGACCTGCAGGTCGCGCCGGACGGTCATGGGCGAAGTTCCGGTCCGTTCGCGCGGCTCCACCACCGACAGTTCCCCCTTCTCCTGGAGCAGCTCCAGAGTCGTCTCGTGGCGCGCTCGACTGTCCATGTATGTGCGAATGTACAAGATTGTGCTGTCGAAACACAAGTCTAAAGGGCGCCATTTCTGTGCGAATCAGTATCGGAGAGTGCCCGAAGTTCCCTCACGGTGAGCGAGATTGCTGATCGTCGCGCGACTGGGCGCCATCTGTCACGACAACGCAGTCCTGGCCGAAAGGCAATGCTGATAGGAGGAACGAACGGTGTGCGCCAAGGCATCGAGCCGCTCGATGGCACCACGAAGCACCTCCGCGACTATCCGCCATTTGCAAGCCACCAAGGCTGGTCACAGTGGCCTGTATGGTTCTGTCACGCGGCGCGGCCCGGCCGGGCCTGGCACGGCAGCCTGCGGGGAGGTCAAGACGCCGGGTTCTCGACCATGGACTCGAAGAGGATCGCGCCGGTCACGTTGTCGCGGAGGAGGAAGAGGAAAGGATGGTCGATGACGATTGGCTCCGTGCTGACTGGAGTGGCGGTGGCGATGACGCCGATCCCCGTTGCCGCCGCCGCCGTGGTGCCCTTCGGCGTGACCTGAAGGTAGGCGTGCTGCTCGACGGTACCGACCTGGAGCGGCACGGTCGCGTTTATCTTGCTGAAGTCGGCTCCCGTCTCGAACGCCTGGGACATGCCCATCGACGACAACGTCTGGTTCAGCTTGTTGTCCGAACGTAGCGTGAACGTGGGCATCGAGAAGTCGACGGCTTCAGAGGACATGCCGCTCACGATCTGGCCGAGCGAAGCCGGGGTGAGCGAGGAGACGAACTGAGGCAGCGATGACCCGCTCGGCATTACCACGAGCGCACTCAGTTTCTTTCCGGCGTAGGGAAGCTCGACCGCTACGTACTTGTCGGTCGTCGACACTCGCGCCCTCAGCGCCTTTGCCGAGTCGACTGGCTCTGATCTCATGAACGGGACGCTCTCGGAGCCACCCGTCGCGAGATAGAAGGGCCGGTCGGGGGTCGCGTTTTCGAACGGGTTGACCCAGTCAGCGTGGAAGAAGACGGCGTCGGCAAGCACGAGAACCGTGGTTGGCATGAGGCCGCCTGGGCTGAAGAGCTGCTTTATCAAGCCTTTGGTGTGCTCGCTCGTCCACTGATTGATCGCATCGGTGGCCCCGGTGAGGTCGGTCTGGAAGTTGACCTGCCAGACTCCGGTTCGAAACTCGCTCGACAACGCGCGCACGAATGACGGCAGTACCGCAAAGTCTTGCTGGACCCAGAGCGAGTTCGCGACATCGAGCTCGGGCACACGTTTCAGGTTCGCCGCGGAGGTTGACGTCTCGGCAGCTAGCAGGGCTGCGAGGCTGTACCAGCCGGCTGCCTGCTCGCCGGCAGACAGCCCTGCGGTACGTAGCGCTGCAGCGATTCCCTGTTCGGTGGAACCTGACGCGCCGAGCTCCAGCATCGCGAGCGCAGTCGCCAAGCTGGACGGTGAGATGAGCTCGTTGGTCGAGCCGTTCGAATCGCTCGACATCGCCAGGTTGTCCAGCAGATCGAGGGAGAAACCAACCTCGGCGTCCTCGACCGCCTTCGCCACCTTCGGTGTTGCTGGTGACGGCGGCGCCTCGCTAGCCGTGAGCTCGTAGGCGCTTCCGATTCGGTCGGCAACGAAGACCTTGCCCGGCGGGTGACTTGACGGCTGTGATCCTGCGCTACCGGCCAGGATCAGGACGCCGCCTACCACCAGCGCTAGGACGAGCGTCAGTGAACCACGAGCTCCGACCATGCGGTGCCGGTGCGACGTCATGCTGCGGCGCTTCGCGCGGGCGAGAAGTTCCTCGGTCGGTGTGGGCTCGTAGGGTCGCTCAGTCGGTTCAGGCGTGGAGCGCATGGATGTCTACCTCCTCGATGTCGGCGCCAACCTTGACGCGAAGCGATGCGAGTGCTCTGTGGAGATGGATCTTGGCCCTTCCAGCGGACGCGCCGAGGGTGGTCCCGAGGCGCCGCAGCGCGGCGGCGTCACTCGACGTGAAACCGAGCTCGCGCTCGACGAAGGGCACGAGACCGAGCCCGGAGAGCCCGGGTTTCACCGCGTGTCCAAAGCGTTGGACCTGTACGTCCTCGCAGCCGGCCACGTCGGCCACGACTACTGCAAAGGGCCTTGTCTGGGCATCTTTGCGGAAGCTGATCGTTAGGTGCTGGCCGAAGTCGATCGGGCAGAACCTCACGCCCGGAGGGATGACGCCCAGCTGGTTGATGAAGTCCCGGATTGCCTCGATCTTCGCCGGGTCGGTGGTCGTGACTGGGGCGTGGCCGGGCTCGCCTGAGTTCATGCCGGCCGACAACACCGCCGTCAGGACCTTCGCACCTCCGGGGATACGGTCGCTGGCGGGCTTGGCAGGCAGCCAGGTCACCTGGGCGTCCACGCGGACGGCGCTGCGACGATCCGGGAGTGCCGCGATCGAGATGACCAGCACTCGAGCATCGAGAAGCGACTTGACGGGAAGCCAGCTGTAAGAGACGAACCATTCGTCGGTGATCCCATATGTGTTGGACGTGCCGAAGCCGTTGTAGCCACCGAGGCTCGTGGACCCGAGCGGAGGGCGACTCCGCTCGTATCTGTACAATTTCCATGGGCGGGTCGCCACCACGAAGAAGCGATGCAGCTCGACGAGGTTCGGATCGCCAATGCTCTGGGCGGCCGAGCTCAAGAGCCTCGCGTCAGCGCCCGGCACCTGAGCCAGCCGCTTGGATCCCGGTGGAAGCCGGACCAGGTTGAGCAGCCGAGCCGCGTCACGTTGCGCGAGCTGATGTCGGGACAGTGAAGCGTGACGAGCAAGCGTTACCAAGACCGCTCGTGACGGCGTCAACGTGGCTCGGGTCGCGTGCGCCTGCACCTGGCTGCATGCAGCGAGCATTCCGGCGAGGAGAAGGCTGGTGACGAGGGCGGCACGTAGGCTTCGGGGCGAGCGCATCTTCGGGGAGCTCGACGCCGGCGCGCCACGATCGATTCCCGCTCTTGGCAGTCGGGGCGAAGCGAGCCTCTCCACGGCGGCGGGGATCGACGCGCACTTGACGATCATGGCTGCAAGAAGCTTCCCGACGGCAGTTTCGCGTACTCCCGCCGGCAAAGAGCATGCTGCCGCACGGTCGAAGAACACGTCCTGGGCCCCGCCCACCTCCGGATAGTGCCAGTCACTCATCGGACGACCCCTTGACCGTCGGCATCGACGCCTCGATGCGTCGATCACAGGCAAGCTACCGCCCGAGGTGAGAGGTGTGCTGCGCTACGGGTGCTCGCCCGGAGTACTGAGCGCCGGGCCTGGCCTTATCGTCCCAGCGCGATGACGGGGGTGATGGCGTCGGCGAGGGGTGGCTCTTTGGTGCCTACCCAGGGTTGGGCCGGCTCGAAGTCCGGTGTCGTGTTGGCGAAGGCCGCGCAGGCGAGGACGCGAGTCTGCGCCTGCGCGCCCTGGCCCACCGTCAGGGTCAGCTGGAACCGGCTCGCCTCCTCCACGGCGATGGCCTCAGAGCTCGCGGTGAAGGTGCCGAGGCTGACAGCGCGGGCCGGTACCCAGAAGTTGAACCCCGCGGTGGGGACGGATGCCGGGATGGTCGCGACGAAGGACTCTCTCACGGCGCGCCTATAAGGGGTCGCTCCCACCAGAAGCAGCGTCCCTTTGACGTTGCCGGTGATCGGACTCATCTGGGCCAGCGCGGAGGCCACGCCCTGAGGGAAAGTGACCCTGGTCTGGAAGCCCGAAACAAGGAAATGGCTGCCCAGGGCAGGGTCGTCCGGCGAGATCGTGGCCTTTGCCCGCACGTGCAGGACGATCGGCGTCTCGACCGGGTCCGGGCAGTAGAGCTGGTAGGTACCCGTCACGGCCCTACGTACCGACAAGGGAGCGGTTGTGGCGGAGCTGGACACGGCAAGAGCCCCTAGTACCAGGAGCGTCCCGAAGAGACAAGCCCCGGCACCGACACCGGTACGGCGGCGTCTGGGCATGGAAGGACACTACCCGCCCCGTCGGCTACCACTTACCTGAGCAACCGCCATTCTCACCCCTTGAAGCGGGCGAAGGGACGGTGTCGACTCCCATTCTGCGTTCAGCCGACGTCGCAAGGACGACGGAGTTGCACCCGATCCTCCACGACGGGTCTTGGCCGAGGGCGGTCCATGCTCGGTGCGTCTCGGTCTCTGAGAGCGCCGGCGGACGACGTACGCGAACCTCCGACGAAGACGCTTCGTGGGAGGATGGGAGTGATGCGAAAGCTCAGCAGGGTGGTGATGGTGGCCCTGGTCCTGGCCCTCGCCGGCTGTACGAGTTCGACCGCGCCAGCCGTCACAAGAGCGGCAAAGGCGGCAGCGGCCGCGGCGGTAAGGGCGGAATCGGCGGCGAAGGCAGCAGCAGCGGCGGCGCAACGTGCAGAGGCCGCCGCGGAGGCCGCGGCAAGGGCGGCAGCGGCAATGTCGCCCGTCGCATCTTGTACGACATCACAGCTCGCAGTGGAACTTGGGCCCGACGACGCGGCCATGGGCCATGTCGGTCAAGTGGTCAGCTTCAAGAACATCTCGACCACGACGTGCGCGCTCGAGGGCTATCCGGGTTTGAAGATGTTCGGCGCGGCCGGACAGCTCATCCCAACTGAGGTCACCGACGGCCCTTCCTACATTGTCCCTGCCCTGCCCGACAAGGTGGTCGTCCTCGCTGCGGGGTCTGAGGCATCGTTCGACGTTGGATACAGCGACGCAACCGGATACGGAACAGCAGTGTGCCCAACCTCGTCGCAGGTTGCAGTCACCCCTCCCGACGCCGGCCAGCCGATCACCGTGTCATGGCGGATCCAGCCCTACGGAGGCAGCACGATCGAGAAGCTGCAATGCGGTCAGATCGCCGTGTCACCGGTTTATTCAGGAAGCGGTACCGCGCCGTAAGTACTGTCCAGCAGATGACGCAATGCACGGTCCACCGACCTCTGGAACGTCTGCATATGAGGCGTTTTGGCCTGCACTACGCGAACCAGTGCCTTCAGGGCTTCGTGAGGGCATGGCAACGGTGAGGCCGCGCGTGCTTGCTGTGGTGGTTGTCGCACTGATCCTTGGAGCGTGCACTGGCCCCCAGACATTCGTTCCAACCGCTACGACAGTCCCGTCTGCGACCAAGCCGCTCTTGGCCGTGGACCTGTTGGCGGCACCGACCGGATGGGTGCCGGTTGCCTATGGCGATGCCCAGGTGTCGGTACCTGCCTCATTCTCTGTCGTCTATCCGGGAGAGACCCCGTTCTGCGGTTCTGCCAGCCCACGCGGAGCGCTGTTTGTCGCACCGTTGCCCAGCACGCAGACGGGCACCGGTTGTCCGGCGAAGGCTCGCAGCACGCTGGTGAGCCTCGTCCCCGCGCGCCAGGTTCCGGCGAAGTACGCAAATGAGACTCCCGTCATTCTCAACGGCGTCCCGGTCTACCTTGGCCCGATCGACAACCTGCTCTCGAGCTACACGTATTACGCTCCCGCCCTGGGCGTCGAAGTCGCCGCCGATGGTCCCCTGGCCCGCCAGGTCATCGAGACCTTGGCGCGTTCGCCTCGCGCCAAGGCACTCGCGCTTGGCACTGCACCGTCGGTTCCGGCATCGTGGCGTTCCGTGTCCTTCGCAGGGCTTCGCCTTTCGTTCCCCGCCGACTGGCCTGTCGAGCGAACCGAGACGTGGAACCTGTGCGGGCCAGTTCAAGTCGCGATCGCGCAAGGCGTGACCCTCGACACTGACAAGGCGTTCTTGGCGTTGCCCTGTCCGGCTCCGCTGCCGTTCCCGGTCATGCCATCGGACGGGGTGCGTGTCGACAGTGGAGCGCAAGGTCCTACCGGGTCCTTCTCGGCGGGTGGCCCTTGTCTTCATGTCGGCGGTCTCAGGGTGTGTCCGAGCAGCACACCGGACTACAGCGTCCTGTTGCTCAGGGTCGCCGTGCCAGGGCGTGCCACTCCGGTCTTCGTGTCCGTCGGTTTGGCCGGTAGCGGCATGGTCGCCAGGAGCATCCTGTACTCATTGCGGGCGGCATGACGAGGCTCCCCTCAAGTACGAGGTGCCTGAGAGGGCGGCGGTGTTCGGGAATGCCTGAAGATGGCGCATAGATACTGATGATGTCGCTACGACTGGAACCCTGCTCCCCCGAGACGTACGTCAGCCCGGTGTCAAGCTTGGCCATCGAGGACACACCTGCCCGAAACTGGTGACCGCCGCAGATTCCGACGCTCTCGAGGTTGCCAAGGTCCTATGGCCCTACCCTCCACGGCAGTGCTAGGCGCAAGATGGCTCCATGGCCGATAGACAGCGTCGTGTAGTCATCGCGGGAGCCGGAGGGCGCGACTTCCACAACTTCAACACCGTGTTCCGCCACGACGACTCGACGAAGGTCGTGGCGTTCACTGCCGCCCAGATTCCCGGCATCGAAGGCCGTTCGTACCCGCCCTCGCTCGCAGGGCCGTTGTATCCCAACGGCATCCCCATCGTGGCGGAGGAGGAGCTGAGGGACCTGATCGACCGCGAGCATGTCGACGAAGTCATCCTCGCCTACTCGGATCTCTCTCATGTAGACGTGATGCACAAGGCGTCCGCCATCCTGGCAGCGGGGCCGGACTTCCGCCTTTTGGGCCCGAGTGCCACGATGCTGCCGAGCGTCAAGCCCGTCGTGGCCATCGGCGCGGTAAGGACGGGGTGTGGCAAGAGCCAGACAACCCGTCGGGTAGGGCAGATCCTCCTTGAGGCGGGGCTCCGGGTTGCCCTCGTGCGCCACCCGATGCCCTACGGTGACCTCGAGGCCATGAGAGTGCAGCGTTTCGCATCGGTCGCCGAGATCGACGCTTCGCACCCCAGTCTGGAGGAACGGGAGGAGTACGAGGAGCCTGTCCGCATGGGCATGGTGATGTACGCCGGGGTCGACTACGAGCAGATCCTGCGCCAGGCCGAGACAGAATGTGACGTCGTCATCTGGGACGGTGGCAACAACGACTTCCCCTTCTTCGTCCCTGACTTGATGATCACCGTCGTCGACCCGTTGCGTCCCGGCCACGAGCTCGCGTACTACCCGGGCGAGACGTGCTTGCTGAGGGCCGACGTCGTGGTCGTCAACAAGATCGACTCGGCCGCGCCAGCCGACGTCGCCCAGGTTGTGGCCAACGTGCAGGCGGTCAACCCGCGGGCCCGCGTCGTCAGGGCTGCCTCGCCGGTCACGCTCGGGGAAGGCCCGCCGCTGGCGGGCAAACGCGTACTTGTCATTGAGGACGGCCCCACCATCACCCACGGTGGCATGCCGTTCGGCGCCGGCACCGTGGCCGCCCACCACGACGGCGCCGGCGAGATCGTCGACCCGCGCCCATATGCCGTCGGCTCGATAGCGGGGACTTATGCCCGCTACCCCGGCATCGGCGCCGTGCTGCCGGCGATGGGCTACGGAGTCGAGCAGCTGGCGGAGCTCGCCGCCACGGTGCGCCAGGCGGCCTGCGACGTCGTGGTCATCGGCACGCCGATGGACCTGGCTCGGCTGGTCGACCTCGGACACCCGTCCAGGCGTGTCTGCTACGAGTTGCGTGAGATCGGCTCGCCGACGCTGAAGGACGTGCTCGACCCGCTTGCCCAACGCTGGGCCCCGTCCTCCCGGCCGGCCAGTCCGGCCTGAGCTCGTCTCGGACCACACGACAGGGCTTCGAGCGCCGGCGAAGCGGCGCGACTGTTCCTCCCCTCGACCTCTAACTGCCGACGCGCTAACTGCCGACGCGCGTTTCGCCGACGCGCGTCAACCGCTCGGCGCGATCAGGAGAGCTCTGAAGTGTCCCTTCGCGCTGGTCGCCTCACGGTATGAGGTGGCGCGCTCATGAACGTTCAACCCTCAAGGGCGCTGGGGTCCGCAGGGACGTCGACGGCGTGCTCCTGGAGCACCGGGAGCGGAACGATCTCGAGCGCCCGCTGATGTGTCGATGCGAGTACCACGTACGCAGCCGCGCCATCTTCGTGGGCCCGCAGCCAGTTGGCTGCGGTCACACACCAGCGATCCCCGGGCACGAGGCCAGGGAAGCGAAACTGAGACCTCGGAGTGCTGAGATCGTTGCCGATTCGACGTTGGTGCTCGAGGAACTCGGCGGTGACCACGGCGCAGATTGTGTGGCTGCCCCGATCCTCGGCTCCCGTCCGGCAGCACCCGTCTCGATAGAAGCCAGTGAGCGGGTCGGTGCCGCAGGGCTCCAGCTCGCCGCCCAACACATTGAGATCACCCATCCCGGTATTATCGCTCAAGAGCGTCGAGCGTTACGGCCCACTTACACGGTCACCCGCTCGGCCCGGGGTCGGCGAGAGCCGCTGGTCTCCAGTGGCGAAGACCGGGTTCGCCTCGGCGCGACGGACTGCCGGTGTTGTCGTATCGGTCTGGGTGGAGCGGTCCGCGACGAGCAGGCCGCGGCGGTCCAGGTCGAGAAAGATGTTCACGAGTTCCGGGTCGAAGTCGCGATTCGCACCCTCGATGATGAACTCGACCCCTTCACGGTGGGTCAGCACGTCGAGCAGCGTTGGCTCTCAAAGAGTTGACCACCCGACCATCGCCCGGATTGATGAGCGACAGGAAGGCGATCCCGGAGAATCTCAAGCGGCATCGGGAGGCATCGGCGATGGCTGCGGCGGAGCCGGCATACTGGACCGACCGCCGATGTCGTGCGCAACCGGCAGTGCGCCGGGCTAACCGTCCACCTAGGATCCTACGCGGGCACCCATTCCAAGGAGGCGCCATGGCCGAAGGCGAGCAAGAGAACCAGGTACCGTCGGTCGGCCCGGCCGACGGCGACCCGCCCGCTCCACCGCCCCCTGTCAGCCACACATCAGTGCCTGCCGCCCAGGCCGCCGGGCCTATGCCCGGACCGCCGCCGATGCCGACTGCCGGTCGTGTGCATGCCGCGTGGCAGGGCCGCGCCGACACGGACTACATCTTCGATTACTGGACGGCACTGGGCTGGACCATCCTCACTTTCGGTATCTACGGCTTCTACGTCTTTTACCAGTTGGTTCGTCGCATGCGCGATCACAACGCGCGCCGTGTCGAGCTCTTCGACGCCGCGCTGGCTTTCGCCTGGGAACAGGCCGGTCGGAGCGGGTTGCAGGACGAGCTGACGCCCTCGTTCCAGCGGGCCGACGCGCACATGACCGTGCTTCGGGGCATGACGCGCGATTTTCGCGAACCGGCCATTTGGGTCGTGCTCGCCGTCATCGCCCGCGGCATCGTCGAGATCATCGCGTTCGTGCTCTTGGACCAGGACCTGGTGAAGCACGACCGTTCCGAGGTCGGCGTGGAGTACGAGCTGTCGCTCATCTTCGGGCGCTTCGGCCAATACCTGCCTGTACCGGACCAGTCCCGGGTGAAGGGTCAGAACAACTATGTCGGCCGGATCGTGGCCACCGTCTTCTCGTTGGGCATCTACCTCTTCTGGTGGTACTACAACCAGATGAACGACCCGAACCGCCACTTTCAAGTCAACTGGCCCCAGGAAGACGCCTTGATGGCGGCCGTGCAACAAGCGCTTCGCTGACGGTCGACCTGTCTCCACGCGGCGCGACTGGTGGCCACTCGCCATTCCCGGCCGGACGGGCCCCACTCAAACTCCTGGCATAAGGGCAACTTCCTTTCGCAATGCGCGGCCTGGCGTCTTCAGCGTTG
>Ga0187867_10000610_pt1 | contig 31651 bp, 24 predicted proteins | sample June2016WEW_13_1_FD_132976 | JGI IMG/M metagenome (GOLD analysis project Ga0187867, IMG submission 132976) | Peatland microbial communities from SPRUCE experiment site at the Marcell Experimental Forest, Minnesota, USA - June2016WEW_13_10 | ecosystem: Environmental > Terrestrial > Soil >... | reverse complement strand
TTCAATCTGCCGCAGCATCGTCACGATTTGCTCTGGCTTGTACCTCTGGATGGGCATGACCTGCTTTTCCTCCAAGTGGATTCTCTCTCATTCCACCTGGCACAAATTTCGCCGGTCAGGTCAGAGCTGTCACGTGTTCCTTCAGTACAAGCTCTGGGTCAGTGCCAGCTAACGGGAACCTGACCTCGACGTTGACGGTTACTGCTAGTTCGGGGGCTGGCTCCGCAGCTCAGGACCGAGCACATTCGTTGGTCTTAGGAACTCTGTTCCTATTGCCTTTCGGAGGTTTGGTCTTCTTTGTCGTGACTCATAGGCCAAAATCGACAAGTATCGTCCTTCTTCTATTGGTACTTGGCCTGAGTGTCTCGTGTGGCGGAGGGTCTTCTGGCGGCGGGGGAGGTGGTGGCGGTGGAACGCAATACTCGATTGGTGTCCAGGTCACTTCGGGTAGCAGTACCAAGACTGCCGGGACAATCACCCTGACTGTTAACTGACTGTCGAAGCTCGACAGACTAGCAAAGAGCGGACCCTCTGCAATCCGATCTGCGATCCATTAGCTGGTTTACCACTGCTTTCGATGTACTACGGTGCCATCCGTGGTCCTGCATGTTGTTGAATTTACGTTTTCAGGCGGATTCGAATCCCTCCCTCTCCGCCAGTCCTTTGATTTCTGCTATTTACAGTACGTGACTACCAACTGACTACCAAATTCCGATCATTTGCCTCCGCGCGGTATTAATCAGTGGAGGCAATATGGCAGTCACACTCTATCGGCAGGTCGGCAAAGGCAAGGCTCGGCGCTACCAGAAGGTCAATCTTGGGCGCGGGCGTCGACCGACCAATCTCGCCGGTCCCTACTTCCTGCGGTACTCGCTCGCCGACGGCACCCGTCCATGGGAACCGGTCGGCGACGACCTCGATGCGGCAATCGACGCTCAGAAGCGCAAGCAGGCATACTTTGAAGCTCTCGATGCAAACGTCCCCGTCATTCAAGAGGCAGCACGAGCAGCTGAACTATTTCCAAGTGGTGCGCGATCGACCAACCAGTCAGTCAGACCAACGAAGCTTTCGAGAAGCCGACTTCTGTCTCGGAACAGTTTCTTGTTTGCCCGTCATCGGATACGTCACCCTGGCGTAGCCGCGTAAAGAGCGGTGCGCATCAATTGCTGCCGTTTCACGTGACTCAGTGATCCGCGTTAGAAGACATGGTGGCAGATTCCCTCCCAGTTATTTCAAATCATACGAAGAGGTCTTCATTACCACGGTTACCTTCCCCTGTTCCCAATGTGACCACTAAGCTTGTCATAAAGAATTGACATTTATTCTTGTTGTTTGTGCCTTACCGTCGAGTGCCTATTGCGGAGAGTCTTGTTCGCCGCCCCAAGGGCCGGACGGATACAGAAATAATCATCAGGAAGGGAAAATTCATGAGCAGCAAAACTTCTTCTCGCATTGGAGTCCTCCTAACTGTGGCTCTGCTTTGCCTCGGAGCGTTCGGACAAGGCGGCGCAACGGGTGCGATTGCGGGCGCAGTGCTGGGGACGAACGGTGCGCCCATTGCAAACGCGCAAGTGGAGATCCGTGCGACCGGCGGCGCCGCTGCGTTGCGGACCGTCTTCGCGGATGGGAGTGGAAACTTTACCGTGCCATCGCTGCCAGTTGGCGTTTATGACATGGTCGTTTCTGCCACGGGGTTTTCGACCAGCAAGTACGACAATGTGTCGGTGCGTTTGACGGAGACCACCCGGCTCAACCCTTCTTTAAGCAGCACGCAGAATGCGGTGTCCGGGGATTCAGCGGGAACTGGACAGCCCACGGAAAGCGTGTTCGTGGTGACTGCCCCACCGGTGGTGGTGGTGGAAACAAGCAGTCCGACCACCGGGCGGACCGTGGAACCCGACGTGATTCGGAGTCTGCCCCTCGCGACGCAGAATTTCCATCAATTGCTGAATCTTTCGGCAGGCGCGCTTTCGAATCTGAACGCGTCGGCCGAACTAGGACGGGGCGATGTGGGCATCAACGTCAACGGCCAGCGGGACGACAACAACAACTACCTGCTGGACGGAATCAGCGTCACCGATCTGAGAAATTCCGAGTTGCTCAACACTCCGCTGCCCAGTCCCGACGCGGTGCAGGAATTCAAAGTTCAAACCAGCTTGTATGACGCAACTCAGGGACGCGACGGCGGGGGCAACATCAACGCGGTGCTCAAGAGCGGAACTTCAAGCTGGCACGGTTCGGCGTTCGAGTTTTTCCGCAACGATGCGCTCAATGCCAATGAATTCTTCCAGAACCGGGAAGGACAGCCGCGGCCGGAAGTCCGGCAAAATCTTTTTGGAAGCAGTGTGGGCGGGCCGCTTGGACATGAAGGCAAGAACGGGTTCGTGTTCCTGAATTACCAGGGAACGCGGCAGATCAGCGGGCTTTCTCCGGGAGCCATCATCAGCACGGTGATTCCGTCCCTGCCGAGCGATCGTTCGGCGGCTGCGCTTTCCATGGCGGCTTTCGGAAACACGACGACTCCGATTGATCCGGTGGTGCTGGGTCTGCTGAACGTCAAGAGCAATCAGTTTGGCGGAGCGGGCGGGGGCTGGCTGATTCCGTCCCTCGCGCCGTCCGATCCTGCAAATCCGGGCGCCGGAGCGGCGTTCAATCTCAGCAAACCGGGCCGCTTTAACGACGACCAGGCAACGGCAACTTACGATCGTCAGTTCAAAGACGGCAAAGATAAAATTGCCGGGCGTTTCTTCTTCTCCAATTTTTCTTCTTACCTTCCCTTTGGCAGTGGCGATGTGCCGAGCACGCCGGGTGAGTCTCTGACGTACGGGGACTTGAATTTTCCGGTTGAATTGCCGGTGCGCAACCGCTTCCTCAGCGCGACTGAGACCCATGTTTTCGGACCGCGGGTGGTCAATGAATTCCGCTTTGGTTTTCTCGATCTCCGCAGTCAGACGTCGAATCAGGACCCGGTGACGGCCAGTCAGTTGGGCATCGTGCGACCGAGCAACAACGTGACCAACGAGATTTACCGCTTCGACGTATTGGGTCTTGGAATTGGTCCGAATGACAGCGCCAACATGAGCCAGGCGCAGCACAACTACACCTGGGAGGACACGATCAGTTATTCCCTGGGCAAGCACTTCCTGCGCTTCGGGGGACTGTATACCCACACCAGCATGGATCGGAATTTTCCGCAGGACTTCAACGGGTTGCTGTATTTCAGCAGCCTGCAGACGTTCCTGTTAGGGGTCCCGTCGTATTCGTTCGACGCCAGCGGCGTGTCGAATCACCGGTTCCTGCTGAATGATTACGGGACCTATCTGCAGGATGACTACAAAGTCGCGCGAAATCTCACCTTGAACCTGGGGCTGCGGTGGGACTTGATGAGCGCTCCGCAAGACGCGCTGCATCATATGGCCAATGTGATTCCCGGCCTGATGGCGCAGGGTGAAAGTCCATTTGTATACCCAAAATCGGTAAATGCCTTCAACATTCCCGGACTGGTGGGAACCACCAGCGAGACCGGCCGCGCCAACAGCTACGCATCCAATTGGGGGCCGCGTATCGGGTTTGCCTACGATTTTCTGGGCAAACACACAACTGCACTGCGAGCGGGGTATGGACTCTACTACGAGCGCGACAGTCTGGCGCTGGCGGAGCAATTAGGCAGTCAGGCACCCTTCACGCCCAACGTGGAGGCCTTCGGCCAACCCGGCCAGCTGGGAACTTTGTTCAATGGCCTGTTGCCCCAAGGCGGAGTGATCGATCCGAATTTCGTGCCCCAGCCCTCGCACTTGGCCGGGTTCATCAATCCGGCCAACGGCCAACCGACCTCGGATCCCGACATGTATCCGGTGTTCAGCGGGAGCACGTATTACGAAACTGCCATGTCGGCGCCCCAGCACTACGTTTCTCCCAACACGCAACAGTGGAACCTGAGCATTCAGAGAAGCCTGCCCGGCGCATGGGTGATGGATCTCGGGTACGTGGGAGCCAAGAGCACGCATCTGTCGGCGATGCTCGACCCCATGCAGGCGCGGCTCGCCAGCACCCAAAGCCCAATTACTGTGCAAGATGTCTACGGCAACACCTACACCATCACGCAGAACACGGAACTCAACGTGGGCGCCCGCTCTCCCGTGCTGGGGCTTAATCCGCGTGGATACTTCCTGTTCAACAATGCGGCGACATCGAAATACAACTCGCTGCAGGCCACGCTGGCGCACCAGTTTGCCAAGGGATTTCATTTCCAGGGGGCCTATACATTCTCGAAGTCAATCGATCCGGTGGTGACAACTGGCGCCGGTGTTTACCAGTACCCGATGAACGATCAGACGCAGCTGCCGCAGGGCCTTTCGGATTTTGACCGAACTCACCGGCTGGTGCTCAGCTATCGATACGACTCAATGTTTTTCTCGCATGCCCGTCCATGGCAGCGCGCAGTCCTGGCGCACTGGTCTTTGAGTGGCATTTCGGTATTTCAATCGGGGTTGCCGATCCGAGTCACCGACTCGGCTGGCGCTTCGGCTTACGGCACAACGGTTCCGGACACCGCGACTCCCAGCCTCGCAACGGGGTACACGATCGCCAGCGCCCAGACCTCGGGCAGCATCGAGCAGCGGATTAATGAATACTTGAAACCAGCGGCGTTTGTTCCGGCACCGGTGGTGGGAATCGACGGTTCGACGGGCTTCGGCACGCTGGGGCGCAATGTTTTCCGCGGACCGTTCCAACAGAACTGGGACATGTCGCTGGCGAAGACCTGGCCTGTAAGCGAGGGGCAGAGCGTCAAGTTCTCCACCGACATGTTCAACGTATGGAACCATCCGGTCTTCGACAAACCGTCGATCACGGACATCGAGAGTCCTTCATTCGGACAGATTACCAACACCGTGGGAACACCAAGACTGGTGCAGTTCTCACTGCGCTATGCATTTTAGTGCGGTGCGGCTAAGGAGCCTGTGTTGACAAGCGAAAAATACGACCAAGCACGATGGGGCCTTCGTTGGTCTCGCTGTGCCGCATTCTGCGTTTTGCTGTTGAGTCTGATTTTTAGCGGAGCCAGTTTGGGGCAGGACCTCAACCGCAAAGTGATTGCTCGGACGGCTCCGAGCTACCCGGAGTTGGCCAAGCGCATGCACCTGAGTGGCAAAGTGAAGCTGGAAGTGGTCATCACTCCCGCCGGATCCGTCAAGTCTGCAAAACTGGTGGGCGGCAATCCGGTCTTTGAGCAGAGCGCTTTGGACACGGTGAAGCAGTGGAAATTTGAAGCCGCGGACAAGGAAACGAAGGCCTCGATCTTGCTGGAGTTTGCAGAAAAATAGAACCATCGCTTCGCGCTTGCGTAAGTTCAGGTTTTAGCGCAGGTGAACTACGGAGCGCGACGAATGAAACCTGGCATACCGCCCAGACAGCGCGGGGCCCGGTCGCTTCCAGTTGGTGAGCCAACCGGAAGCTGTTCATAAACGCGCTGCTGGGACGCCAACGTAGCTCGGACTAAATCGCCAGCAAAAGCGAAAGTAATGGACAAGTTCAGTCAGACTGCGGCTAGCCGCGATTTGACTATATATACGCTGCTGTGAGAGCGCGTCGAGGCTATCAGACTCGGCCAAGCCTCAATTTCTGGTTTGCGCGTCGCGCGGACGGAATTGTGAACCTGTTACCCCGAGTTCCCGTCGGACTGGGCGGAGCACCCGTTCCCCACCCTCCGCTGGCGATCCTGCACTTGCCGTCAGGGCAGGTCAACCAGCTCAAAAAACGATTCGCGGTAGCCGCGGCTCAGGGTTAGTTCGGTGGCGTCGAGTAACTGGATTTTGTAGTCTCCATATTGCGAGGACCGCATGGCTTTAATCTTGGCCGTGTTGACAACGGTGGAGCGGCTGATGCGCACGAATCCGTGAGATGCCAGTTTCTTCTCCATGGCGGAAAGCGTCTCGCGGAGGAATTTTGTCTTGTTGCCGATATGCAGAGTTACATAATTTCCCGCCGACTCAATCCAGTCAATTTCCTCGGCCGCGAGGAAAGTGATTTCGCCATCGGACTTTACCGAAATTCGTTCATTCCGGCGACCGCGCAATTCGTGTTCGGTAAGCAGGTTCGCCAACCGGCGCTGGATGTCCGCGCTTAAGAGCTGCGTTTGTTGGCCGGCGCGGACGTGGTCCAGTGCCGCCTTTATTCTTTCCCCCGCAACCGGCTTCAGAAGATAGTCGAGGGCGTGGACTTCGAAGGCGTCTAATGCGTAGCGGTCATAGGCGGTCACAAAAACAACTGCCGGAAGCCGATCCGGTGCAATCGCCTTCAGGACCTCGAAGCCGTCCATCTCCGGCATTTGAATATCGAGCAGCAGCAAATCGACGGCGTTGTTTTCAACAAAAGCGACGGTACTCCTGCCGTCGGCACATTCGCCGACGACGTCAATATCAGACTCATCGGCAAGAAGAAACCGGAGCCGCTCCCTAGCCAAAGGCTCATCGTCAGCGATTAGCGTTCGTATGGGCACGGTCGTCTCTCGTCACTCCTTCCACTTCGCGAAATGGCACAAGGATTTTGACGCCGCAGCCACCGCCTGGCAGATTCTCGCAACAGAACTCAAAATTGTCTCCGTGCAACTGCCGCAGGCGGGCTTGAGTATTGCTTAACCCGACTCCCGATTCCGATTTCTGCCGAAATCCAACAGGCAGGCCCGCTCCGTCGTCCAGCACTTGCAGTATGAGGCGCTGGTCCTGCCTGCGTGCCTGCACTTCGATCCGGCCTGCACTGAGGCGCGGACCGATTCCGTGCCGGATGGCATTCTCCACCAGCGGCTGCAACACCAGATGCGGAACGGCCGCGTTCAGCGCCATGGGATCGATATCGAAATGAACGGTGAGCCGGTCCTGAAATCGCGTTTGCTGAATTCGCAAGTAACACTCTAGAAACTCGAGTTCCTGTCGCAGGGGCACCTCGTGTCGGGTAATGTTCTGCAGCGACATGCGCAGAAGGTCCGCCAACTGCAGCGTCATTCGTTCCGCCGAAGCAGCGTCCTTTCTCGTCAAAGTGGCAATCGAGTTGAGGACATTAAACAGAAAATGCGGTTCGATCTGCATCTTCAGCGCATTCAGCTGCGCGTGGGCCAACTGCATTTCCAGTTGCGACGACTTCAGCTCACGCTCGCGATACTGGTTGCGATAGGTAACCGCCTGGCTTACCGCCACAATCAGGCAATACCGCGGGATGTTTCCCCAAAACAGTCCTATCACCTGCACTCGAAACGGCGCGAAGGGATGACTCCGGCTCCACGGAAGCAGGAAAATCCAGAGCGTGGCCAGCAAAGCGCCCGCACAGCCAAACAAGATCGCCGCCGGCACATGAAACAGAAACGGCTTTCTCCAGTTGCGCAGACCAAAACCGTAACGCTTTGAGAGGGAGAAAATGAAGGGAGTGAACAGCGCCCAGGTGTAGGCGTCGCCGAAGTTCCAAGTGAGCAGCAGCCCCCATGCCGGTGGTTGCCCGCCGGCGGCAATCCAGTAAATGTGCGAGCCGGCGGCGGTGAACAGGGCAAAGACTGTCCACAGCGCAAAACTGAGAATCCAGATTGTCCAGGCGTTTCGCACCGGCAGCGGCAGTTCGGGTTCGCCACTCGACGATTGTCCGGAACTTAATCGCACATTGTTTGCCGGCGCAGCTTCGCTCGAAGGCCCTTGATGTTCCGTTCTGGGCTGTGAGATCGCAGCGTTACTTACGTGGGTCGCCACTCTTCTTGGGCTCCTGTTTTCTTACTTCGTTACCGCCAATCAAATTGCGAACACTCGCCATTATCGCAAGTATGAGACCAAGCGCGATCATTTTCGAGGAAAAAGGGACGAGTCGCTCCAGAGTGGTGATGAAATGCACTTTTGCCCCGAGCGCTTCCCATGGTCCGCAACCCGGCGCCGATTGGCGAGTTTCGTTGCTCATGTCTTCGCTCGCCGCCGTCACTCTACCGCAACGCATATATATTTCCGCAATTGTGTATTTCTTTTCGTCTGCAACGCATCGCTAGCGGCGTCGCATGCCGCCTGTGCTTCTCAACTTACGAAATGTTACAACGCGCACCCTCCTCGGCGCGAAACACTTTTTCCGATCGACGACCTGCACGAACTCGGGACGCACAAATCGAAAAACCACCACCTTGCAGAACCACAACCATCGACTGGCTTACATCGTGCTGTCTTCGCACCGTCGTTGAGAACTTCGCCAACGACCAGGAGATTCAAAAATATGCGATACCTCAGATTTTGCCTCTATGCCATGCTGCTCGTGCTCGTCGCCGGATTGTTTTCACCTGCCACCGCGCAGGCCGCGCCCGAAAAGGTCGTCACCCAATACACGCTTTACGATGTCGGAACGCTGGGTGGAAACTTCAGCGGTTTTTACTCGTTCGACTTCACCGGCGGTGACTTCACTCCCTCGGCACTCAACACTCGCGGCCAACTGGCGGGGTTTTCTCTGGACTCCTCAGGCTATGCCGGTTCCTTCCTGTGGAGTGACGGGAATCTCGTCCCATTGCCAACCCTTCCGAACGGAAACAACGGCGGCGGCGGAAGTAACGCGCTCGGCATCGACGGCTCCGGCCTGGTGATCGGGATCTCCAATGACGGGCAGGTCAGTCCTTACAACGGCCAGCTCTACAACCATGCGGTGACTTGGACTCATGGGAAGATTCGCAGACTCCCCGACCTGGGCGGTTCCGACAGCGGTGCCAACTTCGTCAATAACCACGGCTTGGTGGTGGGTTATGCCTATAACTCCACTCCCGATCCATATTCTTACTACGGCACTCAGCTCCACGCGACGACGTGGAAGAATGGCAAGATACAAGACCTTGGCACGCTAGGCGGCACCGATTCCCAGGCATGGACCGCAAACGCCAGCGGACAGGTCATTGGCATCGCTTTTCTGAACACTCCACCGGAGCCGCCCTTCAATCAGCCCCAGGACGACGCCTTCCTCTGGTCGAACGGCGCGATGACCGACCTGGGAACCTTGGGCGGAGCATTCTCCACGCCCTCCGGTATCAACCGCAGCGGGCAGGTCTCCGTGATTTCGCTCGATTCTACCAACCAGTTTGTGCAGTCTTTCTTATGGACGAGTGGAAACAAAGTTCCGCTGACATCGCTGGGCGGAGACTTTGTGGAAGCGACAACGCTCAACGATTCCGGAACCATCGTGGGAGCCAATACGGACGCCACCGACACGAATTTCATCGCCGCGGCGTGGAATCCATCGGGAACCGGGAAACTCCTGGGAACTGTCGGCACGGACACGGGCAGCATTGCGCTGGGCATCAACAATCACGGCGTAGCGGTTGGCGGCTCCGGCTCAATCACGCTTAGCGGTTCGGCTTACGCGCACGCGTTCGTTTGGCAGAAGGGCACCATGAGCGACCTCAATGCCATGATCCCTGCTGGTTCACCTCTCACGCTGAACGTGGCGTACACAATCAACCAGGCGGGAGTAATTGCCGGGTTTGGTACGACCAGCACAGGCGACACTCACGCGTTCGTTCTCGTTCCTGCCTCAGACTCAATGAACGAGAAGTTCGAAACTGCGGCCTCCGCCCCAGCCTCTCCCGGTAGTTTCGTCAGGATGCCGTCACCCGTGGAAAGCGTTTTGCACCCCGTGAAGTCCATGCAAGGAGTTCAATAGCACCTCTGAGAAAGGTGAGTCTGAGAAAACGGGCCTCCCGAGCGGGGCCCGCTCTTTTCTCAAAACCAAAACTGCTCGGTCAGCTGTCGGGTACACGATTCCGGGCGTGTCGTTCGGCGATACGAAAGTTTGAGTTTCTGCAAACCGGTCGTAGCACCAGTCAAGAGGAATTCGATCTATCCGGCCAGCCGAAGGGCAGACTGTTTCACATAACGGGTGCGGTTAGGAGGATCACGTTGACCACTTCCAGCTTCTCGAGTGTTAGCCTTCAGTTTCGCCTAGCCGAAACACGGGAGGCTCAGATCGGCAGCAGACCCCATACCGTTGCCAAAGCTGAAACCAAGGACTCTGCGCAAGCTTTTCGTCGTGCCTTCGATTGGCAGCAGAGATGTCGCTTGCGCTCAGTGGCCGAACATCTGGCGCTTCGACCATCTCCTGAAGCTGCTCGATCTCGCCCAGGATGCGCTCAACGTCCATGCGGCACAATATCCAACGACGGCTACCACATTCCGCGCCGGAAGGACTTGATTGCTCTCTGAGAATCCTACGAACAGCGGAGGGCGGAAAGAGCGGCTTCGATGATATCGAGTACCGATGGCCTCACGCTGATTGGATTGCTTATTTTGTGCGTTTAGCCTTATCGCGCCTGAAACCGTTGCGGACTATTCTAGGGAACGATGGTTACAAGTTGATTTTTCCAGTTGGTACTGGCGGAGATGGAAATGGATGTCTGCATTGATGATGAAGCCGTGGTATCCGACTCTTATACGCCTTTACGGGTTAGTCGGTTTGGTTTACCTGCTGAGCTATTTAGTTTTTGTCAGATTTTCAAAGTAGCCCACCACCCCACCTCTAGCCTCGTATTGCTGGCCGCCATCCGTCTTAGTTGTGGTTAAATCCGGTTAGCACTTATTGACCTTCAAGGCGAAAAAAACGCACGCTTGTGCAAACGCAGGTTTCGTCAACTCCCGGTTGTGGATCACTTCCGAGTTGCGGGAGCAATCGCGATCACTTCCCACAACCCGACTTATCGTGACCTACATGGCTCGCTGTCGCGGATAACTTCCGGGTTGCCAACCATTCACGAATTGAACGGCAGATTCCGGACGAAATCCCAGACAGAGTCCGCGTTGGCTTCGGAAAGCCTGCTTCTCGTCACCGGACAATAATTCCTCCTATAATTCGAACCGTGATCCCCGCATCCCGACCCGTCACTACAATGCCTAATATGAGTTTTGGCGTCCTGCTACGTCGCTGGCGCAGCGTTCGGCGCGTCAGCCAATTGGACCTGTCTCTCGATGCAGAGATTTCGATGCGTCATCTGAGCTGCGTCGAGACTGGCCGCGCACAGCCGAGCCGGGAGATGGTCCTCCGTCTCGCCGAGGCCCTTCAGGTTCCGCTGCGCGAGCGCAATGCGCTGCTGTTGGCAGCGGGCTATGCTCCACTTTATCGTCACACCAATCTCGACACACCTAATCTCGACACACCTGAGGCAGAAGCGGCGGGTCGCGCAGTAGAGCTTCTGATGGCGCAACTTGAGCCCTATCCCGTACTCGTCCTGGACCGGCATTGGAACACGCTGAAGATGAATGCGGGCGCAAAGCGCTTTCTTGCGCTCTTCCCTGGCTGCGATTCTGGGACGCCTCATAATGGAGTCCGTCTTGTATTCCATCCTCAAGGGCTGCGCCCCTTCATCGAGAACTGGGATGTGGTCGCCGCACGCATTATCCGGCGGCTACATCGGGAAGTTGCAGACAATCCATCAGACGAGAAGTTGAAGCGTCTCCTTCAGGAGTTGCTCGACTATCCGGAGGTCCCGAGCCGCTGGCGCATGCTCGATTTGGATGGCGCTCCTCCACCGTTCTTGACCATCAACTACAGGTGGAAGAACTCAACGTTTCGTTTTTTTTCTTTCCTCACTAGCTTGGGCACGCCCCTGGACGTTGGACTGCAAGAGCTCCGCATCGAAAGTTTCTTCCCTGCAGATGAAGCCACGCGTGCCCTGGTAAGTCGCTTGACTGACGGAGCGTTTTAGCATCTGGCTGCTCCACAGCAAGCCTTTCTCCATGACCTCGGAGGTCATGGACAGCGGTCTTATGCTTCTCGGATACTGCGGGCGTAGCAATGACCGCTGAGGTCTCTGAGGAGGCAACATAATGAAGAAGAACAAAAGCGTTTTCAGCCAGTGGTTCACAGCGTTGTTGTTCTCGGCGTTACTAGGGTGGGCGAGCGTCAGCATCAGCGAAGCGGCGGCAATGGACAAGGGTGGGAGCGCCCCGGCTAGTGATCCGACCGCTGTCGATACTATCAAGCAACTCGAACAGGATATGGGGAATGCAATGGTGGCCGGCGATATCGACAAGCTCAATCAGATCTACGCCGACGATTGGGCAACCGTAGGATCCTCCGGCAAGGTTATCACTAAGGAGACCCTTCTAAGCGATTTCAGATCTTTCCATGACAAACTCGAGTGGTTTGAAAATGGACCTATGGAAGTGCAGGTGTTCGGCAATGTCGCCGTGGCCTGTGCCAGTGTCAAGGAAAAGAGGACCCGGGACGGAAAAGATACCAGCGGTGAGTTTGTTTGGATGGATCTCCTCGAAAAGCGCGCAGGCAAATGGGGTAGTCGTGCGCACCGCGGGCGCCAGGCTGAAATGAGGAAATTGGAAGAACGGAACGAGACTTTTCCGCTCTCGGGTCCAATACTTTGTCGCGGTTAGCCGTCTGCACTTGTGGCCTCGCCGCCGAGCACAAGGAGTCTATTGCCATGTTGCCACTCGAAGGAAAGGTTGCGGTTATAACCGGCGGGACGAGCGGGATCGGCGCTCGTACCGCCGAGGTTTTCGTCGCTAACGGAGCCAAGGTTGTGATTGCCGGCCGTCGCCAAGACAGGGGAGACAAGCTCGCACGGAAGCTCGGCGATGCCGCGAGCTTCATCCGCACCGATGTCTCTGTCGAAGCCGACGTCAAGGCGATGGTTGACCATGCAGCGGAACGCTTTGGTCGCCTCGATTGCCTGATGAACAACGCCGGGAGAAGTTCGCAATATGCCGCCATTGCCAACGTTGATCTGGAGCAGTTCGATGCGGTGATAGCCGTGCACCTGCGCGCCGTCCTTGCGGGACTGAAATATGCAGCGCGCGTGATGGCCGTACAAGGAACGGGCAGCATCATCAACGTGGCCAGTGTCAATGGATTCCGCGCCGGACTGGGAGGATACTACTATTCAGCCGCGAAGGCAGGCTCGATTCACTTGACGCGTTGCGCAGCCATGGAGTTGGGTGAAAAAGGAATTCGAGTGAACAGCCTCTCGCCGGGGATGATTGCTACTGGAGCCTTCGCCAAGTTCATGGGCATGCAGCCGGACGAGGCAGATGACCATCCGGAACTTGCCGAAGCCGCCATTGGTTCTGTCGTGACAAGATGGCAACCGCTGCAGTATGTCGGCCGCACGGATGATATCGCGCAAGGGGCGCTGTTTTTGGCCAGCGATGCGTCGCGTTTCGTGACCGGACAGAACCTGGTCGTGGATGGGGGCATCAGTGCAGGCTGGCCGATCACCGCTACCCGCCCCGACCGCGAATTGTTTTTCCGCACAATTCAGGCGAATGTGTCGGCTCATTCCGCGTAGCTCGGGTTCTGCGCCGACAGCCATGATGACTGTAGTAGCGAACCACAGCATCTGAGGGCAATTGTCGCTTCGCAACAGCACCTTTGGTCACTCTCGACATTTTCACATCTGCGCCAGATGTGTGACGGGCAAGCCGGAAGTTATCGGTCCGTCCGTCGGATTAGTACCGAGAAACGCGCTTACGTTTACGAAGATCGCGTCACCTCCCGAGTGGTCGGCAACTTACCTTGGGATTACTTCCCGCTTGCTCGTCATCGGGACACAATCCGCGAGCAGACTGGCGACAAGACATCCAAATCCATACGACAACAACCGTCGCAGGGGATTGTGAGGCCGCCTATAGGGCCTGACAGGCACAGGAGAAAAGCCACCTGCAGGGTGGCTCTTCTATTGGGCGTTAAAAAGAGCCCAAGCGCCGACAGCGTTGGCCACCGGCGCAATGCTCGGAATCATCACTCTGCACTCAGCCTAGGCAGCTTTGCGTGGCTGTTCAGGCTTGTCTTGGTCGGAGCTCGCTTCACGGGTAAAAGAAAGATTTTGAGCACCCGTCCGCTCCAACATTTTCCGTTTTCTCCACCTGCCAAGGAATGGGACCAGCGTGCCAATAACGATTACCAGCACGGCAAGCAAAATCAAAAGAAATAAAGCTCCGTGCCTGGCGGGCGCAGCGGGTGTAGTGGCGATTGCATCCGGTGTGCTAGCAGCCTCCGAGGACGTGCTGGCGGGCGCAGCGGGTGTAGTGGCGACTGCATCCGGTGTGATGGCAGTCTCCGAGGACGTGCTGGCAATCACAGCGGTTGTGGTGGCGGCTGCATCCGGTGGTGCTGACAATTTGCGAGAAGTTGCTGGCAGTCGCGTTGGGTCAGCGGCGGCAGCAGTCGGTGTGCTGACAATCGCGGCGGGCGCAACTGGGTCCACAACGGGTGCGCTGGCGGTCTCCGCAGGTCCCCCCGCAAGTGGAGCGACAGGCTCCACAGGCGCAGCTGCGTCCACAGCGGGTGTGATGGCAGTCTCCGCAACTGTACTGCTGGTAGCGGCAACGGGAGCGCCAGCGGCGGCATCCGGTGTGACGGTAGTCTCCGCAGGCGTGGTGACAGTCGCGGTGGGCGCGGCGGCGACGGCAGCGCAGTGTTCAGAGATCATGTTCAGTTCGGTAACGGCAAAGCTGTTATCAGCGGCGGCGGAACTCGCCCCGCTTGTTCTGTGCCCGATGAGGGTTACGTCATGTCCCAGATGTTGCTTGAAATCAACACTGTCGGTAGTGATCTTGAAAATGTGGCCGGTGTTGTCTTCCATAACTGTGTAGTTACCATCGGAGCCCGCCAGGCAACCCTTAATGGTCTGGTCTGTATTGATGCTCGCCGCGGGAGTCTGTGCAAACCCCAAAGCGGCCAGCAGGGCCGGTACAACGATCAACAGGAATACTCTCTTCATGGAATCCTCCGAAGATTCTCGCCTTGCGGCGGTCTGAAATTTCGCTTTGGGATTTGATACTGCTTCCGATTCTGATGTCGAACCCTCGGGGCTTTCGGGCTCCGGCCTGAGAACTTGGAGCATCCAGGTGAAACCACATAATCTTATTCGGTAAGAATCTGACTGTCTGTTCCAAACCGCTCACATTTTCCTATTCCGCCCACGCAGATTCCACCCTGATCGTATTCCGGGTGTATTGTCGGCTAGCCGGAAGTAATCCAAAACTGAAGGCCACGCCATCTCTGCCAAGCCCGGCTAATCACGTTCGAGAAACGCTGGTGTAAAATTGCGGCCTTCCTGACAAATTCTCAATGGCGGAATCTTGCGAGGTCTGCGATGCGTCTCCTGTTTCTAATTGCTTCATTGCTCCTTGCAGCGACCACCGTTGCCCAAGCCCAGAAGGCGAGTGATGTCGCGGACTTCGTGAGTATCGATGCACCAGTTTTCGTTCTTGACCATGTCCGAGTCATCGATGGAACGGGTGCGCCGGCGAAGGAAGACCAAGCGGCCGCGATCACGAACGGCAAAATACAGTCCATTGGCCCGGATGCGTCCGCCCAAATCCCTCCGGGTGCGCGACGTATGGACCGCTCTGGCTACACGGTGATCCCCGGCCTGGTTGGAATGCACAACCATCTGTACTACACCGATTCGTACACGGTGCAAGTTGTCGGGATCCACTCTCGGGAAATTGCGGTTTGGCTGTTGCCAACGGCGCTTGCCACCGACGGTGGGCCAACGCTGGTGACCGCCGTACCCGAAGAACTTCGGGTGCGCCACATCGTCTGTCCACCGCTGCCGGCCATTGAACGCCTCGGTGGCATGGTTCGAGCCCGCGCACAACGATTACATGTGGCGGCGGAGAAGTTGGATTGGAAACGCCCGCCTGCGCAAACTGGTGACCGTCTGGGGGGTCGCGGCATTGCCTGCAGTGTCTACGATGAGGACCTCCGCGCGCTCGGACCAGCGGCCATTCGTTGACGGGGTGAGAATACCAAGGGATGGATTATGCCCCCCGCCCTGATTGCGTGACCGCGCGGTGCGTTGTGTGCAGATTCTCCACCCTCACACCAGAATCTCGCACACAAAAACGGCGGCCGCCCTCAGACGACCGCCGTGCAATTAATATCGCTGAAATGTGACTACAACCTAGACCATCGGCCCGTCCTCTTGCGTTCTGAGGCCGCTGCGCACGCATCCTTCACGGCCCGCCTCCTTACTTGGCTTCAGGAACGAAGCGCTGAACGTCAATTGGCTTGACGCTCAAGATCTTATGGGCGCTCTCGCTCGCCTTATAGGTCTCGGCAAAGCCGGTGTTACCCGTCGCTTGCACATCGAAAAGGCAGCTGGCGTGCAGTTTTGCCTCGGAAACCGACTTGCAGGCTTCTTCGGCAACCGCCGGGCTCACCGGCTTGATGACTGGTTGGTTCGGAATCGTGCATGTCTTGGCGTTCTCAACCGGCCACTTCGTGTTCGTAAAGGTGGCGGTTGATGTGTCCGGAGCATAGTCGAAGAGGGTGTTCTTGCTGGTCACGCGCCATGCCTTTCCAAATTTATTGTAGAGAGTCTCGTAGCGCTCGTGCAGGGTGGAAGGCATTGCACCCAGCGACGCTCCAGTCGGCAGAGCCGGCAGCCAGCTTCCCTTCGGAACGGAGCCCGCGATTCCGCGTCCCTCAGGTCCATCGCCATCGCTCAGAAGCCCGGTTTTTTCCAACTGGACATTGAGCAAATTCATGGTGTCATAGCTTCCGGAAGGAATCGCGGTCATGATCTTGCCGTCCGCAAAATCCACTTCGATGCCCGCTCCGGCTGCTGATTTCTTCACTTGCGCGCCGTCTCCCAGATTCACGCCGTCCGCACCGAGCGTGGTGACTTTTCCATCGATGCGGAGATCGAATGGGCCTTTGCCGTAGGCGGCGCTGAAGCTTGGCTCATAGGTCACGCGATGCGTTCCCGCCCGCGCCGCGACCGCCGTATTCATTGCCAAACAACTGACCAGCCCGTCGTTGTTCATGCCACTGGGGTCATAGTTGCCGGGGGCCAGAGTTGGAATGGGCGTTTGACGCGTCTGGATCTCGGTTCCGTCGGAATCGAGCAGAGCGATAAACTCGCCCGCGGCCTGGAAGTTGTAGTAGACATCGTTGACGGTGGTGATATGCGGCTCGCCCGTAATGCTCGAACTGCCGCAACTGGCATTGTGAGTGTGGGTATCGTAGACTTCCATGAACTGGATCCGCGCATCGGTCCCGCCGTACGCGCAGCAAACAGGCGAAGCTGTTGACGGCACGAAGTTAAGATTGTTTGATTCGCCGGTCGTACCACCGTTGAATACACAAGATGGCGCACTCGTCGAACCAACCGTAGTCACTTCGGTCTGCACAAAAATGACAGTACCGCTGTTAAATTGGGCTTCCGAGCCGCCAGCATTTCCTACCACGTTGAATTCAGCCTGGTTCCAGATGCTTGCGATATCGGTATCGCTGTCTGCGACCGATGCCGTATAACCCTGGCCGCTATACGTCACCGTAGCATAATCGGTTCCATTGGCTGTTGCTGAGCCGGACAAGGTCAGGTCGGCAAGATCGGTAATCGGTAACTGGCCGCTCTGGATTGTCGCTGCCGGGGTGTTCTGCACACAATCGTCACCGGTGCCTCCTGGAACCACAACATCCGGTCCATTATCAAAGAAGCCGCTCGGGCAAATGTTGGCCCCGTTACCAGTATCCACGCCATAGTCGAACAACCAATATTCAATAAAGACTTGGGTTTCGTTGGTTAAAGCACCGCTTGACACAGATACAGGTGTGTTCGTCGCCATCACATATTGTTGCCAGGCGAGACAGGACGAGTAACTGCCGCAAGCGGCGCTGTGAGCGATATTGGTGTTGAGCTGCAGCGAATATTCATTTGCGCCAAGAATGCCTCCACCGCCGTAGGCAGCAACACCGACGCCTGTCTCACTTGTGATGCCACGCGTCATCGCGCCGGGCACCGAAAGGAAACTGCCTTCAACAAGACTGAAGAAATGTCCCAAGGGAGCCTGAGCAACAATGTCATTGCTCGGATAGGTAGCGCCACCTACTTGCACGTGGCTGTCTTCCTTCTGGTTGCGATTCCAGTGCCGAGCTGACCGCCATCCGTTCGGCGGAGCGCATTGAACTTCTTGCCATTGAGTACTGGGATACGAAGCATGGAAGCATCCTTCCTTGGGTGCGCGCGTGTGATGCATTGTCTTTGCCCATGCCTGGCGGGCCTTAACCTCTGTCGGGCTTGTGATTTCCTTACTTGCCTGTGCCGCCAGTGATCCGGCGAACCCAACCATGGTTATCAAAAGCGTAACGCCCATCCAAGCTTTCCTTGTACTTTGCATATACTCTCCTCCGGGCAGCCTCCGCCACTTTACTTGGTGTCGCCGGATAGCCCGCTAGCAGATAGTGTGCGCAGCATCTTAGTCGTTTCATGAAACTTGAGAATGTAGTGCTTATTCCGCTTCCGAGCCCAGCGATGGCGACTGGCGGCACGGATCGGCTGTGGAACGTGGAAGACCTTGTAGCCTTCTCGGAGGCCTACGAATAGCGGAGGGCGAAAAGAGCGGCATAAGCCATGACTATGATCAGGTCAAAAGGTCAAACACTACTTGGAAGCCGACCCAGGTACGCCATTTTGCGACGATTGCCTGAAGGATGATCTAGTACTGGAGCGTCGGCAACAGGCTCAAAGCGTAACGTCTGCAATTGGTTCAACGCCATTTCATGCGAGACAAGGGAATGTGTTTCAAGTGTGAGAAAGAAAAATAAAGTGAGTTGGGTTTCAAAGTAGCTCACTACCGAAACTGAAACTCGCAATACCCCTTACTTTATGGCTCGCGCTCGAACATTGGCATGTGGGAATACTCTGGGCTGCTGAGGTCAGCATCCAGAACGGCGACACCTAAGTCGCCTTTGTACAGGCTCTCGGGGCGCAAGTCGGGCGGAGCCGATCGAGCATCGAGGTGGGAATTGAGAGTCCTGGCGGCTGCTAGACGTCCAACATCGCGGGCGCGCCGCAGCCAGATCGCGTCGCCAGTATGACGGTAAAGATTGAGCAGAGCATAGGACTGTCCCGCCATGCCACAACACAAGTTAGCGATCGCAGTCGGCGTCTCCCAAACGTACCATGCTGCGCCTTCGGCGAGTTCGAGATAGCGATTGTCCCCCAGGGCCTTGTGCGCGGCAGTCCACAGAAACACTTGCCCGGCGCTGCCATTGCACCATCCGGGCATCGATCCGCTGACTTGGTTGTCGCCTCTGGAGGCAAGATCCCACGGCCATTGTAGGCCGCGACTCATGGGGGCGGCGCATTCGCCAAGCTGTTGCAGCCTTTCGCCCAGCGCACTGGGAAGCGGCTCCCCCGACGCGGAGCACCAACACAGCGAGGCGTAGAGAAGCCCGGCCCATCCATGCGCAATGCCGAGGTTGGTCAATTCCCTGGACTCACGAATGGCCGCATATCCGTCGAGTGTCCGCCAAAGCAGGCTGTGAATCTCGCGGCCGCGCACCAGTAACCTAGTTTGCTGCTCCGCGACGCGATCAACCAATTCCAGGCCGCTCATGGCGTCGAGCAGGAAAACGCAGCCGAGCAACAAGCCGGCTTGCCCAAGCGTCACGTCAAGAAACGTGCTGGGTTGCGCGCAAAGCTGCATAAAGGCCTCTGTAGCCGCGCACTGCAGCGCGATGTCGCCTCTGGCTTGCGCAATCAGAGCCTGCGCGGCGTAGACGCCTGCGGGGCTGTGATAGAGAGAATTATGTCCCACGGTCTTTGGAATGATCTCAATTTCCGCGTTATAGAATGCGCCCTCGTTGCCGATTTCGCGGATCGACCGGACCGACCAAACATCGGCCGCAGCCAGAAGTTGGGCATCTTCGGAGGAGCAGGCCATCTGATATAAGGCGCAGGCTATGCCCGCACTGCCGTAATTCAAGGACGTCGTGGGAGGAGTTAAGGACTCACCTTTCATCCACGAGCCTCCGATGGCGGACTTGCGGAGCAGGCCCCCGCGGAAGTCTCTCGAAGTCTTATCCTCGAGCGGAGCTGCCTGACCCGTCGACGGCGGAGTCGCGATCGATTGCCAGACGCGGGCGAAGTCTTTCACCGAAGGAAAACGCCCCGCGGGATCCTTGCTCAAGGCTGTTTCGAGACAGCGTTCGACATCAGGCCACGCCTCCACAGCGTGCTGATGGAATAGCCTGGCCGGTGCCTGGGCAATCTGGCGTAGCATTTCTTCTTTTTCAAGGAGGAAATCCAGATAATGCGCACCCGTCAGCAAGAGATACAACAGCGCCGCCAACCCATACTGTTCGCCGGCGGGGGTTGGGGGTGGGGGCGGCGCGCCTACCAAGAGCGCACGTGCGAACTCCGGCTCGAAGAAGAAGCTGACGCCTCCCCGGTGTATCGTGTGGTCGCCCTCGCTATCGTCGATCCGCTGCCCCAGGCCCAGGTCAATAATCTTCACAGTGTAGTGCCGGTCAATTAAGATGTTGCGCGGATGAATGTCCCCGTGGGTTACACCTTGCTCGTGCAGATGGGCATATGCGTCGAGAATCCTGCCGGCGAGGAGGAGCAAGTGGCGGCGCGAGTCGCCGTCGGAACGCTGGCGGAACTCGGAGAACACGGAATGTGCGTCGGCTCCCGCAAACCATTCCATCAATAAGTAAGGCCGGCTTTTCCACTCGCCGGTGGCAAACACTCTGGGTGTTATGGTGCCGTCGAGTGCCGAAAGAATACGCGCCTCCCGCTCAATTGCCCGGCCCGCATTACCCATCTCGGAGCGCGCGATCTTGAGAGCGCCCAACCGGCCGTGCGGCCTGCGGGCCTGATAAACCTCGGTATCCTCGAGCATCTGGACACATCGCAGGATGGTCCATCCATCCACCAGATTCTCGTCCAACAACGAGGGGCGGAGTTCGGAAGCGCCGATGGCGTCCGCTCCCACCAGCAACTCCGCCCCGATCAAGGACTGCAACAGAGGCAGGGATTCTTCCAGCAGCCGTTCAGCGTCCACGGATTTGCCTCGGCTAAAACGCGCCACCGCCTGAGCGATAGTACTGGGCTTTTCAAACAGCGAGATGAGCGCGGCAGCCTCGGCGTCGACCACTTTGGAGTGGGAGCGAGAGTTCGGCCGGCTAAGGGCGAAGTGACCATCCGAAGAGCCGATTCCGCGGCGAAGATCCTCCGGTAACTCTCCAGCGGGCTGAAGCAGCGTGCCAGCAGGCAGGACGAAGGTGTCGGTGAGATTCATTGGTTTATCTCCGGGAGGGCCCCGCCCATGCCAGCGCACGGGTAGGAGCCCAGGTTTCAGTATCAATACCCTCCAGACGCAATCGATCCATGGCAAAACGCCAGGCCAAGATCTCCGATTGGGTAGAGACCTTGGCCAGCGAGAGCGCAGTGCCTAGCTGGTTGCAAATCCGCTGCCGCCAACTTTCGCGCTCCAGCCAAGCGACGGAATTTTTCTCCTCCGGCGGATCGATTCCCCAGGAGAGCAAGCCCGCGCCCGCGATCTCCGCAGTGAACGGAACACCGTGCGCTGGACATCGCTCTAAATTCTGCAGAATGCGTGCGGCGGTTTCCTGGAGCTCGCAGAATTCTCGGAAGTAGACCACGATTTTGTCGGGTCGCAGAAGGCCGTAGGCATCACGTCCCACCTTCAAGTGAAAGGCCTTTGACAGCGCGGTGGCATCCGCAGTGACCTGAAATGCAGCGCGCACCTGGCTGAAGGCGGGACTCACATAGAGCTTGTAGGTTGTTGGCGCGGAGTGGTTGTCACGCATTGGCTGCGACTGCCAGGCAATCCATCCCCGGCCCGGTCCGGCGGGGGGTAGACGTTGCCAACCCCTCTCGAGCAAACGCGCGGTGGCACCGTGGTCAATGCCCAGGTGATGTTCGACGGCGGCCTGATCGCACAACCGCCGCCGCCACTCCGGCGATACGGGCAGGTGGTTGTAGTTGTAAAGGCGCGCCGACAGCTCAAGCGCATCGGTGATTTCGAGCGCCTCGGCATATTCCAGAGCCCGGCGCGAAAGCGCGGCCAGACAACCTTCGGGCCCCGACTCGGGGCGGTCGGCGCAGACGAAAGTGCGCGCCCCGGGGCCGGAGACCAGCTCGCCATTCACTTCGACTGCTAAAACACCGTCCAGAACCATTTGTCCTATCACTTGGTCGCATTGTTCGCCTAGAGTCTGCCTCACATAGCGCGGCAACACGGCGGGACTTTGGAGTGTGAACCAGAGAAGAGCCATGTCGCGGGATGCGGATTTGATGCTGAGGCGTGGGTCGTGCCGCGGGCGCAGTATGCCATAGCCATCGGGATCGCGCTCGAGACCCGCCAAGTCCTGCTGCTCGGCGGGCGAAAGCCGGTCGAACAAGATCAACTCATAAGCCGGGCTGGCCCGCAGGCGCAATTCGCGGAGACTTCTTGCAAGTCTGATTTCCATGGGGAAGATCGGGCCGCTCAGGACGGCTTCGCCTGAGCGGCTCCTCCTTTGGGTTCACTTTCGGTGGTTGCCTTACTTCTTCCCCAGTTCTTTCTTGCGTTGGGCCAGGCTGGCGAGCTTTTCCTGGAGCTTGGCTTCCTGTTCCTCGACCTGGGCCACGGTCTGCGGCTGGAGAGCGCTCTCCTGCTTCTCAATATCAGCCAAGGCTTGCTTCAGCTGGGTCTTGAGCGCATTCAATTGCTGGGCCTCCTCTACGGCTGGGAGATACACGCGGCTGTCGCCGCAGAGGACGCTGTAGCCACCACAGCGTGGGATGGTGTCCCAGCAGGTGCCGGTACACACATTGCAAGGAATTCCGCCACTGTAGGCGCGGATGCAAAAAATTAACTGATCGGCTGCTGCCCCCTGAGCGGCAGCAAGGTTGACCATTAAGTCTCTGCTAAACATGTCACTCACTTCCTTTCGATTTGAGTTTGTTGCCGTCTTGGTTTTTCCCGGGATTTCCTGGACGTAGTGTCCAGAGAAGTCAGAATGACCTTGTCAAGCCAGCGCTTCATGGCTTGCAAGCTGGCGCGCAGTGCCAAGTCAGGACCAACTTCGACTTATCTAATAGTGCGGATTCAGGCCAGAACGTTGCAGGAATCATTGGCGTTGTTTACGGAATTGAGGAAGCGTTGAGCCGCGGATGCGAGGTCTGGCACAGACGAGGCCAGTAAATAACTGACGAAAGCGTTGCATCTGAGGCCCAAGTTCAGGCTGAGAAGTAGCGAAGCGAGGGGCTTACGTCGGGCAACATCCACAAGCCAGAATTTGGATTGCTCAAGCGCATGCATTTTCCCTGAGAAGACGCGACGGTTCGTCGATGGTTGACGCAAAGGGCAGTGCAATGAACGATTGCCAACGATTCTCGGCCAAGGTAATAGCAAACTGTCAAACATCCTCGCGACAACGAAGCTGGCAGAACTCCGCTCACGCGTCTTCCACCAAGTTGACGCAGGAGTGAGCACTGAGACCGCACTGCGGGGAAATTCTCCCGCTCAGCTTATGTGAGCGAAGAGTGATCGCTCGCGTAAGCCGTTTTGCGCGACTTCCTCAGCCCAACCGCGCGTAGAGTTGAAAGGGCGCCCAGTAAAAGGGGTTGTGGAACTCCCTGCCCCGCAGCAACGACAGTTTGGCGGTGCGCAGAGCGGCATCGGGGCTCGCCCCGCGATTCAGTTCATCGTAAAACTTGTCCATGAGTTGGACGGTGGAGGCGTCCGACACGTCCCATAAGGCGGCAACTACGTTGTGGGCGCCGGCTGCGAGGAAGGCCCACGACAGGCCGACCAGTCCCTCGCGCGAATACGAACGCTCGCCCGCGCTGTAGCACGCCGAGATTGTGACAAGGTCGGCCCGCAACTTCTGGTCTTTGATGACGCGCGCATAGAGTTTGAAGGAGTTATCTTGCGCGCTGTCTTTAGACAGCACAATCGCGGAGTCAAGGGGACTCAACTGGCTGGCAGTTCCGTGCGCGACAAAATGAATATAGGAGAACTTCTGGGGATTGCTGGCCAAATACGCTGATGGCGTCGCCTCCTCCCGAGTCAGTATCTTTTGATCCTGCTTCGGAAAATGGCTCTCAACCCTTCTCATCTGCGCAGCGGATAGCGGCAGTTCTCGATATTCTTCGTTCGGCGCGACGCTGTCCCCAACGATCAACAAGGTACGATCCCGTTTCTGCTTATCCGCGCGCGGTGCGGCCAGGATTCGTAACGAACTGGCATCCGCAATCGTCACGTCTTCAATCCAATAATGCAGCTTTGGCTGGGACGTATTCAGTTCGGACGTCTTCGGTTCAGAGACAGGAAGAGTTTCGAAATTCAGGCTGTTCAGGCTGCCGTCGGGAATAACGAAAACCTTCGCGTCCTTCTTCAATAACTCGCTTGCCGGCCCGATCAGCGTTTGATAAAGCGATAGCCCGTCTTTGTCTGCCGATGCGAGAACATCCTGCACCTTGAGAGACTCGCGATACCGCTGCACGGTGTCGTCGATTTCCTTGCCCGGAGGAAGGGTAAACAAGCTGGTCTTCTGTGGAGTGATCGCCCATAGATAGGACTGCTTCTCTCCCAGCCAATAAAAAAGAAGCGTGCCGCCGGCGCGGCGCGCGATTTGCGGGGCGTCCAGCGGCGGAGGGCCAGTGGAACCTCCTTTGGGCAGCAATCCCAATCCCTCATTCAGAGTGCGAGCGCGGCTGAAGTCGGCCCAGCGCAGGGCTTCGTCGGGCTTTTTGCTTGCCACGAGAAAGTGGACGTAGTCGTCGTAAACGTGCCGGGCGTTGTTGGAAAAAGGCAGCTTCGAATCGTCGCGCTTGAGGGCTGAGCGCGAGGCCTCGATCGTTTTGAGAGCAATCTGATACTCGCGGTCGGCTGCAGCGGAGCGGCCTTGATCTTCGTAAAGGCGTGCGAGCGCATGCTCGGCTCGAAATTTCAGGGAGGCATTCGTTTGTGGGTCGTTTTCGACTTCGTGGAAGATTCGTTCCGCTTCTGTTTCATTGTGCGAGCGGGCAGCGATCAGGCCCTGGACCAGGAGCGGGTAAAGTTCATCCAGACGGTTGTTGTCGTTGTGGGCGATGTCGATGGCTTGGTCGGAGAACTTGCGCGCTTCATCCAGGTCGCCGCTCTCGGCCGATACAAGGGCCAGCGCGCGGAGGGCGTTGTAGATGTCCTCCCTCCCACTCGTCTCGTTTGCGAGGTCCAGCGCTTTCAGGTACGACTGTTTCGCACCAGTGAGATCGCCACGGCTCGCGTAGACGTATCCGGCATTGGTAATCCAGGACAACTGATCGATGATATCGCCAACTTGAGCCGCTCGCTTCTCAGCTTCGAGAGTCAGCTTTAGTGATTTGTCCGAGTCACCCAGGTTGTAGTATGCCCAACCCAAGTTCCCTAGCGCCTTGGTCGCGATGGTCCCCGCGCCCAATGCCGACGAAGTTCGATATGCAACATCCGTCAGCTCTATCGCCTCGTCAAAGTGCTGTTCCGAGAGCGCACCTAGCCCCAGATTAAGAAGTGCGGTTGCCTCTAAGAATTGATCGCCATGAAGGCGAGCGAAAACCACGGTCTTCTCAAAAACAGGCTTCGCTTTAGCAGGTTGTCCTTGCTGCAAGAGCAAGATGCCACGCGCCCTTAAGACTTCTCCGCACGTGACCTCTGGCAATGCATTGCACAGCGCCTCTGCCTCTCCAAGATTCTGTTCGGCATCGCCAAAGTGATGTAGACGCGCGTGCGCGGCGCCTTTGAGCGCCAAGACCTCGACGACTGAATCTCGAGTATCTATGGAATCAGGCGCGGCACCCAGCACGGTCAAAACCGCCGGATACATCCCGCGCCGCAAGAGTGTCTCTGCTTCCAGAATTCGAAACCTTCTTGCCCACTGAGGACTCGAACCCAGAGATCGCTGATAGCCTTTTTCCGCTTCATCCTGGGCTCGAATTAGGTCGCCGTGTCTCAGTGTCAGCTCTGCGCGTTGGAAAGAAGCCTGCGGAGTCTCACGGTTACTGCACGCAAACACGCACGCCAGAGTCAGCGCGAAGCCACCAAAGACTATGGAAAGCTTTGCCCGTTGCCCGAAACCCCGGAACCACCCGACCCGCCGGATCCCGGGCACCCCAGACGTACGCCCAGCATCTTCAGCGTGAAGTAATTGCTGTCGCTTGGCTTCGATGGGGATGCATTGCCCTGCAGTTGCAGCGACTCGCTGTGGCCATTGTTGATGCCGACTTCTAGTTCGGCCAAATAAATAGTGCCAAAGTCGCGAATAAAGATGGCATTCCCGAACGTCCTGACTCCGGGAATCTCGACCGGCAGCTTGATCTTTTTGACCAGGGAACATCGCAGCTTAGGATAGCCGTTCGAGCCGCCGTTCGCACCTGCCCCATCCCCATCCTTGTCTGTGGCGCGCTTCTTGAGATCGTCGATGTAGGTGATCTCGGCGCTGTATTTCTCCTCCAGGCTTTCAGGAAGGTCGCGGGTCTCGACGATATCATCGAGTTGGCGGTGCACGCGATCCAAGAAACTGCCGTCTTGCAGGTAAGAGCGGTCGCCCTCGGGTTTGGGTCCACAAAACGCCAGATCAAGTTCGACCTCGACCGGGTATCCGCCAACGCGCAAATTTTCAAAGCGCGTGCCGAGAAAGTTTACTCGGGGGACGTGGCTGATTGGCTGCGTGGGGTCGTTCGTCATCGAATGCTGGGTGGAAAGCTGCGCCACCACGCGATCGGCCGTGATGATGTCTTCGACGTTGTATCCCTCGAGTGCCGCCGTTGCCAGCGTGACCCAGCCAGCGTGATCGTTGCCGAAGACATCCGTTTTCTGCTTGACGTGAGCGCCGGCGACGCGGGTGTGTCCGCGCTTGAAGGAAATCAGGCCTTCAATGTTGGTCTCGCCGACCGACTGCGTGACGAGGCTTTCGCGGCGGCTCTCGATAGCAACGCGCCCATATTCTTGCCTAGCCAACTTGATCGGCTGATCGAGTTCAACATCAAGTATGTAAGCATCAGCGTGGTATATGTGATACGCCCCTTGCGCGGACCCTGACACCATCGGTAAATTCGGACTTGCGGCCATATGGTTAGCTCCTCTCGTGTGAGCTTACTTTTGAATTTGCAATTTAAACGACGTATCTCCTACGTTCTTACTCTCCCCTGAAGCAGTAATTCCGCGCACCACCAATTTGTATCTCCCCGCTTCCCGATTTGCTCCCGGCACCTGTAGCGGCAGATGGTCTTCTTGAGATGACGCCGGAATCGCGAAAGCGAACGACCATTCCACTTTGCCTGCCGGATCATATAGGTCTGCACTGTACTTTGAATACGGTCCGCCCGGAGGTATCCGTACTAGTAGAAGAAAGGCTTGCCCAGGCTTAGCCGTGATCGTCGGCTCTTCCGATGCATAGGTATTGAGGTTCACAGGAGCCCATGCCAAGACCTGCGGACTGTTCAATTGATGGGTCAGCCGAGGATACGTAACCAGATTCTGATAACCAACGACCGCCAACAGTGCGGCCATCACCGGAACGACAAACGCAGGTCGCAGCCACGCGAGCCATCTCGGCGAAGGGGGAATCGGGACAGGTACGGGGCGCGGCTGAGGCTCCCCTAACGCCCCGTTCTCGATTTCCTCCACCAACAAAGCCGCAGCTTGCACGTCGGCCGCGCATTCCGGACAGTTGAAATAATGTTCCTCAAATTCCTCGCGCGCCGCAGGGTCAAGTTCGTTGAGCAGATATCTCTCCGTCATTTGTCGAGCAGCAGCCGCTTCGTGATCCATAAGAATAAAGAGCCTCGTATAGCTTAATAGTGCGCCGGCGCGATCCAGCGTTGCACCGCCATCAGGCCGGAACAAGTCCCAACGAGTCATTCCCGGCATAATATAAAGACTTAAGCCTCTCCTTTGCTCGATGCAGTATGAGGCGCAGATTGTCGCGGTTTATGCCAAACTCGCGGCACACTTCGTCTTTGTCTCTCTCCTCAAAGACAATTGCATGTAGCACCCGCCGGTCTCGTTCCGGAAGTTGCTCCAGAACCTTCTGGAGTTTTTCCTTCGATTGCTGGTCGGAGATTATCTTGACCAGATCGAGAGAAGCGGCAGGCAGTTCGGGCGCGTCGTCCTTGTCGATCGAAACGAAGCGGTCGCCCCTCTCGTTGTCTCGGTAGTGCTCTCTCAGCACGTTCCTGCAGATGGAGAGAACAAAAGAGCCGAGTTTCTGTGGCTCCCTTATTTTCTCATCTCGCAGGGCCTCAAGAACTCGAACGAACGTTTCCTGTTGGACGTCCTCGATGGCTTCCCGGGACTTGAGTCGAGTGCGTAGGGTCGTCTTCATCACGGCAGAAAAGTACTTATGAAAGTGCTCCCGCGTACGGAAATCACCCGCTCGCAGGCGGCCGCAATATTCTTCGTCAAAGGAGTGGAATTGCAACATTTTGCCCCGGGAGCCTGGAAGTGGCACACAGTTTAGCACTTCTCGCGGCGAGACTTGGCCGCTGTCCGGGGCCACAATAATTGGCTGGTTTGCAGCGCTGTGACCGTTAAGACGGTGCCGGGTTTTCGAAATGGGTCGACTGGCAGGCACGGGGAAGTCGGAGACTCCTATGCAGGGTGGCAGAGTAATGGTCTGATCCATCGGGGAGCAACATGTGAAAAAGCACCGAAGCCGCTTCCCCGTCGGCTCCGGCACTTTTACAGAATCCAAGCCCGGGTAGTTGCCAGGCTGAGATCCTAAAGTTGTGGTGCAATCGCTTAACAGCGCGACATTTCCACTATCGGTATAGTGTGGGAAAGAGGCAGATCGTTTCACTTCTGTTTTGAGTCCAATCATAGGATTTTTGCGACCTCGCAACTCCGAGTGAGTTAAGAACCGCATTCTTCGACTGCTCCAGGCTGGCTAGTCGTCGGCGCGCAAGCCTAGTACGACTCCTCACCAAACAGTGGGAGTAACCGGTTCTAGAGAAAGTCTTGGAAATTCCGGCCAGCAAACGTGACAAATGAAACGAATCTCGCAGTCCTCGCACTATCTCCTTGGAGCGGCTTCGGTAGACGGCACAACGAGGAGACAACAGGGCGGAATCAAAAGAGTTTTTGCTAGAAGTACCAATCGACGCATCGAAAGTGTCCGATTTCAAGCTCGAACGCGCGGTCAAAGTGGCCGTCTTTAGCAAGCAAGGTCAACCGCAAGAGCAATTGGCAAAGTTGAACGCGCAAGGCAAAGGCAGTGTCACCTTCGCTTTTCCAAAAAACCCAGGATCGTTGCAGATGGCGCTCGGCCCGGAAACGGTCAATGTACCGCCATCCTCTTGGCGGACCTCGAAGCAGTTCACGCTTCCGCCGTCGCGATTTCTTCAGAACTTGGCCTCCCTCGCTCCGTATTTGCTTTTCCAAGTCATGAACAAGCGTACAATAGTACGTCTCTAGGACCCGGAGAGTTGTAGATTCGGTTCGACTCAAACTAGCGTAACGTTCACAGCTTATGGCGAACGGCGATTTCTTAAAGTCCGCAGTTGACAGCTGGGACAAACTCACCGACATCCTGAATGTTGGACGGATCATCTTTTACCCAGCAGCCGGATTTTGCGCCCTTCTTCCCGTCGCTATGACTCTGCGCATGCTTGCCCATCCCGCGGCTGCGCCTTACTGGACCCAGTTTCTGTCAGACCTGGTTGTCTGTTCCAAGAGTGGCACGGTTTGGATTGCCAGTCTTGTATTTGGTTTCCTGATTGCCAATCTTGGATTCATTACCGTCATCGATCGATTCGCAGCCCCGCCGCAAGTAACAACGGACACAAATTCATACGAGTATTCCTATCCCCGGTTGTTCTCGGGCGGTATCGCGCCCAAAGACGGCCACGATTACGCGGCTTGGTTGATCGCGGAGTACTACCGATATGTGGAAATTGCGGTATATATCCCTTACGGTATTTTACTTTCCCTCCCCGTCTACTCGATTTACTCGCTTCTGTATCTAATTCGCGCGTTGGGTCTAAGTGAGCCGCTCGCTTTGAATGCCGCGCATTTTGCCTTTGCCATCTGGACAATCGGCTCAGTCGTCGCGTGGGCGGTCATTTGGCCGGAGTTCTGGTTGCCCCGCGTCGCCGAACCCCTTTTCCAAGGCTGGGTTCAATCGCGCCGCGCGGCGATCCAAGGCCTTGAGGATTTTGTTGGCGGGACAAAACCTCCCGAACAAAGCGAGACTCAACCTTCCGAAAAAAATAAGTAATGGAGCGCCTATGAAATCGCGAAGACTTGTGATCTTCCTGCTCGGAATGCTGCTCTGCCTGACGATTGCCGCTCAGCAAAACACCACTCCTTCCAATCAAGCCCAGGCGAAAGCGCAATCCAACAAGGGCAAAGCGGCAAATCCCGTGCCGGACGCAAAAGAAACCAGCGAACGCCTGCAAAAACTAACCGACTCGGTGGCCGCGTTGAACGCGAGAGTGGACAAGCTAACCGAATCGCAAGCCACGACGGACCTCAAGGCGAAGGTGGATGCACTCAGCGGAAGGCTGTGGACAGCAATCCTGGTTACAATTGTCCTCTCTATTGCGCTGATAGCAGTACTTCTAATACTGCTTCCTAAGCTCAGCAATGCAGCTACCGCCGCGCACCAACTCACAAACCAACTTCAGCCGCTACAGAACGCATTGCCAATTCTTCAGACGGCGTTGAACGACCGTCCAACGACCGCACGCGTGCAGGCGGAACTACAACCCCTACAGACGGCTCTCAACGACCGCCCAACGCTCGCACAACTTCAACAGGAACTACTACCCCTGCAGACTGCTCTGAGCAACTGTCCAACGATTGCCCGGCTTCAGGCAGAACTGCAGCCCTTGCAGATCGCTCTGAACGACCGCCCAACGCTCGCACAGCTGCAGGCGCAACTGCAGCAAGTACTGAAAGCTCTGGCCAACCAGTAGACGGCCGTCCAACGTGCACGGAAGTTTTGCCATGCACACTCGAAGGAGCCGAACGCGAGGGGGCGGTCGAGATTCGGCGTCGCGATTGTACCTCGTGAAAATTCAGTGCAGCTCGCGATTATTGACGCATTGAATTTTTGCGGACCACACCTCCTTCGCTTTCGCCACGACCCATGAAAGCGAAAACTTCAGTTTGATAAATATTCAACGGGCGTTTCACCTCCAAGTACATTTCGAGTGTTACATTGCTACGTTCGGCGGACGGAAGAGTGAGCACAACGCTATTAGCGGTGTCGGTGGCCCTGGTGGCCGGTAGTTCGCTGCACGATCACCGTCTAAGCGGCCTTTGCAGAATACAAATGTAGAAAGTATCGCGGCGATGTGAGAAGTTTCTCTTTTCGCACAATAGATATACGTCAATCGGTCTGTGACTCTTGGCTGGCCGACGGCATCTTCAGCCCCAGACAGTGGAATCTTGTTAGTATGCAACGCCGAGTCCGATGCGAATACCATTTGCCCTCTGATAAACTGGGGCTGAGAACCCGTTCGTATAGGCGATGCTAAATTTAATGTGGGGGTTTGCACCCGGCGAATAAGTTGCAGTTAGAACGTTTACTGCTTTCCCGCCTGTTACGGTCTCAAGATATGGGTTCCCGTGCCTGTCATTCACAGCCGTGTGCTCTGTGGTTAACAGATAGCGGCCGGTGAAATAGGATTCAAAACTGAAGTTCCTGTACTGATAGAGGGCGTCCAGCTCAAGCACAAACCTACCTATGTCATACGTTGGAATTGTTCCTACCACTGCCTTCGTGGTTGGGTTTGACCTGCCCCTGCTTTCGTTCACGTGAGAATACGACAACTCTGTTCGTCTCCATCTCCGGTTTGAGCCGGGATGGGGGAGCGCGAGGGGCAAGGGACGGCGTTTGAGTCCCTTGCCTCTCGCTCAGCTGTGTAGAAGCC
>Ga0187867_10000608_pt1 | contig 31681 bp, 32 predicted proteins | sample June2016WEW_13_1_FD_132976 | JGI IMG/M metagenome (GOLD analysis project Ga0187867, IMG submission 132976) | Peatland microbial communities from SPRUCE experiment site at the Marcell Experimental Forest, Minnesota, USA - June2016WEW_13_10 | ecosystem: Environmental > Terrestrial > Soil >... | reverse complement strand
GAAATTGGTGCGCATGTAATGCAGCATCGCGTCCTGCATCGCCACCTGCAAACGGCAACCCTCGCCGGTTTTGTCACGTTTGCGCAACGCGCCGAGGATGGTGATCGCCATGGTCATTCCGGTCCCGGTATCACCCAGAGACAGACCGGGCTTCACCGGTTGCCTTCCTTTCTCTCCCGTAACACTTATCGTTCCCCCCGTCGCCTGGGCGATCATATCGAATGCGAGATTATGTTCATAAGGGCTGCCTTCGCCAAATCCCTTGACCTGGCAAAAGATGATGCCCGGATTGAGCTTCTTCACCTCGTCATAGCCAAGGCCGAGGCGCTCGATCGTGCCGGGAGCCATGTTCTCGACCGTGATGTCGGCCTTGCGCAGCAGGTCCTTGACGATCGCCAGGCCCTCGGGCGCTTTCAAATTCAACGTGATCGACTTCTTGTTGGCATTGAACTGCTGGAAGTAATACGGATCGTCATCGGGTTGGCCGGGCCGCAGTCGCCGTCCGGGATCGCCTCGGCCCGGGTTCTCAATCTTCACCACCTCGGCGCCCAACCAGGCGAGGGCTTCGGTGCAGGAAGGTCCGGCTTCGAACTGGGTAAAGTCGACGACCCGGACTCCGGCGAGAAAGTCGTAGTCAGCGCTGTTGTTCGCCACGGTGCAAGCCTCCCTCTGCTATGTGATCCCTGACATAGCTTCGCACAAACCGACCCGTTATCCAACTCGCTCACGCCGGCGCCAGCGCAGGCCGATCCAGGCGACCCAGACGAAGCAGATACTCTCAACGACATCGATCGCCCGCATCGGGCCAACACGGTCGGCCAGAAACCCAACCAGCAGGATCCCTAACGGCCCCATACCGATACAGACCGTCAACAATCCCATCAGCCGCGAGCGAATTGGCGCCGGCGCGTGCAGCACGATCAAGGAGGTCTGCATGTTGGCGAACGCTGCGGAGCCGAAGCCTCCGACGGCCAACAAACCGCTCGCCAGCGGGAAGGCCGGGGCCAACGGCATCAGAAACACACACGTAATGAACAGCAGCGAGCCACCAACCATCAACGTTCGACCGGTCAACGGCGGCTCGCCGCTGGTCAGCCACATGCCGCCCAGGAAAGCGCCAAATGCTTCGGAGGCGGCGAGGACTCCCACCAATGTTGGCGATACCTGGAACACCTGGCGGCCGATTGGCGCGACCAGTGCGGAGTACGGAAACGCCAGCAGGTTCATCGCGATGGTGACCGCCAGCACGCCCGCAATCGTGATGTGGCCGCGGGCAAAGGCAATACCTTCGGCGAGGTCGCCCGGCACCTGAGCCACCACGAACCGCCGGCTTTGTTGGTGGTAGCGCACACCACGGGTCAGCCAGGCCGACACGACATAAACTCCGGCAGACACCGTATAGGATCCGGCGATGCCCAGATGCTGATAAATCACTCCAGCGGCGATCGGTCCAACCAGCCGTGCGCCGGAATTCGACATCGTATCGAGCGCCAGGGCCCGTGAGACCAGATGCCCATCCACACTCTCACCCACCATGCGGCGACGGGTTGCCATTTCGGTCGACCACACCATACCGGAGATGAACGATGAAACCGCCAGATGCCATGGCTGGACAATCCCCAGAAACGCCAGCGTGGCGATGACGATGGCGGATGCGCAGGTCAGCAGCTGGCCGATTTGCAAGACATATTTGCGGCTCACCGACTCGGTCACAACGCCGGAGAACGCACCAAACAGCAACATCGGCATGGTGCGCGCAGCCGAAACAATCGCCACCGCGAGGCCGGATCCGGTGACGTCCAGGGTGAATAAAGCCGCTGCCAATAGCTCGAAGAAGCGCATGGTATTGACGCAGCCGCCGATCGCCCAAAGGCGTAGGAATGCCGGCGTGGTCAGCAACGTGCGCAGGCCGGTGGCGTTAGGGATCGGTTGCGTCATGTGCCGGACTTATGATCGCCGATCGTAATGACCATCAACGCTGGCACCGTGGTTTTCCAAATGGCCTGGATGATCCCCGGAACGAGCCCGGGGATGGCCATGACGAGCCTTGAGGACAGAGTGCCATTCGACCCATCGGTTTGCGTCAGATCGGATATGCGCAAGCTCTCAGCGCGGCATCTGCTCCAGCAACCGCCCCAGCCCCGGCAACGGATAGTTCAGCTTCATGACCCCAAGCGCACCCCACAGTGCCGCCTGATTGGTCGTGATCACCGGCTTGCCCAACACTTGCTCCCACTCCGCGATCCACGGCATGGTCGGAAAATTACCGCCCGGAACGATCAGCAGTTCGATGTCGGGCCGGTCGACCCGCCGCATACCCTCGAACGCCAGATTCGCATCGAATTTGGCAATCGCGTAGGAGTCGGTCGCACCAAGGCTCTCCATGCCCAGAACCTGAAGTCCATACTTCCGCTCATAATACCGTTTTGCACTTTCAATAACCTGGATCGAATAGGGCGTAACGATGCCAATCCGTTTCATGCCCAGTGCCTGGGTCGCCTCGCCGATGGCCTCGGCCGAGGTGATGCCGGGCACGCCGGCATTTTGCGACATATACGCTTTCACCTTGGCATCGTAGCCGTCGTCGAACAGACTGGCCGATGTCTGCGCCAGCGCCACGACCTCAACTTTGGCATCGCCTAGCATTTTGGACTGATAGATGACGTCGTCATCCTTGCTGGGGGAGAATGGGGTATTGCTACCCTTACCCAAACGAGCAGTGTGGAACTGCAACGTAGCGGGCAGGTAATTGGTGTATTCGATTTCGACCGTCGTGTTGGTGGATGGGACCAGCACGCCGAAATGCCGCCGTTCGATCTGGATCATTTGGACCGCAACCTCCCTTGGAGAAACCACGCGGAGGCGTCGCACCTCTGCGCAGCGAACGCAAGTCAGTGTGCCATCAGCACGGGCAGCGGTGCCGACTCCAACACCGCACGGGTGAAGCCGCCGAACACCGCCTCCCGCAGGCGGGTGTGGCCATAGCCACCCATCACCAGCAGGCCACAGCCTGCTTTCGCCGACGCATCCAGCAGCAACGCGGCGGGGGCCTGATCATCGCCGCTCAACGACTGGATCGTAATGTTGGCATTATGCCAGCGTAACATCCTGACGAGGCGAAGATGCGACTTATCGCCGTCGTCGCCTTCCGGCACGATAAACACCACCACCTGGCTGGCGGCCTGCAGGAACGGCATCGCTGCCCGCACCGCGCCGGCGGCTTCGCGGGTGTCCTTCCAGGCGATACCAGCGACCCCACTGATCGACGCGCCGATCGTCCGAGGCGCAATCAGCACCGGCTTGCCGGTGTCCATCAGCGCGGCTTCCATCAGCACATAATCCGGACCCCATTTTTCTGCGCCACGTCCGACGACGATCAGGTCGGCGGTGCGGCCGTACTCGGCCAGCCAGTCCGCCTCGACCCCAACCTCGCTTACCCACTCCGCTGTCACGCCGGTTGCTCCGGGGGCATCGGTGCCGGGGATTTTGTTCTGCGAACAAAACGCATGCCAGGCGTCCGAGGCGGCTTTCTCCCGCGTATCCGCATCGGCTTCCATTTGCTCCATCAACGTATCGATGCCGGCCGTCATGCCGCCGTCGCTCGACGCCAGGGAGGCGATGTCGCGGCGCACATCGGGCCGGACATGCAGTGCGATGAGGTGCGAATCGAACGAGCTTGCCACCGTCAGGGCCATGGCAAAGGCCTCCGGATCGGCGGTGGTGCCGCTTACCGGCAGCAAGATTACCTTGGGCATTGCGGATCTCCGGGGCTTCAGTGTCCCGGCAATCCTACTCCAAACGTTGGCTTTCGCGAATGCCGGGCCGGTGCACCGGCACCGCGCCGTTGGTTCCTGGCGCCACCGCGTCGTTGCTCTGTTGCGCCGCGATCCGGCGTAAATGTCGCATTTCGATCGCCTGCCAGAGCAGCAGAATCGGAACGCCGACCACGAGGTCGCGCCCGCGCCGCACCAGGGAGACGCCCAGAGAGAGTTCTGGCGACACGCCGAACACCACGCCAAGACCGGCGTAGCCTGCCTCCTGCACACCGGCATTGACCGGCACCAGAAACGCCACGGCAGCCGCCGCACTCAACAGCGCCTCGATCGCCATCGCGTCGTCGAAGTCGATCGGCACACCCAAAGCATGGTAGCCGATCCAACCGGCGACTCCGGTGCAAAGCCAGCCGATCAGGTGCACGAAGAAACCGATCGCGAGCCGTGTGGTGTGGCCGTAGATCAACCCGAGTTCCGCCTGCAGCACGTCCACCCGTTCCTTCGCATCCTGGAACCTTGTGCCGGCGATGCGTGCGCCCAGTCGGGCGAAGATCGAGCCGACGCCTTTCTGCACCCAGATGAAGCCGAAGCAGGCCAGTACGGCGAGACCAATCCCTGCCTCGACCGGGCCGGCAATGGTCGAGCCCGGCACACGCAAGACCAGAATGGCGAGGCCAATACAGGCGAACACGATCTGGGCCAGGAACTCGGCGGTCACGTCGACCACTGTCGAGGCGGTGGCGGTGTGCCACTCGACGCGCTGCAACGTCACCGCGCGGGCGCCGAAGATGAAGCCGCCGACCTGCGAGAACGGCAGGCAGTTGGCAGCCGCGTCGCGCACCATGCGACCCCAGACCGGCACCCAGAAGCGGCGCCGGGCGCGGGCCGGCATGATGATGTCCCAGGCGATGCCGAGGACCACGAACAGCACAATCTGCCATCCGACGATCAGTGCGAACTGGGGCCAGCCGATGCGGCTGATCGCCGCCCCCACGTTGCCGACGCCGAAATACGCCACGAGGACGACGCCGATCAGCACGCCGGCAAGCGCGAGGACATAAGACAGATGCTTCATCGGCGCCGCTTCTGCCCGCGGGAGCAGGAGGGGGCAACCCCGCGCACCCGTCGGCTTTCCCAGCGCGTCCGGGATCGTCTATGGAACGGACGATGACAACGCTGATCACAGGTGCCACCGGGTTCGTCGGTTCCGCGGTCGCCCGCACCATGGCAGGCCGCGGCCATGCGCTGCGATTGCTGGTTCGGCCCTCCAGCGACCGGCGCAACGTGGATGGGATCGACGCCGAAATCGTGACCGGCGACCTGACGGATCCCGCCTCACTCGCCCGCGCCGCCGCGGGTTGCCGCTATGTCATTCATGTTGCAGCCGATTATCGGCTCTGGGTGCCAGTCCCCGAGGACATGATGCGGGCCAATGTCGATGGGGCCGTGGCAATGATCCGAGCTGCCGCCGATGCCGGCGCCGAACGCATCGTGCATTGCAGTTCGGTCGCTGCGCTCGGTCAGATCGGTGACGGCACCCCGGCGGACGAGACAACGCCAACCAACGAAGCCGATTTCGTCGGTATCTACAAACGGTCCAAGTATCGTGCCGAGCGGGCGGTGCTGGAACTCGCCGCGCGCGAGGCGCTGCCGGTGGTCGTGGTCAATCCGGCCGCGCCAGTGGGGCCGCGCGACATCAAGCCGACCCCCACCGGCAAGATGGTGCTGGATACCGCAAAGGGCAGGGTTCCGGCCTATATCGATACCGGCCTGAACATTGTGCATGTCGACGACGTGGCCGAGGGGCACGCTCTGGCCCTCGAACGCGGCCGGATCGGCGAACGCTACGTGCTCGGCGGTGAGAACCTGTTGCTGAAAGATGTCCTGGCCCTGATCGCCGATGTCGCCGGTCAGCGTCCGCCGCGCATCCGTCTCCCCGAGGCCCTGATCTGGCCGGTCGCCTGGGCCATGGAAAAGACCGCGCCGTTGACCGGAATCGCGCCGATGATGACCCGCGACCATCTGAAGATGGCGCGCAAAAAGATGTTTTACTCGTCTGCCAAAGCGGAAGCCGAACTGGGCTATAAGGCGCGGCCCGCGCGTGAGGCGGTGGTCGATGCGGTGGCGTGGTTCCGCGCGGCGGGCATGTTGCGCCCCTGATGTTGACGTCGTTGGCGGTCCTGTCGTGCCTGATCTGGTGCTGGCTTTTGACCATGCACGGCCAGTTTTGGCGCGCCGGTCCGGTGTTGTCGGCGGCAATGCCGGCCCATGCTCCACCGGTCGCGATCGTGGTGCCGGCGCGCGACGAGGCGCCGTTCATTGCTCGGACGATGCGTTCGCTGTTGGCGCAGAACTATCCGGGCGCGTTGCAAATTACCCTGGTTGATGACCGCAGCGCGGACGGCACTGGCGCCATCGTCCGTTCGCTCGCCGACCCGCGCCTGACCGTGCTTGAGGGAGCGGACCGCCCAGTGGGATGGGCGGGGAAATTGTGGGCATTGCATCAGGGCGTGGCTGCGTCAGGCCGTCCGGACTACTTCTTCCTGACAGATGCCGATATCGAGCATGACCCGCCGCATCTCGCGAGCCTGGTCGCCATGGCGGAACGGCACGACCTGGATATGGTCTCCGAGATGGTTGTTCTGTCGTGTGACAGTTTGGCGGAAAAGGCGCTGATCCCTGCCTTTGTCTTCTACTTTCAGTTGCTGTATCCGTTTGCCTGGGTGAATGATCCGCTACGCGGTACAGCAGCGGCGGCAGGGGGAAGCGTGCTGATCAGGCGCCGGGCCTTGCTCAGAATCGGTGGGATTGAGTCTGTGAGGGACGCATTGATCGATGACGTTGCCCTGGCTGGCGCAGTGAAAACCGGCGGACGGATTTTCCTTGGCCATTCCGCGCTGGCGCGATCGATACGGCCTTATCCCGATGTTGCGGATATCTGGCGGATGATCGCTCGTTCGGCGTACGCACAGTTGCACTTCTCGCCGATCCTGTTGGCGGGGACCACTTTGGCGATGGCGCTGGTCTGGCTGGTGCCGCCTCTGGCAGCGATATTTGGTCACGGGCTGGCACGTTTTCTGGGACTGCTGACCTGGTTTATGTTCGCCGCTGCGTACCTGCCCACGCTGGTCCGGTTTCGCCGGTCGTTGCTCTGGGCTGCATGTTTGCCGGTCATTGCGCTGTTCTACATGGCGGCCACGATCGGTTCGGCGGTCAATTACCACCATGGCACCGGCGTGGTCTGGAAAGGCCGTGCCTATGGCGGAGGCGCGCCATGAACGACATGGAAGTTGATGCTCCGATCGCCAATGTCGAGGCGTGGTCGGGCAAGACTCGCGGCGATGAAAATTTCCCGGTCGGTTCGCATCTGATCGCTCGTCGCGTGCGGCCGCATATGCATGCCTATTACGGTTTCGCCCGCAACGCCGATGATATCGCCGATGCTCCCGACCTGGCGCCTGAGGACAAAATTGCCCGGCTGGACATCATGGAAGAAGTGCTGCTTGGCAAGCGGTTGGACGGCTCACCCAGCGCCACGAAACTGCGGCAGAGTCTGCATGAGACCGGAGTGACGCCGGTGCATGCCACCGACCTGCTGGTGGCGTTTCGCCAGGATGCGACGCAGCGGCGCTATGAGACGTTCGACGAACTGTATCACTATTGCCGTTACTCGGCGGTACCGGTCGGCCGTTACGTCATCGACCTGCATGGCGAGAGCCATGGTTGTTACGGCGCCTCGGATGCGCTGTGCATCGCGCTACAGATCCTGAACCATTTGCAGGATTGTGGCACCGACATGCGGACCCTGGATCGTTGCTACCTGCCGCAAACCCTGATGCGGCATTTTGGCGCGACGCCGCGCGACCTGCTTGGTCCTGCGGAAACGCCTGCGCTGCGCCGCATATTCATTACCGTCTTGGATCGGGTGAACCGGCTGAACCTCGCCGCTCAGGAGTTACCCGATGTTGTGCGAAGCCGGCGGCTGCGTGCGGAGACGATGTTCATTTGCCGGCTGGCGATGCGGCTGGCGGACCGGCTTGGTAAATCCGATCCGCTGGCGCAACGGGTGGCGCTGACCAAGGCGGATGGGGCCCTCAGCCTGCTGCGCGCGCTGGGAGCGCTGGTGTGGCGGTAGTACCCACCATCATTGGAGTGTGACTCGTGCATCGCCTCCGGTCATCGCGAGCGCAGCCAGGCAATCTCGTGGTCGATGCGTACCTGTCAGGAGTTCGCGTCGCTGCGCTCGCGATGACAAAAGGCCCGCGATGACAAAAGAGATGTGTCACGCTGCAACGATTCTGGGCGCTGGAGCATGACCGCACCGGGTGAAACGTCGACGGTGCCTGAGGCACGCGGTCAGAACGCTGTTACGTTGCAGCGTCAGCCTGACCCGGCCACCCCCTTGGGGGTGTCGCAATCGGACCTGGATGCGGTCGAGGCATTGGTCCTTAAGGCAGGAACTTCGTTTTATCGGGGCATGCGGGTGTTGCCGCCGGACCGGCGGCACGCGATGTATGCGATCTATGCATTCTGCCGCATCGTCGATGACATCGCCGACGAAGAAGCCGAATTGCCGGACAAGTTTCTCCGGTTGGCGGCGTGGCGGGCGCGGGTGGCCGGTCTGTATCGCGGTGAGGCCGACGGGCCGGTGACCCGGGTATTGGTCGCGGCAGTGCAACGATTCGGCTTACGCGAGGCGGACTTTGCCGCGGTCATCGACGGCATGCAGATGGACGCCGAGACTGTCATCGTTGCGCCGACCTTGGCGGCGCTCGACCTTTATTGCGATCGCGTCGCCGCCGCGGTGGGACGTCTGTCGGTGCGCGCCTTCGGCGACAGTTCTCCCGCCGCCGACAAAGTCGCCTGGTCACTGGGCCGCGCGCTGCAACTGACCAATATCTTGCGGGATATTAAGGAGGATGCCGACCGCGGGCGGCTTTACTTGCCGGCCGAGTATCTGGATTTGTCCGGTGTACCGCACGATCCGGTTGCCGCATTAACCTCGCCAGCCCTGTCTGCCGTATGTGCGCGCCTGGCGGCCGATGCGCGCGGGCATTTTCGTGCGGCGCGCGCGCTGATGGCGCTCTGCGATCCGGCCGCCATGAAGCCGGCGCGACTGATGGGCGAAACTTACGCCGCGATCCTGACGTGCCTGGAACAAAGTCGCTGGCGGGATCCGGCGAAGCGCGTCAGCCTGCCGATGTGGCGGAAGTTGTGGTTGTTGGTCCGTTACGGTCTGGCGTGATGCCGGTCCTGGGGAATCCCAGAGTCCGTTTGCGGATCTGACGATCGAGCGCCCGCCTGGCCTGGCGATTGAGCCCAGAAATTTGCGCTTCTGTCGGCCGTGTTTCGGTTGTGGCGGCAGCTTCGGATCGTCCGGGATCGTCAGCCGTCGTGGCGACGTCCTGGTTCGTTGGTTCGATTTGCGACAGGTGACGGCGGATCCGGTCGGCGATCTCTGTCTCCGTATGGTCGTCCGCCGGTTCCGTGTCCTGTCGTCTGGCGGTTCGGTGCTGTTTCAGCCGGATGAGATTGTTGCCGAAGGCCTTGTCCATGGCGACGATACCGCTTCGGGCGGCGCGCTGTGTTGCCAGATCCTCGTCACAAAATGTGTGGTGGACATCGGCAACGATCATTTCGTGAAACATCAGAAAATGACTGGCGAGTATGGCCTCAACGGCATCACATGGCCGGAACGCCATGATCGCACCGACGGCGGCCCGCGCGCGGTCGTTCTGGCGCTGCCGGGTTTCGCCAGGGCGCTGGCTGACAGCCTGGGCGGTATCGCCGGCGATCGACGCAATAAGGTCCTGGAGGCCGAAGGTTGGTTGCGTGTCCATGAATGGGGCGCCTTGCGATCAGTGTGCGGTTCACTGTTAATACATCTAACAAAACCGAGGCGTCAAGCGGTTTTGGATCCGATATCAGATTTCAGGCTGGGATTGTCGCTTTGGCTGCGGCGACAAGGCTGTGCCACCAATGCCAGCCGGAGCAATGCCATGGCGACAACGCCTGGGGCGTGACCGTCAGCACGCGCTCAATCGAGGGCATAGGTAGACGGTTGAACGCGGCCTTGACCGCTGGAGTGGCCAGTTCAGCCGTGCTACGCATTATGTCATGAGCGCTGCCGTTCCAAAACCGATGACACTGGCGGCATTCCTCGCGTGGGAGGAACGGCAGGAGTTGCGTTTCGAGTTCGACGGCTTTGAGCCAGTCGCGATGACCGGTGGTACTGCTGCACATGACCGGATCACCTTCAATCTTCAGAAGGTTCTGGACGGGCGGTTGACAGGAAAATCCTGCCAGCCATGGGGACCGAACATGAAAATCATCGTCGATGGCCGTGCCCGGTATCCCGATGCATTTGTGGTCTGTCAGCCGGTGCCGTCCACCGCGACGGTCGCCGACAACCCAGTGGTGGTTTTCGAGGTCGTCAGCGAAGGCACCAACAGCACGGACCTGATCGATAAGAACCGGGAATACCGCGCCACGCCATCGATACAGCGCTACGTCATCCTGCAGCAGACAAGAGTCGCGGCGATTGTCTTCGCGCGCCGAGGCCAGGACTGGTTGTCCGAAATTGTCGCCGGGCCCGATGCGGTCTTGCAACTGCCGGAAATCGGTATCGAACTGCCTCTGGCCGGGATCTACGCGAACGTCGCCGCAGAGGAAAAACCACGCGCGCCGTCTGAGTAGGGCTTGGTTCACAAAAAACATCGCGTCATTATTCGAATGTACCCGCGACAAATAAGATAAGAGAAAGGGAGCTTCGCAATGAGCACAACGGTCGAGCAGAACAAAGCCGTGATCCGTCGTTTCTTCGACGCATGGAACAGCCGTCAGCCGGATGCGTTCGACGACCTCATCGCGCCGGACGTCGTCCGCCACTGCGAGGCGACGCCGGGCGTCGAGGCCGAGAGTCTTGATCAGGTCAAGGAATTCCTGCAGCAGGATACCTTGGTCTTTCCCGATTCCGTGCAAACCATCAAGCTTCTGGTCGCCGAGGGGGATCTCGTCGCCGCGTGGACGACGTATGAGGGCACGCAGCGAGGGCCTATGGGTCCATTTCCGCCCTCGGGTCGCAAGGCCAAATTTGATTTCGGGGCGGTGTTCCGCATCGAGGGCGGAAAGATCGCAGAGTGGTGGGTAACCTGGGACAACATGACGATACTTCGCGCACTCGGTCACCTTCCGGGTGGTTAAGCAGAGCGGAACCATCCACCCAGTTGCGCCGGCCGGTATCAAGCGAGGCTATTCGGGCCGCCGGAATTTGACGGCAGAAGTGGACGTATTGGTGATCAGCCGGGCATCTTTGGAAAGCGCTGCATCTCGCCGCCGAGCTGCACCCATTGCTGCGCACTGTCACAGAAAATCTGCATCGCGGGCTTCACCCAACTCGCATCGTCCAGCGTTCCGGAGTTAATCATCGCAATGCCAGGCATGCTCGCCGTTGCCTCGACAATCGACGAGCCACATTCAGGGCAGAACCGCCTCTCGACCGTCTTGCCTGTGTCTCCAGCCTTGCGGTACATCGCAAGCGTTCCCTGCGGCAAAAACGCCGCCTCAGGTACGCCGACCACGACCGCAAACGCGCTGCCACTGAATTTCTGACAGTCCTTGCAGTGGCAAACCCCGACAAAAGCGGGTTCAGCATTTGCACTGTAGCGAACCTTGCCGCAAAGGCAGCCACCAGCAATCTGAGGCATGGTCGAACTCCCCTGTATTGTAGCCGCACCAGCGCTGCACTCGCGGCTTACTGTAAAGCGTAGCAGACGATGTTTCCTGCGACAATGTTGAGGCGTTCGATTTTGGTCGTAGAGCGACGTTCTCTATCGCCCGGGGAATTCGCGCGGCTCAGACCGTCGGGCTTGTCGTGTTACAGCAGATCCAGCGGCTGCTTGCGTCCCGGCGGCCGGTGCGCGGCATCAATTTCGGCAAAATCCTCCGCCGCCAGCACCACGTCGATGGCGGCAGCGTTTTCCCGCACATGCCCAGGATCCGAGGCTTTCGGAATGGAAATGACATGCGGAAACCGCAAGCCCCAGGCCAGTGCCACCTGAGCCGGCGTTACCCCGTGCCGTTTCGCCACGGCAACCAATGCCGGAGACCGTAACAGCCGGCTGGTCGTATGCCCCAGAGGCGAATACGCCATGATCGCCACCTGGTGTTGCTCGCACCACGGCAACAATTCGTATTCGATGCCACGGCTGTTCGGATGATACAGCACCTGATTGGCGGCGCAGTTGCCGCCGCCCGGCGCGCGAAACAGTTCCTCCATGTCGGAGACATCCAGGTTCGATACGCCCCAGTGCCGGATTTTGCCGGCCTGCCGCAGCGCCTCGAACGCCGCAACGGTTTCGGCCAGCGGATGACCGCCGCGCCAGTGCAACAAATACAAATCGATCCGGTCGGTGTTCAACCGCTTCAGGCTGCGCTCGCACGCCGCCGGCACGCCCGAACGAGACGCATTATTCGGCAGCACCTTACTCACAATGAAAACCTCATCCCGGCGCCCCGCCACCGCCTGGGCCACGATCCGTTCCGCACCGCCATCGGCGTACATCTCCGCCGTGTCGATCAGCGTCATCCCAAGATCGATACCCAACTGCAACGCGGCGATTTCCCGGGTCGCTTCCGATTTGCGCTCGCCCATGTACCAGGTGCCCAGGCCGATCGCGCTGACCTGCTCGCCGGAGCGAAGCTGAACTGTGCGCATTATGCCGCTGCCTCCTCCACCACGCGCATCACGCGGAGAAAATTGCCGCCCCAGAGTTTTTCCAGCGCCCCTCGGTCGTAGCCGCGGCGCACCAGCTCGATGGTAATGTTGGCGGTGTCGCCTGCATCCTTCCAGTCCTTGAACCAGCCGCCACCGTCGAAATCGGACGAGATTCCGACATGATCGATGCCGATCCGTTTCACTGCGTAATCGACATGGTTGGCGAAATCGGCAGTGGTCACTTCCTCCGGCTTGGCGTTCGGCTTCAGGAACGCCGACACCGCGGTGATCTGGATCACGCCGTGCACGTCACGGATGATATCCAGTTGCCAATCCGTCATGTTCCGCGAGTGATCGCATAACGCGCTGACGCAGGAATGCGTGGACACGATCGGCGTGCGCGACGCCTCAGCCGCCTGCATCATGGTATCGCGCGAAGTATGCGCCACGTCGACCATGATCCCCAGCCGGTTCAGCTCGCGGATCACCCGCTGGCCAATGGGGGACAGTCCGCCGTGCTCGCTGTCCCGGTCACCCAGGTCACGGCGTGGATTGCAACTATCCGCCAGCGCATTGTGACCGTTATGCGTCAGCGTCAGGTAACGCGCGCCGCGAGCCCGGAATTCGGCCAGCCGCGACAGGTCGGTCCCGATGGCAAAACCGTTCTCCACGCAAGGCACGATGGCCACAACGCCGTCGCGTTTCGCTGCCTCGACCGCGTCGGCGGTCCGGGTCACGCGCGCGGTGATCGCATTCTCGGTCCGGCCCATCGCGTTGATGTGGTCGAGCATGGCGATGGCGCGAGCGAACGCGGCGTCCTCGGTCGCCGGCGTACGAGCTGCCTGCGGCACATAAGCGACGAAACAACCGGCGGACATGCCGCCGCGCACCATCTTCGGCATATCGACCTTGCGCGGGCCGTCCTGAAACGGCTCGGGGCCGGGCGGCCAGGGAATGTCGATATGCGTGTCCAGCGTGACCAGGGCACGGTGCAACGCGAGCGCGCCGGGGTCGACAGAGTCTGGGGCGAGAGAGTCATTCATGCCGTCAGTCTCGCGGAAATTCGCCTGCAAAGGAAGGGGCGCGGTGCCCCGGCTTCCCGCCGGCCCAGGAAAATGCCAAATCGCACGCTCGCGGCCGGTCTGCGCGCCGGCCTGTCCAGGACAAGGGAGACGCCAATGCTGACCCTGTATTTTTCCCCCGGCTCGAGTGCGATGGCGACTCACATCGCGCTGCACGAGGTTGGCGCGCAGTTCGAGACAAAGTACGTCGCGCTGCATAAGAAAGAAAACCGCCTGCCGGAGTACTTGGCGCTGAACCCGGAAGGCAAGGTGCCGACGTTGGTGATCGACGGGCACATCCTGACCGAGGTCGCCGGCACCTTGTATTACCTCGCCCGCCGCTTTCCCGAGGCAAAGTTGCTCCCTCTGGGCGACATAGATGCGGAAGCCCAGGTGATTTCGTGGATGTCGTTTATTGCGTCAACGATCCATCCGGCCCGGCGGGTCGGTCCTGCGCGGCTGCACGAGGTGTTCGCAATTGCGGAACAAAAGCTGGCAGGCCGGACCTGGACGGTCGGCGATTACTCGATTGCCGATATTCATTTGTTTCGGCTGTTTTGGCGCTGGATGGATGCTGGCGGGCCGGCGCCAGGAAGCTTTCCCGGCATCAGCGCACATTATGACCGCATGATGCAGCGGCCTGCAGTGCGCCGTGTGCTGGAGATCGAGGCGACGGTCGGATACCATCTGCCAGCCTAACGCGCGGGCGATTTCCGCGGCCCAAAGAACAGCACCCAGACGCAAAAGTCGTCCGAGTTGTTTTCAAATCCGTGCGGCACCCCCGCCGCGCAGAAACACACATCTCCTGGGCCGACTTCGGTCACCCGGTCCTCGACCCGGTAGCGTGCCGTTCCCGTGGCGATGAAATACAATTCGTCCTTCTCGTGCGGGGCCTGCGGCCCGTCCGTGGGCTCTGCGGCGAACCTGACCTCGAGATCGCCGTCGACGAAAACCTCGGCGGACCGTCCTGGCGTCCGCGGCAAAGCGAGTGCGGCGGCGAGCGATACAGGTAGCGGCGTGCGATCCATGACTGGTTCTCCCGGCAGATAGAGGCTTCACTGTCGCACAATGATCCTGACCCTGGCCGATCTTGCCGCAACGGAACGTTTCGCCGCCGCCATCGCCGCCGTGGCGCGGCCCGGCGATGCGATCCTGCTGGCTGGTCCACTGGGTGCTGGCAAGACCGCCTTTGCCCGCGCGTTCCTGCGCGCCGCCGCCGAGGACCCGACGCTGGAAGTGCCAAGTCCCAGTTTCACCCTCGTGCAGTCCTATGACACGCTCCGGGGCACCGTGCATCACTACGACCTGTGGCGCCTGGACGGACCACAGGCGCTGGCCGAACTCGGCTGGGAAGACGCGCGGGACGACATTGTGCTGGTGGAATGGCCCGACCGGTTGGGCGCACTTACCCCACCGGACGCGCTTCGCCTCGCATTCGACCTGGCCGAAGGCGAGGCGCGCGTCGTGACGACAGACGGCTGGTCAGGCCGGCTCGCGAACCCGTAGATCGTTGTTGACCCGATGATCGCCGGCCATCCACCGCGTCAGCTCGGAATGCGCGTCGGCGCGGCGAATCGCGTCGATCCGGTCGGCGTCCGGAGCATCAGCGGTGAACTCGGTGATCAATCCGTCCGGCGACTCGACATACATGGACCGGCAAAAGCCATGGTCGGTCTCGCGCACCGGCACACCAGCTGCCTTGATGCGCGCGACCAGCTCGTCATAGCCGGCATCGTCCACCTTGAACGCGATGTGATCGAAGCTGCGGATCTCCGCCGGCTTTGCCGCCTGGGTCTTCTGGTAGACTTCGTCATCGGCAAACGAGAAGAACGCCAGCGCGCCGCCATCGGCGAGGCTGTAGAACGTGTGGCTGAACGCCACTTCCCGCCCGACCCAAGGGTTGAAGTGCTTCTCGCACCAGGTGGCGGTCAGCGGAATGCCGAGGACGTCTTCGAAGAACTGGCGGTTTTTCTCCTGATCCTTCACGACATAGGCGTGGTGATGCAGGCGTTGTGGGGCGTTCGACAACAGATTGGCCATGGTTCACCTCCCGGGATGTGGCATCCACCTTGCTACGACCGGGCTCCGCGATCAAGTTATGTAACGGAGGGCGGATGGCGAGCCCACGATTGGGCGCGTACGCACGTCTGTCGACGAGGCAACACTGACGCGGCCCGGATGCCGCCGCTGGGATGAGGAATGAGCTAAATGGATTTCGATCTTTTCGTCATCGGCGGCGGTTCGGGCGGAGTTCGCTGCGCGCGGATCTCGGCTGGCCATGGCGCCCGCGTCGGCGTTGCCGAGGAACGGTTCTGGGGCGGCACCTGCGTCAACATCGGCTGCGTCCCGAAGAAGTTGCTGGTCCAGGCCGGCGAATATGGTGCCTGGGCCGACGATGCCGCGGGCTTCGGCTGGACGATCACCAAGGAAGGGCATGATTGGCCCGCGCTGATCGCCGCCAAGGACCGCGAAATTACCCGCCTGGAGGGGATTTATCGCCGGCTGCTGGCCAACGCCGGCGTGACCATTTTCGACGCCCGCGCGACCTTCATCGATCCGCACACGTTGGATGTCGGCGGCCGGCGTATCACCGCGGAAAAGATCGTCATCGCCACCGGCGGCCATCCCGAACGTCCCCCCATTCCCGGCGCCGAACTAGGCATTATTTCCGACGACGCGTTTTATCTCAAGGAAATGCCGAAGCGCATCATTGTTTGCGGCTCCGGTTACATTGCCGTCGAGTTCGCCGGCATTTTCCAGGCACTGGGCGCCGAAACGCACCTGGTTTACCGCCAGCCGCTGCCGCTGCGCGGCTTCGACCACGACATCCGCGAGGCGCTGGCGGAAGCACTGGCCGCGCAAGGCGTCATCCTGCATGCGAGCAGCCATCTGAAGAGCCTGGCCGCCGATGGCGAGCAACGCATCCTGACCTTTGGCGACAACGAGACATTGAGCGCAGATCTGGTGTTTTTCGCCACCGGCCGCAAGCCAAACACCTCTGGGCTTGGCCTGGACAAAGCCGGCGTGACCGTCAATGCCAACGGCGCAGTCATCGTCGACCACAAGCGGCAGACGTTGCAGCAACACATTTATGGCATTGGCGACGTCACCGACCACATCAACCTGACGCCGGTCGCGATCGCCGAGGGTCACGCTCTGGCCGACACGTTGTTCGGCAACCATCCGCGCGAGGCATCGTTGCATAATGTGCCGTCGGCGGTGTTCTCTACCCCGCCGATCAGCACCGTCGGCATGACCGAGGAAGTGGCGGCGTCGATGGGCCCGGTCGATGTCTACCTGACGAAATTCACGCCGATGCGGCACAATTTGTCGGGACGCAAGCGCCAGTCGACGATGAAACTGGTCGTCGATCAGGCCTCTCAGAAAATCGTCGGCGTGCACATGTTGGGCGAGGATGCGCCGGAAATCGTGCAGGGCCTCGCCATTGCCGTGGTGATGGGTGCCACCAAGCAGGATTTCGACCGCACCATCGGCATTCACCCGACGGCGGCGGAAGAATTCGTGACGTTGCGCACCAGGACCCGGGTCGCCGGCGTGGCCAAGGCGGCGGAATGACCGAACTGCGACGACGGAGTTTCTTGGCCGGCGCGTTGGCTCGGCGGGCCATCGCCGGCAATGCGAAAACCTTGATTTCCGTGTCGCAGACCAATCTGACCGGCCTTGTCAAAGGCTCCGCCCCGGTGTTCTGGGGTGTGGAGAAGACGTTAAGGAACCGCGACCATGCCTGAAAAGCGAATGATGCGGCTGGGTGCCTTCATGCGGCCGGTCGGGATTCATACTGCCTGGTGGCGCTACCCCGGTGCCTGGCCGGACGCGAACTTCAATTTGAAGCACATCATACGGTTGGCGCAGAAGCTGGAAGCAGGCAAATTCGATGCGTTCTTCATGGCCGATCATCTGGCGGTGCTGAACATGCCGATGGCGGCACTGAAACGCAGTGCCACGGTCACCTCGTTCGACCCGATGGCATTGCTGCCGGCGCTGGCGATGGTCACCGAACGACTTGGCCTGATCGCCACCGGCTCGACGACGTTTGACGCGCCGTATCATGTTGCCCGCCGTTTCGCTTCGCTGGATCATGTCAGCGAGGGCCGCGCCGGCTGGAACATCGTCACCACATCGAACCCGGATTCCGCGTTGAACTTTGGGCTCGACGACCATATGGAGCACGACGAACGCTACCGCCGCGCCCGAGAGTTCTTCGATGTCGTCACCGGGCTTTGGGATTCCTTTGCCGATGACGCGTTCATCCGCGATGTCGAAAATGGCATCTATTTCGATCCCGACCGCATGCATGTGCTGAACCATGTGGGAAAATACTTCAAAGTTCGCGGTCCGTTGAACATCGCCCGTCCGGTACAAGGCTGGCCGCTGATCGTGCAGGCAGGCGCCTCCGATTCCGGGCGCCAACTGGCCGCCGAAACCGCGGAAATGATCTTTTCGCCAGGCGGACTGCTTGCAGATTGTCAGAGTTACTACAACGACGTGAAAACCCGCGCGGCAGCAGCCGGACGCGATCCCGAGCACGTGAAAATCCTGCCCGGCTGTCTGGTCGTTGTTGGTGACACCGATGAGGAAGCCCGCGCCAAACGTGCGAAACTCGACAGTCTCGTGCATCCGGACAGCGGGATCGCTGCCTTGTCGATTGCGATCGGTATGGACGCGTCTAAGTTCGAGCTGGATGCGCCGTTGCCCGACATTCCCGAAACGAACCAGAGCAAAAGCGGCCGCGATCGGGTGGTGGCCCGCGCCCGGCGCGACAATCTGACGGTCCGACAGTTAGCGCAAATCCTCGGCGCTTATGGCGGGCTGTCGATGGTCGGCACGGCGAAGACGATCGCCGACAAGATGGAAGAATATTTCGACGCAAAGGCCTGCGACGGGTTCAACATCATGTTCCCCTGGGTGCCGGGAGGGCTCGACGAGTTCGTCGATCAGGTGGTTCCCGAGCTGCAGCGCCGTGGCGTGTTCCGCGAGGAGTATGAAGGCAAGACACTGCGAGAAAATCTCGGCGTGCCGCGGCCGCCAAACCGGTTTTTTCCGCAGACGGTGGGGTTCAAATGACGCAACCTCGGTTGGGTGGCCACATCCTGGCGGCAGCTTTGGTCGCACAAGGCATCGACCATGTGTTCGAGGTACCGGGGGAAAGTTTCCTCGACACGCTGGACGGGCTGCACGAAACCCGCAACAGCCTGAAACTCGTCACCTGCCGGTTCGAGGCCGGTGCGGTCAACATGGCCGAGGCCTACGGCAAGCTGAAAGGCCGGCCGGCGGCGGCGATGGTCACCCGCGGACCAGGTGCCTGCCACGGCTCGATCGGCGTGCACATCGCGATGCAGGACAGCACGCCGCTGCTGCTGTTCGTCGGCCAGATCCCGCACGAGGACACCGGCCGCGACGCGTTCCAGGAAGTCGACTACCGCCAGATGTTTGCGCCGTTGGCGAAATGGGTGACGCAAATCGACCACGCGCACCGCATTCCGGAAATCGTCGCACACGCGGTGGATGTTGCGGTGTCCGGCCGGCCCGGTCCGGTGGTCATCGCGCTGTCGGAAGAAATGCAGAAGCACTCTGTCAGCGTCCCCGATCTGCCGCGGGTTCCGGTGTCGCCCGCCCACCCCGACCCGGCGGCCCTGCAGAAAATGCGGGACATGCTCGCGGCCGCGAAACGGCCCATCGCGGTGGTCGGCGGTTCCTGCTGGACCGAGGCCGGTCGCGCCGCTTTGGGAAAGTTTCTGCGACAAAACGACATTCCGGTCGCCGTCGGCTTCCGCCGCCAGGCGCATTACGACGGCGCTCAGGCAAATTTTGCCGGCGATCTCGGGGTTGGATCGGATCCAGGCCTGATCAGGAAAATCGGCGAGGCGGACCTGATTCTCGCTCTGGGGAGCCGGTTGGGCGATGCAGTGACGCAAGGCTACACGCTGCTCGATATGGCCGGCGCCGTTCCAATTATCCAGGTACTACCGGATGGTGCGGAAATCGGCCGGGTGTTCCGGCCCGCTCTGGGCATCGTTGCTGACCTGAATGTGTTCGCTCATGCCGTTGCTGCCCTGGAACCCGTCGCACCGTCATGGTCGGCCTGGACCCGCGAGCTGCGGTCGTTGCGCGAAGCTCAACGAGCAGTGCCGAATTACGAAGGCAGCCTGAACCTCGGCACGGTGATGCGCGAACTGGAAGCGCTGCTGTCCGAAGATGCCATCGTCACCACGGACGCCGGCAACTTTGCCGGTTGGGCCACACGATTTCTCAACTTCTCGGATAAGCAACGGTATATTGGGCCGACCAACGGCGCGATGGGCTATTCCGTTCCCGCCGCAATCGGCGCCTCGATCACCTTCCCCGGCCGAATGGTCGTCAGCATGGTCGGTGACGGCGGCTTCATGATGACCGGCCAGGAACTGGCGACCGCATTCCATCACGGTTCGGCGCCGATCGTGCTGGTGTTCAACAACAACCAGTTCGGCACCATCCGTATGCATCAGGAACGGGCCTATCCCTGGCGCGTCTCCGGCACGCAGGTCACCAACCCAAATTTCGCCAAATACATCGAGGCGTTCGGTGGCCATGGTGAAGTGGTGAGCGACACGGCTGGCTTCGCTCCGGCGTTCCGGCGAGCGGTAGACAGCGGCAAGCCGGCGGTCATCGAGCTGCGCATGAACCCGGACCAGATCACCACCCGCGCCACCGTCGCGGACCTGCGAGCCGGCAAGACGCCGCCGCCTGATCCAAGCGGTGCATGACCGGAACGATCGACGAAGCAGCGCGGCATTACGCGGCTCGTGACCTTGGCCAGGCGGCGCAGGTCTGCCTGGAAATCATTCGTGACGACCCGCTGCACTTCGACGCGTTGCATCTTCTGGGGGTGATCTGCACCAATCAGGGACAGCATGCCGACGGCATCAGCTATTTGCTGCGCGCCGAGGCGTTGCAGTCCAACAACGGACGGCTATGGGCCAATCTGGGCGCGGCGTTTGGCGCCGTGCAACGCTTCGACAAGGCCGTGCATGCCTATCAGCGGGCCCTGGCATTAAATTATCGCGATGCTGGCGTGTTGAACAACATGGGCCTCGCGTTGCAGGGCCTGGAGCGAAGGCAGGACGCGCTCGATACATTCCGCGACGCGCTCGAGTTCGACCACGCCAATGATCCCGCGCTTTACAATCTCGCTCGCGCCCAGGTGGCGTCGGGCAATTTGATGGAGGGAGAAGCAGAGTTCCGGCGGTTGGAGGCCAGGCTGGCGCCTGATACGCCAGTGGAGCGAATTGCCGAGGTAACCAACGAACTGGCTCGTGCGGTGGCAGATCAGGGGCGGACCGAAGCATCGCTCGAGATCCTCCGCGCCGCCGCCGCGCAGCATCCCGATATCGTTTCGTTCCGCTGGCACGAAGCGTTGCTGCTGCTGCAACTGGGCCGGTTCAAGGAGGGTTGGGCGGCCTATGAGACGCGCTGGGATGCGCCGGGCCACGACCGGGCCCATCCCGACTATGGCGTGCTCGATCTACATCGCGTGGCGGAACAGCGGGTTCTGGTCAAGGGGGAGCAAGGCCGTGGCGATGTCATCCAGTTTCTGCGCTATATCAGGCCACTCGCTGCACGAGGCGCGCGGGTCACGCTAAGCGTTTATCAGGACCTGGTTCCACTGGCGCTGGAGATGGCCGAAGTGGAACGCGTGGTTGGACCCGAAGACGATGAGGCTGCGTATGACAGACTGACCGCAGTGATGAGTCTGCCTCTGGCGTTCGACACCGCGATAGCGACAATCCCCGCCAAGGTACCCTATTTGCGTGCGCCTGCCGCCAGGATCGGCCGGATGCGGCATCACCTGGGCGTGAAGACGGCACCGCGGATTGGCCTGGTCTGGTCTGGTTCCTCCGCCAGTCTGACGCGTTCCGCGATGCCGTCGGCGGCACTGGAACCGCTATTGCTCCGGGCCGGCGTGGAGTTCCACTGCTTGCAGAAAGAAATTCGCACAGACGACCGCGCCTGGCTCGAACGCACCGGCGTCGTCACGACCCATGAGGCGATGCTGCGCGATTTCGGCGATACCGCGGCGTTGATCGAGGCGATGGATCTGGTGATTTCAATTGATACCGCCGTTGCCCACCTGGCCGGCGCATTGGCGAAGCCAGTGTGGATCATGTTGCCGTTCAACCCTGACTGGCGCTGGCTTTTGGGCCGAGACGACAGCCCGTGGTATCCGACGGCACGATTGTTTCGTCAGCCGGTGCGAGGTGATTGGGGCTCAGTGCTACGATCCGTCGCAGCCTCGTTGCAACTTTGATCGCCTTGTTACCGACTGCGCGGCACTGGCCGTTTGCCCAATCCGCTTTCCTTCGCGAGGCTTGACCGCAGCGCCGCGTACTGGTGTGCCACCATGGGATAATCGCCCGGCAACTGCCACTTTTCCCGATATTGCGTTGGTGTCGTATTATGCACGGTCTGCAAGTGCCGCTTGAGCATTTTCATATGCAATCCGCATTCCATGCAGATCAGATGGCTGTCGAATACGGTCTGGCCAGAGCCGGCCTTGCGGGAGGTGGCAGGTCTTGCGCTGGTCAGAGTGGTGGATATCGTGTCGCTCCCCCCAATACTCGCGAGAGCCTGGTAGACTGCGCGGATCAGATCGGGCACGGCCCGGCCCGGCGTCTCATTGTGTGCAACATACGCAATAATGATCTGAGCAGCGAGACACCGGAGCGAGTCGCCAGATTGGGGCATTGGCCGAACCTCCCGGATATGTGTGATTTTGACGTTTCGCACACGTTGCATGACTATTGGTATGATCGTCAATACGAACATGCTTCATTACGGCAGTTTTATTTCCGTTGATACCGCGGCAATCCCGGTTCGCTGTTGGCACTGGGTCATCCTGGCCGAATGCATCGAGGCAGTGCCGAATTACTGAGACAATATCCCAGAAAAACTGCTGACGCGGCTGGAATGATCCTGGTCTTGCTATCCCGGGTCAGGCACCGAGCGTGGCTACGGCCACCGCCTGAGGCAACGTGCACCATGCCGATAATACCTGGCCTGGCGATTGTCGCAAATGAAATAACCTCGCGCCACAACACCCAAAGCGTATCGGTGATCGAGGCCGTGGCTCCGGTAAGCCACACCGTTCGGAAAGCAACGACCCGCCGGACGGGCGCTCGACCGCGGGCGTCAGGGCCCGCCAGGCTGCAGCCGTGCGGTGACGGGCCGGCCGCGGCAAATGGAGCCCATCGCTGCGACCCCCGTCCGGTCATCTTCCCGGGTCCATGTGCCTGCTATCCGGGCAAGTCCAGCCGGGCCGCTGACCAGCGACTGTCGGGCGCCCGTAATCATTTCCATGGTATCGCCGAGCCCGCCCGACCGGGTTCCAGTCAGCCGAATGCCCGATCGGATCCGTGATGTGTCATCGCCGCTCCGGCGGCCTCCTTGGAGGGGGCGATGCCCCGCACGATCGCTACTAATGTAAGTGGTGGACTGACGCTGACGAACACGGCGGACAGTCCGGTTTACATCGCCCAGGGCGTGAGCATCGGCAATGCGTCGGGCCCGGCGCTGACCGACGGCGCGGCGTTCTACTGGTCGGTCACCAATGAAGCCAACGCGCAGGTTGCCGGCACCAGCTTCGGCGTGTCGCGCGGTGGCGCCGCGACCGTGGTGATCCAGAGCACCATCACGGCGAGCTACGCATCCGGTTACGGATTTACCTACGACCCCACCACCCATGTCATCGGGGTCCTGAGCGCCGTCGTGTATGTGGGCGGCGGCGGGGTCAGCAACAGCCAATCCGGGACCATCAGTCCTCGGTGAACAACCAGGGGACCATTGGCGGCAGCACGGTCGCCGGCGTCTTCATGGCCGCCGGTGGCACGGTAACGAACCAGGCGGACGGCGCGATCGACGGCGGCGAGGCCGGCATCCTCGTTGAAAACGCCAATGGTTCGGTCTCCAACCAGCGCGTCATCCTGCAACAGGGCGCTTACTCGTCGAATGGTGCGATCGGCGGCGTGTTGTTGCTTGACGGTGGCACGCTCGACAACGAGGGCGGAACGATCACCGGTACGTCGTATGGCGTCGACGTGGCGAATGCCGTCGGCACGGTGACCAATACCGGATCGATCGCCAGCTCGGATTCGGCTGGCGGCGCCGGCGGCTCGCTCGATGTCGGCCTCGGTTCGGGTGCCATCGGCCAGATCGATCTGACGGGTGGCATGCTCGTGGAGACCTGGCACGGCGACGTGGCCGAAATCGTATGGATCGGGCGGCGGCATGTGGATTGCAGCCAACATCCTGCTCCGGCAACGGTTTGTCCGGTTCGCGTACTCGCCGGAGCGTTCGGGCCCGGACGGCCATCACGCGATCTGTGGTTGAGCCCGGATCATGCGGTGTTTGTCGACGGCGTGCTGATCGCGGTGGATTGTCTGCTCAATGGAGGAACCATCCGCCAGATGCTCGTTCCGGAGGTGACCTATTACCATGTCGAACTGGCCGAGCATGACGTGATCCTGGCCGAAGACCTTGCGGTCGAGAGCTATCTCGATACCGGCAACCGGGCGAATTTCCACAATGCAACTGGTCCGGTCCGGCTGTTCCCCGACTTCAGCGCGCGGATGTGGGAGATGGCGGGATGTGCCGCGCCGGTCAACACCGGCCCGATGCTGGAGTGGGTGCAGCAGGCGTTGGCGCGAAACAACGTCGTTGGCGTTGGGGCGGCTCAGTACGGTTCGCCTCGGGCACCGTGGCTGCGATTGAACAATCGTTACACGTATTATTAGTACCCGGAAGCGTTGGACCGCGACACAGAGGTGGTCATCGCCGCGCTCGTCGCAGGGATGACGAGGGGCACCTCCGGCAAGCATGACGCCAGATCATGGAGTGCAATTTCGAAAAGACGTGGCGAACCGGGAAGAGCGGACGAGCCTGACGTATTAAGAAAACGGCCGCTGGCACCGTGTTCCAGTCAGCACGGGAAAACAAAGGAGGCTTTGGTAAATGTGATCACGCAGTCGCAACTGATTCAGTTCAGCAGGTTGTCGCAGGCTTGGTGGCGGGTCACATTCAACAGTCCGCTCCTGAATTCAATGGGTTCGGAATTCGTTCAGGAATTTCGGGACATCGCGACGACGTTGGAGATCAACGAAGGCGTGAAGGTGGCAGCATTCGACAGCGTCGAGGTCGCGCTGGAATCGCACAATGACGGAACCAGCTAATTTCGGGCATAAGACAGACCCGCCAGGCCCGAATAAGGTTTGCCAGGTCCGTCAATGGATGAAACCTGATACGAAACAATCAAACCTGGCCATGGAGAGCGCTATGAAAATCCTGATGGTCCTGACCTCGCATGACCAGCTTGGCAACACCGGACGCAAGACCGGTTTCTGGCTGGAGGAGTTCGTGGCGCCCTACTACCGATTCAAAGACGCGGGCGCCGAGATCGTGATCGCATCGCCGAACGGCGGTCAACCTCCACTCGATCCAAAGAGTAACGAGCCAAACTTCCAAACCGACCTCACCCATCGTTTCGAGGCGGATCTGGCCGCCCAGTCTCGGCTAGCCTCGACGGTGCGTCTGGACGGTGTCCGCCAGGAAGATTTCGACACGGTTTTTTATCCCGGTGGTCATGGCCCGATGTGGGACCTCGCCGATGATCCGAACTCGGTCAGGCTGTTGGAGTCCTTCGTCGCCGCCGGCAAAGCCTTCGCGGTGGTCTGCCACTCAACCGGCGCGTTGAGACATGTCAGGACCCCGGACGGCAAACTGCTGGTTGAGGGCAAGACCGTGACTGGCTTCACCAATGGCGAGGAAGCAGAGGTGGAATTGACGAAGGTGGTACCCTTCCTCGTCGAGGACGAAATGATGAGCCTCGGTGCCACCTTTTCCAAGGTCAGGAACTGGGGCGTGCACGTCGTCACTGATGGGTCGTTGATCACCGGCCAGAACCCCGCGTCATCGGGTCCTGCTGCGATCGCACTGATGAACCTCGTGGCGGGCCGACGTAAGACGCGGACGCGTGCGCTTGCCAGCTAACGACGGGAGAAGAAGTAGCTCGCCAGGCAAAAAGGGTCATTCCGATCGTTTCCGGTTGGCGCCAATTACTTCGGGCCGGCAACAGCAACGTGGCCGGCCCAAAGTGGTGGCACGACCTATCGAGCGCGGGAATGACGAGGGGCATCGCCCGAACTCGCGCTTCACTGATAGCGGGTACTCGCCAGTGTTGTAACCGGCCGTTCACTTTGTTTTGCTATCAGACCCAGGCGCCAACATAGGATGTAAAACACCCATGCGAGCTACATTGTATGCCGCCGCCACCGGCCTGATTCTCTGCGTCGTGGTCTCTGCTGGAGCCCGGGCCGCTGATCCCGGGTTCTGTGACGATTACGCACGCGCCGCACTCAGACAGATCGAAGTCGCCAACCGCGGCTGCGCGTATCCGCCGGATCTTGGTAGTGGCAGATGGATGGGCGGCTACCGTCGCCATTACGACTGGTGTCTCGGGGTGTCGTATCGCCAGGCGGGCGCCGAGCGAGAAGCTCGACGGGAAATTCTGGATCGTTGCGGACGCCGGTAAACGTGCACGTGAGCGGGCGAACCGACCAGTCAGGGTATCGTGACGCCGCGGGCAGGCGGAGGAGCGGCCGGTGAGGGGGCGGTCATTCGCGGCAAACTTTGGTCATGCTGCGGGACCGGCTCACGCCGGTTCATCCATCAGCGCCCTCGCTTCGTTCAGATCCGCAGTGCTGAAGCCCTCGGTGAACCAGCCGTAGATCGGCGCCAGGACGTCGCGGGCTTCGGCATGGCGGCCCTGTTCGTGGCGCAGCCGGGCGAGGCTCGCGGCGGCACGCAATTCCCAGAACTTAGCTCGTTGCTCGGCCGCAATGCTCAGGGCCTGGCGATACAGTTCCTCGGCACCTGCGGAATTCCCTTGCCGCAGCAGCAATTCGCCTTTTTGCCGCTTCAACTCCGCTGCCAGCCAGAGCTCGCCTGTCCTTTCGACGATCTGTAATGCGTCAGCCAACAGGGCCAGGCTTTCTTCGACCTGCCCGGAGATCGCACATGCGCTGGCAACAAGTATGATAAGAAAGGCAGCAAACAGCTCTGACCCGGTAACGCGGAAAGCCGTTGAACCGCTGCGCAGAAGAGCAATCCCTTCGGCAACATCACCATGCCTGACTTTGACCCAGCCACGGTAAGTCGTTCCGATCGCGCACCAGGCGGGGAAACCTTGCTCGGTCGTGATCGCGACCAACTGGTCGGCCCACTCGCCGAGCAGTGCGGGGTCTCCGACGAGCGCAAGCGGCGCAGCGGCGAGTGCCAGGATCGAAACCAAAGAATGCACATGGTCCAGACTTCGCGCCGCGGCAACTGCCGCGTTGCTCTGTGCCAACGCCTGCTCCGGATAGCCGAGACAGAGCAGTACGACCGCCAGGCATGCCTGCGAGTTTCCCTGAGGATAAAATCCGACCTGAGTGACCACCGAGCGGTGGGTGAGCGGATCATGAATCGCCAGCAAGTCTTCCAGATGCGCCTGGGATGAATTGAATCTGCCAGCGTACATCAGGGTTCGACCGGACGACAGGTGACCCAGAACGAGCCCGACAGAATCGTTGCGTTGTCGACTGAGATGCAGCAAGGCTTCGTCCAGGCGCAGCGCCAGATCGACTTCGCCACGGTACGCGTGATAGCGCGACAGCCCAAATGGGATCTCAACAAACTCCGACGGAGACCCCAGCTGCTGCCAAAGCGCCAGGGCTTGCGCATAAGCCTGGCCGGTTTCTGGGGCGGCCAGGCCTTTGACGGCTCGTAGCGCAGCGCCCAAAGCACTGCAAAATTCGAGCTGCTGGCGCAGACGTTCGGGGGTTTCCGATAGCAGCTCCAACTGGCCCAGGCCCTTTTGAAAGTGGGCCGCTGCTTCCGCCAACGTCGAGCGCGCAGCGGATCGCTGTCCGGCCTTGTCCCAGAAGCTGACGGATTGTTCCACCTGGCCTGCCTCGGCGTAATGCCAGGCGAACAGCTCGGGCTGGGTCTCCATCAACTCCCCGGACTGTGCTTGCAGCGCGCCGGCGATCAGCGCGTGCAATTGCTGCCGAGAATCGCGCAGCAGGCTGCCGTAAGCTGCGTCCCGTACCAACGCGTGCTTGAAGCTGTAGACCGCGTCGGGCGGGATACCACGCTGGTACACCAACTCGGACGCGACAAGTCGGGCAACAGCGGTTTGCAGGTCTTCCTCGGAAAGTGACGATACCGCTCGCAGCAACCCGTACGTGAAATCGCGTCCGATCGCGGCGCCAATCTGCGCCGCCAGGCGTGCCGACGGCTGGCGGTCGAGGCGCGCCAGCAGCGAGGCGTACAGGCTTGTCGGGATCGCCAGCGGGGGCAACGCCCCATCGATGACATAACGATCCGTGTCCGCACGCAGCAGCCCACTCTCCAGCACGCTTTTGGTCAGTTCCTCGACGAACAACGGCACGCCGTCGGTGCGGTCGGCGATCTGGTCGACAACGGAAACCGGAAGTGCCTTACCGACGATCTGCGCGACCAGCGCGACCTGGTCGCGTCTGTCCAGGCGGTTCAGCGCCAGCAGCGTCACCCGCGGTTGGCCAGCCCAGTACGGCTGAAACTCGGGTCGAAAGGTCACGATCAGCAGCACCTTCAGGTCGCCGGCGCGTTCGACAAGAATGTCGAGCAGCTCGCGCGATGTCGCATCGATCCAGTGCGCGTCTTCAAAGATCACCACGACCGGCTGTTGGCGCACGAGACCCTCGAGGTATCGGCTCAGCGCCTCCAGGATCCGCTGCTTCTTCCGCGCCGGCGTGAGGTTCGGCAGTGACTGGCCCTCCGGCAAAGGCAACACGAGCAGATCGAGGAGGAAGGCCACGTCCTGGTCCGGCAGGTCGGCGCGCGCCGCCAGCGCCTGCAGCTTCTCGAGCCGCGACGCGGCCGTGTCCTCGCGCACGAACCCCGCCGCCCGTCCGAGTTGGTCGACGAACGGAAACAGTGGGCTGTCCTGATGATGCGGCGAGCAGAAGTAGCGCAACCGGAAATGCGGCTCGGTGGTCAGGCCGTCTTCCAGTGCCACGGTGAGGCGCGACTTGCCGAGGCCGGCTTCGCCCGAGACCAGTGCGACCTGACCCTCGCCGGCCATGGCACGCGACCAGAGGCGCAGCAGCAGGCTGATCTCCTCCTCGCGGCCGACCAGACGCGTCAACGCCGGCCCGCGCAGCGCCTCGAAGCGGCTTACGGTGACGGTCTCGCCCAGTACTCGCCAGGCGCGCACGGGCTCGGCGCCGCCGGTGGCTGCGATCGTGCCGAGATCGCGACATTCGAACAGGCCGCCGATCAGGCGCCGCGTGACCGGCTCGATCGCCACGATGCCCGGTTGCGCCGATAGCCGAAGCTGCATTGCCAGGTTCGGAGTGTCGCCAACGATTTCGCGGTCCTTGCTCGCGCCGTCCGGGGGGAGGTCACCGATGATCGCCATGCCGGTCGTGATGCCCACCCGGCATTGCAGCAGCACGTCCGCATGGTTTCTCAGCCGCGGCGCATTCGTGCCATTTCCCGGCATCGGCGCATTCGCACGATTTCTCAGCGGCGGCGCATTCGCGCCAGGTCTCGCGGTGCCGACCGCCGCGCATAAGGCAAGCCCAGAGCGGACCGCTTGCTCGGCGTCATGTTCCTGCGCCACCGGATAGCCAAAGAGGACGAGCGCGGCATTGCCGAGCTGGTCGACCACGAACCCGCCGTGCCGCCCGACCGTTTCTGCAACGCAACGCTGAAACGCTGCGATTGCGTTGCGCAGGTCGTCAAGGCCGACGCCGTCAGCGGGTCCGACGTACCTACCAACTCGCAGGACATGGCGGTGATCTGCCGACGTTCGGCCTCGGCGCATGCGCGTGGCGCCTGGACTTGTGTGGCGTCGATTGGCGATGGCGTGATGCCGTTCGCGTCCTCTTCGACAACCGGGGCAATGAAGCGATAGCCGCGGCGTGGCATGGTCTCGATCCAGCGGTCGCCACCGGGAACCTCGCCGAGAACCTTGCGTAACGCAGCGATCTGAACGGTGAGGTTGCTCTCCTCGACCGCCTGGCCGGGCCATGCAGCTTCGATCAGCGCATCCTTCGAAACCAGTGCTCCGGGCAGTTCCACCAGCGCGCGCAACAAGGCAAGCGCCCGCCGACCGAGCGCCAGGGGTTCGCTTCCGCGGAACAGCAGGTTGTCCTGGGTGTCCAGGCGGAACGGCCCGAGCGCATAAATCATCACATCGGCGAGCTTAGCCACTTCGGAAGGATTTCGGAAATTCTTCCGATCCGTTTCAGGACTCCCGGTTGGCAGCGGCGCAGCCTGTCATTGCACACAACACGTGCCTGACCGCCTGCCGCCGACAGGGCCTGGTCCGGCACGACAATCGACGAGGAGCAGTCGCACGTCTTTGAGAATCAACGCCGAAGCGCCCAACTTCACGGCTAACACAACCTGGGGCACGATCGATTTTCGTCAATGGATCGGCGACGGGTGGGCCATCCTGTTCTCCCATCCCAAGGACTTTACCCCGGTCTGCACCACCGAACTGGGCTACATGGCCGGCCTGCGACCCGAGTTCGCCCGGCGTAACACAAAGATCATCGGCCTCAGCGTCGATCCGGTAGAGAATCATTCGAAGTGGGCGCAGGATATCGAGGAAACCCAGGGGCACGCTGTCAACTATCCGATGATCGGCGATACCGAACTCAAGGTGGCAATGGAATACGATATGCTGCCCGAGGGCGCCGGCACCACCTCCGACGGCCGCACCGCCGCCGATAACGCCACGGTGCGATCGGTCTTCGTCATCGGCCCGGACAAGAAGGTCAAGGCCATGCTGACCTATCCGATGACCACGGGTCGCAACTTCGACGAGGTGCTGCGGTTGCTGGATTCGTGCCAGCTGGTCGCGAAACACACGGTGGCGACGCCAGTGAACTGGCGGCCTGGCGATGACGTGATCATCCCGCCCGCAGTGTCCAATGAACAGGCGGCGGCGAAATATCCGAACGGTTGGACGACCGTGAAGCCGTATCTCCGCGTGGTCGCCCAACCGGTCGGCTGACGTACCGCATCCGTCATGGCCGGCCGTCGAGCCGGCCATCTCGGTCCGCACGTGCTGCGCCAGGTGGCCCGGTCAGGCCCGGCCACAACGGTACAAAGAGGCGAACGATGATTTTCCGCCAGTTGTTTGAACCGATTTCCTGCACCTATTCCTATCTGATCGCCAGCCGCCGCGGCGGCGAAGCACTGATCATCGATCCCGTGCTTGAGAGGGTCGATCGCTACCTGCAATTAATGCGTGAACTGGACCTGCATTTGGTCAAAGCAGTGGATACGCATTTGCACGCCGATCACATCACGGGCCTTGGCGCTCTGCGCGATCGCACGCGTTGCATCACGGTGATGGGCGAGCAGAGCAGCGTCGACGTGGTATCGATGCGCATCGCCGACGGCGACCCGTTGCGGATCGAGGGCGTGAGCATGGAGGCGATGTATACGCCCGGCCACACCGACGACTCCTACAGTTTTCTGATGCAGGATCGCGTGTTCACCGGCGACACGCTGATGATCCGCGGCACCGGGCGCACCGATTTCCAGAACGGCGATCCTCGCGCGCAGCATGAGTCGCTGTTCGGCCGGTTGTTGCGTTTGCCGGACGAGACGCTGGTATTTCCCGCGCACGACTATAAGGGTGACACCGTCAGCACGATCGCCGAAGAGAGGGCTCACAATCCGCGGCTGCAGATCAATTCGGCCGAGGAATATATTGCGCTGATGAACGGCCTCAATCTGGCCAATCCGAAGATGATGGACGTGGCAGTTCCCGCGAACATGCATCAAGGGCTGCACCAGGAGGACGTCGCTCGCCGCGGTTGGGCTTACTCGGCGCAGCAGGCGCTCGATCTGGTCGGGCAACCCGACGTGGTGCTGATCGATCTGCGCGAAAAGGCGGAGCGCGAAAAGCATGGCAGCATCCCGCGATCACTGCATGCGCCGTATCCCGAGCTTCAGGAAAACATCGGCGCCGGTGGCCTGCTGCATGTTCTGGCGGAGGCAACCGGCAAACGCCTGCTGTTCTACTGTGCCTTCGGCGAGCG
>Ga0187867_10000607_pt1 | contig 31696 bp, 28 predicted proteins | sample June2016WEW_13_1_FD_132976 | JGI IMG/M metagenome (GOLD analysis project Ga0187867, IMG submission 132976) | Peatland microbial communities from SPRUCE experiment site at the Marcell Experimental Forest, Minnesota, USA - June2016WEW_13_10 | ecosystem: Environmental > Terrestrial > Soil >... | reverse complement strand
GACCTTAGGCAGAACGACCGGTCACGCTGCGCGCCGGAAGCCCATCTGTTCCAGCATCCCCGCCAACCGGTCGGTGGCTTCCGCATCGAGTTCGAAGGTCACATGCATCAGCCTGCCGTCAGTCGACAGGACCCTGAACGGCAGCGGCATTGCGATCTGATCGACCTCCAACCTGCCTCGTATCCCAGCCGGCAGCATCTGGCCTTCGCTAATGGCCGCGCCGCCCACCGAAAGATCGATGACCCGAGCGCTGTGCATGCCAACAGCTCCGCCGGACAACCGGCAGCTCAAATTCACCTGATAGCGACGCTGCGCCCTGCGATCGACCTCGGCCGTCGAGGTGCGCACAACACGCACCACCGAATGCCTCAGCTCCTCCACGACACCGTTCAGCGCTACGGCCCCGGTGCGCACCGTCTCGCTGTGTTGGGCGGTCCGCTCGACCTCCGAGGAAACTTCCTCGATGCGCCGGTTCATCTCATCGGCCGCAGCTGCGGTGCCGGTGACATTGCGCGCGATCTCAGCGGTCGCCGTACTCTGCTCCTCCACCGCCGCGGAGATGGAGCCGGCAATCGCGTTCATTTCAGCGATGGTCTGCTCGATCCGCCCGACGGCGGCAACCGACGCACCGGTGGCGGCGCGCACCTCGGCGATGTGGCGGCCGATTTCCTCGGTAGAGCGTGCGGTCTGTGTGGCAAGTTGTTTGACCTCGCTGGCCACGACAGCGAAGCCGCGTCCGGCCTCGCCGGCACGCGCCGCCTCGATCGTGGCATTCAGAGCCAACAGGTTGGTCTTGGCCGCGATCTCGCTGATCATATCGGCGACGATGCCGATTCGCCCGACCTGATCATTCAGGGTTTCCATCTTGACCCGGGTTTCAGTGCCGGCGGTGACCGCGCGGCCGGCGACAGTGGTCGAGTGGCCGACCTGAACGCCGATTTCGCGGATCGAGGCCGCAAGTTGTTCCGCCGCACTCGCTACGGTCTGAGCGTTGGCCAGCACCTCCGCCGCGGCGGCCGCAGCGCCCTGGGCCGACTGGCCGGTTCGAGCGGCCGACGTGCTCATTTGTTCAGCGGTAGTTGCCATCGCCGCCGTACGTTCGCCAACCGCTCCCATTGCCCGACCGGCTTCCAACTCGATCTTTTCCGCCATGTCGGCCAAAGCGGTGTGCTTTTCCGACTCGGCGCGCTGCCGCACCTCCTCCTGCTCGGCCTCGAGCCGCGCAGCCTGAGCCATGCCGTCCCGGAACACCAGAATCGCCGCGATCATTTCGCCGATTTCGTCACGCCGGTCCGCACCATGGATCGCCGCCGCGAGATCGCCCTGGGCGAGGCGCCCCATGGTGGCGCGGATCGCTCGGATCGGTGCAATGATCCGACTCTGACCCAACCAAAAACCGGCGCCGCCAACCAGCAAGCCGATCGCCAGCAGCCCGCCCTGGAACCACAGCCGCCGTGCCGCTTCCGCCGCCCGTCGTTCGGCATAGGCCTGGGCTTCTGCCAAGGCGGCATTCGGCACGAGAATGAGGCTGTCCAGCGCCACGTTTGACCGCTGCAACCATTGCACGAGGGTAAGTTGCGACGGTGGCCCGGACAATAATGCGGCATAAAGCGCGGTCCGCTCTTTGTCGAAGCTGCCGAAATAATCCGTGGCGGCGCCTTGTACAGCAGCGACCACTGCGCCGGGGGCCTCGGGACGTCCGGTCAGCTCGCGTAACAAACCCCAGCCGGCGATGATCTTGCCGCGCCAGGCCGCCATCGCGAGCTGCCGTGCAACCGGCAAGGTTTTGTCGATGACACCGTCGCTATATAAATTCCGCTCCAACCCGGCACTGTCGCGCACCAACCAACCGACCTGCTTCACCGCCATCAGTTCGGCGATCGTCGGATCCACCAGCCGCATGCGCTCGGTCATGGTTGCGGTCAGACGGTCGAGGCGATTGAGGATGTCTGTGGTAGCCGTCGCCCATTCGGCCGAAATGCCCGCCGGGCGCCCGGACAGCGGCAGACCCATCGCGGCATCGGTGTCCCGTCGCGCCGCGATCAACCGCTCGATGCTGCCATTGAACGCGGTGAGTTGCGGATCGCCCTCGACACAGCGGGCCGCGACGCATTCACGTAACACCGCTTCGAGCGCGACAGCGGCCTTGGCGCGCCCAATGGCGAGGCTGGTCATGAGCGCGGGTTCAGCAGGTGGTGCGGCGGTGAGGGCGACCTGCACGCTGCCTCGTTCGGGCCGTAGATATTGCAGGGCGGTGAATACGCTTTGCCCGGCGCGCGCATTGGTCACGACGCGGGTCGCGTTACGCAACTCGCCGATAGCAGACCAGGCCGGGATTACCAGCGCGATGATCAGCACCGTAAGCATGGCGCCGAGCAGCACATGCAGCAGCGTGCGGATGGTCAAGGTTTGCTACGTGCCATGCGACGCCTCCTCAGTCGGGTGAGGCGGTTTAGCGCCGCTGGGGTTGAGCAGGCGTTAACACTGCGACGATGGTCGCTGGGCCGGTTGCCCAGGACGGCCAGGGGACGTTGCTGTCCCGGTCGGCGTGCGTTAGCCAGTTGAGGACCGTTCTATCGCTGCATGATGAGGGACCGGACATGACAGTAAAGATCGCTCCATGGGCTTTTGTCCTCGCGGTCCAGGATCTGCAAAAGAGCGCGGCATGGTTCCAGGATGTGCTTGGCTTCCGGGTGTTGTGGGAGGAAGGATCGGACTGGCGGCTGGTCGAGCGCGGTACCGTACGGCTGATGCTGGGCCATTGCCCGGACGAGAAGCCGGCTGCAGATATCGGTGCCCATAGCTGGTTCGGCTATTTGAGCGTGGACGACGTCGATGGGTTGTATGCGGAGCTGACGGAACGGGGTGCGATCTGCACGCCGCCGGCGGATCGGCATTATGGGATGCGGGAGATCGTCGTTACTACGCCGGACGGGCATCGGATCGTGTTCGGGCAGGATGCACTGGCGGGGGAACGCGGAGCAACCTGAGTGGCATCTCGGCGACGAGTCGCGGACGCAGGGAAGCTCCCACTCGCCATCGCGACGACGATCCGCCTTGTACGTCCGGCACGGAGGTTGCGATAAATTGTTGGGCGAGGCGATCTCCGTGCCGGGCCTTCAAGTCAGAATGGGCCCCTGGGCGGATCGCCGCACTCGACCCAAAGCCGACCTTCGCGTTGGCATAGTTACGATGCCACTCGGCATATTAATGGCGGCATCGCCAATCCCATAACCATGACGAAGCTGCAGCAATTTGCCGAAGTGAGCCTGTCCAGATAGGCTCTCCGGGCAGCCATTCGTTCAGAATGCGGGGGATTTAGTCACACCACAAGACCGGCGGTGCAGCGTTCATTGCGGCTGCCTTGAGACGGCGTGTGATGCAAGGGTTGACGAGAAAAGCGAGAAAATGCACCAGCATAGACAATAACGACAAGCGGGGGTTCTCATGGCGCACGACTCAAGAATCGTTCATGACGAGAACAGAATAGAGGAACTTCGCGAAACCGTACCGGACTGGATCAAACGCCTGGAACGGCCGGTCGCGCCGTCAATTACACCCCGTTTCGGACCGCTGGAAGGCATTCGCGTGGTTGGCACCGGCGTATTCGTCGCCCAACCATTCTGCGCGACGAAGCTGGCGGAGTTCGGCGCCGAGGTCATTCACGTCGAGCGGCCGGGTGGTGACACATTCCGGTTCTTCGATCCCATGCTGACGCGCGGTCCCCGACCGCATGGCTGCGACGTAGCGGAGGTCGGCAAAAACAAGCTCTCGATGGGCATCGACCTTCGTAAGTCGCGCGGCATCGAACTCCTGATGGCACTCTGGAAAATTTCCGACGTATGGATGGAATGCTCGGCACCCGGGACGCTGGAACGCGCGGGCATCACCAACGAACTGGCGTTGGCGATCAATCCCAGCCTCGTCATCCTTCGCGTCAGCACCTATGGCCAATACGGCAAGGCGGAGTACCTCGGCCGGCCTGGCTACGACGCCATGGCGCAGGCTTTTGGCGGGATGATGAACGTAACCGGTGATCCGAGCGGGCCGCCGCAACGCGCCAAGGTGTTTACCGGCGACTACATCACCGCGCTGACCGGTTGGGCGTCTACGATGATGGCGTTGTGGGAGGTAAAGAAGACCGGTCGCGGTCAGGTCATCGATCTCGCGCAGTATGAGGCAGTGGCGCAGACACAGGGCAACAGCATGCCGCTTTATACCGGACAGGGTGGGGTCTACGGGCATACCGGCAACAAGGCGCCTGGCTTTCAGCCGTACGACACGTTCAAATGCTCGGACGGATGGGTCTTCATCGGGGCTTTGGGAGGATCGATGTTTCCCCGCCTGCCACCGCTCCTGGGGCTGGACCCGTTCGAGTACAGCTACGAGGCGTGTTCCAAAGATGTGGCGGCGGTCAACTCTGAAAAGGGTCGGGAACTCGATCGCCGTTTGCGGGACTATTGCGCCGCTCGCACGGCGCTCGCGGTCGAGACCGAATTGAACAACGCTCAGATCGGCTGCGCGCGGGTGTTCAACATGCGCGATCAGTACGAGGATGAACACTATAACGCGCGGGAAATGACCGTGCCGGTGCTGGACCGCCAGTCTGGCGTGCCCATCCGAGTTTATGGTGTGGTGCCGAAAATGTCGCTGACTCCGGGTCGCATCTGGCGTGGCGCGCCCGCCATCGGCGAGGACACGACGGACATCTTACATAAATTGCTGAACCTCGATGCCGCTGTTATCCAAGAGTTGTACGAGGACCGCGCGGTGCATCGCACGGAACCCTATACAACGCCGCAGGTGGAGGCTGTTCATTCGTAACGGCCGCGGCTTCTGGAACCTAGGTTGAGAGTCTATTGGGCGATGCGGCGGCGCGAAGCGGGTCGGCGATGGAGGCCAGGACCTCTTGCGAAGGCCCACTTTCCACCTTGAACGGTGGCAGGGTGACCTAGGCAGCTACAGCAGCAGTCGGCCCACAGCGGACCTGAAGTCGCTGGTCGATAACGACGCATCGCGACCAACTGGTAAGGATTGGCGCCAGGATCGTGCGAGACCGCCGGTCGATCACCTTTCAGATGGCCGAGGTCATGGTCTCGCGGGGCCTGTTTCAGCAGATACCCGATGCCATCTCGGCGCTGCGTCCGGTGCCGCCGGCCCGATATTGAGGGGAGATGCCTTGGCTGACCGGTGGGGCTGTCGCGGGAGACGTGCGTCCCAATACCGGCTGGCAGGTCAGGGTTCACTCTCGAACGAGCCGCGCATCTCGGGTCAGATGAATTCCCGCGCGATCATGTGGCCGCCGGTCTTTACGAGCGCGCTCATCCGCCATTATGGTTCACCCAAGATGCCCGGGTGGGACGGGCATATGGGAAATGTAAGATCAGATGTCCCAGAAACCGCGGGCAGTATGTATGGGGGGCTTATGGAAGAATGCTGCGATTTCCGAATTTTCACGGCGCCGGCCGGTGGTCTGACGGGACTGGCTTCATTAGGGGTTGGGATGCGCGATGCATACCACGTCATCTCTTTGGCCAGAAAAAAATCTTATAAGGTCGCCAACGATACGACGCACGACAAGACGTTCACCATCCACGCATTTAGCATGAATGCGGAAAACGGAGTAGACCCGCGTCAGGGCGCATTACCGACGTTGATCCAAGAAGCAATGGCCCAAAACCCTATCAGGATCAGCTCGGCCACGGGCACGGTTTATGTGAACATCTCGTTGAAGTCCCAAAAGCCTGGCAATTCGTTGCTTAAAAAGCTTTCCTTTGGCTCGATCGTGACTGGATTGAAGATGATCCATGGACTCTGGAGCGTAGCCCAGCCCGAGCCTAATGAGGTGTATTTTAGCATAACAGCCATGGAGACTGAGTCGACAAAATATAAATTCAGTGGCGAGAAGACGCTTAATGAAATCAATATCGCTTTGTGGAGGAAGCAGGCATTCGCTTTCGCCGACCCGACAACCCGCGGAAACATCGAGGCTGTGGTTGGCGCTTTGACGGAGGGACTGGGCGCCGATTCGGGGGGGCCTTCGTTTCTCGACGTTGGCTTTTGAAGCTCGGGTTTGCCGCCACCGAATTTCCGCACGGCCCACCGTTCGAGGTGGGCTTTGCATCAAAGTCCTGCCCTGATTGATCGGGCTTCCCACTGATCCAGCCGAAGCCTGATTTCGGATAGCGTCCGGCCAGCCGCGCGGTCGCTTTGGCGTGACGTTGCCTGGTGCGCCGCTCCGGCGGCGTCGCGCTGATCGAGCCGCTGGCGGATCCCGTCCATGTTCCACGGGAATAGCTTGTGCACCCGTCTGACCTTGTGATCACCGACGCGGGCGAGGACCGTTCGGAAAGGACCGCTTTCCACCCATAGCGGTCTTTCCGAAGCAGGCCGATCCTCCTGACCAAAACCGAGCGGTTGTGACTCCTGGCAGCCAGGAAGAACGCCCGAGCGACCTGTCAACAGCTCTTTGCCTCGTTACTAAGTCGCAAGCTCCAGATAAACCAATGTCTGGTTCAGCAACACATACGCAATTTCGCCAAACGTCGCAGGCCCGGTAATCGACAACGCCTTGTCCCCTGCAAGATCGGCATACAGATAATTGAGGATACAATTGCATGAAAACACCGGCGTCACCGGGTTGGCCGCCACATGTGCCAGCAGCGAACCGCGATAGTCGTCGAGCGGCGCCGCCTGGCGATACTCCGCGCCCGCCAGCACAGGCGCATAGAACCGGACCGACCGTGTCGCGTCATCGACCGCCTGAAAACTCACATTGATCATTTCGCCCGACATATCGGTCACCAGCGGGCGCCGCAAATCGACATCGCGGGTCTTCACGTACTCATAAATCGAGGCATTCGCCCCATTGATCCGGCAGTTCTGGGCGGCAAATCCGGTTTCGAGAAACTCAAACCGGTCGCCGCTGCCTTGCTGGAACAAATTGATGATGCCGATGCGCGGCATCAACCGCTCCGGCACATGCGCCCGCAGGGCAACCAGGCGGTCGGTCGCGATCTCTCCGGTCTGACCGTTGAACACCATCGGCGTCGCCCGCCCGAGGTCATCCAGATGCACACCCGCAATCCAGCCGATCACCGGCGTTTCAAACAGCCCGGGCAGATCGTGCGCACCAACCGCGTATTTGATGTGAGCATCCGACATGCCGGGCACCACGATCAGCGAAAACCCATGTTTTGGCGCGGCACCGGGAATGTCGGCCAACTGATCCGGCGTCACGAAGTCGATCTCGATCTCGGTCACCTCCGGCGGCAATTCCGTGACGAACACGCGCTTGCGATCCGCCTGGCCACCCTCCGCGGTGAGAAAATATGGGATCGTGCCGCCGATCCAGTTGCCTCTGGTCAACCGAGCAAGGGCGGCCGCATCACCGGCAATGTGCAGGCGCCTGCCGGCCGTGATCAACCGGTTCGCTTCGTCAACAGAATGTAGCATCGCTGGGTGACCTCCCGTCAGCGCAACCCTTGCAGCTCCGGCGCCAGTTGGCCGGCGAACTTGCTGAAGAACTGATGCAGTTCCGCGATCATGGTTGGCTTGCGTGCGGGCTCGCTCGAGGCGATGCGGATCGCGCGAGCGAGCGCCATGTTGGCAGCGAACAATGAGAAACGGTGGGCCACAGCCCCGCTCACCAGTCGGTCCCAGAGAGCGTCGGTGGGCGGGGGGATCTGAGAGGCCATGCGAAACCTGCCGTGCTGCCGGCACTGGCTTACGGCGTCGCGGTTAACGACTCGTTGGCCCAGGAGTTAAGGATTTGCTGATGCGGGTCAGCAAGCCCGGCAGTGATGACCGACCAGAGCGCTTCCCGTACGATTCTGTCATTGCGGGCGAAGCGAAGCACTCTCGTTGCTAACAAAGGGATTGCTTCGCTTCGCCCGCAATGACAGGGTTCCGCGTTCGAGGTGCACCGATCTGATTGGAGAACGCTCAAACGACCGGGGTACCGTATTGTTGCTGCCACATTATTAGCCCGCGCCGGCACGCCGACTCACGCGGCGTACCGGTGGGCCAGCCGTGCGGGCACCCCGCTGAACCGAGCCGCAGCTGCCGCGTCCAGCGCAAACGCCAGATGCAACGAGTCTCCGCCACTCTGTTTGACACTGAAAGGCAGCGGAAAACCCACCCCTTCGATATCCAGTGTACCGCGGCTCCCGGCCAGCAATACCGGCGCGCCGCGCACCCGGGCGCCGCTGTCCGACAGGTCGGCAACCCGTGCACCAAAGGTTTGACCACCGGCCGTTACACGGCAGACCACATCGACCTCGTAGCGTGGATCGTTGCGCCGATCGACTTCAGGCGTAGCGGTGCGCACGACACGGATCACCGCCTGGCGCAGGTCGCTCAAGGCGGTGTTCAAGGACGCAGCGTCGTCGCGCACGTCGCTGGCATGGATGCCGGTTTGCTCGGCCTCGGCCAGGACTTCGGTGGTACGGCTCGCCATCTCATTGGCGGCCACCGCCGTCTCGGACACGTTGCGGGCGATCTCCGCCGTCGCCGAACCTTGCTGCTCCACCGAAGCCGCAATCGAACTGGCGATCGTATCGATTTCCCCGATGGTTTGCTCGATCCGTGCCACCGCGGCGACCGATGCCCCGGTAGCGCCGCGCACCTCATTGATGTGCCGCGCGATCTCCTCGGTGGAGCGCGCCGTCTGGGTAGCAAGTGCTTTCACTTCCGCGGCGACCACGGCGAAGCCTTTACCTGCATCGCCGGCGCGGGCTGCCTCGATCGTGGCGTTCAGGGCCAGCAGATTGGTCTTGGCGGCGATCTCTGCAATCATGTCGGCGACCGCACCGATGCGGGCCACCTTTTCGTTCATCGCCGCCATGGTCCCACGCGTCTCGGTCCCGGCGACGACTGCGCGGCCAATTACTTCGGTGGACTGCGCCACCTGCACGCCGATGTCGCGGATCGAGGTGCTGAGTTGCTCTGCCGCACTGGCCACCATTTGTGCATTGGCCAACGCCTGTGCCGAAGCATCCGCCGCTCCCTGGGCCGAACTGCCTGTTCTGGTGGCCGAAGCGCTCATTTCATCTGCGGTCGCCGTCATGGTCGAGGTGCGGGCCGCCACGTGGTGTAATGCCGTCGTTGTCTCGGCTTCGATCTTGTCCGCCATATCGTTCAGAGCAGCCTGTTTTTCTGCTTGCGCGCGGTGCCGCTCCTGTTCCTGTGCGGCGGCGAGATCCACCACTTTCACCATTTGGTCTTTGAACACCATTGCAGCAGCGGCCATGGCGCCAACTTCGTCTCGCCTGGAGGCACCGGGTATGTCAGTCGCCAGGTCGCCGCCGGCCAGGCGTTCCATCGCGGTTTTCAGCCGGTTCAGAGAACCCGTGATATCGCGATTGATCGCCCAGGCGGCAAACAGCAGAACCGTGCTGATCGCTGCACTGATGAAACCCAGCCGGACCATGGCGTCGCGGAACGCGGCATTCAGATCGTCGAGATAAGAACCGGACACAAAGACCAGATCCCACGGCCGGAAGCGTGCCACGTAGGACACTTTCGGTTGCCGTTCCACCTGCCCTGGTTTGGGAAATGTGTAGGATACGACGCCATCGTCGGCGTCGCGTAATGCGTCTTTGATGATATCGGTGAGCAGCCTGCCGTCGGCATCGGTGGCGGGCGACGGTTTGCCCTCCAAAGCCGGTGAGGCACCGTGCAATATGATGATGTTATTGAGCGTTTGAGCATAGACGTAGCCGGCCCCATTGTCGAACCGCATGGCGTGAATGTCGTCGCGTAGCATGGCCAACGCCTGTTCGTGCGTCAGTTGATGGGCACTCACGCGATTTTCCAACGCCTGCGCAATCCCGATCGTGGCCTGAACGATGGCCTGGTTTTTGGCGGTCCGCTCTTCGACCATGCGTTGCCGCACCAGCGACGCAGCGACCGCAATGACGGCGACCAGAGTCAGGACCGATAGCCCGATCAGCAACGCCAGTTTGGTGCGAAGCCGGAGGCGACTGAGAAGGTTCATGGGTTACCGTGATCGAAGCGAAGCGAGGGTTGGGTGAGATGGTGCCGAAGTCTCGCTGAACTGGATGAATGATTGGTGAAGACGGCGGTCCGATGAACACCGATCATCAATCATAATGCTCTGGCTTGATGCAGTGGGCGGCCGGGGTTTCCGCCTCGGCGTGAGCCCGGACCTGAGGGTTAACGTCAGCCTTCGATAGTCTGACAACGGCGACATCGACAAAATCCGGGATAGTTCTGCCAATTTCGTCTCTGGGCAAGCAGCCGCGCCCCTGCTTTCCGTCTGGCTCCGACACTGATGTAGGTAGATTCCGAGGGTAGGCGTAGTCGCTTTGATTGCTATGACAAACGTCCGCGTGTCGAGTGCAGGCTCACCCGACGTTTGAGCCTTGCAGGGCCCGTGTCACGGGGGTTGACGAGATCCGAATGCCCAATAGCTTCCCTACCGCGACACGGTGCACCGGTGCTTTGACGCTCGGAACCGGGCAAGCCCCCAGTCGCGGCACGAATCGGCGTTGGAGTCTGCGCCACCAGATCCCTCGGGTTGATTCAGGTCAATGACCACGCGCGGGCACTCGCTGAATTCTCGTGATGCATCCGGCGATGCCAGCCAGATAAACGGAGAAAGTCACATGACTGTAAGACGTCTGCTGCTGGCGCTCGTATCTATCATCGCGGTGACTTTTGTTGGCCGGGCCATGGCGCAAGATGCTGCCGCCGGCGCCGCGGTGTTCAAATCGCAATGCGGTATCTGCCACTCACCACAGGCAGGCCGGAATATGGTCGGCCCCAGCCTGTTCGACGTTGTCGGCCGGCCGGCGGGGAAGGTCGCGGGTTTCCATTATTCGCCGGCAAACCGAGACTCCGGCCTGACCTGGGATGCAGCGACGCTTGACCGCTACCTCACAAGTCCGGGAACCGTCGTTCCGCACACGATCATGACCTATGCCGGCCTTAAGGATGCGAAGAAACGCGCCGATCTGATCGCTTACCTGGCTACCTTGCATTGAAACAGTAACGTCGGCCACGCAGGCGCGTGGCATCTCGGCGGCTACCGATCCGCCACATCGGAAGGAACCGGACATGTTAAGAAGGCGTCTGATCCAGCCAATCCTTCTGGTTCTCTTAATGGTCCTTATGGCGATTTGGCCACGGCTCGCCCAGGCCATTCCATCGTTCGCACAGCAAACCGGCCAGCCCTGCACAGCCTGTCATATCGGCGCCTTTGGGCCGCAATTGACCGCGTTCGGCCGCGCCTTCAAAATCGGCGGCTACACCCAGACCGGCGGCGATGCGGCAATACCGATCCCGATTTCGCTGATGCTGCTTGGGTCGTACAGCAACACGACAAAGGGACAGGGCGGGCCGGCGGCGAACAACTACGGTGACAATGGCAACTTTGCCATGGACCAGATCAGCGTCTTTCTGGGCGGTCACATTGGCGACTACTTCGGAGCGTTGGTGCAGGGCACCTTTAATGGCATCGCCAGCTCATTTCACCTCGACAACAGCGACCTGCGCCTGACCACACCGATCACCGTCAACGACACCGAACTGCGTCTTGGCCTGGACATCAACAATGGCCCGACGGTGCAGGACCCGTATAATTCCAGCTATGCCTGGGGCTACCCGTTTGTTTCGTCCGCGCTGGTGCCGGTTCCGACGGCGCAACCTTTGCTGGCCAACGGGCTGATCGGCAATTCGGTCGGCGCGACAGTCTACGCCTGGTACGATCGCTCGCTTTACGTCGAGGCCGGGCTGTACAATACCTACAGCCCATCGGTGCTGAGCTACACCGGGAATGCCTATGGTCCCGGCGCCACGACCAACCCGGCACCATATTTGCGAGCCGCTTACGAATGGAACTGGAACGGTCAGTCCGCCCATGTCGGTGGCATCTTCCTGCATTCAAACATCAACCCCGCCTATGCGCCGTTCTCCAGCACCGGCTCCATGGGGCATGATAGCTATACCGACTATGCGATCGACGGCGGTTACCAATATCTTGGTGACGGAACGAACGTCGTCTCGGTGCTTGGCATCGTCGATCACGAGCATCAGAACCTCGCAGGTTCGTTCAACGCCGGTGCGTCGAGCCAGGCCATCAATTCGCTGAACCAGGCGCGTGTCACTGCGACGTACTACTACCAGCAGACCTATGGCCTGACGGCGGCATGGCAGAGAACCTGGGGTTCAGCCAATCCCGGGCTGTTTCCCTCGGAGCCGGTGTCCGGCAGCGCCAACGGCAAGCCGAACAGCAATGCCTTCATCGTCGAGGCCGACTGGGTCCCGTTTGGCAAGGCCGACTCCTGGGGCGCGCCCTGGGTCAATCTGAAGCTTGGCGTGCAATACACGCTGTATACACAGTTCAATGGTGGCACCTCGAATTACGACGGGTTCGGCCGCGCCGCGAGCGATAACAACACGCTCTATGTGTTCGCCTGGCTGATCTTCTGATCTGTAACATCAGCGGAATGGTGGCGGACCCGCAGCGAGCGGATTCCGTCACGTCCGAGACGGAGGCAACAATGAAAATGCTCCAAGGTATCGCGTCGGTGGTTTGCATCTTCGTCGTGCTGGTGGGCGCGAGACCGGTCATGGCCGCAGACAAAGCGTCCGCGCAGGACGCCAAAGCCATGCTGGAACGCGCGGTTGCTGCGGTGAAGGCGGACAAGACCAAGGCGCTCGCGGCATTCCGAAGCGGTAGCGAAGGGTTCCGGGATCGCGATCTCTATGTGTTTTGTGCCCGCAATGACGGCGTCGTCGACGCGCATATCGATCCGCAACAAATCGGCCGAAACATCAAGGATCTTTATGACGTTGACGGGGTCGCGTTCGGGCAGGAAATGATGGCGATCGCGGCCGAGGGTCAGATCAAGGAGGTCGCTTATATGTGGCCGGAGCCGGGCTCGCACACGCCAATGGCGAAGATTTCTTTCGTGACCCGCGTGGTCGGGCAGATGTGTGGGGTTGGTTATTACAAGTGACTGTGCGGTAAGGGGTTCCTATTCGTGCGCCACTAGGGAGGCCTGTGGTTGGCGTGTCTGCACTGCGAGGTTTGTGTGTGGCGCGGTTCCATAAACCTCGGAGGGCGCGAAGAAGTGACGATACCTCTTTGCGCCCTCGTCAATTCGAGCGTCTCGTCGATATTGCCTTGATCGCATGACGCATGAACCGCTGCCCGGAGAATCGAGGCTCGGAGCGAACTTGCATCTGCCAAAAAGTGCGCGGGACCGCTATTGCAGCGTCTGAAACAATCGCCCTACACACCCATCGCCTGCCGCATGAACACCCGTTTCACCGGCCTCGCCTGGTCCACCGCCGCAATCCCCAGATCGCGCGCCAGTCGCAGCAGCGGATTGTTCGAACTGAACAGCCGGTCCAATCCATCGGTCATCGCCAGCATCGCCAGATTGTCCGGCCGCCGCGCCCGCTGATACCGCGCCAGCAATGCCGGGGACCCGACATCCTCCCCAGCCTGCTTCGCCTCAATCAGCAACCCCGCCAAAGCAATCGCATCGCGAAATCCCAGGTTCAGGCCCTGCCCGGCGATGGGATGAATGCCGTGCGCGGCATCCCCCGCCAACGCCAGCCTCGTGTCCACGTAACGATGCGCGAGCATCGCGGACAGCGGATAATTCCACCTGCGCCCCACCGTGTGAACCGCGCCCAGGTGACCGCCAAGCCGACGGCGGATTTCACGCGCGAAGCGGGTGTCGTCCAACCCCAACATCGTCGCCGCAATCCGCGTCCGTTCGGTCCACACCACGGCGGACACATTCTGCGCACCCCCCGCCTCGGCATCCGCACTGGGCGCCATCGGCAGCACGGCAAACGGACCCGAGGGCAGGAAATGCTCCAGCGCAACACCCAGGTGCGGCAGTTCGTGACTGATGGCGCAGACGATCCCGGTCTGTGGATAGTCGAACCTCGTCACCGGGATGCCAGCCGCCTCGCGCAACGGTGAGCTGCGGCCTTCCGCCGCGATCACCAGACGACAGGCGGCCGAAGGTCCTCCGGCAACCCGCACCAACACGCCGTCCGCAGTGCGATCGACAAAGGCTTCAGCCGGAGCAAACACCTGCAGGTCCGGCAACGCTCGGACCCGCGCATTCAACGCGCGCCGCAGGCTGCGCGCCTCGACCATCCAACCAAACGGCGCATCTCCTGCCTCGCGATGATCGAAATGCAGATGCAGCCGCGATGCGGGCCGTCCGACCCAACCGTCGGTCACCCGAATGTCGAGGATCGGATTGGGCGGATCCGGAAGCATCTCCCACAACCCGGCCTCCCGCAACAGCGCGCGGGAGCCGGAAGCGATCGCATAGGCACGACCATCGAACGCCGGGTGTTCCATCGGCAGCAGAGCGGCCCGGTCGACCAGGATCGTGGATATGCCCGCCGAAGCCACAACGCAGGCCAGCGTGCCGCCAACCGGCCCGGCACCGACCACACAGACATCAACGGAAATAGCCTCGGTCATACGCCAACCAGGTCCGACATGCGGTTCAATCGATCACCCCCAGGCTGCGCAGCACCGGCAACCGCCGCGCCAGCACACTACGCACTGTCTCACCGACCAGCACGCGGTTCTCGGCCGGGTTCTGCAGCGGCTTGCCATCGCGCAACAACGAGCGGCCGGACCGAGCCACGTCGTTCAGCACCCCGTCGATCAGCGCATCCGGGTCGCGCGAGGTGCCATCCAGCAACTGGCCGATCACCAGCCCCTCCATCACCTCGATGCCGACACTGGAGCCGATCTGCGGGGCGGCGAGGCGGTGCAGGTCCACACCCATCCGCAGCCGATTGATAATGGCGACGTTGAGCCGCGCAGCGCCATCGCGGGTCTTGGACCGCGAACCCGGTCCCCGTTGTGGCGGGGACTGAGCCCACATCGGATGGGCGAAACCACCGCCCATCAGCAAGAGCGCAGCCTGAATGAATTCTCCGGGTTGGCGATCCCGCATTGCCGGCAAACCGCGCAGTTGCCCGATCGTTTTCGGCGTTTCCCGAATTGCCTCCAGCAAGGGGAAATAGAACTCGGGCTGGCCGGTCACCGTGCCAATCGGCCCGGAAAACGTGACATCGGTCTCCGCGGTCTTACCGGTCCAGGCCAGCGTCAATGCGTCCAGCAACGCGAGATGTTCCTGCACCGGCAAGGTCTCACCCCCCTTGCGCCACAAATCCCGGCGGAAGTTCTTTGCCGAGGCAAGATCGCGGATGGTTTCCCGCACCGCCGCGTCGGTGATCCTCGCCAGCACCGGCAGAACACCCTCCGGCACCGCGACGGCATCGATGTTTTCCATCGTCGTGGCACTGCCGATGTATTGCAGCCTGGCTTCCCGCATCGCCTCCGCCACGTCGGCGAACATCACCGGGTGCCAGTCCCGGTTCAGAAACTCGTGTGCCAGATACCTCGGGTCCTGGGCTTTCATCTGCTCCAGCCGAGCCTCAAGGCCGGGATAGGCGCGAAAGAATGCAGCCCCCCCGGTGCGTAGCTGGTCCATTACCTGAAACATGTCGCCAACTGACTGATCGGTGCGGCGCTGGTCTGTCTCGGCCAACTGTCGCATCAGCAGCCGGATCGGCTCCACGCCTGTCCACCCGGCCGAGACGTTGTAACTCAGGTAGGCGAGCCCGCCTGGGCGTAGCCGCTGCCCAATGATGGACGTCAGATGGCGGCGGTTTTCCAGCGAGATCCAGCTCAACACGCCGTGCGAGACGATGATTTCGAAAATGTCCGGCACACCGGCGTTGCCTTGTGCCAGGGTTTCGAACGAAATGTCCTCGAAATGCACATTCGTTAGTTTGGCCCAATCGGCCATGACCCTGGCATTTTCGATGTGCGTTGGATTGAAGTCGAAGCCCCAGACCTCGGCCTGCGGATTGGTGGCGGCAACGATCAGCGCGCTTAGCCCGTTGCCACAGCCAAGATCGGCATAGCGGAACGGCGCTCCGAGGTCGGGAGGCCGATAGCCCAGCAGCACCGAGCACGCGGCAAGCCAGCTCGGCATCGTCTCCTGATAGGCGTTTGTCGTGTAGGCCACGTCGGTAACGTATCCGTGGTCCCATCGCGCCATGGTTGTAACTTCCTCGTTGAACACAACGTCGTGGCCGAAACTGGCCCGGTCATCTGCAACCACAACAAGTCGATGCCGGTGCCTTGGTCAAGCCGGGATGTCACGGTTTGCGGGCTGTTATCGGCCTGGAAACCGTGTCTCCCGCGCGGTTCCCACGAGGGTATCCCGAAAAAATCCCATCAATGGATAAATTTTCTGTTGCGTCAGGGGGGTAGGGGTCCTATGTGCGTCCCCCACGCAGCAACGCACGTGCCTCTGGCCCTCAGCGGTTACGCAACGACGTCAAGCGTTCTGGCAATCGTTTGGTCGCTGGTTCGTTCGACCGTTTCGTCAACTCCGTCCATCGCCTTGACAGGTGGACGTGTCACAGAAGGGGCCCGGGTGCGATGACGCCAAAAATCGCCCGTTTCCTCGCGCAGCAGCAGCCGGCAACGCCGTGCCTGGTGCTAGACGTGGACCGCGTGGAAGACAACTTCCGTGCCTTGCAATGCACGTTGCCGCTTGCACGGATTTACTATGCCGTGAAAGCCAATCCGGCGCCGCAGATCCTTGAGCGGCTGGTTGGGCTGTCGAGCTTTTTCGATGCTGCGAGCTTCGAAGAAGTGTCAGCCTGCCTGGCTGCGGGCGCGCTGCCCGAGGCGATCAGCTTCGGCAACACGATCAAGAAGGTGTCGGCGATCCGTGCTGCATTTGCCCGCGGAGTATCGCTGTTTGCGTTCGACTCTCTGGAGGAGTTGGAGAAACTGGCGAAGCACGCACCGGGCGCGCGGGTGTACTGCCGGCTGCTGGTGGAAAACCGCGGCGCCGATTGGCCGTTGTCGCGCAAATTCGGCACCACCGTGGAAAACGCCAAGACGTTGATGTTGCGCGCGGGGGAACTGGGCCTCGACCCGTACGGCCTGTCGTTCCACGTCGGCAGTCAGCAGACCACGACGCGGGCTTACGAAATTGCCATCGCCAAGGTGGCGATGCTGTTCACCGACCTGACCGAGGCGGGCGTCAATCTGCGCATGATGAATCTCGGCGGCGGGTTTCCGGTTCGTTACAAGGATGACGTGCCGGAGATCGACCAGTTTGGTGACGCCATCATGACGGCGATGACCGAGCATTTCGGCAACAACCTGCCGGAGATGGTGATCGAGCCTGGCCGCTTTGTCGTGGGCGATGCCGGCCTTGTCTCGGCCGAGGTTGTGCTGGTTTGCCGGCGTGAGCCGAACGACCCGGTTCGCTGGGTTTACCTGGACATCGGCCGGTTCGGCGGACTGGCGGAAACCGAAGGCGAGGCGATCAAATATCGCATCACCACGCCGCACGATGGCGGCCGCACCGGGCCGGTGGCGATCGCCGGACCAACCTGTGACGGCGCCGATATTTTATACGAGAAGTCGAATTATCGACTGCCTTTGGCGTTGACGTCGGGCGATCGGGTGGAACTGCTGTCGGCTGGCGCATATGTGACGACATATGCGAGTCAGCGGTTCAACGGGTTTGCTCCGTTGGCGGAATATTATTTGTAACGCCAGGCTTATCTCCATCAGAGCGTGATCGCCTGAGGCTGTCGGCCGGAAAGCGTGAATCACGCTCTCAAACGGAAGCGCTCACAGCACAGTTGCTGCAACCCGAAGCAGTCGTAATGCGCCATGGTCCCGAGGCCAGGTTTGAGGGTTCGGCGAATTGAAAGTCGTCTCTGTTTCTCTGTGCCTCGGTTTCTCTGAATTTAAGCCTTTGTCGATACGGCCTTGGCGGCTGACAGGGGCGGCACATTGTCATGGCCTCGTCGTACCCAACCGCCAACAAGAATTCAGTTAAGAGAAACAGCGAAAAGCACTGATTGCGGCGCCCTCAACTTGCACCGCCAGCCTCATTGTCTGCCCGATGGCGGGCTTTCGATAAATCCGGGGAAAAGTCCGTGCCTCACTCACAAGCTGGCCGAGCGATTGCGTCCCGCCGCTCGCGATGACAAACGACACCGACGCATCAGAAAACCCCCGACCCGGGAGCCACGCCAATGAGCGGGACCGCAACCAAAACCGCGTTCGGACGCATCTTCCCAATCCGCGACGCATGGCTCGCCAAAGCGCCGCCGGAGCCGATTATCGAACCGGATCTGCCGATCATCGACACCCACCATCACCTCTGGCAGCGCCATGGCGGCGGCGCCCGCGGCGAGTCGTGGGAAGTGCCGGAATTCCGCTATCTGCTCAACGAGTTCCTGGCCGACTGCAACACCGGTCACAACATCATCGGCAGCGTCTTCCTGCAGTGCCACTCAATGTATCGCAAGGACGGCCCGGAGCAGATGAAACCGGTCGGCGAGACCGAGTTCGTCGCCGGCATCGCCGCCATGAGCGCTTCCGGCGGCTACGGCAAAACCAAGGTATGTGCCGGCATCGTCGGCTACGCCGACCTCACCGCGGGTGATTGGGTCACTCCGGTCCTCGAAGCGCACATTCGTGCCGGCGGCGGCCGGTTTCGCGGCGTCCGACACTCGGCCGGCTACGATCCCGATCCAGTGATCGGCAACAGTGCGCCCGGCATCCAGCCCGGATTTTATCTGCGCGACGATTTCCGTGCCGGAATGAAACGACTGAGCGTGCTTGGCCTGTCGCTCGACGCCTGGGGCTTCCATCCGCAAATCCCCGACGTCACCGACCTCGCGCGTGCATTGCCGTACGCCAACATCATCATGGGTCATTGCGGCGGGCCGCTCGGCTATGGCCGCCACGCCGGCAAGCCCGACGAAGTATTCGCCGACTGGAAAAAGTCCATCACCGAGCTTGCCAAATGCCCTAACGTGACGATCAAACTCGGCGGCATGATGATGCGGCTGGCGGCATTCGATTACATGGCGATGGAGGCGCCGCCATCATCCGAACAACTGGCCAACGCGTGGCGGCCGTACATCGAAACCTGCATCGAATTGTTCGGCGCAGACCGCTGCATCGTGGAAAGCAACTTCCCGGTCGAGAAAATGGGCATTGGTTACGCGGCACTGTTCAACGCATTGAAGCGCCTCGCGGCGGGCGGGTCCGCTGACGAAAAGGCAGCGATCTTTGCCGGCACCGCCCGTCGGGTTTACCGGTTGGATTGCTGACGGCACCGGGGTCCCGACTGCCACCGCAGCCGGGACCCGCCGGTCGTCACCCCAGCTCAGGAGGCGGGTTTCAGCGTCAACGCCGCAATGCCGGCCGCCACGTTGAGACCCTTCTCGCCCGAGATACTGAGCGGTTGCAGCGAGAACTGGTGGTTGGAACCGCCGACCAGCAAATTCGCCGAGGCGCCAACCCCAGCAGATGCGCCTGCCGTAAGGCCGCCGTAATCGCCCGCCAGAGCATCCGGCGGTGGATTGTGGGTCGGTGCCAGCACGGCCCAAAGTATCACGCCACTTTTCAGATACCCGATGTCCACCCCAAATTTCGAAATTGTGCCGACATAATGCTCGACCCGCCCGTTTCCCGAGAACGTGCAACTGAGATCCTTGCTGGAACCGAACACAAAGCCGGAGCCGGCGCCCACATTGCAGGTGAGCACACCGGCCTTGACCCCGACCGCTGCTCGCGCTGGCGTGGCGACCGGCAGTAAGGCCAAACCGGCGGCTACCGCAGCCACTAGAGAGTTTTTAAGCATATTGTGAGGTTCCTGTCAGGTAGATGGAGATGATCGACGCCGGCAGATCGGACGCACATGGCGCGAGCCCTCAGGCCAACGCTCGCCGTGATTCCCGGCCAGACGGCCCAGAGCGATGGCCGCACCGGACGCTCAGCTAACTCGCGAGACGTGATGAGGTTCCCGGGCCGGCGGAGGAACCTGCGCACGGACCGGCCGCGGTTTAGGCCAATGGGAAAATCTGCGGATGCAGGCCGGTGCCGGTGCTGAAACCTACTCCACTTCGGGGACCTGCCCCGCCAACCGTTTCGGTGCAGTCATCCGGTAGCTCCGGCTGATCAGCGCGGCGACCTCAGCCCAGTCGGTGGTGCGATCAAGGTGGAAACCGATCCAGCCTTTGTGACCGACATAGGGCGGCACAAAGAACCGGTCCGGCGCGGCGCCAACCAGAATTGCCTGCACACCGCGCGGCGCCTTGCACCAGACGGTCCCCGGATCGTGCGCCATGGCGAATATTTTATCTCTGATCCGGAACGTCGGGATATCCCACGTCTTTTTCTCCGCCGCCTCCGGTAGCGCCAAACACATCGCGCGCAGCCGAGCGAGCAACCCGTCAGCCGCCGCTCTGGGCACTACAAACCCTTGGTCAGATCGTCATAGGCTTTCAGGCGGGCGATCAGCGCCGGCATCTCCCGCAATGGGATCATGTTCGGGCCGTCGCTGGGTGCGCGGTCCGGATCCTCGTGGGTTTCGATGAAGACCGCGGCCACGCCGACCGCCAACGCAGCCCGCGCCAATACCGGCGCGAAGGTCCGGTCTCCCCCCGACGAGGCGCCTTGCCCGCCCGGTTGCTGCACCGAATGGGTCGCATCGAACACCACCGGGTAGCCGGTGCGCGCCATGATCGGCAATGCCCGCATGTCGGAGACCAGCGTGTTGTAGCCGAAACTCGCGCCCCGTTCACACAGCAGTATGTTGTGGTTGCCGGTGCCGGCAATCTTGGCGGCGACGTGCACCATATCCCAGGGCGCCAGAAACTGGCCCTTCTTCACGTTGACGACTTTGCCGGTTTCGCCCGCTGCCAGCAGCAGGTCGGTCTGCCGGCACAGGAATGCCGGGATTTGCAGCACGTCGACCGCCTCCGCAGCTGGGGCGCATTGGTCGGGCCCGTGCACGTCGGTCAGCACCGGCAGGCCGAAACGCTCGCGCACTTCGGCCAGGATCGCGAGGCCTTCGGCCATCCCGATCCCGCGCCCGGACGACGCGCTGGTGCGGTTCGCTTTGTCGTAGCTGGATTTGTAGATCACCTTGACGCCGGTCGCCTCCGAGAGCGACAGCAGGGCGTCGGCGACCTCGAGCGCATGGGCGCGGGATTCGATCGCGCAGGGGCCGGCGATCAGCACGAATGGCAACTGGTTGCCGACCTCGATCGCGCCAACGCGCACCACGCGGGGCACGATACCCTGTGTGAGGCCGTGGGGGTTGCCGTGTTCAGGGAAGTCCATGTCTCACCTCATTGCCGGAGAGATTGTCGGCCAGGATGTGCTGACGCCGCAAGCCCGCGGCACATGGCGCGCAACCGGCCAGCTCGCTGCGACCCGGTGGTAACACCCTGCCGCGCATGACCCGCAAAGACCCTGGTCGATCAAGAGTCGGCCGATGCTCGTGTTGGGCTCGCCTGCCGGCTGGCTACTGAATGCCGGAGCGCTGGTGCAGCAGTTGGGCGTGAACCGGCTGGATGTCGGTCCGGGTTTACCGCTGGACGTTACGTGGTGCGGTGGGCCGCCGTCACACGATAGCCGATCCTGGCAGCCCTCGCCGCCGTTCCGCGGCCACCAGCGTGTTTTCCAGCAGACAGGCGATGGTCATCGGGCCAACGCCACCCGGCACCGGAGTGATCGCTCCCGCCACCGCAGCACACTCATCAAACGCCACGTCGCCCACCAGACGTCCATCCGGCAGCCGGTTGATCCCGATATCGATGACCGTGGCACCCGGCCTGATCCAATCGCCACGCACCTGCTCCGCCCTGCCGATGGCGGCGAGCAGAATTTCTGCTCTCCGGCACTCTCCCACGAGGTCCTTGGTGTGAGAGTGTGCGACGGTCACCGTGGCATTCGCGGCCAGCAGCAACCCGACCAGCGGGCGGCCCACAACCGCCGAGCGACCGAGTACCAGGGCTCGGGCGCCGCTGACTGTGACGTTGGCGTGCGCCAGCAGCCGCATAACACCAAGCGGCGTGCACGGCACCAGGCCCATGCGCCCGGAGGCAAGACGTCCGACATTGATCGGATGAAACCCGTCAACGTCTTTTGCCGGATCAACCGCTTCGACAATCGCGGCAACGTCGATGTGCGGCGGCAGCGGCAACTGCACCAGGATGCCGTCCACCGTTGGGTCGGCATTCAGTGCCTCGATCCTCTCAAGTAATACCATCTGCGTTGTAGCTGCTGGCAACCGGATGGTTTGCGTGTTGATCCCGGCCTGCGCCGCCGCTTTGTCTTTGTTTCTGACGTAAGTCTGGCTGGCTGGATCCTCGCCCAGTAGAACGACTGCAAGGCCAGGACGGTAGGGTAAGGTCGCGACCCGTGTTGCGACACTGGCGCGAACCGCCGCGGCGACGGCCTTGCCATCGATTAAACGCGCGGTCATAGCGCCCGCAACGTGTCAACAAGTATGGCCGAATCGCCCGTTACCGACAGCAATTTCTCGCGACTCGTTGCGCCGGAGACAATCTGCACCGCCGATTGCGGCCGATGCAGTATGTCTGCCAACAAAGCGCACACGGCACGGTTGGCTTTGCCATCCTCGGCGGCCTCGGTCACTGCAACCTGCAGCCTTGGACCCGCCGCCGACTCCTGTACTCCGTGCACTCCTGGGCGGCGCGATCGCGGCCGTACTTTCACCATGACGGTTACACCATCCGCTGCTTCACGCTAGAAGCTCATATCAGCAGCGGGCGCAAGCTGCCGAAGATGATCGACTGCTCGAGCCGGATCAGGATCTCCTCGACGATGATCAATAGCACGACCAACACCCAGGGACTTAGGTCGATACCGCCCAGGTTGGGCATCATGTTGCGGATCGGACGCAATGCGGGCTCGGTGATCCGATAGAAGAAATCGGTAATCATCCAGACGATGTGATTCCGCGTGTCGAGCACGCCAAACGAAGTCAGCATGCTGAGGATCGCCGCGATGATAACCGCCCATTTATACAGGTTCACTACCCATATCGCCAAATTGAACAGGATCGTAATCATACCGGCCTCGCTCCAGACACCGGCGGAAGCTAGCGGCGGCGTTTACGCGCCGCAACCATCGCGGTGAGACGGCGTCCGCCGACCTGCCCGGGGACGCGCTGCCTTATGTCCAATCTGCCTGGTAACACCTTGCTCTCAACGTCATCACCGAGCACCGACCGGTGCTGTCCTCGGCACTGTGTTGGTTGAGATTGGCCGGGTCGGTGCCCGGCCACGACGTGGAAAGCATAACCACAATGTCGGTTAAGTAGGCGTATGCAGCTTGTCCGGGGGATGACGGATGCGCGGGTGTTACATACTCAGCCGCCGCCGCGCCAACGCTGCGCCCTGGCTTAACGCTACCAGCTTCGCCAGTGCGATGTCGCGCCGCATCGGGGCCATGCCGCAATTGGTGCAAGGGAACAGGCGCTCCGGCGGCACATGGTGCATCGCCGCGGCGATCGTCGCAGCCACGTCCTCCGGCGTTTCGACCCGATCGGAGGCCACGTCGATAACGCCAACCAGCACATCCTTGCCCTCCAGCAGTCCCATCAGCCGGGCCGGCACCCTGGCATTGGCACATTCCAACGAAACCTGATCGATCCGGCTGCGAGCCAGCGCCGGGAAAGTCTGCTCATACTGTCGCCACTCGCCGCCAAGCGTGGATTTCCAGTCGATGTTCGCCTTGATGCCGTATCCGTAACAGATGTGCACCGCGGTGGTGCAGGTCAGGCCGGCGATCGCGCGATGCAGCGCATCGATGCCCCAGCCGGCGACATCGTCCATGTAGACGTTGAACGCCGGCTCATCGAACTGGATAACGTCGACACCGTCGGCTTGCAGCGCGCGCGCTTCCTGGTTCAACAGATCGGCGAACGCCATCGCCAGCGTGACCTTATCGCCGTAATGCGTGTCGGCGATCGTATCGACGATGGTCATGGGCCCAGGCAGGGTGAATTTCAACTTGTGGTGCGTGTGGGCGCGGGCGTGACGAGCCTCCATTTCGTGCACCCGGCCGGTCAGACGCAGCGGGCCGGTGACCACGGGCACCATCGCCTTATAGCGATCGTTTCGGATACCCATTTCAACCTTGTGAGCAAAGTCGATCCCCTCGATCCGCTCCAGGAAACCGTGCACGAAATGCTGGCGGGCCTGTTCGCCGTCGGTGACGATATCGATGCCGGCGTCTTCCTGCTCCTTGATCGCCAGCAAGGTGGCATCGCATTTGGCGGCGTCGAGCTCGGCGCCACTCTGCCGCCATTCCGGCCAAAGCTTATTCGGCTCCGCGAGCCATGCGGGTTTCGGCAGGCTTCCGGCAATCGAGGTTTCCAGCATGGCTTGCTCCTGAACCGATGGTCTGGCCGGCCAGTTCTACCGATACGGTGCCTCGCCCAGGAGCCGGGTCAAGCCCATGAGCTGCCGCGAAAAATCAGTAGCCGTAGGGCGTGGTGCTGACCGGCACCCATTTGCCGTCTTTGACCACACACAGGAACGACTCGTTCGACCCCTGATGCTTCGTCGCACTGAACGTCATCGCCGGCGAGCCGAAGATATCGTGCCAATCCTTGATCTTCTCCATACCCGCGACAAAGCTGTCAGTGGTCAGGTCCTTACCGGCATTCTGCAGGCCAAGCACCACGAGCTGCCCCGCGGTATAGCCGAGCTGAGCCGCGAAATTCGGTTCCTTGCCAAAGCGGGCCTGATATTTCTCGGCGAACTCCTTCACCGCCGGGGACGGATTGGACGCCGCCACGAACAGGATCGGCGTCATCGAGTAAAACCCTTCCGTCGCGCCGCCGGGCACCTGCGCCACCGCCTCCTCGTAGCTTGCGGCCTGACCCAGCATCTCGACGTTCCAACCAATTTTCCTGACCGCTGATACGATCTGGATGGTATCGCGTGTGATCGTGCCCAATAGAATCAGGTCGCAATTGGCGTCGTGCAGTTTGGCGACTGAGGCACTGAAGTCAGTGTCAGTCGGTTTATGCAAAGTCTGTGCAACCAACGTCAGGTTCATCGCCTTCAATTGATCTTGTGCGCCATCCATCACGTCGCGGCCGAAATCGGTGTCCTGCGACATCGAGCAAATTGCTTTGCTGTGATGCTGCTCGACGAACACCTTCACCCCAGCGCGCATCTGATCGTAGTACGATGCGGCAAGGCCGAACTTCAGGTGGTGAAACGGCTCATACATCGATCGCGCCGAGGTCAGCGGGAACATGTTCGGCACGCCCTTGGCGAGCTGCTCCGGCATCACCGCATTGTTCATCGGCGTGCCGCCGTTGGCAACCATCATGAACACGCCATCGCGATTGATCAGCTTGTTCGCCGCCTGCACGGAACGAGGGATCTGATATTGATTGTCCTCGACGATGTATTTGATCTTGCGGCCGTTGATGCCGCCTTCGGCGTTGACGTCATCGAACACCATGCGCCAGGCATTGGTGTTGTTGACGCCCCACATGGCCGTCACGCCGGACAAATCGGAATACGTGCCGATGACAATTTCACTATCGGTTACGCCGCGGGTCGTTTCCGCCACGGCCGGCAAGGTCAATGCGACACTGAAGGCCATGGCGAGCAGATTCTTAAACATACGTTTCTCCCTTCCGGAACGGATTGATAAACCGCACCGTTATCCCAAGCGCGCGAGCCCAACGATCGATTTCCGCCGGGATCGAACGATCGCCGACATAAGCGACCCGCAGCCTGCCGAAACCTAGTTGCGCGCGAACCGCCGGTAACACCAGAAAATTCGCCAGAGCGCCGGACAGGCCGCCAGATGCTCCAGCCCCAATGGCCCACCGGTACGCCGCCTTTTGCACCCCCGTAGCCGCTTCCGACTGGGCAGTAATGCGGGCGTGCAGCCGTTCCCATGCCTCACTATCCGCGCCAAACACGGTTGGCTTCACTTCACGCAGATTTTCCGTCGCAGTCTCCGGGTTTTCCAGATAGTTGCTGATGATCCGATGTTTCAGCGACAGATACAGGCCGAGGACGCGTTCGGTCGGATCTGCCATTGGCAACACTGCGAGCCGCTCGTCACCCGGTCGTACACCGAGGTTCACACCGGTTTCTTCGATCAGCCGCATGATCTCGGCGTGCGTGACGGTACGCCCAGGTCCGCTGGCATCGACCAGAATGGCAGCGGTCTGGTCCGGAGCGACCGACGCCGTCGCGATTCGCCAGTCGGGTTGGCCGGCACCGCCGGCAATCAAATCAGCCAGGCTGCAGCATTTGGGATCACGGAAATCGCGCAGACCTTTCATGTCGATGATGGCGATCTGCCGCAACGCAGGACAATCCGCGCGCACGCCGAGGACTTTATCGAGCTGTTCCTCGCCCTCCACAATCGCGAATGCGGCGCCAGTCTCACGCAGAATTTCGCCAACGCGCGGTGCTTCATCGGCCGGCCGGATTGCCACGCTGGCCGCACCACAGCCAAGGATCGCAAGATCGGCGTACGCAAATTCGGGCCTGGTATCCGACAACACGGCAACGGCATCACCATGCGCGAGGCCGGCGGCGCGCAAACCCTGGCCGATTTGTCGCACAAACCCGTCGAGGTCCGACCACGTAACCGCGTTCCAAATCCCGCGTTGCTTTTTGCGCAAGATTGTTTCGGAACCAAATGTCGCGACCTGTTGGCTCAGCAAGGCGGGGATGGTGGAGCTCAGTTCCATAGCCGTCTCTTTTTCCATCGCCGCTGGCCGCGGACCCCCGCCTCCTTCTGGCCCAGGTAGAATTCCTTGATGTCGTCACGGCCCAGCAGGGTGGCGCAATGGTCGGCGGCGACGATCCGGCCTACCTCCAACACGTAACCGTAGTCGGCAGTTTTCAGTGCGATATGAGCGTTCTGCTCGACCAGCAAGATGGCGACGCCTTGTTCCTGGTTGATGCGGCGAATGATCTCGAAAATCTGCTGCACCAGAATTGGCGATAAACCCAGTGAGGGCTCATCCAGCAGCAGCAGTTTCGGCTTACCCATCAAGGCACGGCTGATTGCCAGCATTTGCTGTTCGCCGCCCGACAGCAGGCCGGCGCGCTGGTGCTGACGTTCCTGCAGCCGCGGGAAATAGCCGAAGCACAACGCCAGATCATCGGCGATGCCAGCACTGTCGCGCCGCGTATAAGACCCCATCATCAGGTTTTCGCGTACCGTCAGGAACGGAAACACCTCGCGGCCCTCGGGCACATGACAAATCCCCATGCGCATGACCTGATCGGGGGCCATGTGGACGATGTTCTTGCCTTCGAACAGCACACCGCCCGCTTCCGGATCGAGAATGCCCGACACGGTACGCAATACCGTGGTTTTCCCGGCGCCGTTCGCGCCCAGTACGGTGACGATCTGGTGTGGCGCTACCTCCAACGAGACGCCACGAATAGCCTGGATCGGGCCATAGAAGGTTTCGATCGCATCGACGCGCAGCAAAGGTTCGGTCATGCCTCTACCTCAGCATCGCCGCCGATATAGGCACGCACAACTTCAGGGTGAGTTTGCACTTCGTGCGGCGTGCCCATGGCCAGTACTTTACCGTAATTCAGCGCCATGACGCGGTCGGAGACCTGGGATACCAATGCCATGTCGTGCTCGACCATGATCACGGTGATACCGAGGTCTTTCTTGATGTCCTCGATCCAGAACCCCATCCCCTCGGTTTCCTCGACATTCAGCCCGGACGACGGTTCGTCGAGCAGCAGCAGCTTTGGCTCCGTGCACAAGGCTCGCCCGAGTTCAACGACCTTGCGCACGCCATACGGCAAGTTGGCGATCAGCGAATCGCGATAACGTTGCAGATCGAGGAAGGCGATTACCTCCTCGACCTTTTCGCGGTGCTTGATTTCTGCCCGGCGAGTCGACGGCAGAAAGGCAATCTGCGACAAGTATCCAACGGTCGAATGACGATGTCGGCCGATCAGCAGATTTTGCAGCAACGTCGCGTTGGCAAACAACTCGATATTCTGAAACGTGCGCGCGATGCCGAGGCCGGCTATGGTATGCGGTGGGGCATGGGTAATGTCTTTGCCGGCAAAGATCAGCTCGCCTTCCGTTGTGTTATAAATCCGGCTGATCAGGTTGAAGATCGTGGTCTTGCCGGCACCGTTCGGACCGATGATGGAAAAGATCTCGCCCTGTTCGACCTCGAAACTGACCGCATCGACGGCGCGAATACCGCCGAAGCGAACCGATATGTCTTTGGCGGCAAATAGTGCACTCATCGCAGGCGCTCCGATCTGGCATAGGATTTCTGCCGCCGGCCACTGGTTTGCCGCATGAACGGGTAGGTCTCGAACCATAGCTTGATCTTGAGCCACAAGCCGTTCATCCCACCGGGCTGAAACAGAATGACCAGGACCAGCACAAGACCAAACAACGATGGTTCCAGGCCCGGCAAACGTCCGATGCCGAACGGCAGATCGTCGCGCACGATGGCTATCGCCTGCGGCAACAATCGCACGAAAATCGCGCCCAGAATCGCACCGCGTAACGACCCCAACCCGCCGACGAACACGATGGTGACAAATTGCACCGACAACAGCACGTCAAACGAGTCAGGTGCCAGAAACCGCACATAATGTGCAAACAACGCTCCCGCCAACCCAGTAATCCCGGCACTGATTGCAAATGCCAGGGTCTTGTACTTCGCCAGATGGATCCCCATGCTCTGCGCGGAGACCTCACTGTCGCGGATTGCCACCATCGCCCGCCCGATCGGCGAGCGCAGCAAATTGATCGACAGCCACAACGTGAACAGCAGCACAACAAACGAAACGTAATAAACGCCGGTGGCACCCTCGACAGAGATGCCAAACACGTACGGCGTTGGCACTGCAAACCCGTCGAAACCGCCGGTCACTGCGGTCCATTTCTGAAATACGGTGCCGACAATGCCGCCAAAGGACAGTGTCGCGATGGCAAGATACAAGCCGCTCATGCGCAAAGTCGGCCGGCCGATCGCTGCGCCACAGATCGCGGTAAACAATCCGGCGACCGGCAAAGTAATCAGAAACGGCACGCCATGCGACAGCAACACCGAGTTCACGTAGGCGCCAATGCCGAGAAAGGCGGCGTGGCCCAGACTGATCAGGCCGGTATAACCGATCAGCAGCATCAGTCCGACACCAGCTATGGCATAAATGAACACACCGCCCATTTCACCGACGTAGAATTCATCCAGAATGAAGGGAATAGCCAACACGATGACAACCAACAGGCCATACCAGAACACATCGCCGCCATGGCGCCATGCCCTCAGGTCCTGCTGGTAACTGGTGCGGAACAGATGGCGCATCAGACCCTCTTGCCCATACGTTCAGCGAAGAGGCCCTGCGGCCGGATGAACAACATGCCCAGAAGCACGATGTTGGAGGTGACCTCCTGGAACCCCGCCGGCAGATAATAGCCGGCCAGCTGTTCCACGATACCGACAAAGACGCCGCCGATCAGACAGCCCGGGATACTGCCGAACCCGCCGATCACCGCCGCGGCGAATGCCTTGATCCCCAGAAAACCCATGTTCACGTCGATCATCGACACCGGCGACAACAGGATCCCTGCAACAGCCGCCACGCCGGCACTGATAGCCCAGATCATCGAGAAAACGTTGCGGACCGGAATCCCCATGTAATACGCCGCCAGCTGATTTTGCGATGATGCCTGCATCGCCACACCCAGCCGTGTCTTGGCGAAAAACAGATACAGCACGAGACAAAGTATGACGGTCCCGGCAATGATCGACAAATTGTCATCGCCGAGCACCAACGACCCGATTTTCACGGTCTTGTTGGTAAATGGCGTGTCGAAACCAACGGAATCATAACCCCAGGCAATTCCGGCGCCGGCTCGAAAGATAAAGCCCAGACCCAGGGTCAACATGACAACGGCGAATTGCGGCTGTCCAATAACTCGTCGCAATATGACGAAATCAAGTGCATAGCCGAATGCAGCTGTAATCGCGATCGCGACCAATCCGCCCAGCCAGTAATTGAGACCAAAATGGGTGATTGCACTATACGCGACGAACCCGCCCAGCATCATAATGTCGCCCTGGGCGAAGTTCACCATCTCCGTCGCCTTGTAAATCAAGACGAACCCGAGTGCGATCAGTCCGTAAATGCAACCAGCCGCCGCACCATTGACGACAAGCTGCAACAGACGCGCGGCGTCTTCCACCGAGGGCGGCCTCCCTTACTGGCGGGCCGTCCAGGCACCGCGACGTATTGCGGCGGACCATAGGTTACCCGCCGGTAAGTCGTCAATGAGGTGGTCATTGAGCCCCGGGACACTCCCCCCCATCTCTCTTAACCTTATATTAGTCTTTAAGAGATGTGAGGTATGATGGAGCTGTGTATTCCGGGGACCTTACCACTGTGCGAGCATCACCCGCATGCCAGAGACCGCCGAAACTGATCTGAATTTCATGCGAGCTGCTCTGGCACTTGGGCGGCGCGGCCTGGGGACAACCTGGCCTAATCCGTCGGTCGGATGTGTATTGGTGCGCGATGGTCGGGTCGTCGGCCGAGGTTATACAGGTTCAGGGGGTCGTCCCCACGCAGAACCCACAGCTTTATCCATGGCCGGGGAGGCTGCCCGCGGTGCCACCGCCTACGTCACCTTGGAGCCGTGCTGTCATTGGGGCCAGACCCCACCCTGCACGGACGCGCTGATCGAGGCGGGTGTGGCTCGCGTGGTGATCGCCATGCTCGATCCTGACAAGCGGGTCGACAGTCAGGGTGTGGCGCGTCTGCGCGACGCCGGTATCGAAGTGATTCATGGACTGCTGGAAGCTGAGGCCGGCGAGGACCAGGCTGGATTTGTCCTCCGGGTAACCCGGGACCGGCCGATGATCACACTGAAACTCGCCACCACGTTGGATGGCAAGATAGCCACTGCCACCGGGGAGAGCCAGTGGATCACCGGTCCCGAGGCGCGCCGCATGGCACATGTGTTGCGCGGTCAGCATGACGCCGTGCTCGCCGGCGTCGGCACCGTCATGGCGGATAATCCGGAACTGACCTGCCGGATCGATGGGTTTCGTTCAACGCCGGTGGTGCGAGTGATCGTGGACAGTCACCTGCGCACGCCATTGACCAGCAAGCTGGCGCAAACCGCGCCGGAGGTGCCGCTATGGTTCCTGGTCCGTGACGGGGTTGATCCGGCGCGACGGGATGCCTTTGTCGGCATTGGTGCCAAAGTGATTGATGTTGCCTCTGGCGCTGTCGGGATCGACCTGACCGATGGTCTGGCTGCATTGGCGGAAGAAGGCCTGACCCGCGTGCTGGTGGAAGGTGGCGGACAGGTCGCTGCGTCCTTCGTTCGGGCCGATTTGGTCGATCGCATTGCCTGGTTTCATGCCCCTGCCGTGATGGGCGGTGACGGCTGGCCCGCGGTGCAGGGTTTCGGAACTGAAAAACTTGCTATGATGCCTCGCTTTGTTCGTAGCCGTTGCATACCTCTTGGCTCTGATATGCTGACTGAACTCAAAAGGCCGACCTGAATGTTCACCGGGATCGTTACCGCTCTGGGCTGCGTCCGCGCCATCCAACCGATCGGCGATGGCAAAGATATGCGCCTCGTGATCGCTGCTCCCTGGGCGGACACGGCAACAATTCCGATCGGCGCCTCGATCGCATGTTCCGGGTGCTGCCTGACGGCGGTCGAGGTGAACACCGACAGCTTCGCCGGTGATGCCTCGGCCGAGACTTTGGCCTGCACGACCCTGGGTGGTTGGACCGTCGGCAGCCAGGTCAACCTGGAACGGTCATTGCG
>Ga0187867_10000605_pt1 | contig 31759 bp, 32 predicted proteins | sample June2016WEW_13_1_FD_132976 | JGI IMG/M metagenome (GOLD analysis project Ga0187867, IMG submission 132976) | Peatland microbial communities from SPRUCE experiment site at the Marcell Experimental Forest, Minnesota, USA - June2016WEW_13_10 | ecosystem: Environmental > Terrestrial > Soil >... | reverse complement strand
CCGCCATCACTGGTTACTGGCCGTTCCGGCGGTGGCAGTCGCAGGCACGGTGCCGGCCTGCCAGCGGTGCGCCCGCAAGTACGCCCGGCGGGAGCGCAGACGCTGAACGGGCGGTGTCAGCCCAGCAACACCAATCCCATGATCACGGGCGGGTGGATGGTACCTGCGGGACCCACGTGGCTGGCGTGATCCACGGGGTCCCGGAATCCCCGGACGGCGTGTACCCCGCGGTCGTGATCAGACGTTTGGTGTCGCTCCAGGGGACAGTCGCCGGCCTCGTGGCCGTGCGTGACTCCAAGGGCCCAGCCGGCCCGGCGCTTGTGGTCACGCGGATCGGGGGCGCCTGGTGGTCGGTTCATGAACGGCCCGTCAGGATCGAGAAGGCAGCGGTAGGAGGCGACATCCGCTGGGAGGCTGGTCGCTGTGACCGGATCAGCCTCAGCGTGGCGTACGGCTCTGGGCGAGCTGCCCGTTGTTCGGCGTGGCAGGTGGGCTGTCGGCGGGAGCGCCTCGCTGGCCCTGCATGGATTGCCGGTCGATCCCAGGGACCTGGATCTCCTGGTCGATCACGCAGCCGCGGCCGAGATGGTCGGCGGACTGGGTGATGCGGTGGTCAGCGACGAGGCCTGCTGGGATCGCGGCGACGTGCGTGCCGTCCGGAGGGCCCTCGCCGTGGTCCAGGGCGTCGAGGTGGAGATCTTGGAGGGCGTAGAGGCTGTAGGCCCAGCGGGTGACGTGGTAGTCGCCACGCCGGACCTGGGCCATGTGGACTGGATCATCGTCAGTGGCCGGCAGATCCCTGTGCTGCCCTTGCCGGTCATGCAGGTCATGCTCGATGCGACTGGCAAGCGGGAGCGAGCGGCGATGGTCGCCAAGGTGCTGGGTGGGAAGCCGGGAGGGGCGGGGAGTTGATCGTCCTGGCTGCCGGGTGCCGTAGGCCTTGAACCTGGTGATCTCGCCGTTGCCTGTGCGGGGAATCGTGGTGACGAGCTCGCCGTGCTGGCCGGTGACCCGCAGGGTCGTGTCGCCGAGTTCGATGGTGACGGTCTGGCCGGCGTGGCTGAAGCCGACCTGGATGCGCTGGCGGGCGACCTGGATGCCGCCGCGGCTGGAGACCTTCCGCTGGCTGTGCCTCTCGCGGGCGGTGCGGCCTGGGGTTGGGGGCAGGCGGGTCCCGAGGGTCTAGCGTTGCGGTATGAGCGTGAGCCCGTTCGAGGTGATGTGTGAGATCGAGCCTCCGACCCGGCCGGATCTTAGGCATGTGCGTCATCAGATCGGGGTGCTGAGCCCGGTGGCTGATGCGTTCCTGATTCCGGATAATCACATCGGGCGGGCGACGGTGTCGAGTATTGCGGTGGCGCATGAGGTTGCTGCGATGGGCGGGCGGAGCATCGCGTGCCTGAACTCGCGGGACCGGAATCTGCTGGGGTTCCGCCGTGACCTGCTTACTGCGGCTGCGTACGGGGTGAGTGAGTTCTTGTTCGTCCATGGCGACAAGCCCGGCGCTGGCGGGCGGACGAGCGACCTGACGGTCCGGTCGATGATCGAGGAGGCCCGCGGGTGCGCCCAGGAGGGCGTGTTCGCCGGGTCGCCGGCGTGGCGGGTTGGGGTGGCGGCGGCGCTGCGGCCGCTGCCTTCGTGGAAGCGGGCCGCTGATTTCGTGTTCACGCAGGTCAGCTTTTCGGTGGAGGAGCTGCTGCGGTGGCGGGATGCGAATCCGGTGGGTGTTCCGGTGTATGCCGGGGTGATGGTGCTGGCCAGTGCGGGTATGGCGCGTCGTCTGGCGGCATCGATCCCGGACATTGAGATTCCGGGATGGCTGGCTGAGAGGGTTGCCGCTGACCCGGCAGCGGGCGTGGATGCCGCATGTGAGCAGGTTGCCCGGCTCCGCGACAGTGGCGCTTTCGACGGCGTGCATCTGGTGCCGGTCCAGCGTTACCGGGAGATCGCAGCGCGCCTGGAAGTTTTCCAACGCGGGGCCTGAACCCGCACGGCACCGCCCGAACCAGGCCCAGGGTGGGACGTGACGTGAGCGGCCTGGCCGTCCCCAGAACCTGGTGATGGTGGCGCCCCGCGCGAGAGCGGTACGACCACGCCTGGCGGTAGTCATTCACGACGGCCTGGGCGGTCTCGGCCGTGATCGCCCCCACGGCCACCAGCGCGTGCGCGGCGCTGTGCATCACCGAGTTCCATGGCCGGCCGTCGTCGGTGCCGGGGCCCAGCAGAAAGCGCTCCTCTGTCAGCCGCAGGTACAGCTCCGCGTCGAACCCCGCCACACCCACATGCTGTCACGCATCGCGGTCCGTTCCGGGATCCGTGCCGGTCCTCCCGTCACCATAGGCTGGTGATTCAGGCCTCCTCGTAGGGAACACCGAGGGCCCGGACGACCTCGCCGATCGTGGCGAACCTCCGCCGGGCGGGCAAGCTGGCGATGGCGTCGACGATGTCGTCAGGCCCGCCCTCGTGCTGCACGAACGACAGCAGCGTGTCGCGGTCCGCGGGGAACTTGTGCGGCGGCAGCCAGCGGGCGATGTCGGCGCGCCGTTCCACGTCGGCCGGGGTCATCCCGCGCGGGGCAGCGGGCTCTTCCTCCTCGGGCAGCTCCGTTTCCAGGTGAGGCTCGTCGAACGGCTCGGTCTGGCGCCACTCCTCGGTGTGCGGCGGCTGGCCCGACCGCAGGATGGTCTGGTCTTCTTCCTCCATTTCGTCGTCGAGTCGCGGGCCGTGCTTGGAACTCTCGCGTTGCATGTCGTGCCTTTCGTTGCGTGCCTTTGGTTTTGCTGGTGAATTTTTTCCGCCGGGCCGGGCGGAACGGGCGGCTCAGCCCACCTGGGCCGGGACCTGCTGCTCATGCGGGATGAAGGTCAGGTGGCCGTCCTGGACGTCCGCGACGACCTTCTGGCCCGGGTTGATCTGACCATCCAGCAGCCGCCGCGACAACTCGTTGTCCACCTCGCGCTGGATGACCCGGCGCATCGGCCGGGCGCCGAACTCGGGCTCGTAACCGTGCTCGGCGATCCAGTCCACCGCGGCCGGCGTGAGTTCGAGCGTCACGTTCTGGGCGTGCAGGCGGCGCTTGGTCTCCTGCAGCATCAGCTCGGTGATCTGGCGCAGCTCGCTTTCGTCGAGCTGGCGGAAGACGATGATCTCGTCGATCCGGTTGAGGAACTCCGGCCGGAACGCCTCCCGGAGCCGCCGCATGAGCTGCTCCTGCAGGTTGTCCTGCTGTGCGATGCCGGTGGTGGATGAGCTCCCGGCGAAGCCCAGCGGGCCGGCCCTGCGGGTGATCAGGTCGGAGCCCAGGTTGCTGGTCATGATCAGGACCGTGTTCTTGAAGTCCACGGTCCGGCCCTGGCCGTCGGTGAGCCGGCCGTCGTCGAGCACCTGGAGCAGGATGTTGAACACGTCCGGATGCGCCTTCTCGATCTCGTCGAGCAGGATCACGGAGTACGGCCGTCGCCGGACCGCCTCGGTGAGCTGCCCGGCCTCGTCGTAGCCGACGTATCCGGGCGGCGCCCCCACCAGCCGGCTCACCGTGTGACGCTCCTGGAACTCGCTCATGTCCAGCCGGATCATCCGGCTGTCCGCCCCGAACAGCGCCTCGGTCAGCGCGCGGGCCAGCTCCGTCTTGCCCACGCCGGTCGGGCCGAGGAACAGGAAGCTGCCCACCGGGCGGTCCGGGTCGCCGAGCCCGGCCCGCGACCGGCGGACCGCCTCGGCCACCGCCCCGACCGCCTCGTCCTGGCCGATGACCCGGTCGTGCAGGTGCTGTTCCAGGCGCAGCAGCCGGTCCTTCTCCTCCTCGGTGAGCTGGAGCACAGGGATGCCGGTGGCCCGCGAGACCACCTCAGCGATGTCGTCCGGGGTGACCTCCGGCACCGAGGAGGAGCCGACACCCAGATCCTCGAGCTGCTGGCGTACCTGGCTGATCCGGTCCCGCAGCTGGGAGGCGAGCTCGTACTGCTCGTTGGCGATGGCCTGGTCCTTGTCGCGCTGCAGTTCTTCGGCCCGGCGCTCCAGATCGCGGACGTCCCGGCGGGGCGTGGTGATCCGCAGCCGGACCCGCGCACCCGCCTGGTCGATGAGGTCGATCGCCTTGTCCGGCAGGAAGCGGTCGGTGACGTAGCGGTCGGACAGCTCGACGGCGGCCACCAGCGCCTCGTCGGTGTAGCGCACCTGGTGGTGCGCTTCGTAGCGGTCGCGCAGGCCGCGCAGGATCGTGATCGTGTCGTCCACGGTCGGCTCGGGTACCAGGATCGGCTGGAACCGCCGGGCCAGCGCCGCGTCCTTCTCGATGTTCTTGCGGTACTCGTCCAGCGTGGTCGCGCCGACGATGTGCAGCTCGCCGCGCGCCAGCGCGGGCTTGAGCATGCTGCCTGCGTCCATCCCGCCCTCGCTGCTGCCGCCCGCGCCGACCAGGGTGTGCAGCTCGTCGATGAAGATGATCAGCTCGTCGCGGTGCTCCCGGATCTCGTCGATGATCCGCTTGACCCGCTCCTCGAAGTCGCCGCGGTACCGGGTGCCGGCCACCACGCCGGACAGCTCCAGCTGCACGACTCGCTTGCCCCCCAGCGTCTGGGGCACGTCGTCGTCCACGATGCGCTGCGCGAGGCCCTCCACGATCGCGGTCTTGCCCACCCCGGCCTCGCCGATCAGGACCGGGTTGTTCTTGCCCCGGCGGGACAGCACCTCGATGGTCTGCTCGATCTCGTCGTCGCGGCCGATGACCGGGTCGACGCGGCCCTCACGGGCCATGGCGGTCAGGTCGCGGCCGAACTCGTCCAGCGTCGGCGTGGCCGACCGGCCGCCGGCGCCGCCCGCCCCGGGCGGCGCGCCCTGGCCGGCCAGGGCGCGCTGCAGGGCCTCCGGAGTGACCCGGGCCGCAGCCAGCATCCGGCCCGCCCCTGACTCGGGGTTGGCGGACAAGGCGAACAGGATGTGCTCGGGGCCGATGTAGGTGGAGCCGACCGCGCGGGAGATCTGGTGCGCTTCCAGCAGCGCACGCTTGGCCCCCGGCGTCAGTTGCGGTGGCTCGCCGGCCCGCCCGGCCTGCGCCTCGTGGCTCTCGATCTCGCCGATGAGCGTGTCGGGATCGGGACCGGCCCGGGCCAGCAGCTCGCGGGTCGGCTCCAGGCGGGCCGCCGCCCAGAGGAGCTGCTCGGTGTCCAGGTTCGCGCTGCCCCGTTCGGCCACGTGGGCCGCGGCCGCGCCGAGGAGCTCTCGGGCCGGCGCGCTCATCAGCCGGGTGATGTCGACCCGGTGGGCAGGCTGGCGCGGGCCGCCAGCGCCGTAGATGCGAGCGAGGAAGTCATCGAACGGGCTGGACCCGAAGTCCTCCGGCCCGTAGAAACCGCTGGTCATCGCGATATCTCCTGGTTTTCTGACGGTATGTGCCCGGACGGCACTGAGGTCCCTACCCGCGATCAGCGTGGCGACCCGTACGGGACGGCGCACCGTCAGAGTGGGTCGGAGCGCTGGAGGCGGTAGGCCACGTGCGGGCGCAGCGGATGACCTGTTTCCACCTTCGGGTGGTCGAAATAGGCGTCCAGGGTCATCCCCAGCCGCCGCATCACGGCCTGGGACGGCTCGTTCAGGACCGCCGTGATGGACCACAGCTCCGCCAGGCCGGCCCCCTGGAAGGCCACGCCGGCCGAGGCCGCGGCGGCCTCGGTGGCGTAGCCCTGATGCCAGGCGTGGCGGGCCAGCCGCCAGCCCACCTCCATGCCGCCAGCGCCCGGGACGCCGTCCGGCATCGGGTTCAGGCCGGTGAACCCGATGAACTCCCCGGTGCTGGCGAGTTCTGTACTGGCGAGTTCTGTACTGGCGAGTTCTGTACTGGCGAGTTCTGGCGCGGCGACCGCTGTGCTGGCCATCTCCAGCGCCCACAGCCCGAACCCCTGCCGCCGGAACAGATCCTCGATGCGGTCCACCATGGCGTCGCTCGCCGCCCGGTCGAGCGGAGCCGGGAAGTACCGCATCACCTCGGGGTCGGCGTTCATCGCCGCGAACGGCTCCCGGTCGGCCTCACGCCAGCGCCGCATGACCAGGCGCTCCGTGCGGATCACATCGAACCGGCGCGTCACGCACTCAGCCTAGGCGGCCGCCATCCACTCAGTCCGGTGCGCGCATACGCCACGCGTCGGTCACGAGCTCCTCCAGGCGCCCGGCGTCTACTTCCGCCAGCCGCAGCATCACCAGCGGCCGGCCGTCGTAGCCGGGCGCGGTGAAGAAGACCCCGGGCTCGCCGAGAAGGAGAGCCTGCTTCTCGGCCTCGTCCCCGACGAACAGGACCGCGATGTCGGTCCGGATGATCCGCGGCTGGCCTGCCCGGCGCTCCGGGTAGGACCAGATGAACCCGTGGCCGCCCACCCGGAAGTCGAACCCGTCGCTCTCGATCTCCGCCACGCCGGGCAGGGCCAGCGCGAGACGGCGGACGTCATCGGCGTCGGCCATCGGGGTCCCTCCCAGATCGGCTGCTCGCCGGGGCTGCGCCGCGGGCGGCCAGGCGTCTGCGCGGACGCACAGGCTAGACACCCTAGGCGGGCCGGCCCGGCGCCGGGCCACCGGTTCCCGGGGCGGCCACCTCGCGCCGGTAAACCGTTAGGGGAAACGTTCAGGCTGAGGGGGCCGATGCCTGGTCGGCGGTCTGGCGGACCTCGCGGGCGATGCCGGGCCACAGCGGCGCGGGAAGGTCGTGGCCGACTCCCGGGAGGACCACCAGGCGGGCGCCGTCGATGGCCTTGGCGGTGGCCCGGGCGGCGCTGACGCGCAGGATCGGGTCCCGGTCCCCGTGCAGGACGAGGACGGGCTTGCGCAGCTCGCGGAGCTTCGGGCCGTGCCAGGGGGCGCCGACCTGCCGGCTCTGCGCCTTGGTGTCCCGGGGGCCGCTGTCGGCCTCCCGTTCGATCCACTCCCGCGCCGCGGCCTCGTCGAACGGGTAGGCGGGGGAGGCGACTTCCCGGGCGAGCATGAGCGAGAGCTGGATGTCGCCCTCCCGGCCCTCGGGGAACTTGGCCCGGGACAGCCTGGCCAGCAGGCCGAAGCGCACGTACCGGCCGCCCTTGATGCCGACGGCGTCGCTGGGCATGCCCATGGCCGATGTCACGCTGAGCACCCGGCCAGGGTGGCGGAGCGCGATGCGCTGGGCGATGATCCCGCCGAGCGAGGCGCCGAAAATGTGCGCCTGCCCCCAGCCGAGCGCGTCCAGCACCGCGATCGCGTCGTCGGTCATGTCCTCGGAGGAGTAGGCGCCACGCTTGCGGGCCAGCGCAGCGAACGGGTTGCTGCCCCCGGTGTCGGGCATCCGGGTGGACTCCCCCGCGTCCCGCTGGTCGTACCGGGCCACCTCGAACCCCTGGTGGCCGAACGCCTGGGCCAGCCCGGCCGGCCACCAGAACCTGGACACGGCGAGGCCCATGACGAGCAGCAGCGGCTCGCCCTCCAAGCCGGCCAGCTGGTCGTAGGCGATCGTGACCGCGCCGTTGTGGGCGTACTGCGTCGGCGTCCATGCGCTGGCCCACTGGCCAGCTTCGGCTGCTTCAGCCATCTCTGCTCCCTGCTCCCCGGCCACCGCCTGGCCCTTCGCCGGCCTGGCCCTTCGCCGGCCTGGCCCACCGCCGCCCGGGCCACCGCCGGCGGCGGAACTGCGATCAATGTTCGCTATACCAGGAGCCTAACTCACTGAATACAGTGTTCGCAATGAAAGAGGAACCGAGGACCAGCGGCCGCGGCCCGAGCATCTGGACACGCCCGGAGCGTTCGGCCCGGGGGCCGTCACCGGAGCACAGCCGGGCGGAGATCGCATCCGCGGGCACCAGGCTGGCCGACGCCCGCGGCCTCAGCGCGGTGACTATGCGATCGGCCGCCGCGGCCGTCGGGACCGCACCCGCCTCCCTCTACCGCTACGTGGCTACCCGGGACGAGCTCGTCGAGCTCATGGCCGACCAGGTCTACGGCGAGTTCTCCTACGAACTCCCGTCGGGGCGGGCGGTCGCCGATCTGCTCAGGCTCGCCCAGCAGGCCCGCACGGTTTACCACCGGCACCCATGGCTGCTCGAGGTGCCGGGCACCGGGAGCCTGCCCGGGCCGAACGCGGTCGCCTTCATCGAGCAGGTGCTGGCCGTACTGGCCGGAGTGGACCTGACCGGGCCCGAGAAGCTGGAGACCGTCGGCCTGTTCTCCGGCGCCGTGCGGCTGTTCGCCCAGACCGAGATCACCCAGCAGCGCGCCGGTCAGGACACCACCCAGTGGCAGGGTTCGCTGGCCGGCTACCTGCTGCAGATCGCCGCGGCCGGCCAGCATCCGCACCTGGCGGCCGCGCTGGCGGATCAGCCGGCCGCGCTGGCGGACCAGGCGGCCGGGGGCGGGGCCGGCCAGGCGGCCGGGGGCAGGGCCGCCCAGGCGGCCGGGGACGGGGGCGACGGGCAGGAGCCGCTGTTCGAGCGGGCGATGACCCGCATCCTGACCGGCCTGCTCCCGCCATCCCAGGCACGCGCTCCGCGCTCCTGACGCACACCCAGGCGGGAACAGTCAGGGAGCTTGCCGAGGAGCAGGGTCGGGACCGGGTGCGCCGCGGCGGGGTGCGGGCGGGCGGGCCCCTAACCTGCCCGGAACTCCGGAGAGCCAGCCTGCGGCAGTACGGTGACTTGCACCGGAAAGACCACGGCCCGGGGGTGGCAAACGCAGGTGGCTGACGAGGAGACACGCAACCCGTCCTCGGCGACCGGGACGGCCGCGCTGCGGGCAGGCTGGTCGCACGGGCACCGCGACGTGTCCGGAGGCTGGCTGCGGCCCACGGTGTTCGGCGCGGTGGACGGGCTGGTCACCAACGCCTCCCTCATCGCCGGGCTGGGCGGGGGCCAGGTGTCCGCGCACACGATCGTCCTGACCGGGGTGGCCGCCCTGGTGGCGGGGGCGTTCTCGATGGGGACCGGGGAGTACATCTCGGTCACCAACCAGAACGAACTGGTGCACGCCGAGGTGGCGCTGGAAAAGAAGATGCTCGCCCTGTTCCCCGTGGCCGAGCAGGAGGAGCTGGCCGGTTACTTCCGCGAGTACGGCGCGGACCCAGAGACTGCGGCCCGGATGGCCGCCGCGGTATCCAAGGACCCGGGCACGGCGCTGCGGGTGCACACGCGGGAGGAGCTCGGCGTCGATCCTGGCGGGCTGCCCTCTCCCGTCCTGGCCGGCGTCTCCTCCCTGCTCGCGTTCTCGTTTGGCGCGCTGGTGCCGGTGCTGCCTTACCTGCTCGGCCTGCCTAACCTGGCCGCCACCCTGGTGATCACGGCGGTAGCCCTGGTCACCGGCGGGATGGTGGTCGGGCGGCTCACCGGGCGGCCGCTGCTGCACGCAGGCATGCGGCAGTTGCTGCTGGGCGCGATGGCCGTCGCGGTGACCTACGGCATCGGGAGCCTCATCGGCGGCGGGTACTCCTGACGTAGGTTTGGGACATGCCCATAGCGAAGCGTTCTCCCCAGAGCAGTCCCGATCTGGGCAGCCCTGCCCCGGCCAGATCCCACCCGGGACCGACGGTCTTCGTGCTCTTCGGCGCCACCGGCGACTTGGCCAAGCGCCTGGTGCTGCCCGCGTTCTACCGACTGGCCACCGAGGGGCTGCTGCCCAAGCAGTGGCGGCTGGTCGGGAACGGCCGCGGCGACGTCGCGCACGAGGACTTCCGTAAGCACGTTCATGAGGCGCTCACCGACTTCGGCCCGAAGCCGGAGGGGAGCGCGTGGGAGTCGTTCGCCGAGCGGGTCTGGTTCGCGGGCGGCGGGTTCAGTTCGGACGATCCCGGCAGCCTGCTCGACGTGCTCGGGAAGGCCCGTACGTCGCTGGGCGGCGACGCGCAACTGGTCCACTACCTGGCCGTGCCCCCGGTCGCCTTCACGGATCTGACCGAGGGGTTCGGCCAGCATGGGCTGGCCCAGGGCGCGCGGGTGGTGTACGAGAAGCCGTTCGGCACCTCGGAGCAGTCCTTCCGGGAACTGGACCAGGTCGTCCACTCGGTGCTCAACGAGGGGCAGGTCTACCGGATCGACCATTTCCTGGGCAAGGAGGCGACCCAGGACCTGCATGTGCTGCGTTTCGCCAACGAACTGTTCGCCGCGATGTGGAACCGCAGGCACATCGAAGCGGTGCAGATCGATGTCCCCGAGAAGCTCGGCATCACCGACCGGGCCGGGTTCTACGACGCCACCGGGGCGGTGCTGGACATGCTGGTCACGCACCTGTTCCAGGTGACCGCCGAGGTGGCCATGGAACCGCCCGCCAGCCTGGGCCCGGCCGACCTGCAGGCCGCCCGGGAAAAGGTGATCGGATGCTTCCGGCCGCTGGACCGGGCCGAGGTGGTGCTAGGCCAGTTCAACGGGTATCGCGACGTGCCTGGAGTGTCGGCCAACTCGGCCCGGGACACGTTCGTGGCGGCACGGCTGTGGATCGACAACGACCGCTGGCGCGGTGTCCCGTTCTACCTGCGCACGGGCAAGCGGCTGGCGGCCACGGAGCAGCGGGTCAGCCTCATTCTGCGTGAGCCTGCCGGGCCGCTGGCCGGGCAGCTTCCGGCAGAGAGCAACGTCCTGTCGTTCTCGCTCGCGGGCAGCGGTGAGATCGGCTTGTCCCTGATGGCCAAGAAGCCCGGTCCGGCGCTCGCCGTGGAGGTGGCGCAGGCCTCGATCCCGCTTGCGGGCCTGAAGGACGCGGACCCACTGCCGCCCTACGTCCGGCTCATCCACGATGTGCTGCTGGGCGACCGGTCGCTGTTCACCCGCCCGGACGGTCTGGCCGCGGTGTGGGAGGTCGCCGGCCCACTGCTGGCCAGCCCGCCCGAGGTCGTCCCGTACGCCCCGGGATCGTGGGGTCCGGCCGAGGCCCGCGAGCTCATCGCTCCGGGTCGCTGGCTGCTGGGCCAGTAACCAGACCTGGCGTTCTCATGGACCAGCTTCTGGTTGACCGCCCGGGCTGGCTTGACTGGGCCTGGGCGCTCCGGGTGCTGGATCAGGAAGTCCGCGTGACCGGCGAAGAAGTCCGGCCAGCCGAAGGCCTGGTCGCCACGGCGTGCCTGGTGGCGGAAGAGCCTCTGGTCGTCACCGTCACCGGCGGGGGAGGCCATCTGGCTGTGACGCCGCCCGCGCCAGCGCTGGTCGAGTTCGTGACTCGCCGGTTCCACCTCGACCTCGACGAGCGCGCCGTGGACAGGGCGCTGGAAAGGAGTACGCTCGCCAGATTGTTCGAGCGGGATGGCTGGGTGCGGCGGCCCGCCGCTGCCATGCTGTGGTCGTTCTGCCTGGTCTTCCTGTGCGGCGGGGATCCAGACGCGCCCTCGGTGCGGCGGATGTTTGCCGAACTCGGGCGGCCTGCCGGTCGCCTGCGGTTGCCGCCGGACCCTTCCGATCTGCTGACCGCTGGAGACCACCGGATCGTCGGCTATGGAGTGGCGCCGCACCGCGCGGCGAACGTAATCGGCCTGGCCCGCGCGTTCGCCGCGGAGCCGGACAGATATGACGAGGTCACGCTGCGGGCGCTGCCCGGTGACGAGGCCATCGCGCGGGTGGCGGAACTGCCGCACATCGGGCCGACGCGAGCCCGGGCGATCTCGTCCACGGCCCTCGGCCACGACGACGTGCTTCCCGACCTCGCACGCCAGGATGAGGAACTGCGCAGCCGCCTGGGTCTGGGCTGGCCCCAGATACGGGCGGCCGCGCGGCACGCCGTGCCGTACCGCAGCATTCTGGGTGACACGCTGCTTGAGCTTCTGTCGGACTAGTCCAGGACTAGTCCAGCCATCCCCGCACCGGCGAAGCCTCCAACCGTCAGGTTGCTGACCCACGTATTGGAGGAAACTTGCCACGAGAAGCGATTACAGCATGGTTGAATTTTGGTGTAACCTAGGATCATGGCGCTCAACATCAAGAACGAGGAAGTCGAACGCCTCGCTACCGAAGTAGCACGCATAACCGGGGAGTCCAAGACTGAGGCCATTCGCCGCGCCCTCGCTGAGCGGCGCCAGCGCCTTGCCTACCGGGTCAACCCCGGGGATCGCCGGACACGTGCTCTGAGGTTCCTTGAGGACGAGGTCTGGCCGCGGATACCCGCGGACCAGCTCGGCCGGAGCCTGACCCGGGACGAAGAAGACGAAATCCTCGGCTTTGGCCCGGAGGGAACGTGATCGTCGACACCTCGGCGCTGGTCGCCATCACCTTCCGGGAGCCGGGCCACGAGCAGCTCATCGAGAAGGTAACTGGTACGGCGTCGGCTGGCATCGGCACCCCGACGCTGGCTGAGACGGGGCTAGTGCTCGGATGGCGGCTCAGGCGGGATCCTCGTGACCTGGTGGTCCGCCTGCTCGACGAGCTTGGCATCGACGAGGTCCCGTTCGGAGAAGCCCACTGGAGAGAAGCCGTGGCCGCGTACCTGCGGTTCGGCAAAGGACGGCACAAGGCGCAGCTGAACTTCGGCGACTGCCTGGCCTATGCCGTGGCGCGGCTAGCCGACGAGCCCCTGCTGTTCACGGGCAGCGACTTCACGGAGACCGACCTCGAACTGGCCTGACCAGGCGGCTACTGACCAGGCGGCTACTGACCAGGCGGCTATGTGACGGTCTGGCCCTGGACGGGACGCGGCCCGATGAGCGCTACGTGACGGGCGGGCGCGCGGCCGCCGGGACGTGGCGGCGCAGGTCCCCGGTGCCGGGGACGAAGCCGCGCCGGGTCAGCCACTCGGTGATCCAGTCCGGGGCCGGGTGGCCGGCCGGGACCACGTTGTAGATGTAATTCAGTCCGCGGGCCGCGGCCTCCTCCTCCAGATGGTCCAGGATGAAGTCGCCGATGCCCCCGCCCCGCCGCGCAGGGTCCACCCAGAACGTGATCTGGGCGTCGCCCCACTCGGAGTCCAGCCATCCGTAGCCGGCGATCTGCCCGTCGTCGCCGGTGACCTGCCACCACTCGTCGGCGACCGCGGCACCGGGTGCGGGCGGGTCGAGGTCGACCGCGGCCAGTTCGCCCGACCCGAACAGCCGCTGCTTGGCGGCGTCCCAGCGCGGATCGTCTTCCTTGGTCCAGTGCAGCGTCATCGCTCTCCTTCCGCGCCCTGCTTAAGTCAGGCTGGCAGCTTGAGGTTGTAGACCCGCAACGCGTTGCCGGCCAGCACCAGCCTGGCGGTCTCCTCGTCCGGGCAGAGCGCGGCCACGGCCCGGGCGTTCCTGGCGATACCGGGGACACCTGGCCAGTCGGTACCGAAGATCATCTTCCTGGTGAGGCGGTTCCAGCTGTGCTGGGCGTAGTACTGCGGCAGCCGTGAGGGCGGCAGCCCGGAAAGCTCGATCCAGACATGCTCGTTAGACAGGGCCAGGAACGCCGCCGCGTCGTACCACCAGCCCCGCCCGCCGTGGGCGAGCACGACGTCGAGGCGGCGGAAGTCACGCAGGACCGAGTCGAGCAGCACCGGGTCGGCCAGCGCGTTGGACGACCCCGGAAACGAACTGGTGCCGCAGTGCACCACGACCGGGATCCCGCTGGACTGGCAGATCTCGTACGCCGGGTACAGCGCCCGGTCGTTGACCGCGGCCCCCGCATGCACCGGGTGGATCTTCAGCGCGACCGCGCCCAGGCCGAGCTGGCGTTCCAGCTCCTCGTCCACCGGGTAGTGCAGGTGCGGGTTGAGGTTGGCGATGATCTTGAGCCGGTCCGGGACATACGAGGTCACCGGGAGCAGGTCCTCGATCGGCTGAATGCCGGTGGCCTTGGGGCTGTACTCGCATAGCAGCAACGCGATGTCCACGCCCTGCCCGGCCAGGTAGGCGGCGAATTCGGCCGGCACGATGGTGCCCTCGGTGTCGTAGACCCGGTCCAGCACCTCACGGTCACCGAAGTCATGCGCCCATACCCGCCACGAGGGCTTGAGCGTGGGCAGCCGGGCCGGATGCAGGTGCACATCGACGAGCGGGCGTCCGTCCAGCATCAGGCGCTCTCCCCCGGGACCAGTATCGTGGCCGCCATCCGGCGCAGCTCGACCCGGCGGATCTTCCCGGTGGCCGTGGTCGGGTAGCCCACCACGAACACCACCTTGCGCGGCCGCTTGAACGACGGCAGCGCCTGGCGGCAGAACTCGATGAGCCCGTCCTCGGTAGCCGCCTGGCCGGGCTCGAGGATCACGTAGGCGACCGGCTTCTCCAGCCCCTCGGAGTCAGGCGCCGCGACCACGACGGCCTGGGCGACCGCCGGGTGGGCCAGCAGCTGGGCCTCGACCTCGGCCGGGGACACCCAGATGCCGCCGGCCTTGAGCATGTCGCCGGTGCGCCCGAGGCAGGTGTAGTAGCCGTCGGCGTCACGCACGTAGGTGTCGCCGGTGCGCAGCCATTCGCCCTGGAAGACCCGGCGTGACGCGTCGTACCGGGACCAGTACCCGGTGGCGGTGGAGTCGCCGCGGACGAACAGCGTGCCCGGAGTGCCCGCCGGGACCTCGTTCCCCGTCTCGTCCTGCACGCGCAGGTCGTAGCCGGGCACGGCCATCCCCGTGGTGCCCGCCCGGACCTGGCCCGGGCGGTTGGACAGGAAGATGTGCAGCACCTCGGTCATGCCGATACCGTCCAGGATGTCCACGCCGAAGTGCGAGGTCCACCGACCGTAGAGCGACGCGGGGAGGGCCTCACCGGCGGAGGCGGCCAGCCGCACGCCGGCCAGAGCGTCGGCGGCCAGGCCGGTCCGGAGCATGGCGGCGAAGAACGTCGGCCCGGCGAAGAACAGGGTGGCACCGTATTTCCGGGCCGCGTCGGCGATGAGGTCCGGGCGGGACGGGGCGGGCTCCAGCACGGCGGTCGCGCCGACCGACAACGGGAACAGCAGCGAGTTGCCCAGGCCGTAGGCGAAGAACGCCTTGGCGGCGGACAGGCAGTGGTCGTCGCGGCGGATCCCGAGCACCTGGGTGCCGTACGTCTCGCACACCGCCTGAATCGAGGCGTGCCGGTGCATGGCCGCCTTGGGCCGCCCCGTGGTCCCCGAGGTATAGAGCCAGAACGCGGGCGAGTCGGCGGTCGTCGGGTAAATCGTGTCGTCGGCCGGCCCGGCGGCCAGCTCACCGAGCAGGTACACCGGGACAGGGCTGCCCTTCCGCGCCTCGCCGGTCAGTGCCTCGCCGGTCAGTGCCTCGCCGGTCAGTGCCTCGCCGGTCAGTGCCTCGCCGGGCAGTGCCTCGCCGGGCAGTGCCTCATCGGTCAGGGGCTCCTCGGCGAGCATCCCGGCGAGCTCGGGCGCCTCGGCCGCCGCCGCGACGGCGGTGGCCGCGAACTCGCGGGTCACGGCCAGGAAGCGGGCCCGCGAATCCTGCAGCAGCTCGGCCACGCCGCCGGCGCGGCTCATCGTGGACACCGGCACCGGGATCGCGCCCATCCGCATGGCGGCCAGGTACAAGACCACGAATTGCGGCGAGTCGGCCATCAGCATCAGCACCCGCTGCTCGGGCTGCAGCCCTATTTTCCGCAACGACGTCGCGGTCCTGCGCACCTGGTCATGCAGGGCGGCGTAACTCACATCGCCCGCCGCGCCGGTCAGCGCGGTGCGTGGCCCGTCCCCCGCGGCCAGCCGGCGGTCCAGCAGGTACTCACAGGCGTTGAACAGCTGCGGCATTGCTGCTGCCCTCCGTTTCTGGTCGGGCGGTTTCCTGGTGGCGGTTTCCTGGTGGCGGTTTCCTGGTGGCGGTTTCCGGTCGGGCGGTGACGTGCGGCGCCGGCGACCTGAACGAGGTGACCTGACGTAGCTGACCTAGGCGAGGTGGACGTAGTCGTAATCGAACGGCTGGCCGTTGATCCCGTTGCGCGGCGGGGCGATCCACGCGGCGATCTTGCCGCGCTCATGGACCGGCTGCATCAGCGACCGGACGTGGGTCTTGTCCACGTCGGTGGGCAGCCACCGCCCCTTCCGCTCCGCCCACTCCTGCGCCGTCAGCAGCTCGCCGTCCGGGCTCACCTCCACGCTAGCGAACGCGCCGACCCGGCGGTTGAACGCCACATGCGGCAGCTTGACGCGGTGTGGCAGGCCCGCGCTGTCGAGGATCCGGTTCCACCGGGTGACGCCGCTCTGGCAGTCCGAGATGTACTCGCGGCGCAGGTCGGTGTTGAGACCGACCAGCGCGGCCACCTCGGTCTGGCCGATCTGCCCGTCGGTGAGCGCGTCCACCATGTACCCGTCGTCGGTCAGCCGGTGGTCGTCCTTGCGACGTTCCTCCAGCCAGCGGCCCTTGAGGCCGGCGGTGTAGTAGTTGGCCACGTTCGTGGACGTCTCCCCGCCGAACAGGTCCAGCGACACGCTGTAGTGGAAGTTCAGGTACTTCTGGATAACGTCCAGGCCGATCGCGCCGTACGGCCCGGCGTCATCGGTCTCGTGTTCCACCATCAGCTGCGCGGTCCGCTCGACGACCCGGTCGATCCCGGTGGTGCCGACCATCATGTGGTGGGCCTCTTCCTTGAGCATGAACTCGCAGGTCCGCGACAGCGGGTCGAACGCCGATTCCTTCAGCGTGCCCAGCTGGTACTTGCCGTCCCGGTCGGTGAAGTACGTGAACATGAAAAACGACAGCCAGTCCGGGGTCTCCTCGTTGAACGCGCCGAGGATGCGGGGCGACTCCTCGCTGCCGGAATTGCGATGCAGCAGCTCCTCCGCCTCTTCCCGCCCTTCGCGACCGAAGTGCGCGTGGAGCAGGTAGACCATGGCCCACAGGTGGCGGCCCTCCTCCACGTTGACCTGGAACAGGTTGCGCAGGTCATACAGGCTGGGGGCGGTGGCCCCGAGGTTGCGCTGCTGCTCCACGGAGGCCGGCTCGGTGTCGCCCTGGATGACGATCAGCCGCTGCAGGTCCGCGCGGTACTCCCCCGGCACCTTCTGCCAGGCGGGCTCGCCCTTGTGCTGGCCGAACGCGATCTGGCGCTCGGCGTTCCGTTCGGCCAGGAAGATGCCCCATCGGTAGTCCTTCATCGGCACATGGCCAAAGTGCGCCCAGCCCTCACGGCCCACGTTGACCGCGGTGCGCAGGTAGACGTCCTGGGTGGGCAGGGTCGGGCCCATGGACTCCCACCAGTTCAGGAAGTTGGGCTGCCAGGACTCCAGCGCCCGCTGCAGGCGCCGGTCATCGCGCAGGTCAACGTTGTTGGGAATCTTCTCGCTGTAGTCGGGCGGCGTGGCCATGAGGGTCAGACTCGCTTTCGGTCGAAGTCGGCGCGCTGCCCGGTGCCGTATTTGCGCAGCGCGCCGCCGGGGCCCGAGGCGTTCGGGCGGTAGAAGATCCAGTTCTGCCAGGCGGTCAGCCGACCGAAGATCTTGGTTTCCAGGGTCTCGGGACCGGGGAAGCGGTAGTTCGCCTCCAGCCCGGTCAGCGCGTCGGGGCTGAAGCTGGCCCGCTCCTCGATCGCGATGCGGACCTCCTCGTCCCAGTCGATGTCGTCGGGAGCGAAGGTGATCAGGCCGAGCCCGTCGGCGTCGCCGGCCCCCAGCGCGTCGCCGGACCGCTTGTCGGCCGCCGCCAGCGCGTCGGGATCGCCGAGGAACCGGGTCTGCAACCGGGTCAGGCCGTTGCTCATCGGCAGCGGGCCGAGATTGGCCGGGCCGACCGTGACGGTAGCCGGGGTGGCGTCCGGGTCGATCTCCTCGAACACGCCGGACAGCATGTACGAGCGGTCCGCGGCCAGCGCCAGCTCGAGCAGTGAGCCCGCGAAGCAGCTGCCCGGCTCGATCAGCGCGAGCAGGCTTCTGCTCGTCACGTCCAGGCGCTTCAGGGTGCGCTTCAGGTACAGCACGATCTCGTTCGCCAGCCAGTCATCGTGGTGGTCCAGCAGGAACTGGTCATACGCCAGCACGGCGGCCGGGTCGCCCTGGGTGCGCAGCACCCAGGTGCCCAGCTCGAGCTCGTTGGTGCGCAGGTCCAGGATCAGGTCGTCCAGTTCCCGGGCGACGGCGAGGGTCCAGAACCCGGCGCCCTGCTCGTGCAGCCCTTCCAGGCTGGCCGGGGGCGCGCCCCCCTCGGCCAGCGGAGTCGGGCCGGTCACGGTGATCTCGGCCACCCCTCGTGAGCGGTCCAGCCGGGCCGTCACGTATTCGTAGGAGATCTCCTCGCCGGTGGCGGTCTTGGCCAGCGGGGTCAGCTCGATGCCTGTCGCGCCCGCGGGGCGGCCGGAGCGGCCAGCCAGTTCCTCGGCCCGCTGGCGGACGACCTCGTCCCACTGGGCCCGGGGCACGGCCTCGTCGACGAGCCGCCAGGCCACGGCCTTCTTGCCGCTGAGCCCCTCGGACTTGGTGGAGAAGTAGTCCGCGCGGTCGCGGCGCACGTGCCGCTTGTCCACCACGCGGGTCAGTCCGCCGGTGCCGGGCAGCACCCCGAGCAGGGGCAGTTCCGGCAGCGACACCGCTGACGAGCGGTCGTCGATGAGCATGATGTGCTCGCAGGCCAGGGCGAGCTCGTAGCCCCCACCCGAGGCGGTCCCATTCAGGGCGGCCAGGTACGTCTGACCCGAGTTCGCGCTGGCGTCCTCGATACCGTTGCGGGTTTCGTTAGTGAACTTGCAGAAGTTGACCTTCCATGGGTGTGGTGACGCGGCGAGCATGCGGATGTTGGCGCCCGCGCAGAAGATCTTTTCCTTGCCGCTGGTCACGACGACCGTGCGGACCTCGGGATGCTCGAAGCGGAGCCGCTGCACCACGTCGTACAGCTCGATGTCCACGCCCAGGTCGTAGGAGTTCAGCTTGAGCTCGTAGCCGGGGACCAGGCCGCCCTGCTCGTCCACGTCCATGGTCAGCGTGGCGACCGGGCCGTCGAAGGCCAGCCGCCAGTGCCGGTACTGCCGGGGGTGCGTGCGGAAGTCCACTCTGGGCTCGCCGGTCATGATCATCCCTCCGCTGGGCCGCAGATAGTTCTATGTTCTACGTTCGATGGCTGGCACGTCAATCATTCGTAGCATATTTTTCGGCCGCCGCCCGCCCGCCCGGGTGCGGGTCAGCCGAGGTCGTTGAGGCGCTTCCACTCCAGGCGCGCATCGCCGGACCAGCGCTGATGCCGGTCGGCGAATAGCCAGGCCGCTTCCAGCCCGCTCCAGCGGGCCGGCAGCAGCTCGCGGGGCAGCGCCGGGTCGATCGACGGGAAGCGCCGCCAGGCGTGCACCAGCTCGACCTGGCGGGCCAGCGCGTCGGCCGGTGCTGGGTCGCGGAACTCCTCAATGAACTGCTCGTACTGCTCCTCGACCGCGGCCAGGTCCCAGGCGGCCGCCACCATGGTCCGGAGGTCACCGAGGCCGGACCGGGTGGCCACGAACACGTGGGCGTCCCCGTCCAGGCCGGCCGCGCGGAGCACCTCGACGGCCTCGGATTCGCGGTCCGGGTGCGGGCTGATCCACAGGCCGGCGCCGAGCGACCCGAACCCGGCCCAGCTGAGCCTGCTCCGCACGACGTGCCGCGCGCGGCGGTCGCTCTCCGGGACGCGTGCGTAGACCAGCAGCCAGCGTCCGTCCCAGTCCTCGGCGGGCCCGGTGAAGGAGTAGATCCGCTCCGCGCCGTCGGTGAGCAGCCGCCGCGCGCTGCCGGTCAGCCGCCACCGGGTGCGGCGCCCCAGCTTCTCCGCGTCGAGCCAGCCCGCCGCGGCAGTGCGCATCAGCGCCTGGCGGGTGGCCTTTTCCTCGATGCCGAGGCGCCCGAACGCAGCCAGGACGGCCGACGTCCAGGCGGTCCCGTCGGTGGTGAGCACAAACTCGCCGAGCAGCGTGAACAGCAGCCCGCGGGCGCTGGGGGCCCCCGCCGCGTGCCTCCGGGACAGGGCCGCCGCGGGGGGAGCTGATGCCGCAGCCCGCGACGATCTCCTGGCCGGCATGGCCACCTTCCCGGGGTAGCGCCGACGGCGGCGCGCCGCCGGGTGTCGATGCAGGTTACCAACCCGGCGGCCACGGCCCGCGGAGACGACTGGCTATTTCCAGGCAAACAGGGGCTGCTCGAAGTGCGCCACCCTGATCATGTTCCCGTGCAGGCCCGCCTGGCAGAACTGGTAGATGATCGCGGCGGTGGGCGCGTGCACGTAGCGCCCGAGCATCGGCAGCTGGATCACGGGCGCCTCGGACTCGGGGATCCGCAGCAGCCGCGGTGTGACGTCGAAATCGGCCAGCGGGATGACGTGGATCTGGGCCACCTCGGACTCCGGGCCCTTCATGTCCGGGCTGACCGGGCCACCCCAGACCACCACCGGGGTCATCAGGTACCCGGAGCGGGTGACGTAGTCGTCAAGCATGCCGAGCACGGCGTCCGGGGTGACCTCGACACCCGTCTCCTCGCGCAACTCCCGCAGCGCCGCGTCCCGGGCGGACTCCCCCTGGTCGCGGCGCCCGCCAGGCAGGGCCCACTGGCCCGCGTGGTTGCGCAGGGTCGGCGCCCTTCTGGTGATCAGCAGCGCGGGCACATCCTGCTGGGTCACGACGCAGACGGCGACGGCCGCGGCCTTGAGGCCCCCGGCGGGCTCCTCGACCCGGCGGAAGCGGCCCAGGTTCGCCGCGATCTCGTCCCTGAGCTCCGCCTCCATAGGCTGCACCTTAACGTGCGCCTTCCGCATGCCTGGCCCGCAACGGCCGGGCCGCAACGGCCGGTCCGCCGCCGCCGGTCCGCTGCGGCCGGTCCGCCGCGCGTCAGGCCTGTTCCACGGAACACCACCAGGTGCTGCGGCCACCCACGGTCCCGTGTCTCATCTCCGCGCCGTCGCGCGGGCAGCGGGCGCCGTCGTGCCGGAACGGGATCACCTCGCCGGTGTGCGTCCCGCCGTGGGCGGCGGCCGATTTCAGCGCGGCCTGCAGGGCTCGGTAGAGCCGGTCGACATCCTCGGGCCGGAGGCTGTTGACGGGCGCCGCGGGGTTGATCCTGGCCTGCCAGAGCGCCTCGTCAGCCAGCAGATTACCGACCCCGGCGATCTTGGACTGATCCAGCAGCCGGGCCTTGACCGCGATCGTTCCCTTGCTGAGCAGACGGCGGAACTGCTCCGCGGTGATCTCCTCGGCATCCGGCCCGAGCGCGCTGACGTCGGGGTTGAGCCGGACGCGCCCCAGCCGGCGCTTGTCGAACAGGGCCAGGCGGCCGCCGTCGGCGAACTCGAGCGTGAAGCGGTCCCACTCGGGTTTGCGTGGCTGCGCGTCCCGGCGCCGGGGCCCGCCGCCCTCGGTAGCCTCCCCGCCCGGGGCGGTGACCACGATGCGCCCGCTCATGCCCAGGTGGATGCCGAGCTCGGGCCCGGGTGCGGGATCCCCCTCCGCCCCGGAAGTCTCGACCCAGATGGTCTTGCCGCGCCGTTTGGCGGCCGTGAGCCTGCGGCCCGCCAGCGCGTCGCGCAGCTGGCCCGGCGAGTGCGGACGGGTGACGTAGGTGTCCGCGTCGTCGACCGCCGCGATCGTCCGGTGCAGCGCCTGGCCTTCGATCAGGCTGCGGGCGGTTTCGACCTCGGGAAGCTCCGGCATTAACCCGTTCTACCCGATCATCGGGCCGCGGACCGTACCACCCCACCCAGCGCGCCGTCCCCCAGGCTCGAAGCCCTGGGGGACGGCGCGGGCCTGGCCGCCGCAGGTCAGTGGACGATGACCTGCTTCACGGGCTTGACCACGTTGTAGAACCGGTTGCCATGCAGCGTTGCATGCACCACGGGCCCGACTCCCTCAAGGAAGATCCCGAAGTGGTTGCGGGCGATGTGGTTGCCGCTGATCTCGACCTGGATGGGGCTGGCCGAGCCGACCAGGATGCCGGTGGTGCGGGTGTCCGGCACCGCCACGCTCTTCCCCACATTTCACGCCCGACGTGCGTCCCGGCGGTTGTTTTGTCCGTTTCCGGCGAACGTTGCGCGTGAAACGTGGACGGGAGGGGCCAGTGTGACTCGCGGGACCGAGAGCAGTACGGCGGCAGACCGGGGCATGGACCCGCGGACGGGACGGCGGACCCTGAACGCCGTCCGGGCCACGAAACCCTGCCACGAGAACTCAAAAGCACTGAGTGAGAGCTACGTCGATGCGGTCAGCCAATCCGCTTCCCGCAGCCAGCCGGCCCGCTCCCCCGCGGTCAGCCGATGCGCTCCCGGCGTGCGGGGGGGTCAGGGGGAATGGGATGGTTCGGGGAGGGTGGGGAGGTTGGGCAGGGGGTGGGCGCTGGTGAGGGGCGGCTGCCGATAGAGCCGGTCCAGGTCGAGCTGCTGGGCCTCCTCGAGCACGGTGTCCTGCTGCTCCTGGGCCCGCTCGGCGGTCTGCTTGGCCAGGGCCGACGCGAGCGCGCCCAGCTGCCGCACCCCGGTGTCGTCGACGAGCACGCGGCTGGTGGTCAGGATCGCGATGCCCTCCACCCGGCGCGGGCCCCGCCCGGGCTGCGCCAGCGCCGCCCCCACCTTGGCCGCGTCGAACGGGTCGGCCGGATGGGTGGTGAGCTTGGTGCGCTGCTCGATAACCCACTTGTGGAACGTCATGACCTCCCCCTCAAGGGGCAGGCTGGTGATGTCGTCCGGGCCCAGGCCGAACCGCTTGCCCTTGCTGAAACAGCGAGAGTAGGAGGCCAGGGCGGCCGACCACAGCGCCTGCGGCACCACGGGATCCCGGTCTTCCTCGGGCTTGTCCAGCTCGCCGAGCAGCCCCTTGCAGCATTCCACGACGAACTGGAGATCCGAGACGATCGACGCCTGGTCGGCGAGGGTCTGCGCGGACGGGAGGTCGAGAGCGACGGTCAGCATCGGCGGCTGAGACGATGCGGGTTTCGTGTCGCTCATGTCTCCTCGTTCCAGGTCGCCGGCATCACTGCGGTCTGCCCGCCGATCCTGGCACGTCGGCTGACGGTCCCAGGTCTCACATAGTGACAATGTCGCGCCCGCGCGGGCCGCCCAGCGCGGGCCGCCGGCGCCGCGGCCTGGCCGGGCCCGGCCAGGCCGGGCTTGGCCCGGACACACGGTGCTACTCCGGCTTAGGCCAGGTGTGCACTGGCTCGTTGGCGTGCATGTGCTCGATATAGCGCTGGGTCATCTGCCGCAGCGCCTCCGCGCGGTCGGACCCGCTCCGCTCGCTGATGGCCCGGGTGGCGGCGACCTGCCAGGCCGCGCCGGTCTGGCCGGTCAGGCAGCGCTGCTCGATGATGCCGAGCAGCCGCCCGGCGGAGCCGGGATCGACACCCCACCGGGACAGACCCTCCTGGGCGAGCGGCAGCAGGCGGCGCAGCACCAGCTCGGCCACGGGCACCTCACCCAGGCCGGGCCAGTACAGCCGGGCATCCATGCCGTGCCGCGCGGCCTCCTGCAGGTTCTCGGCCGCGGTCGCGAACGACATCTGGGTCCAGATCGGCCGCTGCGTCTCGGCCAGCGTCCGGATCACCCCGTAGTAGAAGGCCGCGTTGGCCATGACGTCCGCAACCGATGGTCCGCCCGGCAGGACGCGGTTCTCCACCCGCAGGTGGGGACGGCCGCCGACGACGGCGTAGACGGGCCGGTTCCAGCGGTAGACGGTCCCGTTGTGCAGGCTCATCTCGGCCAGCTGCGGGACGCCCCCGCCGTCCAGCACGGCCAGCGGGTCCTCGTCCTCGCAGAGCGGCAGCAACGCCGGGAAGTACCGGATGTTCTCCTCGAACAGGTCGAACACGGACGTGATCCAGCGTTCGCCGAACCACACCCGGGGGCGCACTCCCTGCTGCTTCAGCTCGTCCGGGCGGGTGTCAGTGGCCTGCTCGAACAGGGTGATCCGGGTCTCGTCCCACAGCTGCCGGCCGAACAGGAACGGGGAGTTGGCGGCCAGGGCCACCTGCACGCCTGCGATCGCCTGGGCCGCGTTCCAGTAGCTCGCGAACGCGTCCGGGCTGACCTGGACGTGCAGTTGCACGCTGGTGCACGCGGCCTCAGGGGTGATGCTGCCCGCGTGGGTCAGCAACTGCTCGGGTCCATCGATCGCGATGCGCAGGTCCTCTCCGCGGGCCGCGAAGATCTGCTCGTTGAGCACCCGGTAGCGGTCGTTGGCGGAGATGGTGCCCTCGTGCAAGTCCTCTTCGGCCAGCGTGGGCAGGATGCCGATCATGACCAGGCGGCTGCCGGTGTCGCGGGCCTTGGCGTCCGCGGCGTTGAGGCTGGCGCGGATCTCCTGCTCCAGGTCCGCGAGCGCGTGACCCTCGAGCCGCCGGGGCGGCACGTTGATCTCGAGGTTGAACTGGCCCAGTTCTGTCGCCCAGGCGGGGTCGGCGATCGCCTCGAGCACGGCCGCGTTGTGCATGGAGGGCGCCCCATCGGAGTCCACCAGGTTCAGCTCGATCTCCACGCCCACCCGTGACGGGCTGGCCTCGAACCGGCGCTCGCGGAGCATCCGGGCGAACACGTCCAGCGAACGCTGCACCTTTTCCCGGTACTTGCGCCGGTCCTCACCACTGATCGTGATGGCCTGAATGTCGCGTCCCATGAGGCCCCCGCTCGCCGAGATGGGAGAGCACATACCCCGCGGGGCTCTATCCTCACACAGCGCTGTCCCCACCCAGCGCTTTCCTCACAAAGCACTGTCCCCGCACAGCGCCGTCCCTACACAGCGCCGTCCCCGCACAGCGCCGTCCTCACACAGTCGCACACATGGTCAGCGGGGGCCAGCGTTCTTCCTGGCCATCCCGCTGTGGCCGATAACCCCGCTGGCGGCCCCGGCGTCGACCTCGTCCGCGGGCCACCACTGGCTGAGCGGGACCAGCCCCAGGCCGATGAGTTCCAGGCCGTCGAAGAACCGGGCCACCTGCTCCCGGCTGCGCAGGGTGAGGCGCGCGGACGACCGCTCGTTGTAGCGCCGCGTCATCTCGGGCACCGCGTCGGCCTGGATGTCGCTGGCCCCGTGCCCGATGGCCAGGTAACTCCCCGGCACCGTGGCGTCCATCAGCCGGGCCACGATCGCGTACGGGTCTTCCTCGTCGGGAATGAAGTGCAGCACGCCCATGAGCAGCACGGCGACCGGCTGGCGGAAATCGAGGGTCCGGGCGGCCCCGGTTAAAACGGTGGCCGCATCCCGCAGGTCGGCCTGAACATAGTCGGTGGTGCCCTCCGGGCCGCTGGTCAGCAGGGCCCGGGCGTGGGCGATCACGACCGGGTCGTTGTCCACGTAGACGATCCGCGCCTGCGGCCTGGTGCGCTGCGCGATCTCGTGGGTGTTATCGGCCGAAGGCAGGCCGCTCCCGATGTCCAGGAACTGCCGTATGCCGTAGGTGCCGGCCAGCAGGCGCACCGAGTCGATCAGCTGCCGGCGCGCGAGCCGGGCCAGCAGCGGCATCGACGGCATCACCTCGATGACCTTCTCGGCGGCCTCTCGGTCGGCCTGGAAGTGATCCTTCCCGCCCAGCCAGTAATCCCAGATCCGGGCCGGGTTGGCCACGTTGGTATCGAAGACCAGCCGGTCAGCCGCGGCGCGGGAGGCACCGTGATCCTGGTATAGCGACACGACAGTGTCCTTTCCGTGCCTGATCCCCCCGATTCTGCGGTTTAGCTTAGGCCGTCTGGGTGCCGGACGGTTGTGGGTGCCGGACGGTTGTGGGTGCCGGACGGTTGTGGGTGCCGGACGGTTATGGGTGAACTAGTCCCGCATCGTGGGCGAGCAGGCCGGCCTGGGTGCGGTTGGCGCAGCCCAGCTTGTCCAGGGTCCGCGACACGTATCCCTTGATCGTGGCTTCCGACAGGTAGAGCCGCGCCGCGATCTGCGCGTTGGACAAGCCCTCGCCCAGGCAGGCCAGCACCTCGGCCTCCCGCTCAGTAAGCGCCGCCGCCAGCTCACGGGCGCGGTCGCGGGCCAGCTGGCTGTCGGCAGAGGCGGCGATCAGCCGCCGGGCGGCCGCCGGGGACAGCACCGTGTGCCCCTCCGCGGCCACCTGCACCAGCCCGATGAGATCTTCCGGCGGCGTGGACTTGACCAGGAACCCGGCCGCGCCGGCCCGCAGGGCACGCAGCACGTACTGGTCGGCGTCGAAGGTGGTCAGCACGACCACGGCGGGCGGATCGGCCAGCTGGCCGATCCGCCCGATCGCGGTCAGCCCGTCCATTCCCGGCATGCGCAGGTCCATGAGCACGACGTCGGGGCGGGTGCGGACGACCGCCTCGACGCCGGCCGCCCCGTCGTGGGCCTCCGCGACGACCTCGATCGTGCCGCCCGAGCCGAGGATCGTCCGCAGGTGCGCGCACACCATCGGCTCGTCGTCCACGACCACGACGCGGATCGTGGTCACGCGACCGGCTCGGCCGTCGGGACGTAGGCCGGCAGCGTGGCTTCCAGGCAGAATCCCCCATCTGGCGCCGGCCCGGCCCGCAACGTGCCATGCACCAGCTCGACGCGCTGCCGCAGATGAGCGATGCCGAGGCCAGATCCGGTTCCGGCCAGGCCGGAGAGGTCCAGGGCGCTGCCGGGCGGCAGGGCTGGCGGGGTGTTGCGCACCTCGAGCCGCACCTGCGCGTCGCCGTAGCTGATGTGCACGGTCACCCGTGCGCCGGGCGCGTGCTTGCGCACGTTGGTCAGGGCCTCCCGGACGATGCGGTACGCGGTCCGCCCGACCAGCGGCGAGGCGAGGGCCGGATCACCGTCCTGCGTCAGCTCGGCCGGGGTGCCCACCTTGACCGATTCCGCGACCAGCGCGGGCAGACCAGGGGTGGAGGGTGTCTCGTCGCCGTCAGGGTGCGCGCGCAGGATCCCGACCAGGTCCCGGAGCTCGTCCAGGGCCTGGCAGCCGGTCACCCGCAGGTCCTCGGCCGCCTGCCGGGTCGTCTCGTCGTGGGCGGTCATCCGCAGTGCCCCGGCCTGCAGCACCATCAGGCTGACCCGGTGCGTCACCACGTCGTGCATCTCCCCCGCCAGCCGGGCCCGTTCCTCGGTCCGGGCCTGCTCGGCGAGCAGGTACTGCTCACGCTCGGCCCGGTCGGCCCGCTCGCGCAGCGACTGCAGCAGCGCGTGGCGGGCCCCGAAGTACAGCGCCAGCAGCGGCCCCAGCGCGGTGCGCAGCACCGCGATCGTGATGACCGCGATCGACGGCTGCCAGGGCCGGGCCACGATCACGGTCAGCAGTGCGACCGCGAGGAACGCGGTCCGCCGGTCCCGCCCGTAGAAGAAGGGCCCGTAGGCGGCCAGGACCGTCGCGAACGGCGCCCACACGTTGTTCATGTCGACCGGGGTCAGGGCGCCGGCGGGCCAGATCAGCAGCGTGACGGCCAGCGTGAACCCGCCCAGGACGGCGATCACCAGCAGCGGCGCGCGGCGCCGGGCCACCAGCGACAGGCAGGCCGCAGCCTGGATGCCCAGCAGGACCCAGGCCAGCGTGCCCGGATGAGCTGGCCACCAGGTGATCCCGACCAGGGTCGCGGCCGTGTCGAGCAGCGCGAAGAAGACCGCGATCCCCACATCGGTCGCGACCCGGTGCCGGGACGGCCAGCGGGACCGCAGCCGCCACCAGCCCCCGGACAGACAAGGTTCGTCACTCACGTTTTTCACGCTACGTCAGCAGCGGCCGCCGGCCCCGGCTGGGCGCACCTTCGGCGGGACAGGAACCTACGAAAGTCGTATCCGGGCCGTCCTGGCCCGACCTTCTGCGGCCGGGAACCCTCCGGCTCGCCCTGCCGCGCCCCGGCCACGCCGGCGTGTCATGGGAGGCATGACAAAACAACCAGAATTCTCCGCAACGAAGCCCCATCTCGGCCGCTATGACATCGACCCGGAGACCTCGTCTGTGGCGTTCCGGACCCGCCACCTGTTCGGGCTGGCCCCGGTGCGCGGCACGTTCCGCATCCGGTCCGGGGCCGTTGACGTGGCCGAGCCGCTGAGCGATTCGCGCATCCGGGTGGAAATCGACGCGGCGAGCTTCCGCACCGGCCTCGGGGTACGCGACAACACCGTGCGCTCACCCCGGTTCCTGGACACGGGCCGGCACCCCGTGCTGGTTTTCGTTGCGGAAAAAATGGAGGGGGACACACTGAACGGTGCGCTGACCGTCTGCGGGACCACCCGGCCGGTCCGGCTGCCGGCCGAGGTGAGCGCGCAGCCGGACGGCTCGTTCACGGCGCGCGCCGCGGTGCGGATCGACCGGGCCGAGTTCGGGGTCACGGCTTCCCCCGGACTGGCCGGTCGCTACCTCGACATCACCGTGGAGGTCCGATGCGTCCGCAAGTGAGAGCCGGCACCCTGACGGCGCCTGCGCCGGCCCGGCCGGGGCAGGCGGCCGCGGTCGTGGTCGAGGGGCTGCGCAAGAGCTACGGCCCGGTCCAGGCGGTGCGCGGGGTCAGCTTCACGGTCGGCCGCGGGGAAATCTTCGCGCTGCTCGGGCCGAACGGCGCAGGGAAGACGACCACGCTGGAGATCCTGGAAGGATTCCGCCGCCGCGACGGCGGGCAGGCCGACGTGCTGGGCCTCGACCCCGGTGACCGGGCGTCGGGCCGGGCGCTGCGAGAGCGGATCGGGCTGGTACTGCAGGACATCGCGGTCGAGCCCTACCTGACGGTCCGCGAGACGATCGCCCGGAACGCGGGCTACTACCCCGCGCCGCGGCGCGTCGGCGAGGTGATCGCGCTGGCCGGCCTGACCGGGCAGGAGCGCAAGAAGGTCAGGAACCTGTCCGGCGGCCTGAAACGACGCCTGGACCTTGCCCTGGGCCTGATCGGGAACCCGGAACTGCTGTTCCTGGACGAGCCGACGACCGGGTTCGACCCGAGTGCCCGGCGGGACGCGTGGGAGATCGTTCGCGGCCTGCGCGGCTGCGGGACCACGATCCTGCTGACCACCCACTACATGGACGAGGCCCAGGCCCTGGCCGACCGGGTGGCGGTGATGTCCGGCGGCCGGATCGTGGCCGAGGGCACGCCGTCGGACCTGGGCGGCCGGGCCAGCGCCCAGGCCCGGATCCGTTTCGCGCTCCCCCGCGGGCACGCGGTCGCGGACCTGCCGCCCGGCGCGGCGCTGGCTGACCCGGTGCTGGACGACGGGCTGGTCACCGCGGCGACCAGTACGCCGACCGAGACGCTGCACCAGCTGACCGGCTGGGCGCTGAGCCGCGGGCTGACGCTGGACCGGCTCACGGTGGACCGGCCCAGCCTGGAAGACGTTTATCTCGGGCTGACCGGGGCCACGGCCTCGGAAGGCCCGCTGGAAAGGAGCGCCCCGTGAGCCCGGTGAGCCCGGTGAGCCCGGTGATGATCCGGCGGAACCGGCAGCGTGATCTCGCCCTGGTGTGGCACCAGGTCCGTTACGAGCAGCTGTCGTTCTGGCGCAACCCGCAGAGCGCGTTCTTCACGTTCGTGTTCCCCGTGGTGATCATCACGCTGTTCGGCGTGATGTTCGGCGGCGTGGCCCGCAGCCCGTACTTCTACGGGCTCTCGGCCCTGCAGTACTACGTGCCGACGATCGCGGCGGTGTCCGTGCTGGGCGCCTGTTACAGCCAGCTCGCGATCGTCCTCTCCACCCGGCGGCAGAACGGGATGCTGAAACGGGTCCGGGCCACCCCTCTCCCGGCCTGGACGTACTTCCTCGGGTTGCTGGCGCACTGCATCGTGGTCAGCGTCGTGGATATCGCGCTCATCGTCGGGGTGGGCCACCTGTTCGGCGTGCCGCTGCCCACCCACTGGGCGGCGATCGGGGCCGCCCTGGTGCTGGGCGCGGCCAGCTTCTGCGCGCTGGGCGTCGCGGTGGCCTCGTTGATCCGCAACGCCGAGGCCGCCCCGGCCGTGGTGCAGCTGGTCTTGTTCCCCCTGGTGTTCATCTCGGGGACTTACCTGCCGATTCATTCCGCCGTGCTGAACCGCATCTCGGGATGGCTGCCGGTCCGGCCGTTCAACGAGGCCCTGCTCAGGGCGTTCGCGCAGCACAGCGGGGTCGACTGGAAGGCCCTGGGGATCCTCCTCGCCTGGGGGGCGGCCGGGACGCTCATCGCCGTCCGGCGTTTCCGCTGGGATCCCCGGGCCGGGTGAGCGGCGCCGGGTGAGCGCCCGTGGTGAGAAGCTCTGGTCAGAGGCCGCTGGGGAAGGTGATGGAGGCCGGCGAGATGAGTGGCTTACCGACCTCCAGCTGGATCTGGGCGTGCTTCTCGAGCGGGATGTCGCGGGGGTTGCCCTGGTAGACCCGGCCGTTGTAGAGCGCGGTCACCGGGCCGTGGGCCGGGCCTACCTGGCCGGCGCTGAGCGGCTGGCCCCAGATGTCGAAGAAGTCCCCCAGCGTGTACGTGCGGTGCACGGGGGACTCGATGTGGATGATCCCGTCGGCGGCGTGGGTGTGCAGCCAGTAGAAGCAGCTGCCGCTGGCGATGAACGGGCCGGTCGGCGTGTTCTCGGCCCGGGCTCCCGGGATGCCGATGGCCGCGGGCACCTGACGGGCGGCACCGTCGACGAACACGGTCAGGTGGGCGTGGATGTGGTAGACGAGCTGCTCGCTGCTGTTGCAGCTGATCCCGTCCACGGTCTTCCCGCTGGCCACGGTGGCCGTGCCGGCCAGCGCGGGCGCTCCCGGGACCGGCACCCCCTCGGGGCCGTTGGGACCGGGCGAGGGCAGCGGATTGAGAGAGCCGAGCGTGCTCAGCGAGGCCAGCTTGAGCTTCGGCGTGCTGGCCGTGGCGCTGCTGGAGCTTCCGCTGTTGCTGGTGACGGCCAGCGTGATGGCCACGGCGGCGATGATGACGAGCACGGCCGCGCCGATCCCGGCGAGCCAGTTACGGCGCCGCTTGCGGGCCGCCTCCCGGGCGCGCATCTCGGCGACCTTCGCCCGGGCCGCGGCCTGGTTCGCCTTGCTGCCGCGGCCCTTGCCTGCGCCGCCCTGGTTCCCGCCGCCCTGGTTCCCGCCGCCCTGGTTCTTGCGGGCCGGGTTGCCGCGGCCTCTGTTCCCCGCCTGCTTGGGCACCTGACCTTCTCCCTTGAGTGATCCGCCCACCTCGGTGACTGCAAGGTTATTGCGCGCGGCCGCCTGCCCCGGTGAAGCAGGAGCCAGCAGCGAGAAGAGCGGCGTGCCGGTCATCCGGGTACGCGGTACGGACCTTCACTATGAAGACACGGGCGGTTCCGGGGAACCGGTTCTGTCCCTGCACGGTTTCCTGTTCGACGGGCGGCAGTACGAACCGCCGGACCACCTGGCCGGGCTGTCCATGGGCGGGTTCGCCGCGATGCGCATCGCGGCGCGCCAGCCCGAGGTCGTCCGCTCGATTGCCCGTCGCGGCGCACGCTCCGCGGGAAATGTCGCTGCCACCATGATCAATGTGACCAAAGGTGCCGGCGGGGCGGTCCTCCCGGGGCCTTCATGACGGACGCCAGCCCCGGCCGGCCCGCCCGGGCCCTCGGCCGACCCGCCCCCGTGGGGGCCGGCCGAGGGCCACGGCGTTATTCGGCGCGGAGGGCGGAGGCGGTGCGTATCCGGGCCGCCCAGCCCGCCGGGAGGAGCGCCCCGGCCACGGCGATGACCATCCCGGCCAGCGCCAGGCCGGCAAGTTCCGCGCCGTGGTAGACGTCCAGGTAACTGGCGGGCAGCCCCAGGTTCGCGGACGAGGCCATCACCGGCAGCACCGCGTGGTGCAGCGCGATCCCCAGCGGGACCGCGATCACGCCGGCCACGAGCCCGATCCCCGCGACCCAGCAGACCACCATGGCGATGGTCTGCCGCGGCGTCATCCCGACCGCCTTGAAAACGCCCAGGTCATGGACACGTTCCCGGGTGCTCAGGACGACGGTGTTCAGCACGCCCAGCCCGGCGACGACCGCCAGCAGCAGCGTCAGCGTGCCGATCAGGCCGAGCATCAGGGTGACGATGACGGAACTCCTGGTGTTG